>Ga0207639_10001980_pt1 | contig 13781 bp, 14 predicted proteins | sample KBSCornC32_FD_184299 | JGI IMG/M metagenome (GOLD analysis project Ga0207639, IMG submission 184299) | Corn rhizosphere microbial communities from Kellogg Biological Station, Michigan, USA - KBS Corn C3-2 (SPAdes) (version 2) | ecosystem: Host-associated > Plants > Roots > Rhizosphere > Soil ...
GGAGCCGCCCGAGGACGCCCCTTCCCCTTCCGACGGCTTGCCCTCACCGCCACCGCTCTTCTTCTCGCCGAAGGACTTCTCCTTGCTGACGGAGACCTCCTTGGAGGCGCCTTTCTTCTCGACGCTCTTGCTTATGCTCCCTTTCGGGGGTTTGGAAGCGTCGTCTCCTTCAGCCACAGGTACCTCGCCCGTTTGATGGTGTCCGTCCGGAAGCCTGGCGATGATAGCCAACGGCGCCCCCCCCGCCAGTGCTCCACGGCACAGCCTCTCACTCGACGTCGAGGGTCGCCGCTACGTCGATCGAGCCGCTGTTGTCCTGCGCCTCGAGGAGGACCATGGTCTCCTCCAGCTTTCCGAGCTGCACGTCGAGCTTGGCCCACTCCGAGAACTGCTCCGACACGGAGACGTGTCCGCATCCGCGACGTGACTGGCGGACGCTGTAATACTGATCGAAGTCCTTCTTGTCGCCGGTGATGGCCGGCTTGTCTTTCACGGCCAGGTGCCAGACGTCGTAGGTCTCGCCGTCCACCACGACCGTGCCCAGATGGGTGCGCGGCGAGCCGTCGGCCGCGACCGCGCCCGGAACGAACGGTCCGTAGTCCTCGACGATGTAGTACTCGACCAGCGGGCTGACGGTCCAGCCGTAGACCGCGACGTAGATCTTGCTGGTCTTCCCCGCCGTGGGGGACTCGGTCTTGGCTTCCGTGAAGTCCGCCGAGATCCTCCCCACCTGCGCCGGCGTCTTGGTTCGATCGAATCGCAGCCCTGCCCGGGCCAGGAAGTCGGCCGCGTCGGTCCAGGTCGCGCTGAAGCTCGCGTCGACTCCGAGGACCGTCATGCATCCCGATCCCGGCTCACTCGACCAGAGCTCGTACGCGTAGCCCGGCCCTGCGTTGCCCTTGGAGTTGGAGCAGTAGCGGGTGCCGCCCGTCGACACGGCGGCGGGCAAGCAGTCTGTCGACGCGCCGCCTGCCCCGCCTCTTCCCATCGAGCCTCCGACGCCGCCCGTTCCCCCGGCGCCCGGCGCGGAGCAGCCCGTGTGTGCGGTCACGAGGATGGCGACGGCACCCAGCAGCGTTCGTCCTCCAGTGCGCCGCATGAAAACCTCCTCCCGCAGGCCGGACGCCTTGTAAAGCGAAAAGGCGCTGGGCGGTGCCGGGCGTCCTGCTCGACGACACGAGCGGAAGCACGGCCCCACGTGCCTTCGCGCGCCTACGCTCGACTCCGCCGCCGAACCTCCAGCGTGACCGCTCCCACGGCGAGCGCCATGACCACGGGAGGGATCACCAGCGGCGAGGTCCACGCCCCGATGACGCCGACCAGCCCCGGCAGCACCGCGACACCGACGCTGCAGGCCGCCACCTGATATCCCACCAGCCGCGCTCCGGCTTCTTCGAAACGTGACGCCGTGTCGTGCATCGCCACCGGATAGACCGGCGCCAGCGCGAATCCCAGCAGGGCCAGCGCCCCGCCGCAGAACCAAAGCGGCGTTCCGGGCAACGCCCACAACCCCAGCGCCACCACGGCCCCACGCGTGCAAAACCGAAGCAGCCGGAGCGGCCCCAACCGATGCACCAACGCACCAAGGACGAATCGCCCGATCGTCAACGCCCCCCAGTAGACGGCCACCATCGCCCCCGCCGTCGCCGGCGACGCGCCACGTGTCATCGTCAGAAAGCTGGTCGCCCAGAGCCCCGCGCTCGCCTCGACGCCACCGTAGAACGCGAAGAGGGCGACGCTGGCGGCCATGGCGCCCCGCGGTCGGCCGTGCGCGACGGCTGGCTTCGTGGACGGCGTGGAGGGACCGTCGTCGCTCCACCCGTGACGGTTCGCCAGAAACGCGAGCGCCAGGGCCAGCTCGACGCCGGCGAGGATGGCGTAGGGGCGCCGCCAGGTCAGCCCCCGCTTCAGGAGCCAGGCGACGAGCATCGGCGTCAGCGATGCGCCCACACCCCAGCACGCGTGGAGCCAGCTCATGTGCCGCGCCGAATGCCGCCGCGCCACCAGATGATTCAGGGACGCGTCGATCGCCCCTCCCCCCAATCCGGCGATCAACGCTGCGACCAGAAAGACGCTCCACGACTGCGCCAGTGACCCCATGCCGAGCGCGATGGCCGCCAGCAACGTACTGACGATCAGCACCGTCGCCGTCCCGAACCGCGCGCGCACCCAGCCGCTGGCCGCGCTCGAAGACACAATCCCTACCATCGTCACCATCACGGCCGATCCAGCCGCCGCCATGGGCAGACGCAGCTCGGAGCGGATGGCGGGCCACGAGGCGCCGAGGATCGTGTCCGGCAGCCCCAGGCTCACGAACCCGACGTAGCTCAGCACCAGGGCGAAGGTCGGTGAGAACGAAGGGGGTCTGCGGTCGGACGGAGGCGGCACGCCAACAACTTAGTGCCCGAGCCAAGCGCGCGGGGCGCCGATGAGGGGGGCCAAGGCACCCGCGTCCCCTTGCAACAGATCGCGTGGGCGACGAGGGCGCCCGCATCCACCCAGCCCAGCGTCGCCCGGAACCCTGAACGCATGATCATCCCCGGCTTCGCCGTTCGGGTCAGCCGCCTTCCGGATGGTTGCCGCTCGGTGCCGCGCCTGGTAGGCCAGCCCGATCGATGGCTTCACCCGGCACGCGGGAGATTCTCCGTTTCTGCCTCTTCGGGGACGGGCGCTGTTCACCTTTCGATCTCGTCGCCATCGTCGTGACGTGGTGCCTCGTGCTCGCCGTCCTGGCCTTCAACGCCTTTTTTCCGCTGCTGATGCCCGACGGCAATCTTTTCATCAGAGGTGTGGTCACGCTCATCCTGTCGGCGCCCTTGGTTTGGCTTTACGTCCGAGGAAGACGCGCGCTGCTCGCCCGAAGGGCGACGGTGTGAACCCGTCGAGCAGGGCGAGAGAAAATCAACCGGGGTGGGACCGGGGCGTCAGATCTCCAACGTCCTCCCCGGCCGCCGGGCCGAAGAACATGGCGCCGGGCGGTGGCACATGCCTTGCCCTCTCTGCGCTGGTGCCTCGTCCCACCCTGCTCACCAGCCTGCTCACGGTGCTTGCGTTCCCGATCTCGTCGGTCGCCGCCCCGGCGCTCCCCGCCGCCATTCCCCCGCCCGCCCCCACCATGGAGCCTCCCTCTCCAGCGACGGAGGCCCCCGCCCCCTCGCCGTGGCCCCAGATCGGCCTCGGCTCGTTGCAGTTGCTGGCCGGGTACGGCGTCGGAATCGGCGGCACGTTGGCGCTGGCCGAGGCCGGCGTCCACCCGAAAAATCTCGGCATACATTCCGACTTCGCCAACCTCGCCTACGTGGGCCTGGTGGCACCGGCGCTGGCCAGCGCCGCGGTGTGCGGCGTCGGGTATCTGAGCAGCAGGTACCGCGGCCGCTGCACGACGACTCTGGTGGGTGCGTACGCGGGCGCGGTATTGGGGGCGTTGCTGGGCGTCCTCGTGGCACCGTCACCCGGACCGGACGACACGGCGGAGTTCACCAACGCAATATTCGCGATCGCGGGGGTGGCGCTGTTCGCGCCGATCGGCGCGGTGGCCGGCTGGCACGTCGGCAAGGAGGAGGTCGCCCCGCCCGCGACCGTCAGCGCGATGCCCGCCCGCAACGCGATGGCGGCGCCGCGCAGCCCGATGGTGCCGGTGCTCAGCCTGAGCTGGTAAACGCGCGCCCGGCTCGAGCCCCACCGACGAGATCGGGCGGAACGGTCGAAACGAGTTGACCTGTTCTCCGCAACCAGAGGAACCTGGACTGTAGCCAACTTCGTCGAGGGAAACGGCTGACGCCAGGCCCTGCCCCGGAGTCGAGGCCAGGGCCTTTTCCGCCGAGGCACCGACGAAAATCGTTCGACCCGTCCGGGCCCCCTGAGAGCGGCCCCAGGCGGTACCCCACCTCACGAACAGGCGAGGAGCGGCGCGCAGGAGGCCGGGAGCGGATCGGAGCACTTTGCGTCTCGGGCGCATGCCTCGGCCTGGGAAACGGTCATCGCGCAGTTGGTCGGCCAATTCGACACGCACTCTGCCTGGCTGGCGTCGGCTTCGAGCGTCAGGTCGCTTCCGCAGGCGATGCTGCTGCCGTAGCCCCCGAAGCGCTGGGCCTGGAAGTCGCACAGCTTCTTCTTCTCGTCGGTCGTCAGGGCGTCGAGCCGCTTCGACCCCTGCACGCCCGAGGTCGTCGACCCGTTGGTCCCTCCACTGCCCCCGCCGGTGGTCCCGCCGCTGCTGGTGCCGGAGGCGCCGCCGCTCGCCGTGCCGGAGGCGCCGCCGCTCGCCGTGCCGGAGACGCCGCCGCTCCCCATGCCACCGCTGCCACCGCCGCAGGCAAGCGGCGCCGTCAGCGCCAACGCCAGCGCGACGCCCCCCAGACCCATTGTCGACCGCCTCATGGACTTCTTCCTCATATGTACCCTCCGTGGTCCCGCGCTACCGTAACCCGTGCCCGCGTGAGTGTCCGTAACGCCGGTCACGGTGGCGCGGTCCGGCTCGGCCTCCGTCACGTCGGGTGATGCGGCTCTGCCGCGGGCGGCCGCCGTCAGACGGACAGGCTGCGGTACCAGGCCACGAACCTGGGGATTCCCTCCGCGATCGGGACTCTGGGGCGATACCCGAGCTCGCGGCCGGACAGGGCCACGTCGGCGAGGGTTCGCTTCATGTCGCCGGGCTGCTCGGGCTTCCAGACGATCTGCGGCTGCTGGCCGAGGGCGCCCGCGATCAGGTCCACCAGCTCGCGCAACGTCGTGGTCTGCGAGCCGCCCAGGTTGTACGTGCGGCACACGCCCCGCGCGTCGCCGGCCAGCTGGTCGACGGTGGCGACGCACCCGTCGACGATGTCGTCGATCCAGGTGTAGTCGCGCGAGGTCGAGCCGTCGCCGAACAGCTCGATGGGCTGGCCCGCGCTGATGAGCCGGGTGAACTTGTGGATGGCCAGGTCGGGGCGCTGGCGCGGGCCGTAGACGGTGAAGAAGCGCAGGTTCGTCACGCCGAGGCCGGTCAGGTGGTGCGCGGTGAAGTTGATCAGCTCGCCGGCGCGCTTGGTGGCGGCGTAGGGCGAGACGGGGTGAAGGCAGGGATCGCTCTCGCGGAACGGGACCTGGCTGTCGAGCCCGTAGACGGATGACGACGACGCGACAGCCAGACGGCCCACGCCGTGCGCGCGGCAGGCGTCCAGGATTCGCTGGGTCCCGGTGACGTTGAAGTCGGAATAGCGGGCCGGCTCCTCGATCGACGGGCGCACGCCGGCCAGGGCGGCCAGGTGAACGACGACGTCAGGTCGAGCCGCCGCGAACGCGGCCGCCAGATCGGTCTCGTTGCGGAGGTCGCCCTCGATGAAGGTGAAGCGCCCGGCGCCACCCCGCGCCGCGACGGCGGCGCGCACCTCGGCCAGGTTCCGCTCCTTCACGGCGCGCGGATAGAACCGATCGAAGTTGTCGAGGCCGATGACGTCGTCGCCGCGGCAGGCCAGCCGCTCCGACAGATGTGAACCGATGAACCCAGCAGCTCCGGTGACGAGGACGCGCACGCCCGGAGGATAGCGAACTCCGTTCGTCGGGTGCCAGGGTTTCGAGGACGAGAATGGGACGAGCGGAGAGGACTCGTCCCCTGGGGGACCAGGACCTCAAACCGCAAATTCCTGACGTCTGAGGTACTAGACCGGGGCGAGCAGGTGCAGGAGATATTCGATGTTTCCCTTGCCGCCGGTGATGGGCGACACCGTGTCGCCGCGGACCTCGTAGCCGAGCTGGCGCGCCGTCTCGGCCACCTCTCGCAGGGCGCGCGCGCGGGCTTCCTCGTCGCGCACGATGCCGCCTTTGCCGACATGCGCGCGCCCCACCTCGAACTGGGGCTTCACCAGCGCGATGACGGGCGCCCCCGGCTCGAGGTGAGCGCGCAACGCCGGCAGCACCAGCCCGAGCGAGATGAACGAGACGTCGATGACCGCCAGCTCGGCCCGGCGTGGCAGCAGATCGGCCGGTGCGTTGCGGATGTTCGTGCGGTCGAACACCTGCACGCGCGCATCGCCGGCCACCTTCGGATCGAGCTGGCCGTAGCCCACGTCGACGCAGAACACGCGCGCCGCCCCCGCTTGCAGCAGGCAGTCGGTGAAGCCGCCCGTCGACGCGCCCACGTCCACGGCCACCTTCCCGCGCACGTCGACCCCGAACGTCTGCAGCGCGTGCGCCAGCTTGAGCCCCCCGCGCGACACGAACGGCATGGGCGCGCTGCGCAGCCTCAACGGCGCGTCGGCCGGCACCAGATCGCCCGCCTTGTCGATGGGCCGGTCGCCGGCCAGGACCTCACCCGCCAGGATCAGCGCGCGGGCCTTCTCGCGAGAGGGCGCCAGCCCCTGCTGGACCAGCGCCAGGTCGGCCCGGACCCGCCCCGCCGCCTTCGGGGCTCGCGCGCCGGTCGCGCCGCGGCCGCCGCCCGCCGCGCCCGCCGGCGCGAAGGGACGCACCGAGGCGGGGGACGGCGCGACCGCGTCCAGCGCCTCGCCCGTGACGGGATGAACCAACCCCGGCTCGGCCACGTCCGCGAGCGGCACCCGCACGAACGCGCGCTCGAGCAACGCAGGGTGCGGGACCACCAGCTCGGGCGGCGCGTGGATCACCTCCGCGTCGAACAGCAAGATGTCGATGTCGATGGTGCGCGGCGCCTTCTCGAGCCCGGCGGGCCGGATGCGTCCGAGCGCCGTCTCGATGGCCTGACAGCGCGCCAGCAGCTCCCGCGGCCCCAGCCGGGTCTGCCCGCGAACGACGGCGTTCAGGTACGGGGGCTGAGGCTCGTCGGCCACCGCGTCGGTCTCGTAGACGGGCGAACAAACGGCCCCGCGCAGAATTCCCCCTCGTTCGAGGCGCCGGACCGCCTCCTCGAGCGACGCGGCCCGGTCGCCCAGGTTCGACCCCAGGCCGAGGTAGACGGTGGTCTCTCCCTTGCCTCTGCTGCCTGTGCCCATGTTCATGGCGGTGCCCTCGATTCGGCGACGGCAGCCGCGCTATAACACGCGCCCCATGGGCGCCGCCCTGATTGCCGCGATGCTGACGGGGCTCGCCACGGGCCTCGGCGCTCTGCCGTTCCTGTTCATTCGCGAGCTGCCCCGCCGCGTCTACGACGGAATTCTGGGTCTGGGCGCGGGCCTCATGCTGGCCGCCGCCACGCTGGGCCTGCTGGCCGAGGCGCTGGAGGCGACCCGCGCGCCGCTGGGAGCGCCCGCTCACCACGGCGCGCTGGCCATGATCGTCACCGGCTTCATCATCGGGGTGGCGATCGCAGCGGCCATGGATCGCCTGATTCCGCACCGCCACGCCAGCGACCACCACCAGCACCTGGGCCATCCGCCCGGGCACGATCACCACGATCGCCACCATCACCTGCCGGACCATGACGCGCACGACGGAGCCGCCCCGGCCGGCACGCACGCGGGCTCGCCCGAGCTGTGGCGGGGCTACGCCATCATCGGCGCCCTGGCGATTCACCGCGTGCCCGAAGGGCTGGCCATCGGCGCCGGATTCGGCGCCGGCGAGCACGCGCGGCTCGGTCTCTTGCTGTCGGTGGCGGTCGGCCTGCAGAACGCCTGCGAGGGCATCGTGATGGCGGCGCCGCTGCGCAAGGCCGGTGCCAGCCCCGCTCGCAGCACCGCGCTGGTCACGCTGACGGGCCTCGCCACGCCGGCGGCCGCGGTCGTCGGCAGCGCCGTGGCGGGGCTCGCCACCGCCACCATGCCCTTCATCCTGGCGCTGGCGGCGGGCACGCTCATCTACGTCACGTCGAACGAGATCATTCCGGAATCCCACAGCCACGGTCACGAGGGCACGGCGTCGTCCGGCGTCGTGCTGGGCTTCTTGCTGACGATGGTCCTCAAAGCCGTGCTCGGTTGAGGTCGTCGTCGACGGTGGGAATTTGCCGCTACGTTGCACTCGGGATAAAGTCTCGGGTCGCTTTGGTCGATCCTCGCCCCCTGAGGCTTCTTGCTGCGGTGACTGTCGCGATGTGGGTTGGCGTGGCGCCTGTGACCGCCCCTGCCGCAGCGGCGGACGAAGCCGAGGGCGCCCCCAAGCATGACGATCCCAAGGCCGCCGAGGCGCGCGCGCACTACGAGGAAGGGACGAAGGCGTTCAACCTCGGCGAGTACCCGCGGGCGGTGACCGAGTTCAAGGCGGCCTACAACGCCAAGCCCGATCCGCTGCTGCTCTACAACATCGCGCAGTCCTTCCGGCTGGGGGGCGACGCCGCCCAGGCGCTGTTCTTCTATCGCTCCTTCCTCCGCAACATGCCGGCCACGCCGAACCGGAAAGAGGTCGAGGGCCGGATCCGCACGCTCGAGAAGCAGGTCGAGAAGCAGGAAAAGCAGGTAGAGCGGCAAGGCGAAAGATCCGGCGACGACCCGAAGCGCGACCCTCTTTCGCCTGCCGGCACCCCTGCGGCCGCGCCCCTTCCCTCGACGATGCCGCCGCCTCCTGCGCCGGGCGCCGCGACGAGCCCGCCGGCGCCCGCCACCTCGTCGGGGACGCCGCCCGCGACCACGCCACCGCCCGCGTCGACCTTGCCGGCAGCCGTCGAGCCGGCGGCGCCCGCCAGCGCGGGCGTCGACATCTCGCAGGCACCGGCCAGCGAGCCCGCCCCCTCCTCGTCGCCGTTCTACAAGAAGTGGTGGTTCTGGACCGGCGTCGGCGTCGTGCTGCTGGTCGGCATCGGGGTCGCCGCGGCGCGGGACAAACCGCCGTCGACCACCTACGGACTTCACAACCCCATGTTCACGCCATGATCGAGACGCCCCCCGCGACCAGATCGATTGCCCGCCGGGCGCAGCTCGTCGCGCTCGGCGTGCTGGCGGTGGCCGCCGCCTCCAGCGGCTGCGCCAAGAGCACCTATCTCGAGATCGACTTCAGGGGCGCGGGCCTTCAGCCCGTTCGCCAGATCAACCTCACCATCACCGACCTCTCGAACAGCAAGTACAGCGCCGGCGTCCTGCCCGACGGTGTCGACGCGGCCTCGACCGAGCAGGTGAAGTTCCCGGTGTCGGTGGCCTTCCGGTTGAACGACCTGGCCAACGGCACAGCGCTCTCGATCAAGGCCGACGCCATCTCGCCCATGAACGCGCCCGTCGCGCACGCCCAGGCGAACACGAGCGTCATGCACGGCAAGACCTGGAAGGTGGCCCTCGACTTCAGCCCCAGCGCAGTGGTGTCCCTGCCGCTGGCGCCCGGACGAGCCGAGGTCCCGGCCGGCGGCGCCGACGCCGGCGGCGACGATGACGACACGGGCGAGCTGTCCGAAGACCGCCCGGCCATCGAACCCCACTTCACCCGCTGAACGCGGCCGCGATCAAACGCTCCAGCAGGCCCCGCCCCTCGGGCCAATCGCCAAGGCCGCTCTCTGCGTTGAGGTGACCGCGCGTCCCTGCGTCGACCAGCTCGCTGCCCCACGCGGCGGCGACCCGGCGGGCGAAGGCGAAGTCGGCGTAGGGATCGTCCTGGCTGGCCACCAGCACGCTCGGGAACGGCAGGCGCTGCAGGGGCAACGGATCGAAGCCCCGCGCGATGTCGGTCGGGAAGCTGATCGCGTCCGGGTCGGGGGGCGCCACCAGCAGCGCTCCCCGCACGTGGCGCGCCAGCACGTCGCGCGACGGCCCCGCCGCCATGGCGTGCGCGACCAGCAGGCAGCCCAGGCTGTGCGCCACCAGAAAAACGCCGCCCTGGCGTCCCTGCTCGCCCACGCGTTGGCGGGCGTCCTCCACCGCGCGGACCAGCGCCGCCACCCAGGCCCCACAGTCGGGGCGGTCCCAATCCTCCTGCAAGACGCGGCGCGCCCCCGGGATCGAGCCCTCCCAGAGCGACTGCCAGTGGGCGGGACCCGAGTCGTTGATGCCGGGCAGGATGAGGACGGCGACGGGAGCCCCCGCGGAACGAGCAGCAGGAGCCGGATCAGAAGCGTTGGCCATGCGGCCGCGATTCTGGCGACCGCTCAGCCGCCCAGCAAGCGATCCAGGTTGGCCTTCTCCCAGGTGCTCGCCCGCTCGAAGTCCGGGTAGGCCCGCTCCTCGGCCAGGAATGCCTCGGTGTGGAAGATGCGACGGGGTCCCTTGCGGATGATGTCGTGCCGGCCGTGCAGCATCTCGTGAAAGACGATCCACCGGATGAAGTAGTCCGGGACGTCGGCCTGATCCAGCACCGGGTGGATGCGAATCATCCGATCCTCGACGGCGAAGCTGCCCATCTTGATCGACCGCCGCGGCTTGCGCGCCGTCACCGGTCCCCAGGTGATGCGCGCCTGAAGCTGGGCGTCGAAGCGCTCCGAGTTCAGCGAATCGAAGATGGCCTGCAGGTCGTGGTGCTGCCCCGCCGTCCGCACGTTGATCTGGCGCGGCTTGCGCTCCTGGCGCTTGATGACGTGCTGGTGGCGCTCGATGTAATCGCCGAGGAGCTGAGAGGCCCGCCGATCGTTGTGCACCACGTACCGGGCCAGGGCGCGCACGGTCCGGGGCGGGGCGCCGAGGAACATGTTGTGGAGCCGCAGCCGATACCCGTCGGGGCGGCGCCGGACGGAGATCATGCTGTAGTGGTTGTCGGTCAGGGTCAGCTCCAGCCCCTTGCCCGAGGGGATGTACAGCTTCAGCGCCACCGCGAGCGCCCGCTCGCGAGCGGCCGCGTCGTCAGCGGGCACGAGGCGGGCCTGTCGAGGGGCGGCGGCCGGCCGGAGGTCGCGCCTGGACGCAGCGGGAGCGTCGGCGACCGGCGCGACCGTCTGGTCCGGGCTCGCATTCGCAGGGACCGGAACGGCAAGAGCGTGAGACGACGAGGCGGCAGACGGGAACAACGACAGCTGGCCGGGCAACGGCGTCACCGGACCGAGGGAGTCCGGGGCGAAGGTTCGGGTCAAGGTGGCCTCTCTTTGAGCATGCTCTCCCTCGGCTGAGCTCCAAAAGGCTATCAGCGGACGGTCGCCCCCGCAAAAAACCGACAATTCGCATTTCGGCTAGGTCCGCATGTTCATGACTAAATTCCTGTTGATAACCTTCGCGGCTCCTGGGAAACATGGCCCATCATGCGCGTGAAGGTGTTGTATTTTGCCGTACTGCGCGAGCGGCGCGGCGCCTCGTCGGAGACGCTCGAGCTGCCGGCTGGGGGCGACGTCGCCATGGCGCTCGCCATCATCGCGAAGGCCAACCCGCTGGTCGCGCCGCTGTTGCCGCGGGCGCAGGTGGCCGTCAATCAGGTGGTCGTGGCGGCCACGACGTTGCTGGGCGACGGGGACGAGCTGGCGCTGATCCCGCCGGTGTCGGGCGGCTCGGGGAGCCGGGTCGCGGTCCTCGATCGGGCGCTCGCCCCGGGCGCCGTCGCCGACATGGTGACGGGTCCGGAGCGCGGAGGCCTGGTCACCTTCACGGGCCTCGTGCGCAAGCACGGCAAGATCCCGAACGTGGTCCGGCTGGAGTACGAGGCGTACCGCGAGATGGCCGAGCGGGTGCTGGGTGACATCGTGACCGAGATCGAGCGCGAGATCCCGGGCGCGCGCCTGGCCATTCACCACCGGGTCGGCTCGCTGCAGGTCGGAGAGGCCGCCGTCATCGTGGCAGCCTCGGCGCCGCACCGCGGGCCCGCCTTCGAGGCGTGCCGCGCGGCCATCGATCGCCTGAAGAGCCGCGCCCCCATCTGGAAGAAAGAGGTCGGCGAGACGGGCGCCGAGTGGATCGAGCACTGCTGTTGACGCAGCGACCGTCGACGCAACGCCGTTGACGCAGCGTGGGCGCGACAAAGTTGCGTAGAGTTCCAGATTCAAGGAGCCACATGCGAGCGAGCCAGTACGTCGGACCGATCGATCGACTGGGCGGCCAGGTCCTCACCGCCACCGTCGGCGCCCTTGCGCTCTGCGCGCTCGTGGGGTCGGGCGCGGGCTGTTCCCCCGACACGAGCGGCCTGGCGAACATCGACGGAGGCGCCACGGGCGGGCACGCGGGGACGGGCGCCCCCGGAGGCCGTCCGGGAACGGGCGGAGCGGCCGGTCGCGGCACGGGCGGAGCTGCGGGCCGCGGCGGCGGCGCCGGCGGAATGACGAACGCCTCGGGGGGGATCACGGGAGGCGGCGGTCGAACGTCGAGCGGCGGCGCCGGCGGTGGTGGGATCGGCAGCGGGGGAATCGGCAGCGGCGGGCGCGAGATGGGCGCGAGCGGCGGGACCGGCATCGCGGGCGCCCCCGGATCGGGAGGAGCGGCCGGGAACCTCGGCGCCGGCGGCCGCGGGATCGCGGGCACCGGGGGCAGCCAGTCGGGCAGCGGCGGGACGGCCGGCTCGGGCAGCGGCGGCGTGGGCTCCGGCGGAAGCGCGGGCGTCGGCCCCGGCAGCGGAGGAAACGGCGGCGCGCTCGGAAACGGCGGCCGGACCGGCGAGGCTGGCCGAGAGGGCAACGGCGGACGCGGCGGAAGCGCCTCGGGCGGGATGGGCGGAGGCGCCGTCGCGGGCAGGAGCGGCGCAGGTGGCGCCCCCGGGCCCGACTGTCGGACCGCCGACGACTGTCGGCTCGAGAACGATTGTTGCCAGTGCGCGGCCGGCCCGGCCTCGGACCCGCTGCCCGTCTGCGCGCGCGAATGCCTCGTGAGCCTTTGCTCGTCGATGCAGTTGCCGCCCGGTCAGGTGTCGTGCACGGCCGGGCGGTGCGTGGCCGGGTTCACCTGCGAGCCGCCGCGCTCGGGGTGCCTGACCGTCAGCAAGCCCACCTGTCCCACGGGTCAGGTGGCTGCCGTCGCCGCGAACGCGGGCCCCGGACCCGGCGGCCCTGGCCCGGGCGCCTGCTACACCGGCGGCTGCGTCCCCGCCGAGCAGTGCACGAGCATCACGAGCTGCGCCGAATGCGGGCCGTCGCTCGCGTGCGTCGTGTACCAGACGCAAACGGGCGCCCTGTATCACTGCGTGACGCCCACGCCGGCCTGCTGGGGCGACTTCACGTGCGGGTGCCTGGGCCCGAGCGTCTGCACCGGAACCCACCGGAGCTGCGCCAACCTGGCCGGCCAGCGGGGCGTGAGCTGCAGTTGCCCGAACTGCTGACGGACGATCGAACGGAGCGGAAGGTGAGGCCACCGATGAGGTCGAAGCGAAGGGTCCTCGTGTGGCGGGCCCGCGGGTCGTGGCTGGTGGCCGCGCTCCTGCTTGCGCTCGGCGGGGCGGCGCACGCCACGTCGCCAGCCTCCGGGACCGCTGGCGCTGCGGGCGGGGCAGCCGTGGCGAGCGACGAGGCCGTCTGGAAGGACTTCATCGATTGGCTGCCCTCGGCGCCGGTCAGCCAGACGCCGCAGCCGATCTTCGACCTTTATCGCCAACGTCTCGTCGCCCAGGGCGCCACGCCCGGCGAGGCCGACCGCCGGCTGGGCCTGGTCCTCGGGGGCATGCGCGCCCGCACCGACGGCTGGCGCGTCATGTTCAACAAGATCTACACGGCGCCGAACGGAGGCTTCAGCACCGAGCCGAGCGCGCTGCTGGTGGGGGCCGTCAGCGAACGGACGCCGGGGCGCGCGCTGGACGTGGGCGCCGGGCAAGGGCGGAACTCCGTCTTCCTGGCGATGCGCGGCTGGAACGTCACCGGCTTCGACATCTCCGACGAGGGGCTGAAGGTCGCCCAGCAGAACGCCAAGAAGGCGGGCGTGAAGATCGCGACCGTCGTGCAGAGCCTACAAAGCTTCGACATGGGCCGCGGGCAGTGGGACCTGATCGTCATCACGTACGAGCCGGCGCCGCTGGTGTCCAGGGACTACGTGCAGAAGCTGGCGACGGCGCTGCGCCCCGGGGGGCTGGTCGTG
>Ga0207639_10001985_pt1 | contig 13764 bp, 15 predicted proteins | sample KBSCornC32_FD_184299 | JGI IMG/M metagenome (GOLD analysis project Ga0207639, IMG submission 184299) | Corn rhizosphere microbial communities from Kellogg Biological Station, Michigan, USA - KBS Corn C3-2 (SPAdes) (version 2) | ecosystem: Host-associated > Plants > Roots > Rhizosphere > Soil ...
CTCCACGCCGTCTCCGATATCTCCGAACAGGCCGTCAGCGAAGTCTCCGACGAATACGGCGTCACCGGTCACGACTTCGACGCCATCCTGAACGATCCCGACTGCGACGCCGTCGCCATCGCCTCTCCCGCCTCGCTCCACGCAGACCACGTCCGCCGCGCGCTGACTGCCGGCAAGCATGTGTTCGTCGAGAAGCCGTTGGCGCTGCAAGTGTTCGAAGGCCATTCGCTGGTGAAGCTTGCGCGCGACCGCGGCCGTATCCTGATGGTCGGCCATCTGCTGCGGTATCACCCGGTCGTCGTTGAACTCGTCAACCAGGTGAAAACCGGCCGTCTTGGCGAGATCAAACACATCTATTCGCGCCGCTTCAGCCTCGGCAAGATCCGCACCGAGGAAGACGTCATCTGGTCGTTCGCGCCGCATGACATCTCGCTGATCCTGGCGATGCTGAACGAAGCGCCGACCTATGTGTCCGGCGAAGCGTCGAGCATTCTGACCCCCGGCATCGCCGACATGGCCAATATCCATCTCGGTTTCCCGAGCGGCGTGAGCGCGCGCGTTTCGGTGTCGTGGATCAATCCGACGAAGGAGCACCGCACGGTGGTCATCGGATCGAACGCGCACGCCGTGTTCGACGACACACTGGACTGGGACAAGAAGCTCCAGATTTACGATCACCGCATCGATCTGACCACCAACGCGCCGAGCGTCAGCAAGGCCGAGCCGGTGTCGCCGAAGATCGAAAAGGGTGAGCCGCTGCGCGAGGAACTCGCGCATTTCCTCAACTGCATCGCCACCGGCCGCCAGCCGGTGACCGACGGGGCCGAGGCGCTGGGCGTTCTGAACGTCCTGGAGCAGGCCGCCAAATCGGTGCGCGCCAAGAGCGGGCACTGAGTTCTTAATCTCCCCGTCCAGGGGAGGTCGAAGCCGTAGCGCTTCGGGTGGGGGCCGATCTCACGGGCCCTGCACCGGCCCAATCCGAAGGGGCCCGGTAAGGAACGCTTAACTTTATATGTTATTGATTCCAGTCGCGCTTCGGGGCCTCGGGCTGTTCCTATGAATATCTGCATGATTGTCCATAACAACGTCACGCGCGACGGGCGTGTCATGCGCGAGGCCAACTCGCTGCAGCGCGCCGGCCATAGCGTGACGGTGCTCGGCCTGATAGATGCCGACGCCGCCTCGCCGGTCGAATATCTCGACAGCGGCGTGCGCATCTTCCGCGTGTTCTGGCTGGCCAGCGCCTATCGCAGTTTGATCCTCTCCGCCGTGTTCCGCGTGCTGCCGGTGTTCGTGGTGCTGCTCAGCATCCTCGCCGCGGCGCTCTATGGCCTGAAGCTTCTGTTCACCTCCGGCGGGCCGCTGACGCGGTTCGTTGGGTGGTTGACGGCATCGTTCGCGAACATCTGGAACTGGACCTGGCTCGACTTCGGATATTTCGTGGTCGTCGCGGCAATGGGTCTCGGCCTCGCTTACATCGTGTGGCGCGCGATCCGCTCCTACATGCGTCTGCTCGGCGCCGGTGCGCAGATGAAGGCGGAGGAAGAGGACTCGATCCGCCGCTATGCCGAAGCGCTGATGAAAGAAGGCGCGCTTGGCGATATCGAATTCCCGCGGCTGAAGTCGCGCATTCCCGACTGGGTGCCGGACTGGCTGCTGACCGTGACGCTGGAGCCGCTGGAATGGTTCGGCGGTAACGCGACGCGGTTCACGTTGCTTCGCTATCGCGCGCGCGAGATGACGGAAGTCGCCAAGCGCATCAAACCCGACGTCATCCATTGCCACGACTGTCTGACGCTTCCGACAGGCTGGAAGATCAAGAAGGCGCTGGGCATTCCGCTGATCTACGACGCGCATGAGATTTACGAAGCCGCGGCGGCGCGGCTACCCGGCATCACCGATTACTACGCGCGCCTGCACCGCAAATATCTGCATCGTGTCGACGGGTTCATCGCGGTGAACGACAGCGCGGCGCTTTATTATCAGCACGCCTATCCCGGCGCGCCGAAGGCTGTGGTGATCCGAAACGCCATCGTGCTGACGCCGAGCGAGCCGTATGACGGCCGCCTGCATGACGCAGCCGATCTGCCGTCGTCGCAGAAGATTTTGCTCTATCAGGGCGGCTATTCTGCGGACCGCGGACTGCCGGTGCTGGTGCGTGCGGCGTCAATGCTGCCGGATGACTGGACCTTGGTGATGATGGGCTGGGGACCGATTGCGGGCCAGCTCAAGCAGATCGCGGCACAGATCGCGGCCCGCACGGGCAGCGAATCCGCCGTGCGCTTCATCCCGCCAGCGCCGCAGCGCGAGCTGAAATCCTGGACGCAGGGCGCGACGGTTGGAATTATTCCTTATGAAGACAAAATGCTGAACCACTGGATCGCGACGCCGAACAAGCTCTGGGAGTATCCCGGCGCCGGCGTGCCGTTGGTCGTGCAGCCCTTCCCGGAGATGCGCAAGGTGGTGACGACGTACCACTGCGGATGGACGTTGCCGGACAAGCTGACCGCGAGCGGTATCGCCGATCTGATCGCGAACCTCACCGACGAGCAGATCAGTTCCGCGCGTCTCGGCTGCATGCGCTTCATCGAGGCCGACAACTGGACGGCGCGGTATGAGAAGCGCCTGCTCGATCTTTACGCGCAGTTCACGCCGAAGGCCGCCGCATGATGACGCCGATGCAGATGGGAATTGTCGCCGCGGTGTTCGTCGCCGGTATCGCGATAACGGTGCTGGTGTTCTGGCTGCGTGAGCGCGGCAATGCGCAGTCGCGCGTCACCGAATTCCGCGACATCTATGAACCGCTGTTCGCCGATCTGTGGTCGGACGAGATGCACAAGCGTCTCGCCGCGCTGTTCGTGGCGCAACGCACGGCGCGTTCGCGTGCCGCGGCGCGGGGCCTTGCGAGCGTGTTGATCTCCTTCATCCGCCGCCGCTTGTCGCAGGATACGGGCGAGGGCGAGAACTATGAGGACGTGCGGCTGGCGCTGAATATTCTCAGCAGCAGCGCTGTGCGCTCCGCGCAGGCCTCGCTCGGTCAGCCGATCGATCTCGGCGGCATCGATTTCCGCGGTGCGGCCTTGTTTGGCGCCGATCTCCATGGCTTCCGGCTGGCGCAGGCCCGGCTCGATCGTTGCCAGCTCGCAAGCGCGAACCTCACCGACGCCGATCTTACGGGCGCGTCGCTTGTCGGCACCAATCTGCAGGGTGCGGATCTCCGCCGCGCCGATCTTTCCGAGGCCGATGTCAGCGAAGCCGATTTCTCGCGCGCGAAGGTCAACGCCGCCAATTTCTCGAACGTCAATATCAGCGGCGCGCTGCTTGCCGATGTGACGGGCTTCATCCAGGATCAGCTCGATCTCACCTTCGGCGACAGCGAGACGGCGCTGCCGGAGCGCATGCGGTTCGTCGCCGGCCGTACGCAACGCCGCCGCGGAACCAGCGAAACATAGACCATGAGCAATGATTACTTCTGCCACGAGACCGCCGTGGTCGATGACGGCGTGACCATCGGCAAGGACACGAAGATCTGGCACTTCGCCCATATCCTCGGCGGTACCAAGATCGGCGAACGCTGCGTCATCAGCCAGAACGTGATGATCGGGCCGAAGGTCACGGTCGGTAACGGCTGCAAAATCCAGAACAACGTTTCGCTTTACGAAGGCGTGACGCTGGAGGACGACGTGTTCTGCGGCCCGTCGATGGTGTTCACCAACGTTCTTCTGCCGCGCGCTTTCATCAACCGCCGCGACGAATTCCTGCCCACGCTGATCAAGAAGGGCGCGAGCATTGGCGCCAACGCGACCATCGTCTGCGGCAACACGGTTGGGTCCTACGCCATGATCGGCGCGGGCGCGGTGGTCACGCGCGATGTCGAAGACCATGCGTTGATGATCGGCGCGCCGGCGGTGCGCATCGGCTGGGTCAGTCGCAGCGGCGACCGTCTCGGTGCCGACCTGGTATGTCCGCGCACCGGCGAGCGTTATCGCGAAGAGGGCGGGAAGCTGATACTTGTTGGCTAGACAATCTGGCTGCGAGGGCTTCACGATGGCTAAGGTCGCAAAGGCTGAGACGCCGCAGAAATCTCCCGCGAAACAGATCGAAGAATTTCTTTCGAAGTTCGATCCCGCCGTCGCAAAGCAGGTGAAATCGGCGAGGGTCGCGCTTCGCAAGATATTTCCCACGGCCATCGAACAGGTTTACGACAACTACAATTTCTTTGTGATCGGATTTTGCACGACAGAGCGCACGTCGGATTGCATCGTATCGATCGCAGCGTCGGCAAAGGGTGTCGCGCTTTCGTTTTACAGAGGTGCCGCGTTGCCCGACCCGCACAAGATTTTGCTCGGAAGCGGCAAGCAAAATCGTTTCCTTCGTCTGGAGAGCGCCAAAACTCTCTCCGATCCGAAAGTGAAAGCGCTGCTGAAAGCCGCCGCCGACCAGGCCCCGAACAAGCTGCCGAAGACAGGCAAAGGCCACACGATGATCAAGTCGGTGTCGGCCAAACAACGGCCGCGAAAGAAGGCTGCCTAAGCGCCCGCAGGCGGCTTGTAGCCGAGCATTTCAAAATCCCGCGCATACAACTTCACCAGCCGCGGAATTGTCTTGTCGGTTAGAAACCGCGTGTAATGCGGGAAGCGGATCACACCGCGCGAGTCGACGCCAAACAGTTTGAGGAAGTCCGAACGCACCAGCGAGGTGATGTCGACGTCTTTCAGCCGATCATCGACTTTGGTCTGCGCGGAGTTCATGCGCATCGCGACCGGCTTCTTGCCGATGCGTTTCGCGAGTTTGTCGAGGTCCTGTTGCAGAGTCTCGACCTTTGCGAGATGCACGTCAGGCAGTTTGAGGTCGAAGCAGTCCTGCGCGCTTTGCAGGCGCCAGTGATAGTTCGCGTTCGCGAGGTCTTCGATCTCGAGGAAATCGAGAAACTCGTTAAAGCTGAGACGGCGCGCATCATCCGGATTGGCGATAGAGCGTGACGCCGCGCGCCATTGCGAACCGCTCTTGGTGTCGGTGACCACGGTGTAGGCGCTGACCGCGCGTTCCAGCGGATCGCGCACGACGGCGATCTTCGTGAACGTGGGATCGCGGTAGTAGTCCTGAAGGTGCGCGTATGCGTCTGCGTGTTCTTCATGCCATACCGGCGTGAGTTCGCTCGCGCCCTTGCCCTTCATGCGCTTTTCCCAGCCGGCCATATGGAAGAACCAGAGCTGACCGGTCGTGCTGCCGCAGCGATGCATCCAGAACAGGATGATCTTGTTCACCGGATCGACGAGTGGTTGGGGCGCGCCGCGCTTCGGCTGTTTGCCGCGCAGGAATTCGATGCCGCTCATCGATACCATTGCGGATGGAAGAGGGCGAGGAAGGGGCGCTTCGCGAGAACCGCCGCTGCCTGTGCGGTGAATTCCGGCGTGATGCGGAACAACTCCGGCGCTTCCACCGTGCGCTCCGCCTTCGACGCGCCTACGACATGGCCGATGCGCAGGCGGCGCTGATTGTCGGACAGATAGGTCATCTGTGTCTCCACGATCAGCCGGCCCTCGTGCACGAGATTGACGTCGGCGATGTATTCGATGCCACAGCGGCGGAACAGTTTCTTGTGCTTGTACTGGCCAACATGCTCCGCGAGCATTTCCTGGCCTTCGGGCGGAACGCCGTCCCATTTCGATTTGCGGAATTCGTCCCAGAAGAAGTCGTTGGCCTGAAGCTTGCGCGCCTTGATGTGGGGGCGAGAGTCGCCATGCAGCGTCATCGCGCGCAGTTTGAATCCATGCTTCTCGAAATCCTCCAGCGCGTTCGAAAGGCCGTCATAGAGATCGTTGTGCGTGGTGATCAGATGGAACGGATCGGCGTGCAGGCCGATCTCATGGCCAAGATCACGGATCTGCTTTAGCGCGTCCCACATCTCCGGCTTGCCGTACCAGTTGTCGTTCAGCGCGTGCCGGTGCATCGCGAGGAACAACCCGCGCACGCCGAGGCCGTTCAGGATGCGCGCCATTTCCACCGGGCGCGCAATGTCGCTATGGATGTCGAATTTCAGATGGCCGAATTTGGCGTCGGGCTTTTCCTCACGGCGCTGTTTGCGACCGCCATCGTAATAGGTCTCATAGCGCGCGACGAATTCGTCGATCGGAAGGAACGCGATCCCTGCACTCTGAAGGCCGGCGATAAAGGCTTTGAACTCGCTCTGCTCAAACTGTTCGGCGCCTGTCAGTTTGCGAAGAATCTGTGTCGCCGCACCGACGGGATTCTGCGGGCCGTCTTTTCCACCAGCCTTGCGCAACGAATTCCACACGCGTGACATCTCGCCAATCTATGCGACTGAGGCCGTTTCCATAGCCTCGCGAAAATCGGCGGATATGGTACCACCGGTCCTGATCGAAGGGGTCAACCCCCCGATTTCATTGGGTATTATAGTTGCCACAAAACGTCGCCAGTGCCAACTGCGGCTTGAATCACGGGGGGGGCCACGCCATAGTCGTTAAAGCGAGGCAGTCTCTCGCCAATCCACCCGACCAGAAGGCACTTATGAAACTTAAAGATATCAACGATGCCGTTGCCACGGCGTGCAATGTGCGCCCCAACGTCGTCAGCTCCGTTCAGGCCGAGACCTTCAAGCAGCTCCGCATCGTGCTGGAAAAGGGCGAGAAGGTCATGATCCCGGGGTTCGGTGTTTTCGTGACGCGCGAAGTGCCCGGCAAGGACGGTGAGCCTGCGAAGAAGAGCCTTCGTTTCAAACTCCGCGACGAAAAAGAACAGGCGGAGAAAGAGCAGAAGGCCAAGGAAGCGCGTAAGGCGAAGAAGGCCGTCGGCGGCGATGTTGCCGCAGAGTCTTCCGGCGAAGACGACGACGAATAGTTTCTGAAACAGAATTTTTGGAGCACAGACATGGCGAGAAAAAAAGAAGAAGGCGCAGAAGGTAAAGAAGGCAAGGCCGGCAAAGGGGAGAAGACCCTGAGCGACCGTAAGCGTTTTGCGTATCTGCGCGTTCGGTCCAGCGAACTCAGGAAAGAATCGTTGGCGATTAAGAAAGAGATGTCCGAACTGCGCGTGAAGATCGGTAAGGGCAAAGGCAAGGGTAAGCCTGATGCCGAGGCCGGTGACGGCGACGAAGACTAGGCCATCAGGTCTTAGAGGCCATTTGTGACCGGCTGCCGCGTCGTGAGGATGCGGCGGCCGGTTGCGTTTGTGGGGCTATTTGACCCCACGGCAAGTGTGATTTTGGCGCGCTTCCGAGCGCCGCCCGATTGTGATTGTATGCCGCCAGCCGCGTGGCCATATAAGCCAGGCAAAACCATGGGAGAATGCGTATGGAAGACCATCTGAAATTCTATATCGACGGCAAGTGGGTCGACCCGGCGACGCCGAAGACCGAAGTCGTCATCAACCCGTCGAACGAAGAACCCTGCGCGCGCATCTCCATGGGATCCAAGGCCGATGTCGACAAGGCGGTCGCCGCGGCGCGCCGTGCGTTCGAGACGTTCTCCCAGACGACGCGCGAAGAGCGCGTGGCGCTGCTTGAGAAGATCGTCGCGGTCTATCAGAAGCGCTACGGCGATATCGTGAAGGCGATCTCGATGGAGATGGGTGCACCGCTCTCTCTCTCGCAGAATGCGCAGGCCGCGATCGGCATGGGCCATCTTCAGCAGGGCATCAAGATCCTCAAAGAGTATGAGTTTGAGTCGGTGAAGGGCTCCTACGCCATCCGCCGCGAGCCGATCGGCGTCGTCGGCATGATCACGCCGTGGAACTGGCCGATCAACCAGATCGCCTGCAAGGTCGTGCCTGCGCTCGCCGCCGGTTGCACGATGGTGCTGAAGCCGTCGGAAATCGCGCCGCTGAACGCAATCCTCTGGGCCGAGGTGATGGACGAAGCCGGCGTGCCGCCGGGCGTGTTCAATCTCATCAACGGCGATGGTCCGACGGTGGGTGAAGCGATGAGCGCGCATCCGGGCATCGACATGATGTCGTTCACGGGCTCGACCCGTGCCGGCATCGCGGTTGCGAAGGCCTCCGCCGACACGGTCAAGCGCGTGGCGCAGGAACTGGGCGGCAAGTCACCGAACATCATCCTCGATGACGCCGATCTGTCGAAGGCCGTCGTGCGTGGCGTGATGCACATGATGCAGAACACGGGTCAGTCGTGTAACGCGCCGTCGCGCATGTTCGTGCCGAAGGCGAAGCACGACGAAGCTGCGCAGATCGCAAAGGCGACGGCCGAGAAGGTCAAGGTCGGCGACGCGTTTGCCGAAGGCACCACGATGGGTCCGGTCGTCAGCGAGACGCAGTTCAACAAGATCCAGGGCTTGATCAAGAAGGGCATCGACGAAGGCGCGACGCTGGTCACCGGCGGTCTCGGCCGTCCCGATGGCCTGAACCGCGGTTATTTCGTCCGTCCCACCATCTTCGCGAACGTCACCAACGACATGACCATCGCGCGCGAAGAAATCTTCGGCCCGGTGCTGGCGATGATCCCGTATGAGAGCGAAGCCGAAGCGATCAAACAGGCGAATGACACGCCGTATGGCCTGTCGGGCTACGTGCAGTCGGGCGACATCGATCACGCCCGCAAGGTCGCAGCCCAGATTCGCGCCGGCAACGTGCACATCAACGGTGCAGGCGGCGACATGAACGCGCCGTTCGGCGGCTACAAGCAGTCCGGCACGGGCCGCGAATGGGGCGAGTTCGGCTTCGAAGAATTCCTCGAAGTCAAAGCCGTTCTCGGCTTCGTCGAGAAAGCGGCCTAAGCAGCCGATGAATAAAGAGAGCCGCCGGAGCGATCCGGCGGCTCTTTTGCTTTGAGGGGCATCCATGATCGAAAAGCACATCGCCATCGCCACGCCGTCCGGCCCGATGAAAACCTTCGTGGTGCATCCGGAGCGCGGTGGGCCGCATCCCGTCATCCTGTTCTTCATGGACGCGCCGGGCATGCGCGAGGAATTGCGCATGATGGCGCGGCGTCTCGCGACGGTGGGCTACTATGTGATGCTGCCCAATCTCTATCACCGTTCGAACGTCGAAGAGATCGGCAACTTCATCGGCGATGCGGCGGCAGAGACCCGCAAGAAGATGTTCGCGCTGATGGGCTCGCTCGATATCCCGAAGGTTATGGAAGACAGCGACGCGCTTGTCGCCTACGCCAATGCCGATCCGGCCGCGTCGAAAGGCGCGATGGGGACGCTCGGCTATTGCATGAGCGGCCAATACGCGATCAGTTCCGCTGCACGGCATCCCGACCGCGTGCGCGCCGCCGCCTCGATCTACGGCGTGCGCCTCAAGACCGATGCCCCCGACAGCCCCCATCTCGCCACGCGCAAAGCGAGCGCGGAAATCTATGTCGCCTGGGCCGAGATCGACCATTACGCCCCGCTCGAAGAATTCGAACCGTTCAAGCAGTCACTGAATGGCGTGAATGCCGAAGTCGAACTCTACAAGGGCGTCGAACACGGCTTCGCCTTTCCCGAACGCCCCGCCTACAACCGCGACGCGGCAGAGCGGCATTGGGAGCGGCTGTTCGCACTGTATGGAAGGATGAAATGATGCTCAAAAGCGAACACTCTTTCGGCGCGGTGTGCAGGCACGCGGTTGGCGCGTTGAAAGCCGCGACCGTCCTTTCTCTGGTGTATTTCGTTTCGCCCGCGATGGTTCAAGCGGCGAGCAATATACCTCCTGCTACGTCACTAAGTCGTTCGGTTTGGTCCATAAACGTCGTTGGATTGAAAGGGGAGCCCTCAGGCACTTTCACGCTCGAACTTACAGATGAAGGCACTGACACTTGCATGTCGGGTGAGTGGAAGAAAGCGCGGCTTATACAGAGTTCATTCCAAGTGATCCCGAACCCGAGCGACGACAAGGGCTATTTTCCCACCTATGAGGTGGACGGTCAGACTCTCACAATACAATTAAACTCACCGGGGCTTTGCGATGCGTATTTGATGCTGAGCGGGAAATTTACGGAGCGCGAGGGAAGGGGAAAATACTTTTCAGAAAGCCTTTTCGGCGGACACCATCTCGGCACATTTACGGCGAAAAGACAGTAGCCATAGCAATGCCTAATCCGGGCATGCAGGTACGATGGCGAGTTTGTCCGCTAGTTTCGAGCGATTGCTGTCTCGATAGTGGTCAGTCCTTCGCGCGCTCGACGTAAGATCCATCTTCCGTCAGCACCACCACGCGCGTTCCCGTCGTGATGTGCGTCGGCACCATGGTGCGGATGCCGTTGGAGAGCATCGCGGGCTTGAAGGAGCCGGAGGCTGTCTGGCCCTTCACCACCGGTTCGGTCTCAGTGATCTCAAGCGTCACGCGCGCGGGAAGTTCGATGGAGATCGGCGCGGCGTTGTAGGTCGCGAGGCGAACCTCCATGCCTTCCTGAAGGTAGGGCGCCATGTCGCCAAGAATATCGGGGCCGACGTGGACCTGATCGAAGGTCTCCGGCTGCATGAACACATAGTGCTCGCCGTCCTGATAGAGATAGGAGTAGGTCTGGTATTCGATGAACGCCTTTTCGAGGCTGTCGGTGGTCTTGTAGCGCTCGTTGATCTTCACGCCGTCGCTGATGCGGCGCATTTCGAGCTGCGTCACCGGCGTGCCCTTGCCGGGGTGGATGTTCTCGGCCGTCAGCACAATGTAGAGCTTGTTGTCCTTCTCGATAACATTGCCTTTGCGGACGTTGCTGGCGATAACCGAAACCACGTTGTACCTCGCGAATATGAGGGCGCGCTTGTAGCAGGGGCGCGGCCAGCGGCCAAGTCCGGGAGTTCCCTCATGAATCCGTCACCCTGGTGGGACAGGGATCGCCATGCCGACCGCCGTCCGGCGCTGATCCAGCGCGGGCGGATCAAGGCTGCCGCGCGCGCATGGTTTGAGGGGCAGGACTTTACCGAAGTCGAATGCGGCGCGCTCGCGGTGTCGCCGGGGAACGAGGCGCATCTGCATGCCTTCGCGACCGACCTGATCGAGACCGGCGGTGCACGGCGCACACTGTATCTGCACACCTCGCCGGAGTTCGCGTCCAAGAAGCTGTTGGCCGCAGGCGAGACGCGCATCTTCGATTTCGCGCGCGTGTTCCGCAATCGCGAGCGCGGGCCGTCGCACGCGCCGGAGTTCACGATGCTGGAATGGTATCGCGCGAATGAGGACTACGACACGGTGATCGCCGATTGCGTGGCGCTGGTGCGGCTCGCGGCGGAGACGACGGACGTTGCGCAGTTCGAGCATCGCGGCCGCATCTGCGATCCGCGCGAGGATGTCGAACGCCTCACCGTCGCCGATGCGTTCACGCATCATGCAGGGATCGATTTGCTCGGCACATTGAACGACAAGGGCGAAGGCCAGCGCGACATCCTGGCGACCAAGGCGCGGCGCGGCGGCTTCGACGTCGCGGACAACGACAATTGGGCCGATATCTTCTCGAAAATCCTCGTTGCGCGCGTGGAACCGAAGCTCGGCATCGGGCAGCCCACGGTCCTCTGCGAATACCCGCGCTGCGAAGCCGCACTCGCCCGCGCATCGGCGCGCGACCCCCGCGTCGCCGAACGCTTCGAGCTCTATGTCTGCGGCGTCGAACTCGCCAACGGCTTCGGCGAACTCACGGATCCCATCGAGCAACGCACCCGCTTCGAATCCGAAATGGCCGAGAAGCAGCGCATCTACGGCGAACGCTACCCGATTGACGAAGACTTCCTCGCCGCGTTGGCGCATATGCCGCCCGCCAGCGGTGTCGCGATGGGCTTCGACCGTCTGGTGATGCTGGCCACCGGCTCCCGCAAACTCGACGACATCCTCTGGACGCCTCTTCCACCCTCCCCTTGAGGGAGGGTCGAAAACGCGAAGCGTTTTCGGGGCGGGGTAATGCTGAATAGCGCGAACCCCTCCCCGAAATTTGCTTCGCTTCGCTATGCAAATTGTCGACCCTCCCTCAAGGGGAGGGTGGGAATTCACATCCGCGCCGGGGCTTCGTGCTTGCCTTTGAAGAAGGCGCTGATCTTGTGGCGGGTCTGTTCCCACCACACGACGCGGCCGCTGGTGACCCAGTTGAGCTGGATCACCTTGCGCGGTCCCTCGAACGCCTCGAAGCCGTGCCAGGCGTTGGGCTGGTTCTTGAACACGAGCAGCGTGCCTTCGTCGGGCGGCACTTCAGCGACGACGTCATTGAGATTGTCGGCGGAGCGCAGCAGGCGTAGGCGCCCCTTCGGGCTCTCCCACTTGCCGTTCATGTAGATCAGCACGGTGATGAGCTTGGTCACGCTGTCGGTATGGATCTGACCGTCGCGTGCGCTCGATTGTCCGCGCACCGTCACCATGGTTGGGCGATGCGAGAGATCGATGCCGAATTTCTCTGCGACCGCTTTGGTGAATTCCGGCCCGCGGATCGCGTCCATGAATTCCTGGAATTTCGGGCCGAAGTTCAGCGTCGGTAGCGGGAAGCTTCCGGCGTGCGTGACCTGCGGGAAGTCATGTTCGATGCCCTCGATGGCTTCGGTCTTCACGAAGCCCGGCACCATCAGATACGGGAACGGATCGTTGACGACCGTGGCGTTGCGCACGGCCTCGACATCGATGGGTAGCGTCATAACGCGACGTCCATCGACGTATAGGCGGCGGTGACGATGCCGCCATCGACGGGCAGAACCGTACCGGTCACATACGACGACGCGCGCGAGCAATAGAAGATCGCGGCGCCGATCATGTCGTCATCCCGGCCGATGCGCTTGCGCGGCACGGACGCTTCCATCTGCTTGCGCGCGACCGCGAGTACCGGCGCGAGCATCTTGGTCTCGAACGGGCCCGGCGCGATGGCGTTGACGTTGATGTTGTCCTTCGCGAGATGCTTGGCGAGGTTGCGGGTCAAATGATGCACCGCCGCCTTGCTCGCGGAATAGGCGTAGCTCTCGAGCGATGGCTGAAGGATGCCGTCGATGGAGCCGATGTTCACGACGCGCGCGGGATCGTCTTCGGTGGCTGCGGCGCGGAGCTGCGGCAGGAGCGCCTGTGTCAGGGTGAAGATGGCCTTGAGGTTCACAGCCATCAGCTTGTCCCAGCCCTTCTCGGAATAGGACTCGAACGGTTCGGCCCACGCCGCGCCGGCGTTGTTGATGAGGATGTCGAGCTTCTTCTCGCGCGATGCGATCTCGCTTGCGAGCGCCTTCACCTCGAAGGTGTGGCCGAGGTCGTGCGGCAGCGCGATGCAGGTGCCGATTTTGTTCAGCGCCGCTTCGGTTTCCGCGCACGCCTTCGCGTCGCGCGAGGAGATGTAAGTCTTCACGCCGGCCTCCACGAAGCCGCGCGCGATCATCAACCCGATGCCGCGCGACCCGCCGGTGACGAGCGCGGTCTTGCCCTTGAGGGAGAAGAGATCGGAGATGGACATGGGGTGCCTCTCAAAGATGCGCCTATTTTAACCTCCCCCTTGTGGGGAGGTCGGAAAATCCGAAGGATTTTTCGGGTGGGGGTCGCGCTCTATCGGCGCACCCTGCCCCCCACCCGAAATGTCTTCGCTGCGCTACGCCATTTCGACCTCCCCACAAGGGGGAGGTTAAGAACTACCGATAACTCGCGTTCACGTCCGCAAGCGCCGCCGCACCAGGGCAGAGCTCTTTCGCGTTCATGCGGTTGAGCCCCTGGAGCACGGTGCCGAGATGCGCGTGCAAATCCTGCGGATCGGGATCGACATAGAGCAGGCCGGTCACGATTTCGCCCGCGGCCTGACGCTCCTGCAGATGCGCCATTGCGGCGGCGCGATCGGTCGGATCGTAGGTCGGA
>Ga0207639_10001986_pt1 | contig 13762 bp, 11 predicted proteins | sample KBSCornC32_FD_184299 | JGI IMG/M metagenome (GOLD analysis project Ga0207639, IMG submission 184299) | Corn rhizosphere microbial communities from Kellogg Biological Station, Michigan, USA - KBS Corn C3-2 (SPAdes) (version 2) | ecosystem: Host-associated > Plants > Roots > Rhizosphere > Soil ...
CGACGCAGAAGCCTGCCAGCGGCCCGAACTCGGGCCCGACGACCATCGCGCCGACGATCAGGATCGGCGAGCCGAGGAAGATGCCGACCGAGGCGATCAGGCAGGCCAGGACCATGAAGATGAGGAAGTTGCCCCCCAGCTCGGTGCTCTCTGAGGTGCGCGCCTCGACCTCCTCCCAGACGACTGCGTTCGAGGGCTTGCCGTAGGCCGCCCGCTCGGCCCGATCGGCGGCATCGGAGAGCTGCGAGTCGATCTGCTCGAGCGAGATCGAACCGTCGCGGGCGACGCCCATCTCCTTGAGGTCGTCGATCAGCACGCTGGCGTCCTCGCGGGCAATGTCGCAGAGGACGACGTCGCCCTTCGGCTGCCGGGCGGCGCCGGCAAGGAAGACCAGGTTGGTCGTCGAGGGCGCCGTTTCCAGCAGGTCGAGGACCTTGCCGCAACGGTCTGCTGGGACGACGATCCGCAGGTGGACCATGGCCTCAGCGTATCCGCGGCCCGGGTCGCCTACTCTGCCCGTCCCATGCTTACCGACTACCACCTCCATCTTCGTCCCGACGAGCCCGATACCCCCGGCGAGCGCTTCTTCACCAGCGAGAACGTCGACCGCTACCTGGCTGCCGCCGAGGCGGCAGGGATCGCCGAGCTGGGCGTCTCCGAGCACGTCTACCGCTTCACCCAGGCCCTCGACCTCTGGCGCCATCCTCTCTGGGAGCAGGAGGCCCGCGACGACCTCGACTCCTACTGCGATTTCGTCCGCGGCACGCCCCTGCGTCTCGGGATCGAGTGCGACTACATCCCAGCCGCCGAGGACCGCACGGCGGCGCTGCTCGAGGCGCGCGACTTCGACTACGTCGTCGGCTCGGTCCACTTCATCGGCGACGCCGCCGTCGACCACCCCGGCTGGGACGTCTGGGAGAGCAAGGGCGACCCCGACGAGGTCTGGCGCCGTTACTTCGCCTCGGTGGCCGAGTGCGCCCGCTCGGGCCTCTTCGACATCCTCGCCCATCCCGACCTGGTCAAGGTCTGGGGCGGCGCCCGGCCGCTGCCCGAGCGCGACCCTCGCTTCTTCTACGAGCCGGCGGTCGAGGCGATCGCCGAGAGCGGGATCGCGGTGGAGGTCTCGACCGCGGGCCTGCGCAAGCCGGTCGGCGAGATCTACCCCGCTGCGGGCTTTGCCGAGATGTGCGTCGAGGCCGGTGCCTCGTTTGCCCTTTCCTCCGATGCCCACCTGCCGGAGCAGGTCGGCTTTGGCTACGACCGGGCCCTCGCGTTCCTCGGCGAACTCGGCGTTGGGGAGATCTGCGTCTTCGAAGGCCGCAAGCCCCGCCTCGAGCCGCTGCCCGACGCGGTGCGCGAGGATTAGATCGATGAGTGTCGGGATCGGCTACGACAGCCACCGCTTCGCCGAGGGGCGCCGGCTCGTCCTCGGCGGGGTCGAGGTCGACCACCCCCGCGGGCTTGCCGGTCACTCCGATGGCGACGTGCTCACCCACGCAGTGATCGACGCCTTGCTCGGCGCCGCCGGCAGAGGCGACATCGGCGGCCTCTTTCCCGACGACGACGAGGCCTGGCGCGACGCCGACTCGATCGACCTGCTGCGCACCGCAGTTGGCACGATCGCCGGGCGGATCGCCAACGTCGACGCGACGCTGATCTGCGAGGAGCCCCGGATCGGACCGCTGCGCGCCGAGATGGAGCGGGTCCTCGCCGAGGTGACCTCGGCCCGCGTCAGCGTCAAGGCCACCACCAACGAGGGAATGGGCTGGGTCGGCCGGGGCGAGGGAATCGCCTGCATCGCGGTCGCCTCGGTCGAGAGCGAATAACCTTCGCCGCTGCGATGGGAAGGCTGAAGTCCATAGCGGCGAGCGCGCGTCAGTCGGTCTCCGACTCGGCCTTCGAGGCGAAGGTGCTGCGCGAGGCCGGAATCCTCGGTCTGGTTCGCCCCGACAAGGCGGCCAAGGTGGCGACGACCTTCCTGCGCTGGGGCGCGTCTCCGGCCACCGGGGTCGCCACGGCGGCGCACAAATACCCGCACGAGACGATGCTGATCGACGAACGCGGCTCGCTCAGCTTCGAGCGGGTGCACCGCCGCTCCAACGCTCTTGCCCACGCGTTTGCCGCGATGGGGATCGGCCATGGCGACGGTGTCGGGATCATGTGCCGCAACCACCGCGGCTTCATCGAGGCCACTTTGGCGGCGGCCAAGCTCGGCGCCAGCGCCCTGTATTTGAACACGATGTTCGCGGGGCCCCAGCTGGTCGAGGTGACCAGGCGCGAGGAACCGAAGGCGCTCGTCTATGACGAGGAGTTCGCCGGTCTGCTCGAGGGCGTCGATGAGGACATCGCCCGCATCATCGCCTGGAACGATGCTGAGGCGGAGGGCCCGACGCTCGACTCGCTGATCGCAGCCAACGCGGACTCCGACCACAAGCCGCCGCCCGACAATCCGCGTTTCGTCATCCTCACCTCGGGGACGACGGGTACGCCGAAGGGCGCCCAGCGTTCCAGCCCCGACGGACTGCTCGCGATGGCGGCGCTGATCGACAAGATTCCCTACCGCGCCCGCGACACGATGATGATCGCGGCGCCGCTTTTTCACTCCTGGGGCTTCTTCCACTTCGTGATGAGCCTGCCCACGGCCTCGACGATGGTGCTGCGTCGCAAGTTCGACGAGGAGGAGACGCTGCGCGCGGTCCAGGATCACCGAGCCCAGGTGCTCGCCGTGGTGCCGGTGATGCTGCAGCGCATACTGCGCCTGCCCGACGAGACCCTTGGCGCCTACGATCTCTCTTCGCTGCGCATCACCTCGGCCTCGGGCTCGGCGCTGCCGGGCGAGCTGGCAACCGAGTGGATGGACCGCTTTGGCGACAACGTCTACAACCTCTACGGCTCGACCGAGGTCGCCTACGCGACCGTCGCCACCCCGGAGGACCTGCGCGCCGCGCCGGGCACCGCCGGGCGGCCCCCCCGCGGAACCGTCGTCCGCCTCTTCGACGAGGACGGTTGCGAGGTCCCGCAGGGCGAGGTGGGACGGATCTTCGTCGGCAACGAGATGTCCTTCGAGGGCTATACCGGCGGCGGCGGCAAGGAGGTTATCGACGGGCTGCTGAGCAGCGGTGACGTCGGCCACATCGACGCGGCCGGCCGACTCTTCATCGACGGCCGCGACGACGAGATGATCGTCTCCGGCGGCGAGAACGTCTTCCCCCGCGAGGTCGAGGATCTGCTCGCCGACCATGAGGGCGTGGTCGAGGTGGCAGTGATCGGCGTCGAGGACGCGGAGTTCGGCCAGCGGCTGAAGGCCTTCGTCGTCACCGTCGATGAGGCCGAGGTCTCCCCAGAGGACCTCAAGGCCCACGTCAAGGCCAATCTCGCCGCCTACAAGGCCCCGCGGGAATTCGAGTTCCTCGACGAGCTGCCGCGCAATGCCACCGGCAAGGTTCTCAAGCGGGAGCTGCACGAGCGGGAGACCCAAGCGCAGGGCCAATCCCAGTAGGGGTTCCACTTAACTTTTTGGATGGAGACGCGGTTGCTGGCGCCTCAGGGTAGGCGCCCAAAAAGTGCAAGACGTTTCACCCCTACTGGGATTGGCCCCGGCCCTTCCGCCACTTCGCTAAATGCGAGTTTTGCCCGGAGCGGGGGGTAGCCGGCCCGCCGATCGCGGTAGTAGATTGGCGCTCAATGGGCGAGGCGGCTAGGCAGTTGAAAGCGGTGGGGGCAGCGAGGGAGGAGCTGCATGAGACTGCCAAGCAGGCGCTCGAGTGGGTGCGGGTCAGCGAGGAGCGCGTTGTCCAGGCTGAGGCGCGCAGCGAGGAGCTGCGAGCGGAGCTGAAGGCGAAGGCGATGGCGACCGTGCGCAAGTTTGGCGAGGAAGGCCGCGAGCGGATCGCCGCCGAGCGCAGCAGGCGCAAGGACGCCGAGGCGAAGGCAACTCGCGCCGAGGAGGCCAGGAACAGGGCCGAGAGTGCCTTCGAGCAGGCGCGGAAGCGCGCCGATGCCGACCGCGAGACGGTCGCCAAGGAGATCGCCGCGGTCAAGGCCGACGCGCAGCGCTCGATCGCTGCGCGCATCGAAGCGGCGGAGAAAAAAGCTGCTGAACGCCACAAGGAGGCGCTCGATCGGGTCAAGCTCGAGGCCGATCAGCGCGTCGCCGCGGCCGAGCAGCGCGCCGTCGAAGCCGAGGCTGCCGCAGCCGAGGCGCACCAGCTCGCCGTCAAGCTGGAGACCGAGATCGAGGAGCGGGTGATGCAGGGCACCGAGGAGGTGCGCCGCGAGGCCGACGAGCGGGTGCGCACCCTGGTCGAGAAGGTCGAAGGCGAGGCGGTGGAGATGGCGCGGGCGCGTGCGGAGGAGGCGCTGAAAGCCGAGTCGGATCGCATTCGCGCCCAAGCCGAGCAGCGCGAGGAGCGGGTCAGGCGGGCCGCTGAGGACGAGATCAAGGCGAGTGCCTCACGGGCGCGTCGCGAGGTTCTGGCCGCGGCCGACAAGACCGCTCCCTCATGGGAGCGGCGCGAGGCGACCCCCTCGGGGTCCGGCTACCGCACCTTCTAGACCTCTCTAGCATCCGCCCGATGCGAGCGGTGCGGATCAGGGACACGCTGACGGGGGACCTCGTTCCCCTTGACCCGGGCGGGGAGGTCGGAATCTACGCCTGTGGCCCGACCGTCTACAGCAGGATCCACATCGGCAACGCGCGCCCGTTCGTCGTCTTCTCGCTGCTCGCCCGGTTTCTCAGGTCGGAGGGGTATGCGACGAAGCTGGTCGTCAACGTCACCGACATCAACGACAAGATCTACCTAGCCGCCGGCGAGGCGGGCGAGCAGTCGGGAGAGTTTGCCGCGCGGATGGCCCGCGCCTACTTCGAGGACACGGACCGCCTCGGGCTGGGCCGCCCAGATGCGGAGCCGCTGGCGACGGAGACGATCGGCGGCATCGTCGCGCTGATCTCGGATCTGATCGAGAGCGGCCACGCGTATGAGTCCGGTGGCGACGTCTACTTCCGGGTTCGCAGCTTCGGTCCCTACGGCAAGCTCTCCAATCGCCGCGCCGAAGACATGGACCAGGGGGAGGAGGCGGGCTCGGAGTCGCTGAAGCGGGACCCGCTCGACTTCGCGCTCTGGAAGGCGCACAAGCCTGGCGAGGACACCTCCTGGGACTCTCCCTGGGGGCAGGGCCGTCCTGGCTGGCATATCGAGTGCTCGGCGATGGCCGAGGCCGAGCTGGGGCCGAGCTTCGCGATTCACGGCGGTGGCTCGGATCTGGTCTTCCCTCACCATGAGAACGAGATCGCCCAATCCGAGGCGGCGGGGCGGCCGTTCGCGCGGGTCTGGATGCACAACGGGATGGTCGAGACGGATGCGGAGAAGATGTCGAAGTCCGAGGGGAACATCTTTCAGCTCAGCGAGGCGCTCGATCAGTACGGGTCCGAGGCCGTTGTCGCGTACCTGATCTCTGGGCACTACCGGCAGCCGCTCGCCTTTGGGCCAAAGCAGATGGATGAAGCCGGGGCGCAGGTGGAGCGGCTGAGGAACTTCTTCAGGGAGCATCCGGTGGGCGAGGCGTCGGGGGAGGGTCCCGGGGCCGGCTTCGCCGGGAGTTCCCCGGGACCCTCCCCCGACGCCTCGCTCGACCCAAGCGCATGCCGGGTCGAGAGCTTCAAGAGGGCTCTTGCGGATGACTTCAACACACCCAGGGCCATGGCCGAGGTGTTTGAGCTGGTGGCGGAAGCGAATCGGGACGAGATCCCCGGAGCTGCTGATGCTCTCTCGGAGATGTTGGCGCTCGTCGGCCTCAGCACCCTTACTCAGCCAGATGAGGGTGCTGAGGCCGACGACGAAGCGGAGCAACTCCTTGAGCAGCGCCGGGAGGCTCGGGCGGCCAAAGATTTTGCCCGGGCCGACGAGATTCGCGATCGGTTGGCCGAGTTGGGCTGGGAGGTGCGGGACTCGGCCGAGGGCGCGAAGCTCGTGCCGAAGGCCTGATGGCCTCACAGGTCATCTACGGCAAGCAGCCGGTCGCTGAGGCCGAACGAGGCCGGCGGCGCCAGGTGCTGAGAGTTTGGCGGGCGCCTGGGACTTCGGCTGGGGAGTTGGAGCGCCTGTGTGGATCGTCTGACCACCAGGGGGTTGTGGCTGAGGTCGAGCCCTATCCCTACGCCGGCGCTTCGGAGCTGCTGAGGGTCGAGAACGCGCTTTTGATCGCCCTCGACCAGGTTCAGGATCCGCGCAACCTCGGCGCGGTCGCGCGCTCAGCCGAGGCGGCGGGGGCGGCGGGTCTGGTTGTCCCTGAGCGGCGCTCGGCTGCCGTTACGGCCGTCACCTGCAAGGCATCGGCGGGAGCGGTCGAGCACCTGCCGATCGCTCACGTGCGCAACCTCGCCGACTGGCTGGCTGAGGCCAAGGAGGCGGGCTTCTGGATTTGGGGAGCCGACACCGCGGCCCAGCGGGCCCCCTGGGAGGTCGACCTCTCTGGTCCCACGGTGCTTGTCATGGGGGGCGAGGGCAAGGGCCTGCGGCCGCGCGTCGCCTCTGCCTGCGACGGGCTCATAGCCCTGCCGCAACGCGGCAAGATCGACTCGCTCAATGTGTCCGCAGCCGCCGCTGCGCTGCTCTTCGAGGCCGTACGGCAGCGCTAACACCTGCAACGGCGTTTGCACGAACCTCAGTTCGGGGTTGACAGAACTCCGCGCGACCGTAAACTACCCGGCCAACAAGGGTTAAACCTCAGCTTGAGTCTGAGATTTCCCAGTCCATACAGGGCGCCGCCAGGGGAGGTAAGGCGCCACGACCCTTCGTCAAGGAGAAGGATCTGTGGCTCTATCTTCGCCGACCCAGGAAATGCAGCTTCCCTCAGGCCGTCTCAACGGCTCGCTAAAACCAGCCGGCGCTAACCTTCAACCTGAGCTTGATGACCACTATCTGGTCGCGCTCGCCAAGGATGGGCGGACCGATGCCTATGACGCGATCGTCCGTCGCTACCGCGGCTTCGTCCGTCTCAAGGCCTCTTCGTACTTCCTGCTCGGCGGCGAGGCCGACGACCTGATCCAGGAAGGGCTGCTCGGCCTCTACAAGGCGATCCGCGACTACCGCACCGACCGCGAGTCGAGCTTCCGCAACTTCGCCGAGCTCTGCATCACCCGGCAGATCATCACCGCGGTCAAGACGGCGACCCGCAACAAGCACACGCCGCTGAATCAGTATGTCTCCTTCAGTCAGACCCCGGCGGCCGCGGGCGATTCCGACACGACCCTCGACGAGATCCTGCCCGGCCCCACCGTGCACGATCCGGTCAACCAGGTGATCGCCTCCGAAGAGCTCGACAGCCTCGTCTCCTGTCTCTCGGGCGTCTCGGGGGTTCTCTCCGACCTCGAGAGCAGCGTGCTCTCGCTCTACCTCGACGGTCACTCCTACGAGGCCACGGCCGAGCGACTCGAGTGCGACACGAAGACGGTCGACAACGCCCTGCAGAGGGTCAAGCGCAAGGTGGGCGCGCACCTAGCCTCACGCGAGACGCTCAACTAGGGCAGGTCGGCGAGGACGTACTCGAGCAGCTCGCGACCGTGCTCGGAGGCGACGGAGACGTCGTCGGCCTTGATCCGGACACGGTGCAGGGACTGCATGCGCAGCACGTCGCCGTCGCAGCGGCTGTTGGGGAAGACGCCCGAGTAGGAGACGCCAAGCGCCTCGAGATGGTCGGCGACGAGCGCGGTGGCGGGAAGGTCCAGCGGTAGGTCGAGGTAGATCGCGTCGAGGCAGGCGCGATGGAAGAGATGGTGTCGCTCAGCCGCGACCACCGCCTCCAGGTCGGCGCCCGGCACGTGGACCGTAATCAACGCCAGGTTGTGATCCTGATCGACCGCGACGTGCAGCTCGCTGCGCTCGGCAAGCTCCGTGCCGGCGGGTGGCTTGGCGAGCGTGCCCCTCAGCTGGCAGAGGTCGAGGGTCTGGCCGACGATCTCGCTGTGGCGCTCGGGCACATAGACCGGCCGCTGATGGCCGTCGTTCAGCTTGGTGTAGAAGAGCGCTGCCGATTGCCGTCCGCGCCGCTCCCGCCCTACAGCGTCATTTGCGACAGAGGCCGGGATCCAGCCGAGCAGGAAACCGGTCTCGTGCGCGCCGAGCTCGATGTTTGCGCGCTGGCTGTAGGGGTGCGCCGCGGTCGCCTCGCTGTACATGCCCGCCAGCCCCTTCTCCGCGGCCCAGTCCATCAGGAAGCGCTTAGTCCTGGTGAAGAGGTGCTGTCCCCGCGCCGCCGGCATCGTCACGGCTTGGCCCGAGTGCCCAACGGCATCTCCCGCCGCCCCAAGGCTCATCCCCTCGTGGCAGAGCAGCTCGCCCTCCCCGCTCTCCGCGACGCAGGCTACGTAAGTCCTCGCCGCCAGCCGCGCTGAGACCTCGTCGGGATCGTAGACCCAACGCACGTCGTAGCTGTCCCCATAAGCAGCCTCGATCGCCTCGCTCAGCACCCCTCCCTCATCGGGCTCGAGAAAGCGAAAGGTCACGTCCACGGGGTGACGATTACACAGTGCGCTGGATCAACGGGTGCCTCGTCTCACAGCCTGCGCCAGCTCAGCAGAGCGCGTACGCTGGGGCCGAGAGAGATCGGTTTGCCCGCCCGCCTAGCTCAACTGGCAGAGCACCGCTCTTGTAAAGCGGAGGTTTCCGGTTCGATCCCGGAGGCGGGCTCTCGCCGCTCAGGCCTCGCTGCCGCCGAGTACGCGTTGCTTCTCGGTGGCGAACTCCTCGTCGCTGAGGATGCCCTTCTCGTGTAGGGAGGCGAGCCGTTCGAGGCGGGCGAGCCGTGCGTCCTCTTCGTTGGTCGGCATTGTGGTCGTTGGCGCCTCATCACTCCCGCTCTCGCCGTTCGGTTTGCGCATCTCCGGCAGGCGCAATTTGGCTGCGCGCTCGCCCAGGTTGGCGTCTTTGACCGCCCCGACCACGCGGTCCTTGGTGCGGCCGACGACGTCGCCGTAGCTGGCGTCGGGGAATTCCTCTGCGGTCTGTTTGCGCAGCTCGTGGATGCCGAAGGCGGCGAGACCGGCGATCACCAGCGTGGTGAGGAAGGAACGCAGGTTCTGGGTAGGCGCCGAGAGGAAGTAGATGCCGACGAGGATCGTCAGCCCGGCGTACACGTAGGCCGGGTACTCGCGCAGGGGCGGCGCGATCGCGTGACGAGTAGAGCGTGCCGAGCCGGTTGGCGAGGCGAGCCAGCCGGCGATCCCGAAGAGCACGCCGATGATGATCACGGTGGTGGCGATGCTGGTCATCAGCGAGGTGCCGATCGACCAGGCCGCTTCCGCTGCCGGCTTGACGCTCTCTTCTTCGACCAGCTGGCCGACGACGATGCCGCCGGCGACCTGGCGGAAGACGATCACCGCGAAGCCGGCCGCGATCAGGCCGATGCCGCAGTAGAGCACCGTCACCCAGCGGCTCTCGCGGGAAAGGTAGATGGCGAAGCCGAAGCAGAGGAAGGTCAAGAGGGAGAGCACTAGGGCCAGGCCCTTGATCGCCACCACGATGTCCTGTGCGGTCTTCAGCTGGTCGGAGCGCAGGATCGTGATCTGCCCCGCGTCGGGCGGCAGCTTTTCCGCCAGGTTGGCGCCGATGCCGACCTGACTTGCGAGGTTGGTGACCAGGCCGCCGAGATTGAGGCTGACCTTTCCTTCTTCGGTCGCCAGCGTCCCTTCCTTTTCTTCCAGGACTTCGAGCAGCTGTTCGTGAGTGGTTTTGTTGGCGCTCTTCCACAGTTCCTGCGCGGTCGAGCTTTCCAGCACCTTTTCCGCGCCGCTGCCGGCGACCTGGCGCAGCCCGCCGGAGATCGGCCCGGCCAGTTCCTTGGTGTCGCCGGGGAGCTTTTCGCTCAGTTCCTTTTCGACGTCGACGTTTTCGTAGAGCTGGTCGATCAGGTATTTGCTGACGGCTTCGCGGATCTTTCCGTTCTGAATCAAGCGACCGCTGGTGTTGACCCACTCGCCCGTGTCGAGCGCCTGGCGCTCGGTCCAGATCGCGAAGACGCTGAGGAAGGCAAGCAGCGAGCCGAGCACGATCAGGACTGTCACCAGGCGTCGGCGTCCGCGACTCATCAATGCGATGCTATACGTGGCTCATGAGGTTGGAGGGAATTCACCACATCACTGCGATCACGGCGGATGCGCAGCGCAACGTCGACTTCTACGCGGGGGTGATGGGGTTGCGCTTGGTGAAGAAGACCGTCAACCAGGACAACCCGACCGTCTACCACCTGTTCTTCGCCGACGAGAAAGGCAGCGCCGGCTCCGATCTCACCTTCTTCGAGTTCCCCGGAGTGCCCCCCGGCCGGGCCGGTGAGGGGGACGTGCACCGGATCGTTTGGCGGATCGCCTCGGACGCCGCACTCGATTTCTGGGAGGGCCGGCTCGCCGCCAAGGGAATCTCCTCCGAGCGGGCAGGAGGTGGACTGCGCTTTGCCGACCCCGAGGGGCTCGCTCACGAGCTCGCCGTCGTCGAGGTTTCCGACGAGCCGTTGATCGCCGACCATCCCGAGGTTCCGGCCGAGCTTGCGCTGCGCGGCTTCCACGCCGTCTGCGCCTACAGCTCCCAGCCGGCCGCTAGCACCACCCTGCTCGAGTCGCTCGAGTTCGAGCCGCTCGACGAGCACAGCTGGGAAGCCCGGGGCTCCAGCCGCGGCGGCCTCTATGTCTACGAGGAGCCGCCCGAGGAGCGCTCGCAACAAGGGGCCGGCAGCGTCCACCACGTCGCCTGGGCCTCGACCATCGACGAGCACGAGGAGTGGCGCCAGCGGGCGATCGCCGGGGGTGCGCAACCGACGCCGGTGATCGACCGTTTCTACTTCCGCTCGATCTACTTCCGCGAGCCGAGCGGGGTTCTGTTCGAGATCGCCACCCTGGGCCCGGGCTTCACAGTGGACGAGCCGCTCGAGCACCTCGGCGAGAAGCTCTCGCTGCCCCCCGACTACGAGCACCTGCGGGATGAGGTCGAACCGAACCTGCGCCCGGTGGTCAACCCGCGCACCGTCCCCACGGAGTGAGCGACAACTTCGTCTGGCGGGATGCAGGTCGCACCGTCGTCTTCGAAGCGGGCGGAGTCGCGTCGGCGCCGAAGCTGCTGGCGGAGCAAGGCATCGAACGGTTCGAGTTGCTGACGACCGGTCGGCACCTGGTTGCCGGCGCCGGACTCGCTGACGCCGCCACGGCGGTCCACGAGCTGCCGCCTGCCGATCCTGTCACGGCAGTGCCGGAGAGTGCCGCGGCCCTGCTCGGCTCTGCGGCTGGGTTGAACCTCGTCGCCCTAGGTGGCGGCCGCACCATCGACACCGCCAAGGCGATCGCCGCAGTGACGGGCGCCGCGGTCGCAGCGATCCCGACCACGATGTCCGGCGCCGAGATGACCGGCATCCACCGCCTGCCCGCCGGCGCCGAGGACCAGGTTCGCTCCCTCGTTCGCCCTGGCCTCGTGATCGCCGACCCCGAGGCGATGACCAGCGCTCCTGAGCCCGAGCTCCGCGCCAGTTCGATGAACGCCCTCGCCCACGGCGCCGATTCTCTTTACACGCCTTTTGCCAACCCGATATCCCGCATGGCCGCCCTGCGCGGCGCCGAGTTGATCGCCAGCTCCCTCGACGAAGATCCCAGCGAGCGCAGCCGCGCCGCCCTCGCCCAGGGCTCGGTCCTCTGCGGCTACGCCATCGACTCCGGCGCCTTCTCCCTCCACCACGTCGTCTGCCAAACCCTCGTCCGCATCTGCGGCGGCACCCACGCCGCAGTAAACGCCGCAATCCTCCCCCGCGCAATGTCCTTCATGGCCCCCAGAGTCCCGGACGCCCTCGAGCCACTTGCGACCGCGGTCGGCACGACACCAAACGCCATCGAACCCCGCCTGCTCGACCTGGGCGGCAACCCACCCGGCCTAGGCGACCAAGGAGCGGACAAAGCCAAGCTCGCCGAAGCCGTGGACGCCATGCTGCTCCGCCCGGAGCTGGCCTTCACCCCGGAGCCCCCGACTCGCTCCGAGCTGGAAACGCTAATCGGGGCTGCCTGGTAGCGGGGATCGGGCGCCCCTCCGAACGTCTTGCACTTTTTCGGCGCGCGCTTGCGGCGTCAGCAACCCCACTCTCCACCGAAAAAGTTAAGAGAGGAGGGGTGCCCGATCCCCGCCCCCGGTAACCCCAGTCCCTTTTCCGTGTAGCGCTACGCGTGACCCCGGACCGCCTCCAGGCCTACCACCAGTACACCCGCAAGCACGGGGTCAACCCGATTCTCTACATCCTCGCCAGGATCTTCATGACCCCCTTCTTCCTGGTCTATTTCCGCTACGCCCGCACCGGCCGCGAGCACGCCCGGCTCAAGGGTGGCCTGATCGTCGCCTCCAACCACCGCAGCTTCCTCGACCCCTTCGCGATCGGCGGCGCCCTGCCTTGGCGGCGGCCGATGAACTATGTCGCCAAGGTCGAGCTCTTCGAGCGCCGCTGGCAGGGCTGGATCCTCTCGCGCTTCGGCGCCTTTCCGATCCGCCGCGGCGAGTCCGACGAGGACGCGATGGAGACGGCGCGGCTCCTGGTCGAGCGGGGGGGCGCGGTCTGCATCTTCCCCGAGGGCACCCGCATCCGCAGCGGCTCCCTGGGCGAGCCCAAGCGGGGGGTGGGGCGTCTGGCGCTGCAGACCGGTGCTCCGGTCATCCCGGCAGCCGTGCTGGGAACCGAACACGTGCGACGTGGCTGGCGGATCCGACCGCGCAAGGTCAAGGTCCGGCTGGGCAAGGCACTGACCTTCCCGCGGGCCGCGGATCCCTCTCCCGGGCTCGCTGCCAGCGTCACCGGGCGGATCTGGCCCAACATCGAGCTGCAATGGGAGGACCTGGGCGGCCTGCCGCCGATGCGCCGCGCCGCCGTGATCGGCGCCGGCAGCTGGGGGACAGCGGTTGCAGTCCTGCTCGCTCGCGGCGGCCTGGAGGTTCAGCTCGCCACTCGCAGCGCCGCCCATGCCGCCGAGATAGAGGAGGCAGGCGAAAACCGGCGCTACCTGGAGGGCGTTCGCCTGCCTGACTCGGTTCGCGTGCGACAGGCCTCTGAGGTCGAGCTGGCGGGTATCGACCTCGTCTGCCTGGCGATTCCCTCCGGCTCGCTGCCGCAGGCGGTCGGCGCGATCGCCGATCGGGTCGGCTCGCGCTCGGCGATGCTTTTGCTGACCAAGGGCCTGATCGCGCCCCGTGGCCAGCTGCCGGCCGAATACGTCGGCGAGCGGGTGCGGGCACGAGCGATTGCTTGTCTCGGCGGCCCGGCGCACGCTCGCGAGGCCGTCTCCGGCTCGGCGGCGCTGGTCCTCGGCTCGGCCGACCTCGACCTGCGCAAGCAGCTCGGGCTCGTCTTCGATCGCGCCGGCTTGGTCTGCGAGCGATCCTCCGACGTGACCGGCGTCGAGATGGCGGGCGCGGCCAAGAACGCTGCCGCGCTCGCCGCCGCGGCGGCAGAGCCGCACGGGCTCAACGCCGCCGGGATCGCCGCTGCCCAGGTCTGGAGCGAGTGCATCGAGCATGCGATTGGGCGCGGAGCAGAGCTCGGAACCTTCGCGGGATTGGCCGGCGTCGGTGACCTCACGGCGACGGTGATGGCCCCGACCGGACGCAACCGGCGGGCGGGCGAGCTGCTGGGACGAGGGACGCCCGCGTCGGAGATCCCAGCCAAGATCGGCCAGGCCTCGGAGGGCCTCGATGCAGTGCCCCTGCTGGCGGAGGCGACCTCAGCCAGCGGGGGGAACTCGGCCGCG
>Ga0207639_10001990_pt1 | contig 13754 bp, 10 predicted proteins | sample KBSCornC32_FD_184299 | JGI IMG/M metagenome (GOLD analysis project Ga0207639, IMG submission 184299) | Corn rhizosphere microbial communities from Kellogg Biological Station, Michigan, USA - KBS Corn C3-2 (SPAdes) (version 2) | ecosystem: Host-associated > Plants > Roots > Rhizosphere > Soil ...
GCTCCATCTTAAACGGGTTGCTGTCTGAGGTTTGAGCAGAACAGTTGGCTGATAAGATAATTTTTTATCTAGCTGCCGCAGTGGTGTAATATCATCCAGTATCCAAAAACTGCGGCCATGCGTACCAATTACCAGGTCATCATCTTTGATAACCAGGTCCCTGATCGATGTTGCCGGCATGTTCAATCTTAAACTCTGCCAGTTGGCGCCGTCATCAAAAGAAACATATACGGCTCTTTCGCTGCCGGCAAATAACAATCCTTTTTTTACCGGATCTTCTTTAACAACATTGATGGGATCGTTGGGTAATCCTTTTACAATTTCTATCCATGTTTTTCCGCCATCGGTTGTTTTGTAAATATGCGGATGCATATCATCCAGGCGAATGCTGTTAACGGCAGCGTAGGCTGTGTTGGCATCGGTATGACTGGCATCCATCAATGATATCTTGCTCCAGCCGGGGATCGAAGGAGGCGTAACATTCTTCCAGGTTTTGCCGCCGACCCTTGTTATATGTATCAAACCATCGTCGGTGCCACACCAGATGGTATTGATATCAACATAAGAAGGCGCAACGGTATAGATCACACCACGACGTGGCATTGTCTTCATCTGTTCTGTTTTATAAATACCAACGGCCGCAGGGATATCCCAGCTTTCCCTGCTGAGGTCCGGACTAATGATGTCCCATTTGTTTCCGCCATCCATGGTTTTAAACAATACGTTTCCGGCAAAGTATAATGTCTTTTTATCAATAGGATTGAATACGACCGGTGCTGTTCTTAAAAAACGATACTTACCACTTCTGATCGCTTCGGGTGAAATATTTTGTGATTGACCGTTCCGTTTATCGAACCTCGAAATTTTACCGCCATATACCAGGTTGGGGTTTAAAGGATCGGCAACCACATAACCATACTCTTCTGCAGCAACGGGTTTCCATTCGCGGTAGCTGATCTGTCCTTCATTGCTTCTTGATGCAATGCAAACGCTTCCGCTTTCCTGCTGGCCACTGTACACATTGTATGGGAAATCGTTATCGGCACTTACATGATAAAACTGTGCCGTGGGTTGATTATACCAGGAGGAAAATGTTTCGCCTCCATTAACGGTAATGATAGCGCCCTGGTCACTCGCAATGAGTATGATATTATTATTGTCGGGGTTGATCCATATCCTGTGATAATCATCACCACCCGGCGCCCCTCGGAATGCGCTCCAGTTCTTTCCGCCATCCATGCTTTTCCAGACAACTACATCAGCAGTAAAAACAATATCGGCATTTTTAGGATCTACTTTTACTTCGGCAAAATCGCTGCCTCTTCCCCAAAGCCGTTCATCTGCATTTATATTTATCCATGATTCGCCGGCATCATCGCTCCGGTAAATGCCGCCATATTTTCCGGCATCAACAGTTGCATACAACCTGTTGCTGTTTGACGGGGCAATGCAAAAGCCGATGCGTCCCAAACCCTGTTCTGGAGTAGGTAAACCGGTGATTAATTTTTTCCAGGTTGTTCCGCCATCAATACTTTTAAAGAGCCCGCTTTCTTTTCCGTTCCAGGCGCCGTTTTCCCAGGGACCTTGCCGCCCGGCCCACATATCGGCGTAGATAATATTAGAATTATTTGGATCAATGGTTACCTGTATGGCACCAGTGTTCTCATCTTTATATAGAACACGTTCCCATGTTTTGCCCCCATCAACAGTTCTGTAAACACCGCGTTCGGTATTGGGTCCGTAAGGGTGGCCGAGTGCAGCTGCAAAAACGCGGTTCTCATTTTTTGGATCTATAGCGAGGCCGCCGATCTGTTGTGCTTCTTTTAACCCTGTATTGATCCATGTTTTGCCCCCATCAATTGATCTATAAATTCCATCACCAACACTAAGGTCTGGCCGCTGTAAACCTTCGCCGCTGCCAACATATATAACATTTGGGTTGGAAGGAGAAACAACAACATCACCCACCGAACCGGTTGGCTGGTCATCGAAAATGGGTTTCCAGGTGCGGCCAAAATCGGTTGTCTTCCACACACCACCATTGTTTACACCGATGTAAAAAACATTGGGCTGAGATGGAATACCAACTGCGCCAACAGTTCTGCCGCCGCGGTGTGGCCCAATGCAACGCCACTGCATGCTGTTAAAATATTTCGCGTCGGGCGACTGGGCAAAGACATTTGAAAAAACACTAAAACAGGTTAGCAGGATAAGATAGTAACGCATGGTTGATCTTTTGATGATGGAAAATTGATTCCTGAATTCGAATGGGTTAATGTGGCTATAAATTTAACTTTGTTATTCAACTTTTAATAATTTTTATATGAGCGAGCTGGTAAAAGAATTTAACGACTACCGAACCAAAATGAACGAGGTTATCTTAAGTAAAGAAAACCTGGTAATAAAACGCCTTTGGAACCTGGATACAAACACCTACGCCGAAGGTGCACTGGATGTAAAGACCAAAGAGCTGTTGGGCCTTGTGGCCAGCATGGTTTTGCGTTGCGACGATTGTATCAAATACCACCTGGGTAAATCGCATGAGCTGGGTATCACAACGGAGCAGATGTACGAAGTGTTTGCGGTAGCCAATATTGTAGGCGGAACGATCGTTATACCGCATACAAGACGTGCAGCGGAATATTGGGAGGAGTTAGGGAGTGCGGAATAAAAGCAGGTTTCACGCAGGGCACGCAGGGGAGCGGAGGACACAGAGATAACCAGCGACCTCAGCCTCACAGCGTTCTCTGCGTGAAATATTAAATGACCTTTCCAGTAGTGCCGAACTGATTAATATCATTGATGACCGAGTATTTATTTTTAGTAACTTTAAGCCTCAATATATCAAACTATGAGTGATACAGTAACGAGCTTGCCACCCCTCACCGCAAAAGATTTTGTAACCGACCAGGAAGTACGCTGGTGCCCCGGATGTGGCGATTATTCCATCCTGGCACAGGTACAAAAGATCATGCCTACGCTGGGTATTCCAAAAGAAAATATTGTGATCGTTTCGGGTATCGGCTGCAGCAGCCGTTTTCCGTATTATATGAATACCTATGGTATGCATAGCATTCATGGCCGTGCAACAGCGGTTGCCAGCGGTTTAAAAGCCGCCCGGCCCGAGCTGAGTGTATGGATCGTAACGGGCGACGGCGATGGATTAAGCATTGGCGGTAACCATACCATTCATTTATTACGCCGCAATTTTGATGTGAACGTTTTGCTATTCAACAACCAGATATATGGTTTAACCAAGGGACAATATTCACCCACATCTGAGGAAAATAAAATAACCAAGAGTACGCCATTTGGCAGTATCGATCATCCATTTAATCCTTTGGCTTTGGCCATGGGTGCCGATGCAAGTTTTATTGCACGTACCATGGACAGGGATCCCAAACACCTGCAGGCCATGTTACTCCGTTCGCAGGAACACAAGGGCGCTTCCTTTTTAGAGATCTATCAAAACTGTAATATCTTCAATGATGGTGCTTTTGAAATATTTACGGAGAAGAAGACCAAGCCTGATGAAGTATTGTTTTTAGAACAAGGCAAGCCACTGGTTTTTGGTGCCACACAAAACAAGGGTATTAAATTGGACGGATTTAAACCAGTGATCGTTGACCTGGCTGAAGGTGCATCAACCGATGACCTGTGGGTACATGACGAAAGGGATTTTTACAAGGCACAGATATTGATACGCATGTTTGATGACCCCAAGCTTGAAGGTCATTTACCAAGGCCATTTGGTGTTTTCTTTGAAACCGAAAGAGCCTGCTACGAAGACAGCATGACCATGCAGATAGAAGAAGTAATCGCTAAAAGAGGAAAAGGTGATTTGGATAAATTGCTGAAGGGGAATGAGACCTGGGTGATCAGCTAAGATTTTTAATCACACTAATTATACGGATTACACGAATTTGAACCATAGCAATTCGTGTAATCCGTTTTAATTTGTGTAATAATTTATAATAAATTCTTTTCCAATAAATATTCGGCGATCTGAACCGCATTTGTTGCAGCGCCCTTACGCAGGTTATCGCTCACGATCCAGCAATTTAAGGTGTTTGGCTGTGTTTCATCTCTCCTGATCCTTCCAACAAATGTATCGTCTTTGTCAAAAGCAGTTAAAGGCATCGGGTAAATAAAATTTTCAACATCGTCTTTTACAACAACACCGGGCGCATTGGCAAGCAATGTCCTCACTTCGGCCAGGTCAAAATCATTTTCAAATTCTATGTTCACGCTTTCACTGTGTCCGCCCATGGTTGGTATGCGTACGCAGGTGGCGGTAACTTTTATAGAATCATCGCCGATGATCTTATTGGTTTCTTTAACCATTTTCATTTCTTCCTTGGTGTACCCGTTCTCCAGGAATACATCAATATGGGGTATTGCATTCAGGTCGATAGGGTATTTATAAGCCATCTCGCCTTCAATGCCTTTTCGCTCGTTCATCAGTTGTGTTACAGCTTTTACACCCGTTCCGGTAACACTCTGGTAAGTGCTTACTACCACTCTTTTTATTTTGTATTTATCGTGCAATGGTTTTAGTACCACCACCATCTGAATGGTAGAGCAGTTGGGGTTGGCAATGATCTTATCGTCCGCCGTCAGCACATCAGCATTTACTTCGGGCACCACTAATTTTTTTGTTGGGTCCATGCGCCAGGCACTTGAATTGTCAATTACCGTAATGCCGGCAGCTGCAAATTGCGGGGCCAGTTCCAGCGACGTACTTCCGCCTGCAGAAAAAATAGCTACATCAGGTTTGGCAGCAATGGCATCGGCAGCACTTACGATCTTGTACTGTTTATTCTTAAAAGTTATTTCCTTTCCAATACTTCTTTCAGAAGCAACAGGGATCAATTCATCTACAGGAAAATTTCTTTCGGCCAGCACCTGTAACATTTTACTGCCTACCAGTCCGGTAGCGCCAACAACAGCAACTTTCATTTTTCGTTTTTTAAGTTTAAATAATAGTTATAAAAAAAGCCTCCCATTTTTATGGAAGGCCTAGTATTTTGTTTCACACATCATTACTATAGTCCTTCCCTGTGCAGGCCGGCCTTCTTGGTAACGCTTGTATGTTTAGATTTCATCATTGAGCAGCGAAAATAGCAACAAAATGCAAATAAGCCAAAAGGAAATACTATACAAGAGAAAAAAAGCACGATCTGCTGTTGTTTTACACTGCGCCGGCAGCGGGATAATGTTTATTTAGCAGGCAAAATAACCGTAATTATGAAAACGAGATCAACCCTGCTGATCAGCTGCTGCATATTATTTTGTGCCATCGGCTACGGTCAGTTCACAGAGAATTTCAATGATGGAAATTTTAGCGTAAACCCGGTATGGACGGGCAATACGACAGACTGGACCGTAAACGCCTCCTTACAGTTGCAAAGCAATAATACAGTTGCCAACAGCACGTATTATTTAAGCACGGCCAGCACAATGGCAATAATGGCACAGTGGGAATTTTATGTACAGATCGGTTTCAATCCTTCTTCCAGCAATTATATGGATGTATATGTAACAGCATCTGCTGCTGATATCAGTTTAAACACTACAACCGGGTACTTTGTACGGATAGGTAATACAGATGATGAGATAAGCCTGTACAGGAAAGATGCGACTGGCGCTGCGGTAAAGATCATCGATGGTGTAAATGGCATTTTAAACAGCAGCAATAATGTAATGCGGATAAAGCTGTTTCGCAACGCTGCCAACCAATGGAATTTATCACGCGACCTAAGCGGAACAGGAAGCAATTATTTTACGGAAGGTGTGGTTACTGATGCCAACTATCTCAGCTCTTCTTATTTTGGAATAAAAGTTACGCAAAGCACAGCGGGGTTTTTTCAACGGCATTTTTTTGATGATATTGAAGTAACTACTTATGTTCCGGATATTACGCCGCCTGCAATTGTTGCTGCAACGGCCATTTCTGCAACATCGGCAGAACTGTTGTTTAATGAAGCCGTGGAGCCGGTCAGTAGCCAGTTTGTGTCAAATTATGTAGTCAACAATGGTATTGGCATGCCTGCATTTGCGACAAGAGATGCGGTTAATGCAGCATTGGTACATCTTTATTTTTCGGGCAGTTTTGTAAATGCAACCAATTACCAGCTGACGGTTAATGGAGTGAAAGACCTGGCGGGTAACAGTATCAGCAACGGCACAACAAACTTCAGTTATTATATTCCCAAACTGTATGATGTTGTGATTGAAGAAATAATGGCTGATCCGACACCGCCGGTTTTATTACCCGACAATGAATGGATTGAATTAAAGAACGCAACCGCTTTTCCCATCAACTTATCGGGCTGGCGTGTTGGAAATGCTGGTGCACAAAGCGGGCCAATGCCGTCATTTATTTTGCGCCCCGATAGTTTTGTTATTGTATGTACCGGCAGTGCAGTTGCTGCCATGTCGGCCTTTGGAAATGTAATTGCGGTAAGCGGTTTTCCTGCACTTGATAATACCGCCGGCCAGGTTGTTTTAACAAATGCTACGGGCAATATCATGCATGCACTAAATTATACAGATGCATGGTACGGAAATGAATTGAAGAAGGATGGCGGCTGGACTTTGGAAATGACAGATACCAAAAACCCTTGCAGCGGATCCGAAAACTGGAAAGCCAGCGTTGACAGCAAGGGAGGAACGCCGGGAAAAAAAAATTCGGTTGACGGGATCAATGTTGATAAAGCGGGCCCCCGTTTACTACGAGCCTATGCCGGCGACAGCGTAAATGTGATCCTGACTTTTGATGAACCGCTTGATATCGGCAAAGCTTCACTGGTTGGCAATTACAATATCAGTGATGGGATCGGCGTGCCGCAAACAGCGCAGGTACTCGCGGTGGAATTTAGCAGGGTTTCTTTAAAGCTAAATACAGCGCTTCAACGGAATAAAGTGTATACACTTACAGTTAACGGAATAACAGATTGTGCCGGTAATATTGTTGGATCTAAAAATAAAGCAAAGCTGGGGTTGTCAGTTGCTCCAGATAGTTTTGATGTTGTGATCAATGAAATTTTATTCAACCCAAAGTCAAATGGAGTAGATTATGTGGAGTTGTATAATCGCTCGGAAAAAAACATCAACCTAATTAGAATGTTTATCGCCAACCGGAATGCAGCAGGCGTAATAAGCAGTATAAACCGGTTGACCAATGAAAATAATGTATTGTACCCACAGGAATTCACTGTGATCACTGCAGATCCACCTGTTGTAAAAAGAGATTTTATTGCGCTGGACCCGGATGCATTTATTAAACCGTCTGCCATGCCTGCCTACAATGATGATGAAGGCGATGTTGTTATTTTAAATGAGCAGGGAAAAATTGTTGACGAGTTATTGTACAATGAAAAATGGCATTTTAAACTGATCGATAACCGCGAAGGAGTGGCGCTTGAGCGGATCGATTATAACCTAGCTACACAAGATCAAACAAACTGGCATTCGGCAGCAACCAGTGTGGGCTATGGAACACCTACCTATAAAAATTCGCAGTACAGGCTGGATCTGCAGGCACAGGGCGATATAAAAGTTACACCGGAAATTATTTCGCCAGATAACGATGGCATGGATGATTTTGCAACGATCGTTTATAATTTTCCATCGCCGGGCTATGTGGCCAATATTACCATCTTTGATGCAAATGGAAGGGCAGTACGCTACCTGCAGCGCAATGCATTGTGCGGAATAATGGGTAACTTCCGCTGGGATGGGCTGGGTGAAAAGTTTCAAAAGCTTTCGCCGGGTATCTATATTATCTATACCGAAGTATTTAATTTAGACGGAAAGAAGAAGCAGTTTAAAAATGTGATCGTGTTGGCCAGGAAAAATTAACTCGTCCTCGTCTCTGACGAGGATGAGTTGGCAGCAAGTCTCTGACTTGCTTTGAGACAAAGTCTCGAAACCATGATATCCTCGTCAGAGACGAGGACAAGTAAAATAATTAATCAACCAAAACTAACATTATGCAAAAAAACATCATGCCGGCAATCATCATTGCTGTGTTGGTAATTTCATCATGTAATAATAGCGAAACAGGAATGACAAGAACAGATTACAAGTGGCCCGACAGTGTAGCCGCACCGGTGGCAGAAAAAAAGGCAAAGGAACTGATCGCCCATGGCGATACCCGTATTGATAATTATTACTGGGTGAATGACTATTTTAAAAAGGGACCCGACAGTTCAAAAGTGGTGGATTATCTGAAAGCAGAGAATGCCTATTATGACACGATGATGAGCGGCACAAAAACCCTGCAGGAAAATTTATATACCGAGATGAAAGCCAGGATAAAGGAGAAGGATGAGAGCGTGCCTGTATTTAAGAACGGCTATTTTTATTACAACCGTGTGGTGGAAGGCAAGGATTATTTTTTGTACTGCAGAAAAAAAGGAACGTTGCAGGCCACCGAAGAAGTGCTGCTGGATGTAAATGCCATGGCCGAAGGACATAACTATTTTTCGGCAACGGGCTTTGATGTGAGCATGGATAGCAAGCTGCTGGCCTATGGCGTGGATATGCTGAGCCGCAGGCAATATGATATCTATATAAAAAACCTGGAAACAGGGGAGATCTATAAAGATAAAATTCCGGATACAGAAGGAGACCCGGTTTGGGCCAATGATAATCTTACGCTCTTCTATACCGCTAAAAATCCCGTAACACTTTTATCTGAAAAAATTAAAAGGCACAAACTCGGAACTGATGCTGCAATTGATAAAACAGTGTATGAAGAAAAAGATCAAAGTAATTATATCGGTGTGGGAAAAACAAAATCCGATAAGTTTATTTTGATCACATCACAGGCTACCATCTCATCAGAAGTAAGATGGCTTGATGCAGCAAAACCCGAAGGAGTATTCACGGTTTTTCAACCCCGGATGAAAGATGTGTTGTACAGTGTTGACCACGCTGTTGATAAGTTTTATATACGCACCAACCTTGCTGCAAAGAATTTTAAGATCATGACCAGCGATGAAACAAAAACTGATTCAGCATCCTGGAAAGAACTGATCGCACATGATGACAAGATTTTGATACAGGGCTTCGACCTGTTTAAGAATTTTTTAGCCATATCAGAACGCAAAGATGGGTTAACACAGATCCATATCTTAAATACAACAAACAACAGCTCACATTACCTGGCTTTTAATGAAGCAGCCTACAGTGCGGGTATATCATACAGCCCCGATTACAATACAGATGTGATGCGGTATAGTTACACATCATTAACAACGCCCAACTCTGTGTATGATTATAATATGAATACAAAAGAAAAAAAACTGATGAAGCAGCAGGAAGTAGTAGGCAGCTTTAAACCCGACGATTATGAAACGGAAAGAGTGATGGCAACTGCAAAGGACGGCACAAAAATTCCCATTTCAATTGTATATAAAAAGGGTTTTAAAAAAGACGGCCATGCGCCGCTGATGCTATATGGCTATGGTTCTTACGGTGCCAGCATGGAAGCTTCATTCAGCAGTGTACGCCTGAGTTTGCTTGACCGGGGATTTGCTTATGCCATTGCGCATATCAGGGGCGGACAGGAAATGGGCAGGTACTGGTACGAAGACGGAAAGATGATGAAGAAGATAAACACCTTCACAGATTTTATTGACTGTGCAGAATTTTTGCTGGCAGGAAAATATACCAGCAAGGAACATTTATATACCAGCGGCGGAAGTGCCGGAGGATTATTGATGGGAGCTGTTGTAAATATGCGTCCCGATCTGTGGCATGGTGTTGTGGCACAGGTCCCTTTCGTTGATGTATTAACAACCATGAGCGATCCAACTATTCCGCTTACAACAAATGAATACGATGAGTGGGGAAACCCGGCCAATAAAGAAAATTATTTCTACATGAAATCATATTCGCCTTACGACAATGTAACCAAACAAACATATCCCAATATGCTGGTGACAACCGGACTGCACGATAGCCAGGTGCAATATTTTGAGCCGGCCAAATGGGTTGCCAAATTACGTGAAATAAAAACCGGCAATAACAAACTGCTGCTGCATACAGATATGGAAGCGGGCCATGGCGGTGCTTCAGGCAGGTTTAAGGTTTTAAAGGACCGGGCAAGAGAATATGCATTTTTGTTTGCGTTGGAAGGTATAACGAAGTAAAAGCAAAAGCTGATTACAAAGCCGTCAAGCCGCAAGCTTGACGGCTTTGTAATTTATACAAGGTATTAAATTTTACTTTGCATCACTCCCGTGAATAAACGAAGAGGTTGGTATAAACACCCTTTTTGAGAGATTGTGGAGGATTTCGACAATTAAAGGTTATGTTGCATTTGAAATCTGACCACAAATACCAGCACACACTAATTTCCAGGAAAGTTTAAGCCAGCTTACTCCTTATTAAAGCTAAAACAGGAACTAGCAGAAAAAGGGAATTGATTTTTTACCGAAATCTAAGCCAATATGAAGAAGCAATGCCCCTTTTTTAAAATAAAACAAACCAAATGAAAAAAACATTAGCCATTTGCCTGTTATTGACAACCACTTTTTCTGCCACTGCACAACAAAAGCCAACAAAAGAAGAAACCATTGCTTTAATAAGCCGTACCACGGCTCTATCAATTGGAAAGCCATATATGAATAGTAGTCTTATAGTGACTGAAAGTAAATTTACTTATGATAGTTATTCCTTTGCTGATAAATTCCAAGAACAAGAAGGAATCACTAAGCTGACTTATTCAGGTATATCATGGGAGACATTAAGGCCGAATGAAATAACCCTCGAAAGAGAATATGGTGGCCTGGGGACAGTTTCCGTTCGTTTTAAAAAAGCAATTAAATATGAACGCGCCCAAACTGGTTCTGAAACTGAAATTCTTGAATTTCATGCTATAAAAATGGTAATTCCTCCAGAACAATTTGAGAGTATTAAAAATGCCTGTCTCCGCCTGGCAGAAATAGCCAAAGAAGAAAGCTTTGACGAAACGGTGAAATATGTTAATAATAAGATTGCTTGCTGTAGTGAGGTAAAAACAGCCACAATTAAAGGAACAATATCAGGTAATGTTTCATGGCTTGCCGGAGGCCTCTATTCTGGTTCCAGGCAAATCAATTTTTTTGACCTGGTGGATACAAAGGGAAGCTACGGCAGTACAACAATTCTGGAAAGTGATGGAATGCGGTTGTTTAAAACTTCTATTTACTGCATTTCGTTTCAGGTAGATAGTGATAACGTAGAGTACCTAAATGATTTTAAAAGCCAGGCTGATGCTGAGCGAGTTTACAAAGCTTTAGTTCAGTTGCGTAGCCTTTGCACAAAGGAAAAAGACCCGTTTGACAATTAAAAAAAACAAAAACAAAATGAAAAAAGCTAACAACTCTCCTGTTTCTTGCCGTAACCCTTTTTGCCTAAAGAAAAAAGAGGCTGCTATTTTTTTTACATTGGCTTTTCAACAATAAACATTTAAACAAACATTATGAAAGCAGCAATAAACCCCGTTTACAGGTATCTAACTGCCCTTGCCTGCTTTTTAGCGGTCATTGGTTTTAACCCGGTATCTGCCCAGATTTTTGGTGCTAAGGACATGGATGGGTTTTGGGAGCGTAAAGACGGGGTACTGATCAGTATATCCGGCACGGCAGTATTTGCCGAAGGCAGTAAGGCGCTAATATTTGCAGTGGGAAACAGCGGATGGCCGGAAACTGTCGTTCAGTATAATTACAAATTTCAGGATATTAAGCACAAGGGAAATAATACCTGGACGGCAAGCAATTATGCTTTCTCCAAAGCAAAAAAAACATTCATATCCAGCGGCAATTCAATCCTCGTCATGAACAAAGACAAAAGCGAATTTACCTGTGATGGTTTTACTTATTACCGGAAATCATTGCTTAAATAACAGATCTAAAAATAAAATCACTTGAAAAAACTACTGATAATTTGCCTTTTAACAATAACAACTTTTACGGTAAAAGCGCAAACTGCAAAAACTACAAAGGAACAAACTATTAACTATCTAACCAGAATATTTAGTCTTACTGAAGGAGAAAAAACATTGAACAAAACAACTAAGTATACTACCAATTTTGAATACACTGCCTGTTTATTTTCTATTGATAAAATTATTGAAAAATACAATTTTGAAACCGTTTGGAATGATCCGGAAAAAACAAAGAACGGTATGAGAAAATATACATCATCTAATTTAAAATGGGAAACTGTTACTTCAGTAAATCTGGGTAGCCAACTAAACAATTTAACTATAGTTAGCATTACTTTTTCTGCTAAGTACAAGTTGACCGTTGACGAGGAGGAATCAGGACAGGAAAATGTTCTTAATTTATTAGTCGTTAATAACAAAGCGGGAAGTTTCAAAAAAGCATTAGACCAGCTGGTAGAAATTATGAAAGAAGAAAACAAGGATCCATTTCAAAATTAAAACAAACAGTAAACCCAACTATTATGAAACCAACGTTTAAACTCCGTAACTTTTTGTTGTTATTATTACCTGTTCTGGCTTTTACAGTAAAGCCAATTGTTAACAATAATTATTGTATAATTAAAGGTGTTAAACCCGTTCAGGCGGCTACTGCTAAAATTGCCACAGCAATGGAAGAGGGTACGTATTTTTTCCTGGCAGTTTCGGGTGTATATCAAAAAAGCAATGTTGCTTATACAAGCCGCATACTTTTTTACAGTGGTTATGAAAATTGCAGTGATCAGAAAAAAGAAGTATTTCACCGGCAGGCAAAAATCGCTTTCAACAAATTCCTAATGGCAAATTACAATGATGAATTTCCTGATGGTTCCACTAATATTTCTGTTCACGAATTCAGGGGAACAACTGCAAAAACCGGTGACTATATGTTCACCAGGGACGATGCACTAACAAGATTATATTCCTGGAAAGCCGAAGAAGTATCTCATGGGTATAAAGTGTATGATACCAAGTTCAGCTATAGTTGCGAATAATAAATTACCGGCAACTACTGCCCGGGTGTATGATAGCTGCGACGGGCCATTGCCCTCCGTCGCGAATGGCTGGCAAAATCATCATCCAAACACAAAAGAAGGATAATTTTTTTTATGTAACCTGTAAGTGAGCGATACCTGGTAAACCCCGGATATAAAAACCGAAAACAGTATTTAAAATATGATGACTCACCTGAAAAAGCAATTATTGATATTGACTGTTCTCTTGTTTATGGTCAATAGAATATATTCACAAAAAGAATTCTTCCACTCTCAACAGGTTTTTACACAGGAGCAGTTGAGTAATTTTTATTCTTCCATCACTATTCATGAAGGGCTTGTCATTTTTAATGCCAATGATTATCAGCTGTATGCTTACAACAAAAAAGACGGGTCGCTTAAATGGTCTGTTGAAACCAATTACAAATCCTCTATTCCGGTATTTGTGCAGGACAATATTATTTACGCCGGCATATCAAAAAATGAAACACACCAGGCAGCACAGTTCAACGTTACAAACGGCAATTTAATTAAAGCCCTTCCGTTTGGCCCGCTGGCCACAAAACCTTTCATAAAAAACGGGATGCTGTATAGTACAGCCATTTATAATTATGGTTGCATTTTTGCGTATGACATTAAAAAAGATACGGTTGCCTGGAGCCGGTTTATTGCGCATGGACTCTCCCGCAGGCCTTATTACCTGGAAAATAAAATACTGGCTAATGCCGAAGGCAGCAATTGGGTACTGTTGAGTTATGATGGTGTTTTGCAGGATACAACCTGTG
>Ga0207639_10001991_pt1 | contig 13753 bp, 19 predicted proteins | sample KBSCornC32_FD_184299 | JGI IMG/M metagenome (GOLD analysis project Ga0207639, IMG submission 184299) | Corn rhizosphere microbial communities from Kellogg Biological Station, Michigan, USA - KBS Corn C3-2 (SPAdes) (version 2) | ecosystem: Host-associated > Plants > Roots > Rhizosphere > Soil ...
CGGCCTGGTCCACATCTCCCAGATCTCGAAGGAGAAGGTGGGCAAGGTCTCCGACGTGCTGACCGAAGGCCAGCAGGTGAAGGTCAAGCTTCTCGGCTTCGACGACCGCGGCAAGACCAAGCTGTCGATGAAGATCGTCGACCAGGAAACCGGCGAAGACCTCTCCCGGAAGGAAGAGATCGAGCCGGAAGAAGCCGTCGCGACGTAACCAACCTCGTCATCCTCGGGTTTGTCCCGAGGACCCATGCACACTCACGCTCGACGGTGTTCATGGGTAGTCGGGACAAGCCCGACTATGACGGTATGAGATTGAAGCGTGACAACGGGCGGTTCCGGCATCGGAGCCGCCCGTTTGCATTTATCCCCCGCTTGTCCCCGCCCATATTCCCCAAAACGTGTGATGCGCAGTGCGCTGTCGGAAACCCGACGCTAAGGTCGTTGTGCGTATAAGGGGTGGCGATGATGGCTGGCCGGACACTTCCTGTGACCTTGATGGGCCTTTGCCTGTTGGGCGCGTGCGCGACAGCGCCCAAGGCGACCCACTACATCGGCGTCGCCCGCATGCTCCCCGACCGCACCATTGAGCAGCAGCTCGTCATGCGCGGAGACGACCATGCGTTGAGCGAGGTCCGCATCGTGCTGCGCCCCGGCGACGCCGCCTGGCGCGAAACCGTCGCCCGCGTCGGCGGCCTGCGCCCGGGCGAAATGAAGGCGGTCCCGGCGGACGCGGCGAGCTGAACCCAGCCGCCGCTCCAAGTTAACAACCGTAACATTAACGCTGTTGCCCGTTCGCGGGTTTGGGATCAGCCTCCCCTCCGGGCCGCGTTCGGGCGGCTGGATACGGGGGAGTAAACGTCATGAAGTACCTGCGTTGGGCGCTGGGCGTCCTTCTTGGTCTCTACGTATTGCGCAACCTCTACTATTTCGCGCTGACGGTTGGCTCGAAGACGGGGCTGATGCCGTTGACCGGCGACAATGCCGGCTTCCAGTCGCTGGTGAACAGCCTCGCCGTCTGGCACGTCGTGCTGTGGGGCGTCTCGATTGCGGCCTATGCGGTTGCGACCGTGCGCTACTTCCGGGGCGGCAAGGCGCTGATCCCGGTGGCGGTGGGCTTCGTGCTCGACGGCGCGATGTACCTGATGCTCCGGGGCATGCCCGCCTATCAGGCCGCGCCGCAGCAGGTGCAGCAGGTCGACATGCTGTGCCTGGTGGCCATCGCGGTCGCCGTGGTCGTGACCTGGTGGACCGAGCGGTCCGCCGCGCCGAGCGCCGCCGCAGCCTGAAGCGCAAAGGCCGGGAGCGTGGTCGTCCGCGTTCCCGGCGCCTTTCGGATAGAAGCCGATTTAGCGGCCCGGCCCTGTTGACCTGAGGGCTCACGGGCCTAGTTTCCGCGCGCATTCAAGCAAGGCGAAGGCGCGTATCCATGGCGAATGAGACCCCCTACGACGTCGTCATCATCGGGGGCGGCCCCGGCGGCTACAACGCCGCGATCCGGGCGGGCCAGCTGGGACTGAAGGTCGCCTGCGTGGAAAAGCGCGGGGTGCTGGGCGGCACCTGCCTGAACGTCGGCTGCATGCCTTCGAAAGCGCTGCTGCATGCGTCCGAGCTCTACGAGATGGCGGCCGGCAAGGCGTTCGCGACGCTGGGCATCGAGACCAAGCCGACGCTGAACCTCGGCCAGATGATGAAGCAGAAGGAAGAGAGCGTCACGGCGTTGACCAAGGGCGTCGAATTCCTGCTGAAGAAGAACAAGGCTGACTATGTGGTCGGCGCGGGCCGCATCGCCAGCCCCGGCAAGGTCGAGGTGACGGGCGAGGATGGCAAGGTCACGACGCTGGCGGCCAGGAACATCGTCATCGCCACGGGCTCGGAGCCGACGCCACTGCCGGGCGTCACTGTCGACCAGAAGCGCATCGTCGATTCCACCGGCGCGCTGTCGCTGCCGGAGGTCCCGAAGTCGATGCTGATCATCGGCGCGGGGATCATCGGGCTCGAGCTTGGCTCGGTCTGGCGCCGGCTGGGCGCGGAAGTGACCGTCGTCGAGTTCCTCGACCGCATCACACCCGGCATGGACGAGGAGACCGCCAAGACCTTCCAGCGGGCGCTGACCAAGCAGGGCTTTGCGTTCAAGCTGGGCGCCAAGGTCACGGCTGCGAAGGCCTCGAAGTCCGGCGTCGAGGTGAGCGTCGAACCGGTCAAGGGCGGCGAGGCCGAGACGCTGACCGCGGACTATGTGCTCGTGGCGATCGGCCGGCGGCCCTACACCGAGGGGCTCGGGCTGGAGACCGTGGGCGTTACGCCCGACAAGCGCGGCTTCATCGAGACCGACCACTTCAAGACCTCGGCGCCCGGCGTCTGGGCCATCGGCGACGTGACCCACGGACCGATGCTGGCTCACAAGGCCGAGGAGGACGCCGTCGCCTGCATCGAGTTGATCGCGGGCAAGGCGGGGCACGTGGACTACAACCTGGTGCCGAGCGTCATCTACACCGCCCCCGAAGTCGCCTGGGTCGGCAAGACCGAGGAGGAGCTGAAGGTCGCGGGCGTCGCCTACAAGGCCGGCAAGTTCCCCTTCACCGCCAACAGCCGCGCCAAGATCAACCACGAAACCGAGGGCTTCGTGAAGGTGCTGGCCGACGCCAAGACCGACGCCATCCTCGGCGTCCACATGATCGGCCCGTCCGTCTCCGAGATGATCGGCGAATACTGCGTGGCTATGGCCTTCACTGCCGCCTCCGAGGACGTCGCGCGGACCTGCCACCCCCACCCCACCCGCTCCGAGGCGCTTCGCCAGGCGGCCATGGGCGTCGAGGGCTGGACGATGCAGGCATGAGACTGACCGGCGGCTGCCTCTGCGGCGCGGTCCGCTATGTGGCGGAAGGCGAGCCGCTGAACGTCCGTGCCTGCCACTGCCGCAAGTGCCAGAAAGCGACCGGCGGGGTGTTCTACGCCCGGGCGCGCTATCCGCAGGCCGCGGTCAGCATAGAGGGCGAAACCAAAGGCTATCCGTCGTCCGAACGGATCGAGCGCGTGTTCTGCCCGAAGTGCGGGACGACGCTGTTCTCGCGCTCGATCGACGGAAGCATGATCGGCGTCTCGCTGCCGACGCTCGACGACCAGACCGCGCTCTCGCCGACAGAGCACATCTTCGTCGACAACAAGGCCCCGTGGCTGACGCTCTGCGACGGGCTTCCCGAATACCCGGAGTTCGGGCCTACCTGACGATCGTGCCCTTGTCCGGATTGAAGCAGACGCCGTCGAGCGCGCGCATGGCGAGATCCTGGTTGGACTGCATGGCGTTGAGGTGCAGCGCCGAGCGGCCGGTCAGGCACTCGTCCTGATCGTGGAAGGCATCCTGCATGACCCAGGTGGTCATGGAGAACTCCGGCGCCATCTCCGCATGCGGTGCGGGCGGCACGTAGAGATACCAGCGGGCCGGCGCCTTGTCCGACGATGACGAAGCGCAGGCCGATGCGCAAAGCGCAGCCGCGGTGACGATGATCCAGCGCATGAGCCCCTCCCCCGAGTTGGCCCAATCCTTATAGCTTCACCACGCGCATACGAAAAAGGCCCCGGATCGCTCCGGAGCCTCTTCGTATCTCTTGGCTGAAAGCCTCAGCCCTCCGGCGTCTCGGCCGGCTCGTCCTTGGCCTGGGCGCCCATCTGGCGCTCGGCGATACGGGCCGACTTACCGCGACGGTCGCGCAGGTAGTAGAGCTTGGCCCGGCGCACGACGCCGCGCCGCTTGACCTCAATGCTCTCGATCATCGGGGAGGCGACCGGGAACACCCGCTCCACGCCCTCGCCGAAGCTGATCTTGCGGACAGTGAAATTCTCCATCAGGCCGGCGCCATTACGGGCGATGCAGACGCCTTCGTAGGCCTGAACGCGCTCGCGCTCGCCTTCCTTGATGCGCACGTTGACGCGCACGGTGTCGCCGGGCTGGAAATCGGGGGTCTTGCGGAGGGCGGCGAGGCGGTCGGCCTCTTCCTTCTCCAGCTGCTGGATCACGTTCATCTCTTCATCTCCTACTGGGCTTTACTCGCCCTTTGCCTGTTGATTGGCGAGGTAGCGCTCCCAAAGGTCGGGCCGCTGCTCGCGGGTCGTCTGTTCGCGCATCTTTCGCCGCCATTCCGCGATCTTCCTGTGATCGCCGCTCAGCAGCACCTCGGGGATATCGAGCCCTTCGAACGTCCGCGGTCTGGTGTACTGCGGATGCTCGAGGAGACCGTCCTCGAAGCTTTCTTCACTCAAGCTCTCGGCCTTGCCCAACACACCGGGCACGAGCCTAACGCACGCCTCGATCGCCACCATCGCCGCCGCCTCGCCACCGGCGAGCACCGCGTCTCCGACAGAGACCTCCTCGAACCCCCGGGCGTCGAGCACCCGCTGATCCACCCCCTCGAACCGGCCGCAGAGGACGACGATCCCCGGCTTTCCGGCCCACTCACGAACGCGCGCCTGGGTCAGGGGTCTTCCCCGTGCGCTCATGTACAAAAGCGGCCGCCCCGCAACGTCCACTGAATCCAGCGCCGCCGCGATCACGTCCGCTCGCATCACCTGCCCCGGACCGCCACCCGCGGGGGTGTCGTCGAGGAAGCCGCGCTTATCTGCGGAAAAGCCCCGAATGTCCACTGTTTCAAGGCGCCACAGGTCCTGCTCGCGCCATGCCGTGCCGATGAGCGAGACGCCCAGCGGCCCCGGAAAGGCGTCCGGAAACATGGTCAGCACGGTAGCGGTGAACGGCATGGCGGCGCTCCCTTACCACGCCCTTGCCGTGCGCGCCGCACCCGCCTATTCCCCCGCCATGCCCGACCCCGAGAACCTGATCGACACCCTGTCCCTCGAAGCCATCGAGGTGAACCTCTTCCGCGGCCGCAGTCCCGACGAGGGCTTCCCGCGCATCTTCGGCGGTCTGGTCATCGCCCAGGCGCTGCTGGCGGCCTACGAGACTGTGCCGGATCGCGTGTGCCACTCGCTGCACGCCTATTTCATCCGGCCGGGCGACATAAAGGCGCCGGTTCTCTACCAGGTCGAACGCGCCCGCGACGGCGGCACCTTCACGACACGGCGGGTGGCGGCGATCCAGCACGGGGAGCAGATCTTCAACCTCGCCGCCTCCTTCCAGGTGCGCGAGGAGGGGCTGGAGCACCAGTTTCCGATGCCGGATGCGCCCGACCCCGAGAGCCTCCCCGACGAGGCCGAACGCGCCCGCGAGATCGCCGACAAGCTGCATCCGCGCATGCTGGAGCACATGACCCGCGAGCGCCCCATCGACGTGCGCTGGCCCGACCCCCAGGACATGTTCAACCCGGTCCCCAAACCCGCTCGCAAGCAGGTCTGGATGCGCGCGCGCCAACCGATCGGCGACGACATCCGCATGCAGCAGGCGATCATCGCCTATGCGTCGGACATGGCCTTCATGGAGACGGCGCTGCGCGTGCATGGCCTGATCTGGACCTCGCCCGGCCTGCAGTCGGCGAGCCTGGATCACGCCATGTGGTTCCACCATCCGTCGAACTTCAACGAGTGGCACCTGTTCGATCAGGACAGCCCGGCGACCTCCGAAGGCCGCGGGCTGGTGCGCGGGCAGATGTTCTCGCAGGACGGCAAGCTGGTGGCCTCGGTCGCTCAGGAATGCCTGATGCGGTTGCGGAAGAGCTGAGGCCTACTCGGTCTCTTCCGGCGGGTTGGCGAGGACGACGCCCGCCTTTACGTCCACCTCGGGCGCGGCCTCGCGGGTGAAGGGCAGATACCAGGTCGCGCCGCCGCCCTCCGGCTCGACTTCAAGCATGTCGCTGGCGCCGAAGTTCTGCACGGCCTTCACGCGACCGAGCGGCGCTTTCGATTGCGCGTGCTGGACCGTCATTCCGATCAGGTCGGCGAGGTAGAACTCGTCCTCGTCCGGCTCGGGCAGGGCCTCGCGCGGGATATAGAGGCGAAGGCCGCGCATCGCGTCGGCCTGCTCCTTGGTCTCGATCTCCTTCACGCGCACGACAAGGCCGCCCTTTGCGGGGCGGCCTTGGGTGATGGTCAGCGCGTGGGCGCCGTCCTGGCGCATCAGCTCGCGGTAGCGGGCCAGCGCCAGGGGGTCTTCCGTATAGGCGGTGATGCGCACCTCGCCGCGCACGCCGAACGCGCCGGCGACGCGGCCCACTTCGATCAACCTCTCACCCATGATCGTCACCCTCGGCCTTGTGCCGAGGGCCCCTGTATCCGCTGCACGGATCGTGGTCCATCGAAGTGCGGCGGGGTAGCGGCCCGAGGGGTCCCCGGCACAAGGCCGGGGATGACGGGGTGAAGGTGCGGCTTAGCCTTCGGCCGGCTCTTCAGCGGCGGGGGCTTCTTCGGCCGGAGCTTCTTCAGCAGCAGCTTCCTCAGCGGCCGGAGCCTCTTCGGCGGCGGATTCAGCAGCGGCCGGCTCTTCAGCGGCGGCGGTTTCCTCGGCAGCAGCTTCTTCCGCGACAGCGGCTTCGGCAGGCGCTTCTTCGGCGGCGGCTTCAGGCGCAGCTTCTTCGGCGACGGGCTCTTCAACCGGCTCGGGCGCGGCCGGGTTGGCCGCGGCTTCGGCCTCGGCGGCCTTGCGGGCTTCCTCGCGCTCGGCGCGTTCGGTCACGCGCTCCTGCGCCTTCTTGCCGGGCTCGCCCTTCTTGGGGTTGTTGCCGTGTTCCCACTTCACCACGCCATGGGTGGAGAGGAAGCGGGCCACGCGGTCGGTCGGCTGGGCGCCCTTCCCGATCCATTCCTGGATGCGCTCGAGCTTCAACACCACGCGTTGCGGGTCGTCCTTCTTGAGCAGCGGGTTGTAGGCGCCGACCTTCTCGATGAAACGGCCGTCGCGGGGCGAATGGCTGTCGGCCACCACGATCGAGTAGTAGGGGCGCTTCTTGGCGCCGCCACGGGCCAGACGGATCTTCAGCATCTCAGTTCGTCCTTACGTCAGTTCTTCTTGAACGGGTTGAGGCCGGGGGGCATGGCGCCGCCCAGGCCGGGAAGTTTGAAATCGCCGCCGCCGAGGCCCGGCAGCTGGCCGTCCTTCGGCATCTCGGGCAGCTTGCCGCCGCCCATGGCCTTGAGCCGGGCCATGTCGCCGCCGCCCATCGCCGCGGCCATCCTGGCCATCGACTTGCCGCCGTCGCGGCTCATGGACTTCACCACGTCGGCCATCTGGCGATGCTGCTTGAGCAGCCGGTTGATCTCGGCCACGTCGACGCCGGCGCCGGCCGCGATGCGGCGCTTGCGCGAGGCCTGCAGGATGTCGGGCTTCTTGCGCTCGGCCTTGGTCATCGAATTGATGATGGCGCGTTGGCGGGCGAGCATGGCGTCGCCGACGCCGGCCTCGGCCATCTGGTTCTTCACCTTCGCGACGCCGGGCAGCAGGCCCATGATGCCTTCCATGCCGCCCATCTTGCGCATCTGGTCGAGCTGGGCGGCGAGGTCATTGAGGTCGAACTGGCCCTTGGCCAGTTTCTTGGCCATCCGCTCGGCTTCGGCGACGTCGAGCTCTTCGGCGGCCTTTTCGACCAGCGCCACCACGTCGCCCTGGCCCAGGATCCGTCCGGCCACGCGGCGGGCGTCGAACACGTCCAGCGCGTCGACCTTCTCGCCCGCGCCCAGGAACTTGATCGGCAGGCCGGTGACGTGGCGCATCGAAAGCGCCGCGCCCCCACGGCCGTCGCCATCTGCGCGGGTGAGGATCAGGCCGGTCAGCGGCAGGCGTTCGTGGAAGGCTTTCGCCGTGCGCACCGCGTCCTGACCGGTCAGGCTGTCAGCGACCAGCAGCGTCTCGTTGGGATGGCCGATGCGGGCGATCTCGGCCGCCTCGCTCATCATCGCCTCGTCCAGCGTCGTGCGCCCGGCGGTGTCGAGGATGAGGACGTCGTAGCCGCCGAGCTTGGCGGCGGTCAGCGCGCGGCGCGCGATGTCGGGCGCGGCCTGGCCCGCGATGATCGGCAGAGTCTCGACGCCGACCTGCTGGCCCAGCGTGGCCAGCTGCTCCATGGCGGCCGGACGACGGGTGTCCAGCGAGGCCATCAGGACCTTCTTGCGCTCGGTCTTCGAGAGCCGCAGCGCCAGCTTGGCGGAGGTCGTCGTCTTGCCCGAGCCCTGGAGGCCCGCCATCAGGATCACGGTCGGCGGGTTCAGCGACAGGTTCAGCGGCGCCGGCTCATCGCCGCCCAGCATCTCGACCAAGCCGTCATAGACGATCTTCACCACCTGGTCGGCCGGACGGACCGAGCGGATCACGGACTCGCCGGTGGCGCGCTCCTTGGCGTGCGCGATGAAGTCCTTGACCACCGGCAGCGCGACATCGGCCTCGAGCAGAGCCACGCGCACCTCGCGCAGCGCCTCATCGACGTCCTTCTCGCCAAGGACGCCGCGTCCGCTCAGCCGGTCGAATACGCCGGTCAGCCGCTCAGAAAGGCCTTCGAACACTCAACACTCCTCGAGACGCAAACGCAGCCAGCCCCCGTGGACGATCACGTCGACGGGGGTCCTCGCCGCCCTCGTCTCATATAGGCATGAGGGTCGTGGCGGTGGAGGGCGCTGCTGCTGCTGCGCCGGAAAGGCGGCCTTATGCGCGCGACGGCCCTCAAAGGCAAGCTTGGGCGCTCAGGATGGCGGTTCCCGCGACCCAAAATTGGGCGCAATCTGGGGTTCACATCACGCTGGGCAGTTCAGGATCGGGGGAACACCATGCGCCAGATCTTACTCGGTATAGCCGTTGCGGCGGTGCTCTGCGGCCCGGCGGCCGCGCAATACGGCTCCACGCCCTACCAGACGGGCTACACCACCAGCGTCACCCCGCTGGGCGAGTTGTCCAAGGAAGGACAATCCTGGCTGGTCAGCGAGACGGTGAGGCAGGCGCTGCAGGTTATGAGCCTGGCCGACCTCGACAAGGAGATCGAGGCCTCCGTCGGCAAGGAGCTCGATGGCATCGGGGCCCACCATCACGCCACCCACGACGATATGGTCTCGGCCATCCGCTACACGGTCGTCTCGAAGGCCCGTGAGCTGCTGGTCGCCGACATCAAGGAGCGGCAGAAGCTCTATGACAAGGAAAAGACCGACGACAACCTGTTCGGGCTGCAGGGCGCGATCAGCCGCAAGAACCGGCTGGACCAGCTTTCCGAACAGGCCAAACGCCGTCTGACCCGCGCGGCGAGCGAAATCGCCGCGGACTAAGCCTCACTATTGCACTTACATCACCGTAAATTCGCCGCGATCCGGCCGAAACCTCCCGTTGTTCGGGAGATGAGGGAGGGTCTTATGCGTGCAGTTATTCTAGGTATAGGGGCGGCTTTTGCGGTCGCGGGCGTTGCGGCCGCACAACCGGCGGTGCTGATCCCGTCCAAACCGATCCACGGCACGGCGCCAAGTTTTAAGGCCGACCTGCCGACCAAGATCACGCAGTGGGAAAAGGAGCAGGTCGACGTCCAGTTCGAGCGGCCCAGCACCCTCTACGACCTGGAAGTCGCCATGCTACTGGCGCTTGAGCCCGATCTCCAAAGCCTCGCCCGGCGCGAACACCTGTCGTTCGAGGAGGTCCGGGTGCTGGTCCTCTATGACGTTGTGACCGGCGCGGCGAAGAAGATGGACAAGGCGGTTCACGAGCGCCGGGAATACGTCGACAAGAACCACATTCCCGATCGCCAGGACGTGGAGCTGCGGGCGCTGGGCCGGCGCAAGGAAACGCTGCTGGCCATGATCCAGGACCTTGGCCCGCGCATGACGCCCAACACGCGCCTGTTGAGCGAGGGCACGCCCGCCAACGAGATGCTGAACCTCGGAGCCAAGGGCAAATAGCGGGGCCCTGAGGAAGAACTATGCGCGCGTCTGCCTTCGCTTTGGTGCTTGCGGCCACCGCTGTGCTAACGCCGCCGGCTTTTGCGCAGCCAATGGGGGTCGGCCTTGGTGCGCCCCAGACCGTCGAAGAGAATCCACGCGCCGGTCCGCTCAAGAAATTGCCAAAGGCGGTGCAGGACTGGGTAGCCGACGAGGCGGTGCGGCAGGCGAAAGAACCGGGCGACCTCGACACGCTGGATGAGGATATACAGGCCGCGCTCGGCGCCGATCTTGAGAAGGGCGCCAAGCGCAACCAGATGGACGCGCCAGACCTCGTTTCAGCCATCCGCTATTACGTCGTCCGTCAGGGCGGCCAGCTGCTCGACGACGACCTCAAGCTGCGCCGCAAGCTCGCTGGCGATACGCCGACAGACGATGAGATGCTGACGATCGAGGCGGTCACCTCCAACCGCAACCGCCTGCGCGCGCTGGAGGAACAGGCCCAGCGCCGGCTGACCGCCAAGGCGGCCGCGTTCGTAGAGTAAAAGGCGGCGTGGACGCCGCTATCGCCGAAGGCTAAAGCCGAAGGCATGGTCATCGGCGTTTTCGACTCCGGCGTGGGCGGTTTGTCTGTCCACCGCGCGCTCACCCGGCGGATGCCGCAAGCCGACTTCATCTACCTCGCCGACCAGGCCAACGCACCCTACGGCGGCCGCCCAGGCGAAGAGATCGTCGCCCTGACCCGCGCAGGCTGCGAGCGGCTGTTCGGCATGGGCGCGAGCGTCGTGGTCCTGGCCTGCAACACCGCCTCGGCGATTGCGCTGCGCCGCCTGCAGCAGACCTGGCTGCCCGGGTATCGCTAAGAACTTGGCCGGCCCGTGAATGTGCTTGGTATCATTGTCCCGACCATCGAGGCCGCGACCGGCCTTCCGTGGGAGCATGAGGCCGAGCGGCGTGGCGAGAAGATCGAACAGCTCGACATCCTCGGCGTCTTCTCCACGCCAGGCACGGCCAACAGCCGCGTCTATGAGATCGAAATCGACAAGCGCCGGCAGGATGTGGCGGTGTTTTCCGAGCCCTGTCCGAACCTCGCGCGCATGATCGAAGCGGGCGCGCCGCGCGAGGAGCTGGCTCAGGAGATCAAGAGCCACGTCGAGGCGTTGAAGAAGCGCATCGGCCGCTATCCGGACCGCGCCATCCTCGGCTGCACGCACTATGAACTGGCCGCCGATCTATTCCGCGAGGCGCTGCCACCTGGCACGCCGCTGATCCATCAGCCGGAAGCCACCGCGGACTCGCTGGAGCGCTATTTCGAGCGCCATCCAGAATACGAAACCGGCACGAGCGGCTTGCGCCGCTTCCTCACCACGGGCCAAGCTGGGCCGCAGAACCAGCTGGTCGCCAGTTTCTGGGGAGAGCCGCTGGTCTTCGAGGAGGCCTGACTCTCGCGCGCGCAGGACGCTAATCCTGGGCCGACACAATTAAGGCTTGCCGCTCCCTCCAACCCCAACCTAAGCTTTGCCGGGGTTATTCTTTGGGGGGCTTTCAGATGCTCAGGAAACTTGCCGCCGTTGCGGCTCTGCTCGTGCTTGCGGCTTGCGCGACCGTTCCGCCAAATCCGCTGACCGCGACGTCGCGCCAGGCGATGTACGTCAAGGACGTCCAGACGGCCTGGAATCTGGAAGCCAAGGGAAATCCAAAACCCAAGACTGACGAAGAAAAGGCGAAGCTCGAGGAGAACAACGGCAAGCTCGACGCGCGCCTGAAGGCGGCGGTCACGGACGCTTTCGCCACGTCTCCCGCAGGCTCCGAACCGGTGACCTTCAAGATCAACATCAAGCAGGCGAACCCGGGCTTCCTCGGGTCAGTGACTGCCGATGTGTCCGTGATCCGCATCTCCGATGGCGCAGAGCTGGGCGTCTACAAGGGCGTAATGGGCGCCGATACGTCGGGCGCGAACGGCGGCCTCCTCGGCATCGCCATCGCCGCGGCCATGAAGCCGGACAGCATCGGCATCATGTCGAACAACTTCGCCACGGCGCTGCGTGCGCGCTTCGACGCGGTGAAGTAACTGCCATGACCCGGTTTCTCATCGCCACGGGGCTAAGCCTCGTTCTGGCCGCGCCGGCGTTCGCAGGCGTGCCCGTGCAGCAGGACCAGTTGACGGTCAGCGGCCGCTTCGAGGTCCCCAAGGCCTCCGGCGCGCCTCTGAAGTCCGGCCTGACGCTCACAGACGTACAGGTCGACCCCGCCGTGTTGGCGGCGCTGGGCGGCAAGCCCGCGCTGATGAAGGCGTCCGTTCAGCATTCGATGGAAGCCTCGCTGCGCAACTTCGACTACCTGGGCGAGGCGACAGCGACGCCGGTAACGGTGGTGGTCCAGCCGCTCGATTTGACGAAGGACAAGGACAGCACGACCGCCGTCGTTCGCATCGCTTTCAAGGCGGCCGGCGATACCGACGCCGCGCGCTGCGTACCGGCCAACGCCGAGGCCAGCTTCAAGGCGCTGCGGCCTGTCCATACATCCGCCGCGAACGGTGAGCGGGCGGCCGGCGTCATCGCCATGATCGCCTTTGCCGCCGTCGGCTATAACGCCGGGCAGCTGATGTCTGGCCAATTCGCCTCGGCGACGGCACAGGACCGCGCCTTCAACGCCACCCGCGTGGTGGGCAAGGGCGAGGGCGTGGCGCTCTCGGGCAAGGATGCTGACATCCTCCAGTTCGCGGTCATGCACGCCACACAGCTTGCGATGGCCGATTTCATCCGCCAGCTCGGAACGAGCCCCTGCGCGCAACCGGTTCCGGCTCCCGCGCCTGTCGCGCAGCCTGTTGTCGCGACGAGCCAGGCGACGCCCGTGACGACCAACCCTGTTGCGCCGGTCTCTTGACGCGCTGACGCAGGATACCGCCTTCTACCTGCGACACGGAGGGTGGAATGCGCTTTGAACCTCTGGCTATCGCTGCGGCGCTGCTGGCGACGTCAGCCCATGCGGCCGTGGTGTCGACGTCGAGCGTCGGGTTCAAGATCGAAAATCGCGCGACCGTCGCCGCGACGCCCGAGCAGGTCTGGACGGCGCTCAGTGATGTCGGCGGCTGGTGGACCAGTGAGCACACCTATTCGGGTTCCGCGTCGAACATGACGATGCCGCTCAAGGTCGGCGGCTGCTTCTGCGAGGCGCTGCCGGGCGGGGGCGTGGAGCATGGACGGGTGATTGCGGTCATGCCGGAGCAGAAACTGCTGCGCGTGCAGGCGGCGCTCGGTCCGCTGCAGGACAAGGGCGTGGCGGCCGTGCTGACATTTCAGGTGAAGCCGACCCCGGGGGGTTCCGAAATCATCGAAAGCTACAACGTCGGCGGCGCGACAGCTGACGTGATCCAGATGGCGCCGGTGGTCGATCAAGTGCTGGCGGCACAGCTGAAGGGTCTGAAGGCCTACGTCGATCCGCCCATGCCCTAGAGGGCGGCGGCCTCCGCGGCGACCACGCGGCTGACGGCGTGCATGACGGCGGCGATGCGAAGCGCGGCCTGGATGGCGGTGTTGGCCAGCCCGCGCTTCTTCAGCTCTTCCTCGTGGGCGTCGAGACAGCCGCCGCAGCCGTTGATGGCTGACACCGCCGTGCACCACAGCTCGAAGTCGGTCTTGTCGACGCCTGGGTTGGCCAGAACGTTCATCCGCAGGCGAGCGGGCAGCGTCCGGTACTCGTGGTTATGGAGCAGGTGCAGCGCCCGGTAATAGATGTTGTTCATCCCCATGATGGCGGCGGCGGCCTTGGCCCCGTTCTTCGCCTCTTCGGAGAGCCCGGCCGCGTCGGCGGCCGCATTGACGGCCTTAACCACCGCTGGCGTTCCCACCGCATAGGCGCAGGCGACGAAACAACCCCACTTCTGCTGGTCGTTCAGCAGCGTCTCCGCCGCGAGCGATGAGAGGTTGAGGCTGAGATCCTTCGCGTACGGCGGCAGGGTCTCGCG
>Ga0207639_10001993_pt1 | contig 13749 bp, 12 predicted proteins | sample KBSCornC32_FD_184299 | JGI IMG/M metagenome (GOLD analysis project Ga0207639, IMG submission 184299) | Corn rhizosphere microbial communities from Kellogg Biological Station, Michigan, USA - KBS Corn C3-2 (SPAdes) (version 2) | ecosystem: Host-associated > Plants > Roots > Rhizosphere > Soil ...
GAGGAAGCGGCGCGTGCCGTGCAGGACTGCATCGGTGCCGGCATCACGCCGGTGATGATCACGGGCGATCACCCGGCCACTGCGTGGGCCATCGCGCGCCGGCTCGGCATCGCCGCAGGCAGCGAGCGCATCCGCCAGGAGGATGGCGTCCTCACCGGTGCGTCTCTCGGCGCACTCGACGATGCCGCCGTGCGCAAGCGCGTGCGATCGGTGCGCGTGTATGCGCGCGTCGATCCGGCGCAGAAGATCCGCATCGTCGAGGCGCTCCAGTCGCACGGCGAGTTCGTCGCCATGACGGGCGACGGGGTGAACGACGCGCCGGCCCTCAAGCGCGCCGACATCGGTGTGGCGATGGGGCGCGGGGGCACCGACGTCGCGCGGGAGGCGGCCAGCCTTGTGCTGCTCGACGACAACTTCGCGACCATCGTCGCCGCCGTTCGTGAAGGCCGGCGCATCTACGACAACATCCGCAAATTCGTGCGCTACGCGATGACAGGCAATTCCGGTGAGATCTGGACGATCTTCCTCGCCCCGATGTTCGGCCTGCCGCCTGCCACCGGCCGGGGTGAGACCGCATCGCCCGAGCAGAAGGCGCAGGCGGCGACCATGCGGCGCACGGGACGGCTGCTGCCCGACACGCCGCTGAATGTCAGCCGCATCCGCGCCATGGACGCCGACGTGACCTACCGCGCGGACTCGGTGATCGCGCCGCGCAACTTCCCGATCCGGAGGCTGTCGCTGGACATGAAGCTGAAGGACGGCGTGCTCGACGCCAATCCGGTTTCGTTCGACTTCTCGCACGGCACGCTGGCGGGCCATGTGAAGCTCGACGCCAGCCGCGACGTGCCGCGCACGGACCTGAACGCACGGCTGACCAAGGCGCGGCTCGAGGACTTCATTCCCTTCAAGAGCCTGGGGCGCCCGGCGATCGAGGGGCCGCTCGCGGCGCACGTGGTGCTGGTGGGTTCAGGCAACTCGATTCACAAGACCGCGGCGACCTCCGACGGCTCGCTGACCGCCGTCATGCCGAGCGGAAACATGCGTCAGGCCTTCGCCGAGCTTATGCGCATCAACCTGACCAAGGGGCTGATCATGTTGATGTCGGAGAGCAACAAGCAGACGCCGATCCGTTGCGCCGTCACCGACTTCGACGTCCACGGCGGGGTGATGCAGGCGAAGACCATGGTGCTCGACACCGGCGTCGTCGTCGCCCACGGCAAGGGATCGGTCGACCTGCGCAACGAAACACTGAACTTCAAGATCGACGGCGACTCCAAGAAATTCCGCCTGGTGCGGCTGCTCTCGCCGATCACGCTGAAGGGGCCGATCACCCATCCCAAGGCGGGAATCGAGCCGGGGCCGGCCATCGTGCAGGGCGTGGTGGGCGTGGCGTTGGGCGCGGCCGTCAATCCGCTGGCCGCCATCATCCCCTTCGTCGACCTCGGCGGCGCCAAGGATGCGCCGTGCGACCAGCTGATCGCCCAGGCCAACGCCAGGGGCGCGCACTAACGGCGGCGGAACACCGGCTCGCGCCGCTCGGCAAAGGCGGCTACGGCGCCTGCGTGGTCCTCGCTGGCGGAAAGCACCGCGATCTCTTCGGCGTTCGAGCGAGCGGCTTCGGCAGCGTCCATGTCCATCGCCCGGCTGGCAGTGCGCTTGGTCGCCTCGACCGACAGCGGCGCGCGCGAGGCGATGCGGGTCCCCAGCGCCAACGCCGCGTCGAGCAGCGCCTCAGGTTCATGAACCTCCGTAACGAGGCCGTTCGCCATCGCGCCCTGCGCATCCACCGGCAATCCAGTCAGCAGCATGACCTTGGCCTTCGCGACTCCGATCACGCGCGGCAACCGGTAAGCCGAGGCCATCAGCCCGACGTTCACGCCGGCGGCCGTGAAGACCGCCTTCGTCGATGCCAGCCGGATGTCGGAAGCCAGCGCCACCTCCAGCCCGCCGCCGACGCAGTGTCCGTTCACCGCCGCGATCACCGGCGCGCGGAAGCGCTCGAGACGGTCCAGCATGGCGTTGAAGTCGGCGACGGCTTCCGGCGTCACGCACCCGTTGGCGGCGGCTTCGCGCAGGTCGTCGCCGGTGCAGAAGGTCTTCCCCCGCCCTGTCAGCACCACGGCGCGCACGGACGTGTCGGCCTCCAGCGCGTCCAGCAACGCGACCATCCTGGCGCGCATCGCCTTGCCCAGCGCATTGGCGGGCGGGTTGTCGATTTCGACGAGGACGACGCCCTCGGCGGGGCGGCTCTGGTGCAGGGCGCTCATGGCGCGCCGTCTCGCCGATTGCGCGCCTTACGGCAAGGTCAGTTGTAGGCCGCGGTGACGTTGAAGCTGCCGCTGTAGGTGCCGACCAGCGTGCTGGAGGTGATAGGGAAGCTGCCGCCGACGTAGAAGCTGGCGGTACCCTGCGAGCCGGTCACCGTGCCGCTAAGCGCAGTCGGCAGGCCGGAATTGTTGGTCGTGACGGTCAGCGAACCGCCACCAGAACGGTTCATCGTAAAGGTCGGGTCCACGGTGACGGTGATCGCCATGCTCGACTCGCCGGTCAGGTTGAAAGCGGCGCGGGCGATCGTTCCCGATGAGGTCGTCGAGATGCCGCCGGTGGTCGACACCGTGTCGGAGCTCGGGCCGAGCACCACCGTACCGCTGGTGCCGGTCGCGGGCTTGCTGACCACGCCGAAGTTCATTGTGGGCGTGCCGGAGAAGGCGATGCCGCGGAAGGTCGTGGCCGAAGCCGTGACCGTGGCGCCGGTTGTCGGCGTCGTCGGCGACTTGGCCACATAGACGTACATCTGGCTGCTCGCCGCGCCCACCGAGCCCGCGCTGTTGCTCGCCGTGATCGGAAAATCCGCGCCGATATAGAAGGCGGCGTCGGTGCTCTTGTTGACCGGCGTGATGGTGAAGGTGAGCGGGTTCGTCCCGCTCGATCCGGTGATGCTTCCGCTTGTAGCGGTGACGTTGAAGTTGCCAAGTGAGCCGGCCTTGCCCACCGGGGTGCCGATCGATCCGATCTTCACATTGATCGCGGCAGCGCATCCGCTGGCGCCGCCGCCGCTGCAGGTGATCGACACCTGGGCGCGGGTTGTCCCACTCGTGCGCCGCACGGCGGTTCCGCTCTGTGAAACTGTGCCAGAAGAGGACGCGAAGCTGAACGTCGTGTTGGTAGTAGCGGCCGGAACGATGTTGCCGAGGTTCGGCGAGGTCGTGACGTTGACCGTGTAGGTCTGGGCGAGAACAGGCGTGGCCAGGAACGCGCCAAGCGCGAACGCCATAACTTTCAAGAGCATGCGGGGGGACGTCACTGCTCTGTACTCCTATCGAAGACGACTTCGGCCTTGATGTCCGCTAGATATCCCCCGTCGGGCGATACCGTGAAGGTCACCGGCTTTGTTAACCTCATATGCAAGCGCCGTGCCTGTTCGGGGTCCAGATCGAGGCGCCAAGTCCCAGCCGCCAGGTTTTCGAAATCGATGGAGCCATCGAATTCGGTCGATCCCGTGACCGGCTCGCCGCCGCCCTCGCGCGTCACCGTCACCTGCACGGCCGAAAGACCGACCATCCGGCCGTCGTCCTGCTTGTACATGACGCGCAGCATCACCTCCCCTGTCGGGGTTAGCGGGTAGGGGATGAGCAGCACCTTGCCCGCGCGCGGCTCGAACTCGACCTGGTGCGGCGGGGACTGGATGAAGGGATTGTCGATCTCGTCGAGGCTGACCTGCACCTGGCCGACCGGCGAGGAGCCGACGCCGGTGACGAAGGCCTGGCCGTTGAGGGTGGTGCTGACCGGCCGCTCGCCGCCCTGCACGATGACGCCGCTGACCGGCTGCTCGTCGGGCTGGAAGACACCGTCGCCGTTGCGGTCGATGAAGGACTGAAGGGCGACCGAGCCGCCGCTCGCCACGCCCGGCCGGGTCAGCTGGTAGTGGCCCGCCAGCGGATTGAAGGCGAGACCGAAGGCCAGCTGCAGGCCGATGCGCCAGTCGTCGGTCGGCCTCGAATAGTCGCCCGAAAGCGCAACGTCTGCCTGAGGTAACCGGAAGATGGCGGCGGCCTGGAAGGTGGTGGTCTTCTCGCCGTCGAAGTTGTGGCCGACGCCGAACCGGACCGCCGTGCGCTCAGTCAGCGCCCGATCGGCGGTGAGCGTCAGCGCCTTGGCCCGCACCTCGGGCATGAAGTCGTAGTCCAGCGCCGCGCGCAGCTGCCAGCGATAGGCGGCGAAGGTGGATGCCGCGAAAACCCCGGTCAGCCGGTCGTCGGTGGCTGAAGGGGTCGCGTCGCGGCGGTAGTCCAGGCCGCCCGAAACCAGGATCGCGCCCAGGATGGCCGAGCTGCGGGCCGAGGCGTAGATCGACTTGGAGCCGTCCTCGTACTCGTCGCGCTGGCCGCGCAGGGATAGCGGGATGCTGCGCCCATGCGGCGTCAGCGCGGTGTCGATGGTCAGCTCGCTGTGGCGGCGAAGCGGCTTGCCGCTCTGGATCGCCGGATTGGCCTCGTCGATGAAGCCGTTGCGGTATTCCGCGTGGCGGCCGACCAGGGAGATGCCGAACGGCTGGCCCGCGACGCCCAGCGCGAGCGCCTGACCCTTCCGGTCGTCGCCGGCGACGTCGGCCTGGACGGAGAAGCCGCGCCAGGAAGTCCGCGCGCCCAGCATCAACAGGGCGCGCCGGGTCTTGTCGTCGACGGGGTAGTAGGCCGCGCCCGCGATGAGGGTCAGGTTGTCGCTGATGCCGTGGGCGACGTTCGTGGCCACCCGCCAGCCGTCCTGCGCCAAATCCGGCGTGATGTCCTTGTTGAAGCTGACGACCGGCTTGTCCTGCTGGACGATGCCGAAGTCGATCGTCGTCTGGCCTGGCTTCAGCTGGCCGCCGCCGACGGTGATGACCTTGGTCTGCTCCTCGCGCTCGCCGCGTGGGCCGTACATGACGATGCGGATGACGTTGACGCCGCGCACCAGCGGCACGCCGAGGAACTCGTAGCGGCCCTCGACCGGCGTGCGCTGGCCGCTGCGGAGCACATCGTTCACGTAGAGCTCGACGTCGTAGCCGAGCGGCAGCTCGCCGCGCAGGTCGATCCGGTTGAAAACGCTCTGCTGTTCCAGCGGCGCGGTGGTGAAGGCGAACCCCCGTCCGCCCGCGCTGCGCGGGCCGACGGCGAGCGAGGGCGTGAAGGTGTCTCCGATGGTGAAGCTGGTGGCGTTGATCGGCCCCAGCAGCCCGCCCTTCAGAGCATGGCGTTCCAGCAGCACGCGCGCCGACGTCGCCTTGCCGTTGTCGTCCGAGCCGACCCAGCCCTGGAAGCCCATGTGCGCGAGATCGCCCGCCACGCGGATGTCATAGCGGCGCGGATCGGTGGGCGGGCGGGTGTCGCGCGCGGTCGACAGCGAGAAGTCCACCGCCGGCGGGCTGAACCACTGGTATGGGCTGGGGATCTTCAGCGACTGGTCGGCGCTTTCGACGTCGGGGCGCAGGTCGCGAAGCCGCGCGAGACGCTCCAGCCGCGACTGGATCGGCAGCTTCTCCAGCGCGGTCAACTTGATCTGCAGCGCGGAGGAATCGACGTCGATCTTCACAGGCAGCAGCCGGGCGACCGCCGAGGCCTTGATGTAGATTTCGCCGGGCGTAACGGCGACATCCTGGCTGGTGATGACGATGTCCTTGGCGCCGACGCGGGCCAGCCCGTTCGCCAGGTCGACGGTGAGCGAGCGCTGCGACTCGCCGATGCGGCCGGTGATCTTGCGCGAGCCAGGCGAGACCGTGACGTCGAGGTCCAGCAGCCGGACCAGTTCGCCCATCGGGATCAGCGGATCCTCGGGGTCGCCGTAGGCCGCCATGCTGTCGGTCAGCGTCAGGCCGTCCAGATCGACAGCGAACAGCAGGAGGTCGTCGTCGCGCAGGTGCGCGATCGGCCCCGACGCCATCGGGGCCTCTTCGGCCGGTTCGGCCGCAAGCGCTGCTTGGCTGGCCGCGACGGCGAACGCCGCGGCCAGCGCCAGCCTCAGTCGTTTATCAGGGCGCGGTGAAGGCACTTTGGGCGAGCAGGCGTCCGGGGGAAGTATCGTCGTCGGTGAAGGTGAGCTCCAGCGCCTCGCCCGCCGTGGGCGCACGAGACAGTGGGACTTGCATCGCCCGACGATCTATTTCCGTGTAAATCCCGACGCCGCGCGCAAGACCGATCAGGTCCTTGCCTTTGGCTTTTGCACGAATTTCGACGTTGCCGAACAGTGAGCTGGCGCCTTGCCGGACGATGTCGAAGTCGAGGACAGGCGTCCTCTTCGCGGGTCCGCCGTCAGGCTGGGGCACGTTCACGTATTCGAGATGCGGATTTTCGATGGCGGCGCGCACATCAGGCGCGCCGAGCCGCACGATGACGGGAATTGAAATCCCGAACACCGAGTAGACGGTAAAGCTGAGTTCGCCCGGCTTCACGCCGGCGGCTTCCTCGGCCGTGAGCCCAAGGTTCTTGGGTGGAATGGTGGTGACGGTCAGGTGGGTGCGGTACTCGCCTTTCGCCGCGGTTCCGGCCGGTCCGGGCATGACCCTCACGCGGATGGTCTGGCCCTTCCCAGGCTCCAGCATCGCGCGGCGCGGGGTGGCGAGCAGCAGCGGCTTGGCCGACTGCAGCTTGCCGACCAGCGCCTGGCCCTCAGGCTTTTTCGCCGCGTCATCGGCCGCCACGATCTGGCCGTCCGGCTGCATGACCCGGTCGATCAGGTCGATGTCGACCGCGGCGGGTGTCGTGCCCTGGTTGAAGATGTAGACGGTCGCCGACTTGCCGGCCTTGTCGAAGGTCAGACGCTTGGGCGAGATGTTCAGGTTGGCGCCGACCCGCGTGACTTCCGGCGTCGCGGTCTCGGCTGCGGCCGCTGCGGGCGCCGGAGCCGGCGCAGCGGCGGGCGCGTCGTCGGCATCCTGCGCAAACGCTGCGCCGGGACCGAAGAGCAGGGCGGCGGCGAGGACTCCCGCGACCTTCCAGGCGCGTATTTGAGCGTCGGCGTAAATCATTTGGCTGTTCTCTCGGGAGGCCCGTGCGCGGGGCTCGGCGGAAGGGGTATGCGCCATCAGTTGTACTGGGCCACCACAACAAGCACGCCGCGGTACTGGCCGGCCTGCAGTGGCTGCGAGGCGATCTGAAGCGTGCCTCCGACGTTGACGCTGAGAACCCCGTCGGGCGAGAGCACGCCTTGCATGATGGGGACGGCGTAACTGCCGTCGGCATTGGTCACGACCGTGAGCGTCTGACCGTCGCTCTTGGTCATGTTGATAGCGTCGGGCACCGCAAGCGACACAGCATCGCCCCCCTGTCCCAGAACGGTAATCTGGGAGTTGGAGGTCGAGTCGATGGACGACGCAACACTCACGCTCGGGATCACCGCGATGTCCTGGAAGATCACCTCGCCGGTGGTCTGGATTCCGCCGCGTTCGGTGACCTCGGTGCTGGCCCCGGTAGGAGCCTCGCTCGACGCCTGGGCGAAGGCAGGCTGAGCCGCCACGGACGTCAGGAGCAGCGCGCCGCTCGCCATCAGGGAAAGGTGCCGGAAGTACGCCATGAACAGGTGGCAATGCCTCGAAAAAGATGCCTCGCCGCGGCTATGGCGCGACGAGGCGTTAATCATACCGGCTTGTTTGTTAGCACTTAGTTATAGGCGACGGTCGTGTTGAACGAACCGGAGTAGTTGCCGCTCGCCGTCGACGAGGCGACCGTGAAGGCGCCGCCGACCTTGAAGGTGGCGGAACCGGCCGAGCCCAACGTGCCCGAAAGCGTGCCTGAAGAGCCGCTGCCCGTCAGGGTGACCGAGAGGGTTTCCGAACCGCCCGAACGGGTCATGGTCACCGAAGCCGGGACGGTGATGGAGAAGGTCTGGCCGCCTTCGCCGCCGACCGTGAAGGCCGCGCGGGAAGCTGTGGAGGTCGCCAATGCGGCGTCGCCAGCGCCCGTGAGGGCCGGCGTGTCGCTGGCGGTCGAGATCGTCACGGTGTTGGAGCCGCTGGTGGGCTTCACGACGGTGCCGAAGGCGAGGTCCGCGTCCTTGGTCAGGGTGATCGGCTGAACGATCTTGACCGTGGCGTTGGTGGATTGGGTGGCCGAGCTCTGGGCCATCGCGGGGGCGGCGATGGCGGAAACGAGGGCGGCGGCGAGCACGGTCTTGATAGCGCGAGACATTAACGATCCTTTTTTTTGCAGCAGCGACTGAGCCGGGGAGGGGCGCAGGCGAAGTTTTCCTTTGCCGAACAAACGCTTACGCAAATACTGAGGCCCTCGAACGCTCGTTCGTTGAGCAACACTCGTCGATCTAAACGGTAACCATTGTTAGTCAATTCGGGTGCGGCAAAATGGCTACGTAGAATTGCCAGTATTGCCGTATTCGTCGCACGCCCCACCGAGTAGTCGCAGGGTCGTTTTTGCTCAACGAGGCCCATGAAAAGGCAAAGCTTTTGCCTTATGTCTCGCGGCAGGATGTTAACGATGATGTAAGCGTGGGCGCTGCCATTATGCCGCAGGGCTGCGCGACAGCGACTGATGGCCCTTTCCCACCCCCTCCCGGTTGAGTAGAGTTCGGAAACGCCGCTTCATACACATCTCAGAGGGATATCGCCGTGAACCGGGGCGAGCGAAACGGGGGAGCGGACGCGGAGCTTTCGGGCGATGCGTGCCGCGCGGGCCGTGCGCTGCTGCGGTGGAGCGTGCTGGAGCTCGCGCATCAGGCGAAGGTCTCGCCCAACACGATCGTGAAGCTGGAGAACGGCGTGGCGATCCGCTCCAAGAGCGCCATGCGCATCCGGGCGCGCTTCGCCCATGAGGGCGTCGAGCTGCTGGATGAGCCTTCGCCCGGCGCTCGCGTCCGCCACTAGGGCTTGCCCGCCCCGCCAAGCTGATGATGTAGATGAAAGCGCAGCTTGACTGGGCGAAGGCGAGACCTTGGCGCGCAATCCCTTTCGTTTCTTTACGCGGCTTGGCCCCGGCCTGATCACCGGGGCCGCCGACGACGATCCGAGCGGCATCGCCACCTATTCGCAGGCCGGCGCGAGCTTCGGCGCGAACATGCTGTGGACGGTGGCGCTCACCTATCCGCTGATGGTCGCCGTCCAACTGATCAGCGCGCGGATCGGGCGGGTGACCGGAAAGGGGCTGGCCGCCAACCTGCTGGTCGTCTTCCCGCGATGGGTGGTGATGGCGCTGATCGCGCTGCTCTTCATCGCCAACACCATCAATATCGGCGCGGACATCGCCGCCATGGGCGCGGCTTGCGAGCTGGTGCTGGGGTTTGGGGCGAAGAGCTTCACCTTCGTGCTGGCGCTGGCCTCGCTCGTCCTGCAGCTCTTCGTGCCCTACCACCGGTATGTAAAGGCGCTGAAGTGGCTGACGCTGGCGCTGTTCGCTTATGTCGGCGTCGTCTTTACCGTCCAGATCGACTGGCCCGAAGTGCTGACCCGCACGGTCCTGCCGCACCTGACGCTGAGCGAGAGCGCGGTGACCATCGTCGTCGCCGTCTTCGGCACCACCATCAGTCCCTATCTCTTCTTCTGGCAGAGCTCCGAGGAGGTCGAGGACCTCGCCGCCGAGCACCAGCCCGACTTGCTCGATGAAGCGCCCGCCGAGGCTCGCGAGGAGCTGGAGCGGATGGGCTTCGATACCTTCGTCGGCATGGCGTTCTCCAACCTCGTCGCCTTCTTCATCATCCTGACGACGGCGGTGACCCTGCACGCCACCGGCCAGACCGACATCCAGACCTCCGCCCAGGCCGCGCAGGCGCTGAAGCCCATCGCGGGGCCGCTGGCCTTCGGTCTGTTCAGCGCCGGCATCATCGGCACGGGCCTGCTGGCTGTGCCGGTGCTGGCGGGCTCCTCGGCCTATGCCGTCGCCGAAACCTTCGGCTGGAAGAGCGGCCTGGAGAACCAGCCCTGGCAGGCGCGCGGCTTCTACGCCGTGATCATTGCGGGCATGGTCATCGCGCTCGGCGCCGTCTTCTCGCCTCTCGACCCCATCAAGGCGCTGTTCTGGAGCGCGGTGGTCAACGGCGTGATCTCGGTGCCGATCATGGCTGCGATGATGGTGGTGGTCTCGCGGCGCAAGCAGATGGGCGTCTTCGTCGCCACCCACGCCCAGAAGCTGTTCGGCTGGGCGGCGACGGTCGTCATGGCCATCGCCGTGATCGCAATGGCGGTCGCCGCAATCCCCCGTTCGTAAAGCCGATCAGGCCTGCGCGATAGCGTCCGAACCCATCGGGCGCATCCCCAGGTCCGTCAGCAGCTTTTCGTCTTCGCTCTGCTCGGGGTTGGCCGTGGTCAGCAGCTTGCCGCCGATGAAGATGGAGTTGGCGCCGGCGAGGAAGCAGAGCGCCTGCTGCTCGCGGCTCATGTGCTCGCGGCCGGCGGAGAGGCGGACCATCGACTTCGGGCAGACGATGCGGGCGACCGCGATGGTGCGGACGAATTCGAGGCCGTCGACGGGCGTGGAGTCGCCCAGCGGCGTGCCCTTCACCGGCATCAGGTCGTTGACCGGCAGGCTGTCGGGGTGGGCTGGCAAGGTGGCCAGCGCATGCAGCAGGCCCGCGCGGTCGCGGCGCATCTCGCCCATGCCGACGATGCCGCCGCAGCAGGTGCTCATGCCCGCCGCGCGCACATGCTCGAGCGTGTCGAGCCGCTCCTGATAGGTCCGCGTGGTGACGACCTGGCCGTAGTACTCCGGCGAGGTGTCGAGGTTGTGGTTGTAGTAGTCGAGACCCGCTTCGCGCAGGGCCTTCGCCTGATCGGCGGTCAGCATGCCAAGCGTCGCGCAGGTCTCCATGCCGAGCGCCTTCACGCCCGAGATCATCTCGGCGACCTTAGGCAGGTCGCGGTCCTTCAGGTCGCGCCAGGCCGCGCCCATGCAGAAGCGTTGCGCCCCGCCGGCTTTGGCCTCGGCGGCCGCTTGAACCACCGCGTCGGGGTCCATCAGCTTCGAGGCCTTCAGGCCGGTGTCGAAGTGGGAGGACTGGCTGCAATAGCCGCAGTTTTCCGCACAGCCGCCGGTCTTCACCGACAGCAGTTGCGACAGCTGCACCTCCGAGGGGTCAAACCAGCGGCGGTGGATTTCGGCGGCGCGGAAGACGAGCTCGGTGAACGGCAGCTCGAACAGGGCCTCGATCTCTTCCAGTGTCCAGTCGTAGCGGGGCTGTGCAGGGTCGGCGATGCGGACGGGCGCGTTCATGCGGGTCTCTCCGATACTTCGCGCGCCTGATAGCAGCCAACCGCCCGCCGCTCTAGCGTCCAGCCACGCTCGCGCATAAAGAAGCGCCGCCAGATCAATGGGGAGACGATCATGACCACCGCCGCCAAGCCCCTGCGCAGCGTCCTCTATATGCCTGCCTCTAACCTGAAGGCGCTGGAGAAGGCCCGCACGCTGCCCGCCGACGCCGTGATCCTCGACCTGGAAGACGCCGTGGCGCCCGAGGCCAAGGAGGTCGCCCGCGCCCAGGCCGTGGACGCCATCAGGCAGGGCGGGTTCGGGCGGCGCACGGTCGTGCTGCGGGTCAATGGGCTCGACACGCCGTGGGGCTCCGAGGACCTGCAGGCCGCCGCGGCCGCCGGGCCCGACGCCATCCTCGTTCCCAAGGTGAATGGGGCGGTCGATGTGGCCGCTTACGACAGCGCCATTTCGTCGGCGCCGGACCACACGCGGCTGTGGGCCATGATCGAGACCTGCCGCTCGATCTTTGCGCTGGAGTCCATCGCCCAGGCCTCGAAGACCTCGCGCATGAACGTGTGGGTCATGGGCACCAACGACCTCGCCAAGGAGATGCGCTGCCGCCAGACGCCCGGCCGCGAGCCCTTCCACGGGCCGCTGTCGCTGGCCGTCGCCGCCGCGCGGCTTTACGGCCTGACCATCCTCGACGGCGTTTACAACGACATCGAAAACGAGGCGGGCCTCGAGGCGGTCTGCGAGCAGGGCGTCGACTTCGGCTTCGACGGCAAGACCCTGATCCACCCCAAGCAGATCGACATCTGCAACCGCGTCTTCTCGCCTTCGGAGGCCGACGTCGCCTGGTCGCGCGCGGTGATCGAGGCGTTCAAGCTGCCGGAAAACCAGGGCAAGGGCGCCATCCGCGTCGAAGGCCGCATGGCCGAACTCCTCCACCTCGCGCAGGCGCAGAGGCTGGTCGCGGTGGCGGAAGCGATCGCGGCGGCGGAAGCGACCTAGAAGCCGAGGGCTTTGCGTGCGGCCGCGGTGGCGGCTGCCAACTGATCGGGTGAGAAGGGCGCGGCCGCGCCCTGACCCCACACCGGTCCGGGCCACGCCGGGTCGCCCGCGTGGCGACCGACCACATGCACGTGCAGTTGCGGCGTGACGTTGCCGAGTGCGCCGACGTTCAGCTTTTCGACCGGGAGACCGAGCACCTGACCAACGGCGCGGACCGCCTCACCAGCCAGCACGATTTCGTCCATCAGGCGCGGCCGGTTTAGCGGATGCAGGTCCTCGATCTCGCGCGCGTTCGGCGAGCGGGGGATCAGCACGATCCAGGGATAGCGCGCGTCGTTCTGGAGGCGGGCTTCACAGAGCGCGAGCCCACCCATGGCGACCGAGGTCGCCTCGAAGGCCGGGTCGAGATGGAAACGATCAGCCACGTTTGGGGACCGCCGCCCAATAGTCGAAGTCGAGGATGACTTCCGGCGGATAGGCGCCGGTGGAGTCCTTGTCGGGGAAGTCGGCGCAGGGACGGTCCTTGGTCGCCACCAGCCGCAACCGCAGAGCCCCGCAAGCGCCGAGGTCGGCCTTGTCCAGCACCTCGCTCCAGGCAAACACCGTGGCGCCCGCGAAGTAGGGGTTCACGTGGCGCCCGCCGTTGATGGCCAGCACCAGACCGGCGTTCTGCAGGCCGTTGAACGACAGCGCCTTGGCCGTCGAGATCACCACGCCGCCGTAGACCAGCCGCCGTCCCGACGGGTCCTTGGCGCGCTCGAACTGGTTGAAGTGGACCTTGGCGGTATTCTGGTAGAGGCGCGTCGCCATCTGGTGCTCGGCTTCCTCGATGGCCATGCCGTCGACGTGGTCGATCTTCTCGCCGACCGCATAGTCCTCAAAGGCATGCGGCGCGCCCGCCAGCGTCCAGTCGTAGCCGCTGAAATCCAGCCCCTTCGGCAGCACAAGGTCGGAGGCCGCCACGGCCGAGGCCAGTTGTGGCGTCGACTGCTCGGCGATCTCGGCGGCTTCCGAGCGCTTCCGCACCATCACCCAGCGCACATAGGAGAGCACAGTCTCGCCGCGCTGGTTCTTCCCCGTCGTGCGCACGTAGACGACGCCGGTCTTCCTGTTGGAGTTCTCCTTCAGCCCGATCACCTCGGACGTCGCCGTCAGCGTGTCGCCCGGGAACACGGGGCTGAGGAAACGGCCCTCGGCGTAGCCCAGATTGGCCACCGCGTTCAGGCTGATATCCGGCACGGTCTTCCCGAACACCACGTGGAAGGCGATCAGCGGATCGACCGGCGCGGCGGCCAGACCAGAAGCCCGCGCGAACTCATCGGACGAAAACAGCGCGAACCTCGGGCCGTAGAGCGCCGTGTAGAGCGCCACGTCTCCGGCGGTCAACGTGCGCGGCGTCGCGTGCGCCAGCACCTGGCCCAGCCGGAAGTCTTCGAAGTAGTTGCCCGGATCGGTCTTCGACATGGCGCTCTCTTACCCCCAAATCGCGTCGCGCGCTCTCTAGCGGTGCCGGGGGGCTTGAGGAAGGGGGCTGGCGGGGCTAGACCGCGCGCCGACCTCTTCCTCCCCA
>Ga0207639_10001994_pt1 | contig 13749 bp, 15 predicted proteins | sample KBSCornC32_FD_184299 | JGI IMG/M metagenome (GOLD analysis project Ga0207639, IMG submission 184299) | Corn rhizosphere microbial communities from Kellogg Biological Station, Michigan, USA - KBS Corn C3-2 (SPAdes) (version 2) | ecosystem: Host-associated > Plants > Roots > Rhizosphere > Soil ...
GGCGGCAAAAGACAACGGCCGCGTCTTCATGGTCGGCCATGTGCTGCGCTTCCATCCGGCCTTCGAGACGCTGAAGGCGCTGATCGACAATGGCGAACTCGGCGAGGTGCGCTACATCCATTCGCACCGGCTCGGCCTCGGCAAGTTCCATACCGAAAACGACGCGCTCTGGGATCTGGCGCCGCACGACCTGTCGATGATTCTCGCCATCACCGGCACAGAGCCGATCGAGGTGAGAGGCGAGGGGGCGGCGCTGCTCGACAATCTCAGCGACTTTGCGCATCTGCATATGCGCTTCCCGAACGGCCTGCGCAGCCATCTCTTCGCCTCGCGCCTCAATCCTTATCGCGAGCGGCGGCTGACCGTCGTCGGCACCAAGGCCATGGCAGTGTTCGACGACGTCGAGCCATGGGAGCGCAAGCTTGCCGTCTATCGCCACGCGGTGTGGCAGGACAGCGGCCAGTGGGCCTTCACCGCCAACGAGCCTTCCTACGTGCCGGTCGGCGAGGGCATGCCGCTGACCCGCGAGCTTGCCCATTTCCTGCAATGCATCGAGACGCGCGCCGAGCCGCGCACCGACGGCGAGGAAGCGATCCGGGTGCTGCGCATCCTGACCGCCGGCACGGTGATCCATACCGGTTCGCCTGCATAGAGCTGCTCATCGTTTCACGAAAACGACGAACAGCTCCATTCCTTTGCTTCGACGCAATTCCGGACGGAGGGCGACGGCGAAGTCACTGCGCCTTACCGCTGCGCACTTTTCCTGGGATTGCTCCGAGCCTATGCTGAAGCAGCGGCAATCAGATCGAGAGCTTACTCGGCAGGGATCTGTGCCGGCCTTGCCGCAAGCCTGGACAGCATGGCCTCGGCCTCGGCGCCGCGTTCGGAGCGCTCGATGAAGCCGCCGCCGAAGACGCGCGCCTCGTTGCCGTCGTCGGAATAAAGCACGCAGGCCTGTCCGGGCGCGATACCGGATTCGCCGTCGGCCAGCTCGACAGAGGTCACGCCGTTGCGGTGATGCAGCACGGCCGGACGCGGCGGCCTGGTCGAGCGGACTTTGGCGAAGAGCTCGATCCCGCCGGCTGGAACGTCAGACAGCGGTCCGTCGCCCAGCCAGTTCATGTTGCGCAGGTAGATCTTATGCGTCTCCAACGCCTCGCGCGGGCCGACGATGACACGCGCACGGTCGGCGTCGAGATGAACGACATAGAGCGGCTCGCCGGAGGCGATGCCGATGCCGCGGCGCTGGCCGATCGTGTAGCGCAGGATGCCTTCGTGGCGGCCGAGCACGCGGCCGTCAATATGGACAATGTCGCCCGGATTGGCAGCAGCCGGCTTCAGCTTGGCGATGATGTCGGAATATTTGCCCTGCGGCACGAAGCAGATGTCCTGGCTGTCCTGCTTGGCGGCGACGGTGAGCCCCATCTCCTCGGCAATGGCGCGGACCTGCGGCTTCGGCAGGCCGCCGAGCGGGAAGCGCAGGTAATCGATCTGCGCCTGCGTGGTGGCGAACAGGAAATAGCTCTGGTCGCGGTCGGCATCGACCGGCCGATAGAGCGCGCGATGCGCGCCGTTGGCGCGTGAGCGGATATAGTGGCCGGTGGCCAAAGCGTCGGCGCCGAGATCTTGGGCGGTCGCAAGCAGATCGGCGAACTTCACCGTCTGGTTGCAGGAAACGCAAGGGATGGGCGTCTCACCGGCGACATAGCTCTCGGCAAACGGATCGATGACCGCCTTGCGGAACCGCTCCTCGTAATCGAGCACGTAATGCGGGATGCCGAGCGTCTCCGAGACGCGGCGGGCATCGTCGATATCCTGCCCGGCGCAGCAGGAGCCTGCGCGGTGGGTGGCTGCGCCGTGGTCGTAGAGCTGCAGCGTCACGCCGACGACATCATAGCCTTCGCGCTTCAGGATGCCGGCGACCACCGACGAATCGACACCGCCCGACATCGCGACGACGACGCGGGTTTCTTCGGGGCGGCCGGGGAGATCGAGGCTGTTCATGGTGCTTTCACTGTGCGGCGCTCAATGCCAATGGCCGGAATATAGGTCAAGCGCCACGCATGCGCCAGCTTGCGGACCAAGGCGAGTTTACGGGCAAAATCAGGGCCTGGAGGCCAGTGTTTCAAATTCTCAACGAAATCCTAACCGGGCGTTCACGATCCTTACCTAGTGATTAGGGTTCGCTTAGGCAATTTTTAAAGCTGTGGCGGTAGTGTGGCGGGGATTGGGTCTTTGAGTTTTTAGTAGAGAGTACGATGACCGATCTGGTTAGACCTAGAGTCAAGTATGTTATTGGGCCCGACGGCAGCCCTCTTACGATCGCCGATCTGCCGCCGACGAACACGCGACGCTGGGTTATCCGGCGCAAGGCAGAAGTGGTTGCCGCCGTGCGCGGTGGCCTGCTCAGCCTTGAAGAAGCCTGCCAGCGCTACAAGCTCACCACCGAAGAATTTCTGTCCTGGCAGGCGTCCATCGACGAATACGGCCTTGCCGGGCTGCGCACCACGCGGATCCAGCAATACCGGCACTAGGCTGAATAGCCGCAAAGCAAAAAAGGGCGCGGAATTCCGCGCCCTTCGCTTTTTGCAGAAACCTCAGACCGTCAGCACAACCTTGCCGATCGGCCGCGTGGCGAGGAAAGCATGGGCCGCTCCCACCTGGTCCAGCGGGAAAGCTTTGGTCACGTGCGGCGTGAGCTTCTTCGCATCGACCAGCCTGGCGAGTTCGACAAGGCCCTCGCGATCGGGCACCACGGACATGCGCTCGACGCGGACGCCGCGCGCGCTGGCCTTCGCCCTCGTGGCGTCGTGAACGTTGAGCAACGACACCAGGACGCCGCCGTCACGCAGTATTCCTAGCGACTGGTCGGCATGGTCGCCGCCGATCGGATCCAGCACCAGATCGACATTGCCGACCTTCCCGGTGAAATCGTCCCTGGTGTAGTCGATCACCTCGTCGGCGCCGAGCGAGCGAACGAAATCGAGCTTGTCGGGGCTGGCTGTGGCAATGACATAGGCGCCGCGCGCCTTGGCGATCTGAACCGCCAGGTGACCGACGCCGCCGGCCCCGGCGTGAATCAGCACGCGTTGCCCTGCTTGCAGGCCCCCGTGGCGGACGAGGCCTTGCCAGGCCGTCAGCCCGGCCAACGGCAGCGCCGCGGCATGCGCATGGTCGATGGCGGCAGGTTTCGCGGCGATCTCGTCCGCCGGCGCCGCGGCAAGTTCGGCATAGGCGCCAGCCTGTTCGGGAAAGCGCGGCATGCCGAACACGTCATCTCCGACTTCGAACGCGGTCACGCCGGCGCCGAGCGCCGCGACGGTCCCCGAAATGTCCCAGCCGAGAATGAATGGCGGCTGGCCAAGCAACTGGTAGAAACCGCCGCGCACGGCGCCGTCGACCGGGTTGATGCCCGCCGCCTTGACGCGGATCAGCACTTCACCCGGCTTGGGTGAGGGGTCGGGCTGTTCGGCCACGAAAAGAACGTCGGGTCCGCCGACCGAAGTCTGGATAACGGCACGCATGGAAGCCTCCTGTTGGGTGGATGTACCGCTATCATTTGGATAGTAATATTCTATTGTCTAGTATGTACCTTTTCTATATATAGGCACCTCATGGATAGTGAAGACAGATCCCCGTTCGGGTACGACGCCTTCCGGCGGACCTGCCCGTCGCACACGGTGCTCGAGATGCTGGCCAGCAAGTGGGTTTATCTCACCGTTTGCGCGCTGCGGCGTGGCCGGCTGCGCAATGGCGAACTGGCGCGCAAGTTGGAGGGCATCACGCCCAAAATGTTGACGCAGACGCTGCGTGTGCTGGAGCGCGACGGTCTTGTCCGGCGCGAGGTGTTTCCGGTCATTCCGCCGCGCGTGGAGTATGAACTGACGGAGCTTGGCCAGAACCTGGCGGGGCTTCTCAGCCAGATCCGAGCGTGGGCGGAAGAGCACACGCCGGAAATCAAGGATGCCCGGGTCCGGGCATCGGCTGATCACGGCGAGATGGCCGCTGCGCGCTGAGGCCGGCGGCGGGGCCGATTCGGCCGGTTGTCGGTTCTGAAGATGCCGGTATGTCTCCGGCAATAAGTACAAATGTACCGGCGATCAGCCGATCATGGCACTGCGGCCGCCAGTTTCGGCCTCGCGGATCTTGGTGTCCCGCGATTCCAGCATCTCCGCCTTGGACAGCTCCGCTTCAGCTTCGCCGAGTAATGATTCGGCGGTGCTTCGCTGCTGGGCGAGGTCGCTTTGTGAATTCCTGAGGTTGTCGCGGCGCAGGCGAGCCGCCTTGGCGAAGGTCGGATAGGCGAAATGGTTGATGTCGGTGATGCCGGCTTTTTTCTCTTCGGCGATGATCTGCGCTTCCAGCTCGACGGCCATGCGTTCGAACTCGGCGATCATCATGTCCAGCTGCAACAGCTGGCGCCGCTTCTCATTCACCTGAAACTGCTTCAGCCGAACGAGGTTTTCACGTGACTTCATGACTCGATACTCCGCAAACGCACACCTGCAATACCGTTCAATCCGCCCGGAACGATCCAAGCGCCGCCCGTTTCCCCCGGCTTTCCCTGGGCTATGGGAAACAAAGCCCTAAAGATTTTTGCCGGCGGTAACCATTCGTTTACGGGCATTGTTAATCATACGGGCGAGGACTTAAGGCCGGGTAAAAATTCCGGCTGCGGCGGGAAGCCCGGGCCAGCGAGTCTCTAGAGTCACTTAGGCTGACTTTTTAATGTGGTGCGCTAGCGGTTTTGGTCTGTGATTCGTTATTAGATTCAAGTGGGTGTAGAAAGGGGTTAAAAAATCTGGTATCGTGGATGGCACGAAATTAGGATTTGTTAACCAGTCGGTGGCACCTTCTGTTCAGGCAATCACTGCTCCGGGTCCCGGACGGGTCGTAACACGGTCCGGCAGCAGAAAAGGGGAATGAAATGCGTGTTCTGCTGATTGAAGATGACAGTGCAACCGCACAGAGCATCGAACTGATGCTGAAATCGGAAAGCTTCAACGTCTATACGACCGATCTCGGCGAAGAAGGTGTCGACCTCGGCAAGCTCTACGACTACGACATCATCCTTCTGGATCTCAATCTCCCTGATATGTCGGGCTATGAAGTCCTGCGCACGCTGCGCCTCTCCAAGGTCAAGACGCCGATCCTGATCCTGTCCGGCATGGCCGGCATCGAGGACAAGGTGCGCGGCCTCGGCTTCGGCGCCGACGACTATATGACCAAGCCCTTCCACAAGGACGAATTGGTGGCGCGCATCCATGCGATCGTGCGCCGTTCCAAGGGCCATGCCCAGTCGGTCATCACCACCGGCGACCTGGTGGTCAATCTCGACGCCAAGACGGTCGAGGTCGGCGGCCAGCGCGTGCACCTGACCGGCAAGGAATATCAGATGCTGGAGCTGCTCTCGCTGCGCAAGGGCACCACGCTCACCAAGGAAATGTTCCTCAACCATCTTTATGGCGGCATGGACGAGCCGGAGCTGAAGATCATCGACGTCTTCATCTGCAAGCTGCGCAAGAAGCTCGACGCGGCGTCCGGCGGCCAGAACTACATCGAGACGGTGTGGGGCCGCGGCTATGTGCTGCGTGAACCGGAAGATATCCGCGTCAGCGCCTAGAGCGTTTCAGGGAAACGGCTTCCTGGAATTGCTCTAAGCGATCCAAACGTTTTCAGACAAAACCCGGCTCAGGCCGGGTTTTTTGTTTGAAGCCGGGCCCTGCGAATCAGGCGGCTATCTTTAGGACGCGGAAGCTTTCGAGCAGTTGCGCACGATTGAACGGCTTCAGCAGATAGCCTTGAGCGCCGGCGCGCTTGGCGCGCATGATCGCCGCGACATCGACCTCGACCAGCGAGACCAGGATCTGCGGCTTGGTTGGTGCTTCGATAGCGCGAATGCGGCGAATAAGGTCCACGGCCCGGACGTCGGTCAGTCCGCCATCGATGACGACGACATCCGGCATGTCGCTGGCGCAGATTTCGGCGGCCTCGACCCCTGTCGACGCCTCGACGACAATTATGTCCGAGCCCCCAAGAATGCGTCTTGCGACCTTCCTGATGACGCTCGAATCATCGACGAACAGGCAGCGCTTCATGTCCGGGTCCTCTTTGCCATCTGCCGAACCGGCAACCTCCGGGTAACCGGAAAGCACCATAGGCCCAATCTGGTAAAGAAGCCGAAAAGCCGTTAGGTAAAGTTTTTCCAAAGAGCCATGCCGTGCCGTTTTGGGCCGTGGCGCCGCTACCGCGATGGACGCAGGCATTGCTGCGCCTGCACTGCTGGCAAAAATATTACCGACAGGCGATACTTTGTCGTTTCTTGATATTATGCAGCCGTGAGCACGATCTCGTCGGCGGTCGCGTGAATCGAGATCGTCATATTGGCCTCGCGCGCCAGAAGCAGCGTGTAATAAGGCTGGACCGAATGGGCGTCGATGGGCTCCTCCGGCTTGTGCCCGGAATGCAGTTCGAGGAATTTCGGCGGCACGCGCAGCATCGGACCGCTGGCCGACAGCGAAAAACGCGGTTCGGTTTCGAGATTTTCCAGCGTGATCACCAGCCTGCCGCCGCGCGGGATGGCCGCGTGGGCGACAAGAATGAGGTTGAGCAGCAGCTTGACCTTGTTCTTGGGCAACAACGCGCGCGAGCCGTTCCATATCAGTTCCGGCTTTTCGTTCTTCAAGAAGGCGATGGCCACGGCCTCGGCATCGCCGGTGTCGATCATCATGCCGGCGGAACCGGCGGCGCCGAAGGCGATGCGGGCAAACTGCAATCGCGCCGAGGCGTTCTTGGCGCTCTGGCGAATGAGCTTCATGGCGTCTTCGTCGGCGCCGCCTTCGTCAAGCAGTTCCAGTCCGTTGTTGATCGCGCCGACCGGCGAAATGATGTCGTGGCAGACACGGCTGCAAAGCAGCGCCGCGAGATCTGGCGCGGAAAGGGTAAAGAGCTCGGCCATCGGTGAAATCCCTGCTTAAGTCTCTTGTTCATGGCCGAGCGACCGTTTTCGCGCCCGCCACACGAATCACGCTCTTTTCCAAGGCTTTCTGAATACACAGCGCCCGGGCGCGCATCAACAAATCCCAAATTGTCGACAGCGAAAATGGTGCGTTCCCAGGGGGAAAACCCCTCGCCAGGGCAAAAGCGCAGCCTTCGAACCGCCATCTTCCTGTGGGAGCTTAATGGTTGAAAAAGGATTACGGCATAGTTTGCCCGTGATAGCCACCCTGAACGGCCGCCAAGAGCCGCAGGGGTGCGAGGCGTCGGCGAAAGTGCTCCCTGACGGAGATTGGAAGCATGTTTTCCCGATACTACGACCGGACGTTCGTCCGCGTCCTCACCATGACCATCGCACTCCTGGGGGCTCTTGTCCTTTCGACCTCGGCGTCGCGGGCTCAACAGTACACCGCCCAGGAGATCGTCGATTCCGGTCATAAATTCTTCGGCGAGACGTCCGGGGGGCTGGCCACAGTGATCGAGAAGATCTTTGCCTCCTACGGCCTGCCCAACGGCTACCTGCTGGGCGAGGAAGGTTCTGGCGCCTTGATCGGCGGCCTGACCTATGGCGAGGGGACGCTCTACACCAAGAACGCCGGCGACCATAAGGTGTTCTGGCAAGGTCCGTCGCTCGGCTGGGATTTCGGCGGCGAGGGATCGCGGGTGATGATGCTGGTCTACAACCTCGACGACATCAGCAGCCTCTATAACCGCTTCGGCGGCGTTGCCGGCTCGGCTTATGTCATCGCGGGCGTCGGCTTCAACGTGTTGCAGAGCAACCGCGTGCTGCTCGTGCCGATCCGTACCGGCGTCGGCGCCCGTCTCGGCGTCAATCTCGGCTATCTGAAGCTCACCGAAAGGCCGACCTGGAACCCGTTCTGATCGGGTTCTACTCGTTGCAATCGCTCGGACAGTGCTGATCGCGCCGCGGCAAGCTCTTGCCGCGGCGTTGAATTTCCGCCATGCCAAGGTGACACAATCCAGCGATTGCCGCTCCGTAAAGTGGATAGCACGCCTTGGTCCAGTCGGTTCTATTCTTCGTACTCGGTTTCCTTTGCGCCGTTTTTCTGGTGTCGCTGATCGCGCCGGCGGTCTGGCGGAGGGCGGTTGTCCTGACACGCAGGCGCCTCGAAGCCTCGTTGCCGCTGACGCCCGCCGAGATCCAGGCGGACAAGGACCGGGTCCGGGCGGAATATGCCATGACGACGCGCCGGCTGGAGATAACCGTCAAGAACCTGCAGGAGAAGGTGGCCGAACAGTTGGTCGAGATCGGTCGCGGGCGCGAGGCCTTGAAGGGGCTCGCGGTCGAGAGGAAGGACAAGAACCAGGCGCTCTCCGATCTGCAGGCCAAAAATGCGGAGCTCAGGCAGCGCGAGGAGGACTTTCACCGCCTGTCGGAAAAGCACGCGCAGACGGAGCGGGCGTTGGAAAAGCGCGCGCTGGAGCTGCAGAAGCTCGAGCAGATGTATGACGACGCCAGCTTCTCGTCCTCGAACCGCCAGATCGAACTGGTTGCCCGCGAATCGGAACTGGAAAAACTTGCCAGCGACATCGCGACGCTGCGCAGCCAGCGCAAGGAGGCGGACAGGCGAAACCAGGAAATCGCCTCCGAGAGCAAGGGCGCGCGCGAAGCGTTGAAGGCCGAGAAGAGGAAAACGGCCGAGCTCGACAAGAAGGTCGAGCGGCTGCTTGCAACGCTTGCCGACCGTGAAGAAAAGCTCGACCGGCGCGAGAAGGACCTCGCTCGAATGCGAGAACGTTCGAAGGAAACCACCGCCGCAAACGGCGTTGCTCGGCTGGCCGCCGGCGGCGATGCGAAAGGTGACGATGTCGACAGGGCAATCGCCAAGCTCGAGGGCGACCGCGAACGGTTGGAGGCAAGGCTGACGGCGCTGGCACGCGAGAACAAGCGACTGAAAACCGATCTTGCCGCTTCGGGGGCCGCAACACCCGAACCGGCAGGCGACGCACGCACCGGCGCCGGCCTTCGCGAACAGATGAATGAACTGGCAGCCGAAGTCGTCAACCTGACAATGAAACTGGATGGGCCGGATTCGCCGATCGCCAAGGCCCTGGCGGGCGACGGGCAGCAAAACGGGCGCGGCACCAGCCTTGCCGACCGGGTAAGAGCGCTGCAGAAGGCCGGCTCGGCCAACTGAGCAAGTCCCGCAGCGATCCAGTCTAAGGGTCCACAGCCTTCGAAAAGTGATGCAGGGCTATTGCCGACGCGGCGGCGACGTTCAGGCTGTCGAAACCTTGCGCCATGCCGATCCTCACCGTTTGCAGCCGGGCGAGCAGATCCGGCGGCAGGCCTTCGCCTTCGGTGCCGAGATAGAGCGCCAGCCTGGCCGAACCTTCCGCGGCGCGGATGTCGACGCTTCCGCGTGGTGAGAGAGCGAACTGGCTGAAGCCTAGCCGATCGAGCGCCGCGATGAAGGTTCCGCTATCGCCGAAGGACGCGAAGGGAACTTTCAGCGCCGCACCGACCGAAACGCGGATTGCCTTGCGGTAGAGCGGATCGCAGCAGGTATGGTCGAGCAACACCGCGTCCGCGCCGAAGGCCGCGGCATTGCGGAAGATCGCTCCCATATTGTCGTGATTGGATATGCCGACCAGGACGACGGCCAACGCGCGCTGAGGCAAGGTCTCAACCAGAACCTCGGCGGATGCCGGATCGCCACGCGCACCGATCGCCAGGATGCCGCGATGCATGTGGAAGCCGGCGATCCGGTCCATGACCTCGCCACCGGCGACATAGACCGGAAAATCCGCAGGAGCCTTGCGCAGGATCGCCTGCAGGCCCGCCAACCGGTTTTCGAGGATGAGGGCCGACTCGGTGGCGAAACGTCCGGTCGACAGCAAGAGGTCCAACACCACCTTGCCTTCGGCGACGAAGCGGCCATGCCGGCCGACAAGGTCGCGCTCACGGATGTCGAGATAGGCGGCGACGCGCGGATCGCGCGGATCGTCGATAGGGATGAGGTTCATGCATGCCTCGCCGAACGTTTATCAGCGAGGTAATGAGCGGCTGGAGCCGCGGGTCAAGCCCCGGCGCGGCGCAACCGATAGGCCATCTGGGAAAGATCGCCATCGCCGAAAATGCCTTCCAGCATGCGCAGCAATTCGCGAACAGCTTCGGATTTACAGGAATAGTAGATCATCTGGCGGTCGCGCCTGGTCTCGACGAGATCGAGCGCCCTCAGCTTGGCAAGATGCTGTGACAGAGCGGACTGGCTGAGTTGCACCTTCTCGGCGATGGCGCCGACCGACATTTCTCCGTCGATCAGATGGGCCACGATCAGCAAGCGCTTTTCGTTGCCCATGAGAGTGAGAAAGGCGGCCGCCGATTCCGCATTGGCGATTAGCTTATTTGAGATCATAGATCCCCCAAGGGTCCTGGCTCATCCTGGCGCCAGGGGGCAATGGCGCCTGATTCCACAATGTTCAGATGTCGATAGGCGCTGTTGAATCAGCGCCACAACAAGGGTAGATCATTTCGTTTAAATCTCAAGCGTTGCTTTCGCCAACGCGCGATCAACTATCGCTCTTGCTCTGCCGCGCGTCCCGTCCTGGCCATCTCCACAAGCACCGAACGCAATTCGCGTGCGGTTTGCAGAGGCTGGGGAAAGAAAACCCTGCAGGTCGCATCCGAGGCGGCGAGATCCATGCCGTCGGCGTCGAAGCCGGTGGCGATCCAGCCGTCGCCTTCGGCGCGGCCGAAATGACGGGCATAAAGGTCAATCGCGTCGCGATGGTCGGCATTCATATGGTCGAGCGCGGACTGTTCGCTGGCGGCGAACTCTTCGACGACGGCACCACTGGTGATGAAATCATCGCGGTCGAGGAGATAGGCCTTGCCGAAGCCGCCATTCAGGCTGGCGCGTTCAGGCTCGAGCCGGAAGAACGAGAAGTCGCCGAGCCCGGCATAGAGCTTTGCTTTCGAATTGCGGTTGAGGTAGCGCCGTTCGGCTCGGATTTGATCGTCCGATCCCCGCTCCAGCCGCCGTGCCCGGCATGCCAGCCCGATGCGCGGATATGCAAGCGGATCGCCCTTGCCGGGTTCACCAAGCAGCAGCGAGCAGCGCGGATCGGCGATAAGCGCACCGGTGTGCGCGGACAGCATCGAGATCAGGATCAGCGGCGCGCCGTCGATGTCCGTGGCGACGCCGACCCTGCTCGCCAGCGGTGCGCCGGTGCCGGGCTCGATCACCGCGAGCGCGCCGAAACGCGCCGAGCGGATCAGGGTTTTCGCCAGCCTGATCGCCTCGGCGTCGGTCTCGCGAATGACATCTTTTTTCGGCTCGGTCACAAACTCACCCGGGATAAGTTGATTTCTATTGTCCGGTTATCAGCCGAGTACACCCGCCTTTGCAAGGGCCTCGATTTCCTGTTCGCTCAAGCCGAGGCGGGCCAATATGCCTGCGGGCTGACGATCGGCGGCGGTGGGCACCGCGGCAAGCACTTGTGGGCCTTGCGAGAAACGCGGCGCCGGCGCCGGACGCTCTAGGCGGCCAGACTTCACAAAGCTTTGCCTGGCGCGATTGTGCGGGTGGTGCCTGGCTTCGACCAGGGACAGCACGGGCGCCATGCAGGCATCGGTCGCGGCGAAAAGCTCGGCCCATTCGTCGCGCGTTTTCTCCTTTACCCGGCCGGCAATGGCGGCACGCATCGCGGGCCACAACGACTTGTCGTATTGGCCGCCGACAAAATGCCCGTCGAGCGGCAGCAGCCTGGCGAATTCGGCGAAGAAGCGCGGTTCGAGGCAGCCGACTGCAATGTGCCTTGCGTCCGCCGTCTCATAGGTGTCGTAGAACGGGGCGCCGGAATCGAGCAGGTTCTCGCCACGCCGGTCGTTCCAGAGACCCGCTGCCATATAGGCGTGGATCGGCGCCGCGAGCATCGAGGCGCCCTCGATCATCGAGGCATCGATGACCTGGCCCTTTCCGGTCAGCGAACGCTGGAAAAGCGCGGCGAGCACGCCAGCGATAAGCATCATGGCGCCGCCGCCTTGATCCGCGACGAGATTGAGCGGCGGCACAGGCGGCGCGCCACGCCTGCCGATCGCATGCAAGAGACCCGCATAGGCGAGATAGGTGATGTCGTGCCCGGCTTGGCCGGATAGCGGCCCATCCTGGCCGAAGCCGGTCAGGCGGCCATAGACCAGCGCCGGATTGCGTTGGAAAAGGACATCAGGCCCGAGGCCGAGCCGTTCCATCACGCCGGGGCGGAAGCCTTCGACAAGCAAGTCGGCGCCTGCCGCAAGACGCAGCAACAACTCCGCACCCGCCGGACGCTTCAGGTCGAGCCTGAGGATGGAACGGCCGTGGTGATCGAGATCGTATTCTTCCGGCAGGTTCAGAAGCGACCCGCCGGCATCGGCACGTTCGATGCGCAGCACCTCGGCGCCCATCTCGGAAAGCATCAGGGCGGCAAGCGGCACCGGACCGAGCCCGGCCATCTCGATCACTTTCAAGCCGGCGAGCGGGCCGGTCTTTTCGGTGGAAACACCGGCGCCTGTCGGCGGGCCAGTCATCCCGCTTATTTCGGCGCCATGCGGATGGCGCCGTCGAGGCGGATGGTCTCGCCGTTGAGCATCTGGTTCTCGATGATGTGGAGGGCAAGGGCCGCATATTCCGAAGGCTCGCCAAGCCGGGGCGGGAAGGGCACGGAAGCGCCGAGCGAATCCTGCACCTCCTGCGGCATGCCGGCCATCATCGGCGTCTTGAAGATGCCGGGCGCGATGGTGCAGACGCGAATGCCAGAGCGGGCGAGGTCACGCGCCACCGGCAGCGTCATGCCGACGACGCCGCCCTTGGAAGCCGCATAGGCAGCCTGCCCGATCTGGCCGTCATAGGCGGCGACGGAAGCGGTGTTGACGATGACGCCGCGCTCGCCGCCGCTCAATGGATCGAGCCTGGCCGCCCGGTCGGCGACGAGGCGGATCATGTTGAACGTGCCGATCAGGTTGATCTCGATCACCTTGCGGTACTGGTCGAGCGGATGCGGTCCGTCCTTGCCGATCGTCTTCACGCCGATGGCGATGCCGGCGCAATTGACCAGGATGCGTGGTTCACCAAGCTTTTCAGCCACTTCGGCGATCGCAGCGGCGGCACTGTCGCCGCTGCCGACATCGCATTGGACGGCAATGCCGGTTATGTCGGCCGCGACTTTCGCCGCGCGCTCGATGCCGACGTCGAGGATCGCGACACGGGCGCCCTTGCTCGCCAACGCTCGCGCCGTCGCCTCGCCAAGGCCCGATCCGCCGCCGGTGACGATCGCGATCTGGCCGTTCGGGTTCATGCAAGCCTCCCAGGATTTCGGATATGCTACGAAGCCCGCAAAGGAGGCGCAACCGCAATAGCCGGGTCGATCGATGGCTGCGCGTTGGCGGCCGACCGCGCCAAAGGCGGGGTAAATTCCGCAACCCTTGCCGTGTTGGCGTGACAGACATCGCCGGCAAAGCGGGCGACGGCGCCCGGCTTGATTTCATGGTGCAGCAGCCGGTCGAGATCGACCGGGCGCGGCAGGGTTATCTGCCCGCGCGGAAAGCGCTTGAAGCCGAGCGGTCCGTAATATGGCTCGTCGCCGACCAGAATGACGGCAGGCGCGCCAGCCTTCCTCGCCGCTTCGAGCGCGATCGCGACCAGCTTGCGGCCGATGCCAAGATTCTTGAAGGCAGGGCGCACCGCAAGCGGGCCGAGCATCATGGCGCGTCCGGCGCCCGCCGCCACACGCGTCATGCGCACGGAAGCG
>Ga0207639_10001996_pt1 | contig 13747 bp, 15 predicted proteins | sample KBSCornC32_FD_184299 | JGI IMG/M metagenome (GOLD analysis project Ga0207639, IMG submission 184299) | Corn rhizosphere microbial communities from Kellogg Biological Station, Michigan, USA - KBS Corn C3-2 (SPAdes) (version 2) | ecosystem: Host-associated > Plants > Roots > Rhizosphere > Soil ...
GACCATATGAAAATTTGTCCTTTAGTATATTGGTGCAAATCTTTGCCACTCATCGATGTCCCCCGATAAACGTTACCGGGCACCTCAGGCAATCTTCTTATTGCTGCGTTTAATTGTAATATCCACGGCGCCAAGTCATGATTTCCGACATCATCCCCAAAATGCCCATGTCGCAATACGCGATTAACTTCGTGATATAATCCGTTATCTGTATACTGCCTGATCAATTCTGCATTGAAGCCTTCTTCTTCATGTATATTTTCCAAACGGTTAGCTTGAACGTCGAATCGCGATTTTCGCAACCCCGAGATCACGATATTCTTGATCCTTTGAAAATTATCTCCCATTCCATACACATCCTGATGTTCTGAAAATGCCAGTTCAATGGTAGCGAGATGAGCCAACCAGTTAGGAAATCCATTGTATTTTGCTATCGCAGATTCTAATATGAAATTTTCACAGTCATAATAACCAATGTCCTGCGTAAATGTGAGCAAAGGGCCTACTGGCGCGGTATTAAGCCTATCACGATTCATTTAATGGAAACTTGATGTTGGTCTGTCATAACAATTTTCGGTTTGCCTTTATAGTCAATGATCTGCTTGTTTACCGTAATCAGTCTTTTAAGTTATCTCCGAATGCTTTATTCGAAGAAATTTTCCAATCAGTCGTTCCGCTGGAGATCAAGGGATGTGCTGGATCAGAAACGCCGTGCTGACGATAACCTTGGCCAACTTTTTCCCAGTCTGTGGGGCGTACGTTAAATACGTCAACAACGGTACCACCGGAAATACCTACAAAAAGGTCTGCTTTTTGGGTCTTTTCAAAAGCTATGTTTATAGGTTGCCTAAATGGATTCGGGGGTAAGTCGTTATTTTCTTTTATTTTATAAAAAATTGTATTAGGATGATCGCGTTGGGCCTTCACTAACTCAAAACTTGAAGGATTCCATTCTTTAAAAGAGTTTGCTTGCATTAGTGTGTCTACCTTTGAAAGAATCAATCTTTTGATCCTTTCTCGTTCTTTTATACAATCCGTATCAGCTTCGACTTTTATACGTTCAAAATCACAATTAATGCAGTCGAGAATATCTCGTTCTCTAACAGCGTCCTGATCAATTTGCCGCTTGTGATGTTCTTCGTCGATTTCAATCGCGATACCCAAATCGGGATAATAAAGGTCAATAAAAAAGTGGTCGTCATTTGGACGAATATAGTACTGCGCGAAAGGCTTGATAATCAGAAGGTCAGCATCAAACAGTAAGGGGGTAATGATTGCCAGTTCATATTTCTTGCCTTTTAACTTATTCACTTGTTCTAACAAATAGGCTTGTTTGATAAAGTTCATGTTTAAAATTTGGACGTGAAAATAATCATATTTTAGAACCTGATATGCATTCAATCTCATCCAAAAATTATTGATTTTAGATATTATTAATCCCCTGCTTTGTTACCTTTAACCACCTGTTGACGTTCGACGGTAATTTTGAGGATTAATTTAAACACTTCACCGTAATGATCACGAACCGACCTAATCTCTTAGAAGAAAGTTTAAAAAATTATAAGACATTTCCCGCTGGGAAAGACTTCGATATAGATTATAAACAACTGCCGCCGTTATTGAATCTTGATTTTCATACTTTAAACGGCATACTTCCACTAACCAAAGCCCGGTTCGACTTTATCGGGAATAACGGGGAAGTTGATGGGAAGCCGTCGACAATTATCATGGTAAACCCCTCACCGGAAGAATACGCGTATTATGAGAGCATCGGCGTGACGGAATTTCAGGCTATTCAGATCGTGATCAATTGTTATGTGATAGAAGATGAAGAGGACGGTAGTTTAAAAGGTGTTCCGTATAGTGTGACGCTTGTTCCCATGTCTAGGGACAAAGAAATTGATACGTGGAATATAGAATTACTCAAGAAATTCGATCTGGAAAAACTATGCCAGGAAGGCGGTTACGTGTACTCCGATTTCAATCCTTTTGAAGGCTGGTATGATGGGTTTACCGCACATTATAGCGTTTTCAACAAAATCCCGTACGATCGTTATTCCGACTGTATCGGATTTGCGTGGGGTATGTATTTTTTGGCGCCGGGATTCGACAAGAGAGATGTTCAAATGATAGAGAATACGACGTATTCTGCTCCAATCAACGCGAAGTTCAGAAGATTTAAGACGGACCTTTACTTTCGTCCATTTGACAACGTAAATCCACGCAGGGTATGGGGTTGCGATTCACCGATTGAATTATTCTTACTGCAAGGTTTGTATCTTAAAAATTTGCATCCTGAAATACAAATGGGCATTTATAGAACCGGTGAAGTAATTCAAAATTACCACAAAATGCAGGAGTCAGAAATATGGGTGGGACAAGATAAGTTGGTCACAGCGGCAGATTTCTTTTTTCCGGACTATAATCTGGCAATATTTTGTGATGGCAAGGATTTCCACAATACAAAAAAAGATGAAGTGATAAACAAGAAGCTAAGCGAATTCGGTATTTCCGTGCTTCGTTTTTCAGGTAAAGAAATAACGGAAAATCTGCCGGAAGTTCTTCAGGCTATTGAAGACAAACTGAAGAAGATTGAGGCGGCAATCTAACTTGCAAAAAAAATCAGTTTGTTCGGTATTACAAATCAACTTGGTGAAGGTAACCGATGCTCGTTTTTGAGCATTTATCGGCCAAAGTTAGTTTTCGATCTTTTCTGTCAGATTCTCGACCATAGCCATAATGTCCTCTTTAACGCGCTGATAGTTCATTAATATCTCGTTTTGATTGATCGTCCTGGCTTGGGGGATATCCTGATAAGTTAACTCCTCCCGCCGGATAGCGTCATGATCGTTTTGTATTTGGCAGTGAAAAGTTTTTAGCTCGATCTTGCTAGTAGGGTCATCTGCAACCATACCAACAAATTCACCAGAAGAAAGTCCAGCTATTTTTGAGGCTGGTATCGCATAATCCAATTGCGTTGAGCGGCTGATAGAAGTATCACTACTGTTGATGGATACACTTTCTTTTTGCTGATTGATTTTACCAAAACGTTCCGATAGCTGCTTTGCAGTATCGCCGGTTACCTGGCCGCAAACGATGTTACCGACGATATTCATAATAACTTCAGCCTGTTCACGTCCATAGTCCTTTTTGAGCTGGCTATAATCCTGTACAGCTAAGGTCACCGCTACTTTATTTGATCGAGCAGTTGCGATCAAATTATCAATGCCATTAAAATAGATTGTGGGGAACTCATCGAAGATCAGGCTGCTTTTCTGCTGGTTCTTTCGATTTGCCAACTTATTAATACGGTTGATATACAACGAAAGCACAGCACCATATACCTGGGATTTCTGCGGGTTGTTCGCCAGGCAAACAACCTTTGGATCATCAGGATTATTAATATCCAGCGAAAAATCATTGCCGCTTAACACGTAATAAAGCTGCGGCGATGATAATCGGGCAAGGCTAATTTTGGCGCTTGCAATCTGTCCCTCCAATTGTTCAAAGGCTTCATTTTTCCAGGCAGATATAAAAGGATTGATCAGTACCTCTATCTCAGGTTCGCTGCGCAGCACTGCGAACAGTTCTTTATAGTCTACCAGCGATAGTTCGATTACATGAGGCAGGGTGCAATATTTGCCACCTTCATATTTTTTTAGGAACCAGATCAGTGCCGTGACGAAATTGATTGGCGATTCGACAAAGAAGTCACCCTGCTTTTTGATCCACTCCCTGTTTAAGCCCATCATGATGGTTCGGGCTGATTCCATCGCATCGGTAATATCCAGCATGGTTTCCGGTTCCAGCGGATTACTGCGGTGCATGATCTTTTCAAAATTGATGACATAGAACGAGCGGCCGCCATACTCGCGCAATGCGTTATAAGCGATTCTTGACAAGTCATCGTATTTAAAATCATAGATGAGCATACTAAAGCCTTTGCTGATGTGCTGTGTGATAAGGTGTCGTATCACAAAATAGGATTTACCGGCGCCGGGGCTGCCGCCAACTAAAGTGCCTCTGAACGGGTTAATGATATTGATCCAACTGCTCCGTTCTTTGCCCTTTAACTGATACTTAGCGGGGAGGTTAATCGAATATTCATTTTCCAATAGCCGCTCTTCCTGCGGAAAAGTTTCGTTTTCTTTATTAAAGATATCACCACCCAATTTAAGTTTGAGCATCCTGAACAATAGCCCGCCCCCCGTCATAAATAAAAGATATCCAAAGGAAGTAATTACTATATAAAGTGCGGCCACCGCTTTAAAGGTAAATGGCAGTTCTAAAAACAAGCTGCCGATGAAATAAAGCAATAACCCGGTCAGGCAATAGGTAATGACGATTTTCGGCCTGATCTTTTCGTCCCGTTTGCCTTTACTGCCGACCAATGATATGATGAGCAAAAGCAACGCGCTCAATTTAGCGATAAGCACCGTTTTGAACACCGTCATTTTAGAAAGAGGCAATAGGATATGGTCAATTATTTGATGCGTTAATTTAAGCTCTACGAAGGCCGGGTAACAGCATAAATAAAAGTGGATGATGAGTACGGCGATGCTGAGTAGCCTGGTAAAATCGATAATCTTGCGCAGTGCCTGTTCATTTTCTCCGGTTTGCATGTTTTTACAGATTAAGTCCTTTACGTTTTTTCTTTTTGAATTTGTTAAGCGCGGCCAGGTCTTCACGTTCTAAAGCGAACAACAGATCTATGAGCTCATCGCCCGCCGAAGCCTGGCTGAGTTCATTACCAGCCTGTGCTTCATTTTGACATTGGAATTTGGCTTTAATCGGGTCGGGTAATAGTTGAGCGCTTAGATGATTGGCGCTATAAGCTTTACCCAGATCGCTGCCATTGAACACAGCCTTATTTTTCTGGTCAATGAATGTCACCCCATAGATCCGGCCTTCTTCGTTTTGGCGCAGTATGCATTGGATGTCCTTTTCGCGAAGGTTTTTTTGGAAATCACGCCTGGTTGGCGGTGTTATTAATATGCCGTCCAATATTTTGATAAGCTCTGCTTTAAACAGTTTTCGCAATTGTTCATTGAGTCTGAATTTTTCTTCCAATGTTTTCAGCGTCGGTTTCCCATAGATACTGCTGGACTTAATAGGTATGCCAATTTTATTGCCCTGCTTGTCCAGTATCCAGTAAACCAAACCCTCGCGGGCATACATGCGGGAGTCTTTTGAACCACGGTCAGCCTGGATATTATATTGACCAAGAACAGCATTGAGTTCGGGAATGCTGGTGAATTTGTAAGCCCGTAACACATAACCCAAAATGTTAGTGATCGCACGTTTGGTTTCCGCTTTACCATATTCGGCGGCTGAAACGTCGGCTTTCAGATCAGGTTTTTGTTTGATTTGCTCATCAGTTTTGACCAGGCCATATTTGATCTCAATAGCCTTGCGTGTTTTTTCCGATTCATTCTGCCCCAGGTAGTGCAAACTGATGCGTTTACCATCGCGTTGGATATTAGTGGTAACGATGTGAATATGCGGGTGCCCTGCATCTTCATGCCGGTAAACCAAATAGGGCTGCGTTTGAAAACCGACACCAATGAGGTAATCTTTGACGATCTCACTTAGTTTTTCATCCGGCAATTTTTCGCCGTTTGGGAAATTCAGGGAGATATGTACGGTATTGGTTTTTGCGCGCTGATTCATTGCCGCCAAGTCGGTAAGCCGGAAAAGCTTATCGTTAAATGACAGGTCTTCCTTCTCCTTAAAGTATTTGACGGCCGCGATCAATGTAGCTTTTCCCTGTTTCACTTTGTTCTCATTATAGTTTAGCGCACCGATCAGGCTTTTACCGCTCTTGATTTTTGCGACCATATATCCGCGTATTGGTTCATCCGTTCTTTGATCTGGCTGATGGACGGCTCAAGCTTGGTATTGATGACACTCAATAAATTTATCCAAAGCCGGGTGTCAGCATTACTTTGAGCGTTGTTAATGCTGCGCATAGCCTGGTTTAGGTTATTGCCGATAGCATTGAGTTCCTGTCGCAGCAGGATCATTTCTTCCAGGACATCATCCATAGCTTTGTCCCGGTAATTGACCGTGACAGGTTTCTCCAAAAGCACGCTGCGCATGTATTCGCTAAGCTTGCGGAAACTGGTCTTTTTGAACCGCTTTTCGAGCAATTTGTATTCCTCCGGTTTAAAGCGGAGATTCTTCCATTGTATCCGTTTGTCTTCTTGTTTAGCCATTGTTTTCTTCTTTAAAAAGCCGACTTCGGAGGCTTTTTGCCTGGACCCGCAGCCGCCCCGGCGCGGAGGGCAAGATTCAATTGTGACACAATTGTACATCTTGCTGACTGCTGCGAAGCGGGCGGTCTGATCCTGCTATGAGTGTTTTAATCGGCATTTTTTGTTGTTTCTGTTGGCTTCGCCTTATGGCTGAGATAGAGTTCAAGTGCATTTATATTGATATCCTTAAGGGATTCATCATACTCTAATCCGAATGTTTTGAGCCGTTTTAAAAGGCCTTTGGGTATCCGGTTATTGAACTGTACTTCCGGCTCAGCGGGAGCAGTGACCTTGACAGGCAATACTTCCTGGATCGGTGTATTAGGCCTTTCCTTTTTGAGTTTATCGGCCAGGCTGCCAAGTTTGTTTTTATAATCTTCCATTGCTATCAAAATAGTTTGCTATCAGCCCATGCTATATAGCTATCATGCTATCCAATGATGCTATCATCATATTTTGCGATCATGCTAGCTTGCTATAGAAATAAAAAACTATCATGCTACCCCGGCGCTGATTTGTTCCACGACTTCTTCGGTTAGTGCCATGATCTCTTCTTTGGCTTTGTTGTCAGCACCATTTAAAATACCGCCGGTCATGGATGAGCGTGCGATGCTCACCCGGTCATGCACCCTGGTTTGCAGCAATGGTGTACCCAGGCTTCGTAATAATACCTCAACATCCTGGGTGATACCTGATCTCGGTTTGACCATATTAAATACAATACCCGCTTTAATATGGGGTGCCTTACGCTGTGCCTCCTTGATCAGTGCCAGCGTGGAACGGATAGCCATCACATCAAAAAAACCGGCCTTCGTTGGGACGAGAATAAAATCAGAATACAGGAACAGTTCCGGCAATCTGTTGGATAAATAGGGCGGCGTATCTACAATGATCAGGTCATAAGCCAATTGCTGAATGTCTTTGAGTTGATCGGCGCCAATGATGGCTAATTCCGGGAAGTCCTCACGAATGTGGTATAAGCTCCCCTGGAGGTCGGTATCAACAAGGGCCACTGATAATTGATCCCGGAAACATAAGGCCAGGTTGATCGCTAAGGTACTTTTGCCTACGCCGCCTTTCTGGTGGGCTATGGTGATGATCTTTGCCATGTTGATTTTTGCTAAGTATTTATAATGATAGATTGCTATTTTAATAGGATGATAGCAGCGCGTTTTCCCGCTGCCGTTTCCGGAGTTTTTGTTCCTGCTCATAGTTGAATATCCAGTCGCCGGCCAGCAGTTTCCAGTTCCGATATGGTGTCCCTTTAGGACTGCTCCAATTCGCTTCTTTATAGAAATTGTAGAATACCTCTGCTTGTGCGATCAAATTCTTTTGGTCAAAGTATATTTCGACCAGGCGTTTTTGCGGAGGCATCTCGGTGCCGAAACCTTTCTGGACGATAGGCTCGGGCTTGGGAATGGGCCTGCGGTCCGCAGGTATCCGTTTAGCTTTACGTTTAAACATGGTAGAAAAAATTATGGCCGGCCTGCTTTGCGGCAAGCCCGGCCGGTGATCGATTCGTCAGGCGCTCTTATTGGCGGACATCATGAAAGTGATATCCTCATAATCGTAGTAAATTGATCCGCCAATTTTGGTGAAGGGCAGTACGCCGCTATCACGCAAGGATTGCAAAAAGCCGTGCGAAATGCCCAATAGCTTTTTGACCTCGGCGGACTTCAACCACTTCTTGCCCGGCGCACCGCTCACACATTCTTTCATTATGCGTTTAACCTCCTGAAGTATATCATTTTTAAAATCCTCCAGGTCGCCCAGGGTTAATATCTGGTTCCGCGTCGGAACCAGATTCATTCTTGATCTTTGTTCATTCACTTTTTCCATATCTCTGAATTTTAACGGGCTTCAAAGTTGGGGAACTGAAAAAATAATCAATGACAACTTTTGAATAGGTGGGATTCTTTTTGAGTATAAAATGATACTTATGAACTCAAAAAGATCAAAAAGAAAAAGGTGCCGCAAAATGCGACACCTTAGCACGTGTTAATTTAGTATTTGTGGTCGCAGATTGCGACCTCAAAATTACACCTGGATCGATAACTCCATCCGACCGCCTAAACCGTTTTCAATAACATTCCTGATAGCAGCTATTTTAGCGTTCCCGGCCTCCGTTTCAATTTTATTGATCATTGCATTGGTGACGCCGCACTTTGCTGCCAGTTGTTCCTGGCTCATGCCCTGAGCTGATCTTGCCTGCTGTATCATCGCGCCGATACCGGCCAGGTCAATGGTGACTTTATTTTTTTCCTGATCTTCCATGTCGTTTTTTAATTGATAGTAAGTGTTAAAAGCTTCTTCCCGGACTTTAAAGTATGCTGCCAGCTTCCGTATAAGCACTTTCGATAAGCGTTTTTTATAATTTAGAACAGCGGTAATATCTCCATCACTTATGTGCAGCACTGCCGCCAGTTGGTGTGGTTTTAACCGGTGGTCTTCCATAAAAGACCGCAGCAAAGTGATCGGGTCACTCTTCCCGGAACCATTATGTTGTCGGTCATAGTATTCGATCAGCAGGGTAAGCAGTTCTATCTCGTCCTGTGTCTCTGCATTGATGGCTGAACCCAATAATTCGTGGAGCGTGTTGCAATACACATCGTATTGATTTTTGTCTTTGATAATCTTATACTTTAAAATAGTGTTCATAACAGATCGATTTGTTTTTTGAGTTCTTCTTTGCTTGGCAGATATAGTTTGTATTCTTTGCTGAATATTTGTTCGTTGTCGAGCGGCAGGGTGAATTCAACAACCGATCTGTTATCTTCTTTACAGAGTATGATGCCCAAAGTAGGCAACTCGTCGGTAGTCTTTACTTTACGGTCATAGTAATTCACATACATCTGCATCTGTCCGATATCCTGGTGTGTGAGTTTGCCGATCTTCAGGTCGATCAGCACAAAACATTTTAGTAGCCGGTTATAGAAAACCAGGTCCACCCAAAAATGATCCCTGTCAAGTGTTATGCGCCGCTGCCTTCCCTCAAATAAAAAGCCTTTGCCCAGTTCAAGCATAAAATGCTCCAGTTTGTTAATGATCGCGGTTTCAAGTTCGTTTTCGGAGTACCGGTTGTCCTCTTTGAGATCGAGGAACTCCAGTATAAAAGGACTTTTTAACACATCGGTCGATCTTTCGAGCAATTGTCCTTCCTGCGCAAGTTTCCGCACAGCATCCTTATCTCTGCTGAGCGCCAAACGTTCATAATAAGAGGAGTTGATCTGCCGTTGCAGTTCCCGGACGGACCAATTATTGACCGTTGATTCCAGTTCATAGAATTTGCGTTCGTCTGTATCTTTGACCTTGAGCAGCCGGATATAGTGGGTCCAGCTCAAACTAAACTCGGCAGCCAAATTCCGAATCAGTGATTCGGAATTTGTGTGGCCCGCCTGAGAAATCCGAGACAGCGATTCGGAATTTCGGTATTCAAGATAAAATATCCGCATCAGTTCCAGATTATCTGCGGAGTAACCGCGGCCGAAACGTTCTGTAAGATGTTCACTTAGCTTTCGTACGGTCGCTTTGCCGTAGGCTGCATAGGTCTGTCCTCCCTGCTCGTCTTCAACGATCATCCGCCCGATTTGAAAGTGTGTGGCGACCATGATCAGGTTTATATTTTTGACAACCCTTTGTTGTGCCTGCTCTATCAGTTCCTGGACTGAAAGAAACAGCTTTTGTTGTTCCACCGGTTTCATATCAGCTGGCGCTTTTATATCCTTTAATCGGTTTCATAGTTCGCCCGGCCTTCCGTTTCGGCGGCTCAGGTTCCAGTTTCTCCCGAAGCAGGCTCATATCATCACCGATCTTTTTGAGCAGCACCCTGGCATAGATCTGCGTGGTCGCAATCTTAGTATGGCCCATCATCTTGCTGACCGTTTCTATAGGCACATTATTGGCCAGCGTGATGGTCGTGGCAAAGGTGTGACGCGCTACGCCGAACGTCAGCAATTTTTTGATCTGGTTGATCACGCCGATCTCTTTCAGGTAGCTGTTTACCCGCTGGTTGGAGAAGTTGGGAAAGAGCGTACCGGTAATGGCTGCACGTTCGCAGTTGCGGTAGCGCTCCAATATTTTAGCGGCGGTTGGCAATAGGGGGATATTGGTCGGCTCGTTACTTTTTTGACGAAAGAGTTTGATCCATTGATTGCCGTCCTCACCGTTGGTAATGTTGCTCTCCTTCAGGTTCATCAGGTCGACAAAAGATAGCCCTGTATAACAACTGAAAATGAACAGGTCGCGTACTATGTTTAACCTGTCCATACTAAACTCTTTATTTTGGATGGCGTTGAGTTCCATTTGGTTGAGAAACGCGGTCTCTACTTTCTTATAACGGAACTTATAATTTTTAAAAGGGTCCCTGGATATCCAGGTCAGTTTGAGCGCCAGCGTGGTCATTTTGCGCAGGCGGATCAGGTGTTTCATCACGCCATTATTATTGAGCGGCTTCTGATGATCTTTCGGCTTGTGGTTACGGAGATAGGTTTCAAAGTCAATGATGAACTTATAGTCGATCTCATGGATGCGGATGTCGGTCGTATTTCGCTTTTCCCGCAGAAATTTTTCCAGGTAGCGGCGGGTAACCGCATAATGCTTTAGTGTACTCCAGGTCAGGGCGGCCGATGCAACCTCGTGATGATAATCCATCAGTTTGCTGAGCGGATAAGTTTCTTCGGTCTCTTCACCGAGAAACATGGCTTTCAATAACTGAGGGGTGACCTCTTTACCCGCGATCTGTAGCTGCTGGTAATAGGTTGTGATGGTGAATTTAACCTCTTCGAGGTAGGCATTGGTGTCCTTTGCCTCCGGAACTTTTGCTTTCAGGCTACCGCGCCCTTTGTCCCAGTTCTCGACCTTGACATAGTGCTTTAATGCGAAATGTATCCGGTCCTTGTTGATCGTAATACAGGCGTAAACATTGGTCACGCCATCCTTTGCTTTGTCTTTCTTAATGGTGAAATGCACACCAAACGACTGCGATGTTCTCATCTTTTAACAGTTTTTAAGTAAATAAATGGACAATTAACCCCCGAAAACCGTCATTTTCGGGGCGCAGGAAGGGCGCAGGAATAAATGGTATTTTCAGCCTTTTTGAGTACTTTTTAGTCTATTTTAGTACACTTAAATAGCTGATATACAAATTCTTAACTCTTAAATGCGCCCCGAAAGTAAAAAACAATTTCGGGGTGCCGGAATGGGGTTCCAAAGGGTGTATTCGCAAGGACTGAAAAGGATCACTAAAAAAGAAAAACCTCTCTAAATCAGCGACTTAGAGAGGTTTTGAATCGAGGTTTTTGCCTCATCGTGCGCCCACCTGGGCTCGAACCAGGGACCAAAAGATTATGAGTCTTCTACTCTAACCGACTGAGCTATAGGCGCTGAAATCGTGTTGAAATTTCGGGTGCAATGTTACGGATTTACAGCCAAATTTCAAAAACGTTTTTTAGTTATACTTATAAGGGGTTTATTATTAGGTTGTAAAAGTTATAGAGGTTGTAGAAGTTGTAAAGATTGTAGAGGTTAAAAAAGTTGTAGAGACTGAAGACTAAACTCAACATCAACAACTACAACCATTACAACTTCTAAAACCACTTCAACCACCCATCACTTCCCTACCTCAATCACATGGAATGTTCCCGGTATCATTTTAGGTCGCGGATGTGCATTTTCTGCAGTTGGTGCAACGGGTTCCGTTTTTGCTGTTGGCAAATACAAGTGATGCGTTACCAAGTCTATACCGATAGTGCGCGCACCGGGTTCGGTGGTAATATTTTCGATCAATTCAAACTTATTGGCACTGCTCTCTCTTACAGCCGTTATAGTACCTTCTCCGTTTGAGGCATACGCAATTTTTAAAGCCGGATCAAACACTAAACCGTCACTCCTGCCGATTGGAAACTTACCTACCGTTTTGCCGTTTGATGCATCCATTATTATCATGGTCTTGCTGTCGCCGCAGGCAATAAACAGGCGATTGGTTTTGCGGTCAATGTCTAATCCCGAAGGTGAGTCGCCACCATCAATTTTATAAGTGGTGATTTTCTTCAGCGTGGTTGCATCAACTACATGTACATCACTATTATCTTCACCGTTCACAAATATTTTGCCTTTGCCATCAGATACTGCTGTTTCTAATTTTTCACCTAACTGTACAGTTCCTACAACTTTTTCAGTTACCGGATCGATAAAGCATAAATCATGACTGCCGCCATCGCAGGTAATAATCTTCTTCGAAAAATCGTCATAAAAAATAGCGTCCGGGTTTTTTACAGGCAAGGCAATCTCACCTGTCGCTTTCAGAGTTTTCAAATCAAACACTGTAACTGAGTTACCTCTGCCGTTGCTGGTGAAGCCCTTATTTAGCGAATGCACCAATGCAATACCATGCACGCCGTTTGTTTTCGGAATGTATCCTAATGAGTCGCCGGTGGTGCTTAGGACATTCACTTGTGTGCCATGTGACACATACACACGTTTGTTAGCGCCGTCAACTAAAATATAATCCCAGCCGCCCGGACTGGAAATTTTATAATCGTTCAATACTTTGAAGCCTGTTTTTTGCGCCGATGATTTGCCTGGAGCAGCAATAACGGCAGCAAACAATAAAATAGGGGTAATTTTTTTGAGTGCGTTCATCTTATGATTTTTTATGCTATTTACACAGGGATTTTGTAATAATACTGGAGAAATATTATTGATATTTTGAAATATTGAGTTTTAATTTAACAGACTAATTTGACATTTTTACGGCAAACAATCATCTCATGCAAAACATCAAAAATATCATCTTCGACTACGGCAATGTCATCTTTCTACTCGATTTTCAGAAACTAAAAGAAGGCTGGAAAAGCCTGGCTATTGAAGACCCGGATAAATTCTTTAGTCACGGTGTGCAGGAGCCTATTTTTGACAGGTTTGATCGTGGCCTGGTTACTGAAACGGAATTCAGGGATTTTCTGAGAAATAAGATCGGCAATGCTGCCCTGACTGATGAAGATATAGATGCAGCATGGAACAGTTTGCTTTTAGGCGTTGATGAAGGCACCCATGAGCTTTTAACCGAGCTGAATAAAAAGTACCGAACATTTTTGCTGAGCAACATCAACCCGATACATTACAACTATATTATGAATTATCTGAAAGATGAGTTCGGATTTGAAAGTAATGACCATTTATTTGAGAAGACTTACTATTCTCACCTGATCGGTATCCGTAAACCGGACAGAGCCATCTTTGAAAAGGTATTGCGTGAAAACGGCTTGGTACCTGAAGAAACTTTATTTATTGATGATATTGCCGCTAACCTTGAACCCGCGAAAGAACTGGGTATTCAGACTTTTATGATGGCTGCTCCTGATACTATCCAGGATTTTATTAAACGCGAAGGATTACTTTGATGAGGGAACTATTAGTAACCCAATATGAATTAGTTAAGGGTGCAAGGGGCGCGTTGTTTACCTATTGTGCAAGTATGGCCGAGGATTTATTTA
>Ga0207639_10001997_pt1 | contig 13747 bp, 9 predicted proteins | sample KBSCornC32_FD_184299 | JGI IMG/M metagenome (GOLD analysis project Ga0207639, IMG submission 184299) | Corn rhizosphere microbial communities from Kellogg Biological Station, Michigan, USA - KBS Corn C3-2 (SPAdes) (version 2) | ecosystem: Host-associated > Plants > Roots > Rhizosphere > Soil ...
TGATCGCCGCCAATGTCGCCGCCGCCAAGGCGCTGGAGGCGAAGAAGGCGCCCGTCATGTACCGCGACCATGAGCCGCCCGGTCGCGAGAAGCTGGTCGCGCTCAAGGATTATCTCGACACCTTCGAGATCGCCTTCGCCATGGGGCAGGTCATCACGCCGGCGACCTTCAACCGCCTGATCGCCAAAATCGACCCCGAGGATCCCTCCCGCCCGCAGATCATGGAACAGATATTGCGCAGCCAGACGCAGGCCTATTATGCGCCGCGCAACATGGGCCATTTCGGGCTTGCGCTGGGATCCTACGCGCATTTCACGTCTCCGATCCGCCGCTATGCGGACCTGCTCGTCCACCGCTCGCTGGTCGGCGCGTACAAGCTCGAAATGCCGGCGCCGGGGGACAAGAGCCTGCCCCGCGACACCAGCCTGTCGGCGGAGGACCGGCATGACATGGGGCCGATCGGCGAGCGGATCAGCGATTTCGAACGGCGCGCGATGGCCGCCGAGCGCGAGACGGTGGACCGCTATGTCGCCGCCTTCCTGTCGGAAAAAGTGGGGCAGGTTCTCGCCTGCCGCATCACCGGCGTCCAGAATTTCGGCTTCTTCGCGACGGTGCAGGAACTGGGCGGCGACGGGCTGGTGCCGGTTTCGACGCTGGGCCGCGAACGCTTCCACTATGACGAAGCGGCGCGCGCGCTGGAGGGCAATGAGACGGGCGATCGCTACGTCGTCGGCCAGCGTATCGACCTGCGGCTGGTGGAAGCCGATCCGATCAGCGGCGCGCTGCGCTTTGAGCTGCCCGAAGGGGGCAGCGGCTATGCGGCGTCAGGCAGCGGGCCGGGGAGGGCAGGGCGCCCCCCGCGCGAGATCAAGCGGCGCGGGCGACCGGCGAATGTGCGGCATATCGGATCGAAGCGGGGGTCGCATAAGCGGTAAAGAGGTGGGCTGGAGCGAGCCGCGATAATCCGGATCACCTCTACTTCCGTTCGCCCTGAGCGAAGTCGAATGGCTGTTCTTCTTGAAGAAAAGAACAAGGCTTCGACAAGCTCAGCCCGAACGGTTCTCCTTTAAAGCTCGATGCTCTAGTGGCGGATTTCCCGCTCAGAAATCCGGCTGGTCATAATGTTTGGGCGGCACCACGATCTCCATCCGCTCCGACAGCAGCGGGCGGAAGGACGGGCGCGACTTGATGCCGGCGTACCAGCGTTTGGTGGTGCGATGCCCCTCCCAATCGACGCCGCCCAGATAGTCGGCGACGGACAGATGCGCGGCGGCGGCGACGTCGGCGAGGCTCAGCGTGCCGCCCGCGACCCAGCTGCGGTGGTCGAGCAGATAATCGACATAATCCATATGCGTGTTGCACCGCTTCATCGCCTCGCGCAGCGTGCCGGCGTCCGGTGAGGCGCGGTGCAGCAGCCGCTTTTTCATCCGCTCGTGCAGCAGGGGGGCCACCACATCCGCATAGAAAATCTGGTCGAACCATGCGACCAGCCGGCGGATTTCCGCGCGCGTCGCGGGCGAGCCGGCGATCAGCGGGAACTGGTCCACCGTCTCCTCGAAATATTCGCAGATCGCCTGGCTGTCGATCAGGATGGTGCCCGTCGCGGGGCCGCTTTCCGCGACCATCACCGGAGTGGTGCCGGCGGGATTCATGTCGAGGAATTCGTCGCGCATGTCCCAGGGTGATTCGCGCACGAGATCGTAGGTCAGGCCTTTTTCGGCCAGCAGCAGGCGGACCTTGCGGGAAAAAGGACAGAGCGGAAATTGGAAAAGTTGCCACATAAGCGGATCAATAGTCGCGGCCCTGTCCCAAGCATAGGCATAATGCGGCTGGCCCATCCCGCGACTTGGAACCGGGCGCGGGACGGCGCATTGTGCGATCATGTCATCCGGGCGAAAATTGCGGGCGCGGCGACGTGCCAGATTGATCGTGGCCGGTCTCGCCGTGCTCGTCATGGGGGCGGGCACCGGCTTGGCGCTGGGCGGCTTCGCGACGGGACAGGCGCCGCCGTCGCCGACCGACAGCCTGCTCACGACATCGGACGCGCAAAGCGTCGAGCCGATCGAGACGCCGATGCCCGCCGTTCAAAACGGCCCGGAACGCTATGTCTGCCACGGCTGCGGGCCGACCTTGGCGGAGCGCAATGCGCAGGCCTATTCAGCTCACTATGCGGCGGCAGACCCCGGCTATGACGCGGCCTATCGCCTGGCGGACGATTATGTGCCGCTCCCGGCCTACCGACCTATCCCCTATGAAGGGGACGAGCCGCGAGATCAGGAGTGGGTCGAGCACAACTGATCGTCGCCCCGCTTTGCGAATGCGTCCCTACTCCGCAGCGGCAACGGCCTCCTCGTCATCATTGAGCGGCTGGGGAACGCGGCTCAGCATCTCCTTCGGGCAAATCTGCCAGAAATCGCCGCGCCGCCGGTCCCAGTCCTGGAGGATGCCCTTCGCCCATTTGCTGTCGGTCCGCAGGGCATGCTCCTCTACGAGCGCCTTGAGCACGCCCTCCCAATAGGCGCTACCCACCCTTTGCCACACGATATTTTCCGGGTTCGCGCGGTCGGGGAAGCTGCCGTCCATGTCGAGGACGAAGGCCATGCCGCCGGTCATGCCCGCGCCGAAGTTGGCGCCCGTCTTGCCCAGGATCACCGCCATGCCGCCGGTCATATATTCGCAGCCGTTCGCGCCGCAGCCCTCCACGACGACCTGCGCGCCCGAGTTACGCACCGCGAACCGTTCGCCCGCCTCGCCGGCGGCGAACAGCTTGCCCGCCGTCGCTCCATAGAGGACGGTGTTGCCGATGATCGTGTTCCGGTTGCTTTCGAGCGGCGAGGACACCAGCGGCCGCACGGCGATGATGCCGCCCGACAGGCCCTTGCCGACATAGTCATTGGCGTCGCCGAACACTTCCAGCGTGATGCCCTTGCACAGGAAAGCGCCCAATGACTGCCCCGCCGTGCCGCGCAGCCGGACATGGACATGCCCGTCCGCCAGCGTCGACATGCCGAACTTCGCCGTGACCTGCGACGACAGGCGCGTGCCCACCGCGCGGTGCGTGTTGCGCACCGTATAGTGAAGCTGCATCTTCTCGCCGCGCTCGAACACGGACCGGGCGTCGGCGATCATCTGCGCATCGAGGCTGTCTGGCACTTCGTTGCGCCAGGTCGGCAGGTTGTAGCGCCGCTCCTCGTCCTTCGCGTCCACCTTGGCGAGGATGGGGTTGAGGTCGAGGTCGTCGAGATGGTCGGCGCCGCGACTGACCTGCTTGAGCAGTTCCGTGCGCCCGACGATCTCGTTGAGCGAGCGGAAGCCAAGGCGCGCGAGCACCTCGCGCACTTCCTCCGCGATGAAGGTCATCAGGTTGATGACCTTCTCGGGCGTGCCGGTGAACTTCTCGCGCAGCTTCTCGTCCTGCACGCACACGCCCACCGGGCAGGTGTTGGAGTGGCACTGGCGCACCATGATGCAGCCTATGGCGACGAGGCTCAGCGTGCCGATGCCATATTCCTCCGCCCCCAATATGGCGGCAATGACGATGTCGCGGCCGGTCTTGAGGCCGCCGTCGGTGCGCAGCGTGACCCGATGGCGCAGCGAGTTGAGCGTCAGCACCTGGTTCGCCTCCGCTAGCCCCATTTCCCACGGCAGGCCGGCGAATTTGATGCTGGTGTGCGGGGACGCGCCCGTGCCGCCGACATTGCCGGCGATCAGGATTACGTCGGCGTGCGCCTTCGCCACGCCCGCCGCCACAGTGCCGATGCCGGCCTGGGCGACCAGCTTGACGCAGACGCGCGCGCGCGGGTTGATCTGCTTGAGATCGTAGATGAGCTGGGCCAGATCCTCGATCGAATAGATGTCATGGTGCGGCGGGGGGGAGATGAGCATCACGCCGGGCGTCGCATGGCGCAGCCGCGCGATCATCTCCGTCACCTTGAAGCCGGGCAACTGTCCGCCCTCGCCGGGCTTGGCCCCTTGCGCGACCTTGATCTCCAGTTCCTCGGCCGCGCCCAGATATTCGGCGGTGACGCCGAACCGGCCGGAGGCGACCTGCTTGATCGAACTGTTGGCGTTGTCGCCATTTTCATAGGGGGTGTAGCGGCTCGAATCCTCGCCGCCTTCGCCGGATACGGCCTTGGCGCCGATCCGGTTCATGGCGATGGCGAGCGTTTCATGCGCCTCCGGCGACAGCGCGCCGAGCGACATGCCGGGAGTGACGAAACGCTTGCGGATTTCCGTGATCGCCTCGACCTCGTCGATCGGGACGGAGGGGTTCACATAGTTGAACTCCAGCAGGTCGCGCAAATAGACCGGCGCCATGTCGCGCACGCCGCGCGAGAACTGTTGATAGGTCGAGTAGCTGTCGGTCGCGACCGCCGTCTGCAACAGGTGCATGAGCTGCGCGGAATAGGCGTGATTCTCCCCGCCGCCGCGCTGCCGGTAGAAGCCGCCCACGGGCAGCCGCGCGACCGCGCTGTCGAAAGCCGCTTCGTGGAGCTTCTTCGCGCCGACATGGAGCGAGGCATAGCCTTCACCGGAGATCTTCGACGGCATTCCGGGGAACAGGTCGTTGACCAGCGCCCGGCTAAGCCCCACCGCCTCGAAATTATAGCCGCCGCGATAGGAACTCACCACCGCGATGCCCATCTTGGACATGATCTTGAGAAGACCCTCGTTGATCGCCGTCCGATAGCGCTGGAAACAGTCCTTGAGCGGACGATCGCCGAACAGGCCGCGCGCGTGGCGGTCGGCGATGCTCGCCTCGGCCAGATAGGCGTTCACCGTCGTCGCGCCAACGCCGATCAGCACCGCATAATAATGCGGGTCGATACATTCCGCCGAGCGCACGTTGATCGACGAATAGGAGCGCAGCCCCTTGCGGACGAGATGGGTGTGCACCGCCGCCGCCGCCAGGATGGTGGGGATCACGATGCGATCCGGCCCCATCGCCTCGTCGGTCAGGAAGATTTCGGTCTGGCCCGCGCGAACGGCATGTTCCGCCTCCTCGCGCACGCGGGCGATGGCGGCGCGGAGCGCGGCGACGTCGCCGTCCGCCTCATAGGTGCAGTCGATGCCCGCGACGCCGCTGCCGAAATAGCGCTTCAGGCTCGACCAGTCGTCGGACAGCAGCACCGGCGAATCCAGCACCAGCACATCGCCATTCTGCCCATCCTCCTCCAATATATTGGCTAGGTTGGAGAAGCGCGTCTTCAGGCTCATCACATGCCGCTCGCGCAGGCTGTCGATCGGCGGGTTGGTGACCTGGCTGAAATTCTGGCGGAAGAAATGGCTGAGCGTGCGTCCCTTGGCCGAGATGACGGCCAGCGGGGTGTCGTCGCCCATCGAGCCGATGGCCTCCTTCGCATCCTCCACCATGGGCGCCAGGATCAGTTCCAGATCCTCCATGGTGATGTTGGCCGCGACCTGCCGACGCAGCAGTTCCGCGCGGTCCCATTCCGGCCGCGCGTCGGGAAGCGGATCGGGCAGGTGGCTGGCCGTCCGAAAGCCCTTCACATAATCGGCATAGGGCTTTTCCGCGGCGATCCGGTCCTTGATCTCGCGATCGAGATAGACCTGGCCTTCGGCGAGATCGACCGCGATCATCTGTCCCGGTCCAAGGCGACCCTTGGCCACGACGGTGGCTTCCGACACCACGACCATGCCGCTCTCCGACCCGACGATCAGCAGATTGTCGGCGGTCAGCGTATAGCGCAGCGGGCGCAGCGCATTGCGGTCGAGGCCGGCGACGACCCAGCGGCCATCGGTCATCGCGAGCGCGGCGGGGCCATCCCACGGCTCCATCACGGACGCGAGATACTGATACATGGCGAGGTGCGCGGCGGGCGTTTCGCCGCCCTCCTGCCAGGCTTCGGGGACCAGCATCAGCTTGGCGGTCGGCGCGTCCTTGCCGGACCGGCACAGCGTCTCGAACACCGCATCGAGGGCGGCGGTGTCGGATGCGCCGGCCGGAATGACGGGCTTTATGTCCTCGCTGCGATCGCCGAACGCGATGCTGGCCATCTTGATCTCATGGCTCGTCATCCAGTTCTTGTTACCGCGGATCGTGTTGATCTCGCCATTGTGGGCGAGGCAGCGGAACGGCTGCGCCAGCCACCATTGCGGGAAGGTGTTGGTCGAATAGCGTTGATGAAAGATCGCCACCCGGCTCTCGAACCGCGCATCCTGGAGGTCAGGATAAAAGATCGACAGCGATTCCGCGAGGAACAGCCCCTTGTAGATGATCGACCGCGCCGACAGCGAGCAGATGTAGAAGTCGTTGATCTGCGCCGCGATCACCTTCTTCTCGATGCGACGGCGCACGAGATAGAGTTCGCGCTCGAAGGCGTCGAGTTCCTGCTCCTCCGGCAACGGGCCGGCGATCATGATCTGCTCGATTTCCGGCCGGGTGCGCTGGGCCTTGTCGCCGATCACGGAGACATCGACGGGCACCTGCCGCCAGCCATAGATGGTATAGCCCGCCTCGATGATCTCGCTCTCGACGATGGTGCGGCAGCTTTCCTGCGCGCCCAGGTCCGTGCGCGGCAGGAAGATCATGCCGACCGCGAGCCGGTTCGGCTTGGCCTTGTGGCCCGACGCGACGATGGCGTCGTCGAAGAAACGCCCCGGCAGATCGACATGAATGCCCGCGCCGTCGCCGGTCTTGCCGTCCGCATCGACCGCGCCGCGATGCCACACGGCCTTGAGCGCGTCGATGGCGCTCTCCACCACGCGGCGCGACGGCTGGCCATCGGTCGCGGCGATGAGGCCGACACCGCAGGCGTCGGATTCAAACTCGGGGCGATACATGCCATGCTCGGCGAGATAGGCATGCTGGTCGGTCAGTTTCTCGTAGGACATGCGCTTATCCTAACTATGCTGCGGCGAGCGGAGCTTCGCCTTGTCATCGGGGTGCTGCGCGATCCAGTCGCGGACGATCGTCATGATCTGCGTCTGAAACGCGCGCTGGCGCGGCTGCATGGCCTTCATCAGGGCGGGCATCAGATCGGTCATCAGCGCCGGCGTCGTCTGGCGGAACCGGACCATGACCGGATCGGCCATCAGGGTGGCGATATGGCGCAGTTCGTCAGCGGTATAATGGCGGGCGTAGACGCTCGCCATCTCGTCGATCAGTTCCGGCGTGAAGACGGAGTCCATCGAGCCGAGATGGGATTTCACTGCGGCGTTGATTTGCGACTGGAGGCCGTCAGGCATTTTAGAGTCGGTGAACATGTCGCGCATCTGCTGTTCGGCAGCAGCCGCCATGCTGGGGCCGAGCGCCTTCATCTGGCCCACGATGTCGGAAGCCTTCATCAGGTCGCGCGCGGCGGCCAGCGCAGCCGGATCGGTTTGCGCGGACGAGGCGGCAGGGGCGGCCATCGCGGGCACGGCCGCGACCGCCATCACGAGCGCGAGGGTGATACGCAGGCTCATTCCGCCGCCTCCTTCGCCGCCAGTGCCTTCGCCTTGAGATATTTCTGCATATGCTCGGTCACGTCGCGTCCGTCGCGGATCGCCCACACCACCAGCGAGGCGCCGCGCACGATGTCTCCCGCCGCGAACACGCCGTCGAGGCTGGTCATCATCGTGCGATGGTCGATGCGCACCGTGCCCCAGCGGGTGATGGAGAGTTCCGCCGCGCCGAACAGGGTCGGCAGATCCTCCGGGTCGAAACCCAGCGCCTGGATCACCAGATCAGCTTCCAGCGCGAACTCGCTGCCGGGATCGGGCTCGGGCGCGCGGCGGCCGGAGGAGTCGGGATGGCCCAGCCGCATCTTCGTCGCCCTGATGCCCGTCACGCCATCGCCGCCTTCAAAGGCGACGGGGGCTGCGAGCCACACGAACTCGACGCCTTCCTCTTCCGCATTGGCGACCTCGCGCTGCGATCCGGGCATGTTGGCCCGGTCGCGGCGATAGAGGCATTTCACCGACTTGGCGCCCTGACGAATGGCGGTGCGGACGCAGTCCATCGCGGTGTCGCCGCCGCCGATGACCACGACATTCTTGCCGGTCGCGAGCAGCGAGCCGTCCTCATGTTCCCGCACCGCATCGCCGAAGCCGGAACGGTTGGAGGCGATGAGATAATCCAGCGCCTTCACCACGCCGCTGGCGCCCACGCCGGGCATCGTCACGTCGCGCGCCTTGTAGACCCCCGTCGCGATGAGGAGCGCGTCATGCGTCGCGCGTAACTCTTCGAGCGTTGCGTCGCGACCGACATCGAAACCTTCATGAAAAATGATGCCGCCCGCCTTCAACCGGTCGACGCGCCGCATGATGACGGGCTTCTCCAGTTTGAAATTGGGAATGCCGTAGGTCAGGAGGCCGCCGGCCCGGTCATGCCGGTCGTAGACATGCACCTCATGCCCCGCGACGCGCAGATATTCCGCGACCGTCAGCCCCGCCGGACCCGCGCCGATGATGCCGACCGACTGGCCGGTGGGCTTGCCGGGAACGACGGGCTCGACCCAGCCTTCTTCCCAGGCCGTGTCGGTGATGAATTTCTCCACGCTGCCGATCGTCACGGCGCCATGGCCGGAGAATTCGATGACGCAATTCCCCTCGCACAGGCGATCCTGCGGGCAGATACGCCCGCAGATTTCGGGCATGGTGGAGGTCAGATTGCTAATCTCATAGGCTTCGCGCAGGCGACCCTCGGCGGTCAGGCGCAGCCAGTCGGGGATGTGGTTCTGCAGCGGGCAGTGCACGGCGCAATAGGGCACGCCGCATTGCGAGCAGCGCGCCGACTGGTCTTCCGCGCTGGGCACGGCATAGCGTCCGTAAATCTCGCCAAAGTCTTGCGCCCGCTCCTCGGCGGACCGCTTGGCGGGATAGGATTGTTCGCGCACGACAAACTTGAGCATCGGGTTTTCGCCCATTGCACTAGCTCCCCATATTTTTGGAATGCCGCGACTTTACGCGAAAAGAGCGCCTTGTCACGCTCTTCCCGGCAAGTATGTAAGTATCACTGCCCTAATATGGTGGACATCAAGACATGAAGACCGAAATCCTACGTCATTTAACGCATGATTAGGTCCGGTGTGGAACTAAATGCTGTAGAGCCACACCAGCGCCGCCGCGCCGGCCACGATTCGATACCACGCAAAGGGCGCAAACCCGTGCCGCGTGACGACCGCAAGAAACAGCTTGATGACGGCCATTGCAACCACGAAACTGACCACCGCGCCCACGCCGATCAGGCCGAGGTCGTCCGTCGATATGGCGTCACGATGTTTGAAGAGCTGAAGGACGGTGGCGCCGACCAAGGTCGGGATGGCGAGGAAGAAGCTGAACTCCGCCGCTGTCTTGCGGTCCACGCCAAAGCTCATCGCCCCCAGGATCGTCGCGCCGGAGCGGCTGATGCCGGGGATCATGGCGAGGCACTGGACCAACCCCACCGCCGCGGAGGTGCCCGCGCCCACCGAGGCGACACCCTCCATGTCCTTTGTCCTGGCGAGGCGTTCCACGATCAGGATCGCGATGCCGCCGACGACGAGCGCCCAGGCGACAACGACCGCATTCTCCAGCAGCGCATCGATCGCGTCGCCAAAGGCCAGGCCGATGACCACCGCCGGGATGAAGGCGAGCAGCAGGTTGCGCACGAAGCGCAGCGCCGCCGGATCGAGTCGGAACAGGCCGAACAGCACGTCCATGAACAGGCGCCAGTACAGCACCACGATGGCCAGGATCGCGCCCGGCTGGATCGCAATGTTGAAGACGGCCCATCGTGAGGGGTCGAATCCCAGCAATTCCGTGGCGAGGATCAGGTGGCCGGTCGAGGACACGGGCAGGAATTCGGTCAGCCCCTCCACGATGCCAAGGATAATGGCGGTCAGATATGAGTCCATGGGCGGCTATCCTCGCGGAGCGGGCGTAGGAGGGCAGGGGGCGGGGAGCCCGTCGCCCTTATGGGATATGGAGGTGTCAGGCGCGCGCGCGGTCGCCGAAGCGGCCATGTTTGCGATAGGGGACGAGCCATGCGGGCGCGACGGCCGCCATCGGCGTCGGCTGAACGCCCAGCGCAGTCAGGCCCGGCAACGCGCTGTTGGCGACATTATCCTTTGCCAGCATCGCAAGCTGGTCACTGGTGATCGGCGCGCCGGGCGCCCAGCGCGTCGCCATCGCGAGGATGCGCGCAACCCCGTCCGGCACGGGCACGAAGCTTTTCGCGCGGCCCGTCGCGTTGGCGAGCCACTGGTTGACCTCGGCCATGGTCAATATGTCCGGTCCGCCGATTTCATAGAGTTTGCCGGCATGGGCGCCGGGGTTGGTGACCGCTTCGGCCAGCGCCCTGGCAACATCGCCCACGAAGATGGGCTGGAGCCGGGTGGCGGGCGCGATCACGGGGACGACGGGCAGCATGCGCAGCAGTCCGGCGAAACGATTGGTGAAGCCGTCATCCCGGCCGAACAGGATCGAGGGACGGACGATCGTCGCGGCGGGGAAGGCGCTCCGCACCGCCGCCTCGCCGGCAGCCTTGGTGCGGCCATAGGCGGAGAGGCTTTCGGGGTCGGCGCCGATCGCTGAGACATGGACGAGCACCGAAACCCCGGCGGCTGCGCTGGCGCGCGCGACATTGCCCGCGCCGTCGACATGCGCGCCCTCGAAATCGCCCTTGAGCAGCCCAACCAGATTGACGACCGCGTCCGCCCCCGCGACGGCTCTGGCCACGCTTTGCGCCTTGGTGACGTCGGCGGCGACGAACTGTGTCTGGCCCAGGCCGCCCAGCGCCTTGACGGCAAAGGCGCTGCGCGGGTTGCGCTGCGCGATGCGAACGCGCCACCCGCGCGCGAACAACTCCTGGGCAAGCGCCCGGCCAATGAAGCCTCCACCACCGAACAGCGTGACCAGTTTCGTTTCCATGGAGTTCGCCATTCCTCAAGCTTGGCGGCCAACGCACAGGGCCACCGGGATAACGCCGCCTATTTGCCCCAGCCCCGTGGCCGAGACAACCCGATCTTGTGCTCTTGCGAAGAAGGGAGGAGTTTTTGCGCGCGGGGATGCACATGCTGTTGACAGGCCGCCGACCAAGCGGCTAAGCGCCCGCTCCTACCCCGTGCCCAGATGGCGGAATTGGTAGACGCACCAGCTTCAGGTGCTGGCGATCGCAAGGTCGTGGAGGTTCGAGTCCTCTTCTGGGCACCACTACTGGCTCTGGAGACGTCCAGATAAGTCCAGTAAGCGGCTGGTTTCACAGCACAATTTCATCGACAATCGCTGGCAACCGTCCGGGTTGATCCAGCTGTTTCCAGCAAAAGAGTCACAAAAAGAGGCTCATTTTGTGACTGCTGGGTGGACCCGGAGAATCCGGGAACACGATGATGCTGACACAACTCAAGATCACCTCCGCCAAGCCCAAGGCGAAACCCTACAACCTCGCCGACGGCCAGGGCCTGGTATTGATCGTTCAGACCAACGGCTCGAAGCTCTGGCGCTTCCGCTATCGATACGGCGGCGTGCAGAAGACGCTCCACCTCGGCCCCTGGCCGACCATCACGCTCGCCGATGCGCGCGAGAAATGCCGCGATGCGCGAAAGGCGATCGCCGCCGGGCTCGATCCGGTCCTTGAGAAGAAGCGTGCAAAGATCACCGCCAAGTTCGCCGTCGCCACCACCTTCAAGGAGGTCGCGCTTGAATGGATCGCGAAGTGCGAACGGGAAGGTCGTGCGGATGTCACCCTGGACAAGATCCGTTGGCTGCTTGGCATGGCGTATCCGCTGATCGGCTCCCATCCGATCAATTCCATCACGCCTACCGAGACGCTGGCCGTCCTGCGCAAGGTGGAGGCAAAAGGCCGGTACGAGAGCGCCCGGCGCATGCGAAGCGTGCTCAGTCGGGTGTTCCGCTATGGCATCGCGACCGCGCGCTGCGACCGCGACGTCGCAGCAGACCTGCGCGGTGCCCTGACGACTTCCAAGGCCACACATCATGCTGCCATCACCGATCCCGACGAGGTCGGCATCCTGCTGAAGACGATGGACGGCTATACCGGCCAAGCGGTCACCCGCATGGCCATGCGACTATCGCCTCATCTCTTCGTTCGGCCGGGCGAGCTACGCCAGGCCGAGTGGCGCGAGATCGATGTCGAGAAGGCCGTCTGGTCGATTCCCGCCGAAAGAATGAAGATGCGGCGGCCGCACAGGGTGCCGCTTTCCCGGCAGGTGCTGGAGATGATCGAGGAACTGCGCGGGGTCACCGGGCACCGGCAGCACTTGTTCCCGTGCATGGGGCGGCCGAGGAAGCCGATGTCGGAGAACGGCGTCAACCAGGCACTGCGCCGGCTAGGCTACGAGAATGGCGAGATGACCGCCCATGGTTTCCGGGCGATGGCGGCAACGCTGCTTAACGAGATGGGCCGGTGGAATCCCGACGCGATCGAGCGGCAGCTCGCGCACCAGGACACCTCCGCGGTCAGGCGCGCCTATGCGCGGGGCGAATACTGGGACGAGCGCGTTGCCATGATGCAGCACTGGTCGGACCATCTCGATGGCCTACGCGGAGCGGCGGAGGGGCCGCGACCTGCGAAACCAGCTCTGAGCAGGCCGAAGGTCAGGAAGCCAAAGGCTGGTCGGCCTCAAGGCCAGCCAGCCCGAAAGATCTGATATACCCTGCAGGGCATAGCTCGGGATTATTCCCTGCAGGAGAATGCCCTCGCGGCCGGGGCCGATGGAAACATCGGATCGGGCGAAGTATTCGCTTTCGAGGATCATGTGAGAGGGGCTTCGCCCGACCCCAACTTGAACGATCGGAGACACAATTGACGTTGATAGTAGCCGTCGAGGCAGCGAACTGCTTCGTCATGGCGGCCGACAGCCTGACCACCATGAAGGGAAAGGTCGTCAGCTGCGACACGCAGAAGCTCCACCAGGTCTCCCGGACTCACATCGCCGCCGGTGCCGGCAGAGCGCTGGTCGGGACTAGGTACTGGAGCCAGGTCATCCCAAGCTTCGTGGGGCAGTGGGTTGGGCCCTGCCTGATGCAGGCGGTCGCCCAGTTCAGATCGTTCCTCGACACGGAGATCGCCACGGTCGACCCGAAGAATCATGGCGCTTGCGCCGGCGGAAATACGTTCCTCGTGGCCGGTCCGATCCTACCAACGGTGGCATGAATATCTGGATGATCGAGCGGATCGGCGATCGCAGGCAGTTCCTGCCGGAGACACTCGTGCAACCGACGTTTCCCCCGGCCCGCGTCTGGTGGATCGGCGACACGCAGAATATCCAGCCGCACATCGCGAGCACGGCTGCCCTCTACGCGCCGGGAATGTCCGAGCAGCAGGCCGTCGCCTACGCGGTCCGGGCGATCGTCGGCGGGACTTCGGTCGCGCGAAACGCGCATGCCAGGACGATAGGAGGCGACCATATTTATGTCGCGGTCGCCGCGGCGAATGGCGTAACCTTTTCTAGGCATGCATCCGGCGTCCCCTGTCCCTGAACGACAAGGTCCCGGTCGCTAGCGCCAACGCGAACTTAATTGGTCGGGTACATAACATCATCTACGTCTTACGGTGGGCGTGCCGAACCCATATCGCCCCGCCAGAGGTCGGAACTGCGAATGAAACCAAGGTCAGCCAAGGGGGAAAAGCCCTGCCGCGTATGCGACAAGCCGCTTTCGGCAGGACGCGGAAAATCCCGCGAGCACGTCATCCCGAACTGGAAGTGATCTGCCCCCACTGAGTGGACCGATTGGAGTGTTAGTGGATTAATCTCATTGCCGCCATATCCGGGTGGAGGTGGAGCGAAGCGGAACCGGAGGC
>Ga0207639_10001999_pt1 | contig 13744 bp, 3 predicted proteins | sample KBSCornC32_FD_184299 | JGI IMG/M metagenome (GOLD analysis project Ga0207639, IMG submission 184299) | Corn rhizosphere microbial communities from Kellogg Biological Station, Michigan, USA - KBS Corn C3-2 (SPAdes) (version 2) | ecosystem: Host-associated > Plants > Roots > Rhizosphere > Soil ...
GATCGTGCTTTCAATGAGTTCCGGGCGGCGACTACGACGAACCCAGGATCTCGTTGTCATACCACGTCACGAGTGCGGAACGCGGGGGCCAACTTTTCATCCAGTTTTGTGCGTTGGGGCACCGTCGGTAGACCCAAGTTCTCGATCTAACTTCGGAAAAAATTCCCAAGGAGTTGACAAACCTTTCTTATTCCTAGACACTGCCACGGCCGGAAAAACCTACCGGGGAGGTTAAGCGTGTTCAAAGTAAAATTGACTTCGAATTTCTTCATTTCGCTAACAGCAGCAATAGCCCTTGGAGTCGTCGGATGCGGCGGCTCTGACAACCCAGGCACTGGCGGTGCCGGTGGTAAGGCTGGTGCTGGCGGCGGCGCAGGCGCGGCCGGTAAAGGCGGCGCAGGCGGCTCACTCACCGGTGGTAAGGGCGGCGGCGGCGCGGGCGGCGGCGCCACGGGCGGCGTTGGCGCGGTCGGCGGCGGCGCGGGCGGCGGCGGCGCGGGCGGCGCTGGCGCGGTCGGCGGCGGCACGGGCGGCGGCGCCACGGGCGGCGCTGGCGGCGGCTCTGTCTGTGGTCCTTCCGAGAGCCGGATCTGCACGGCGGGCGCGACCCGCTGCGCGATGGGCGCTCCGCAGACCTGTCAGCTCGATGCGATGGGTTGCGAGTTCTGGGGCACGACGCCCGGTCAGCCGGCGATGTGCAGCGCCAATCAGACCTGCGTTGCGATGACCGGCGTCTGCGCCTGCAACAACGATCCGGCTTGCGGCGCGATGCCGAAAGAAGGCGACTTCTGCCCGACGGCAGGGGCGGCCACTCACTCGGCGTGCGTCAAGCAGGCCGATGGCTGCTACACCGTCACGGCCGGAACGGCCTGCGCGGCGGGGCAGACCTGTAACACGGCGGCCGGTACGGTCGTCGCCACGGGCACCGCTTGCGGATGTCCGCCGGCGGCCGCCGATCAGACCGGCAAGACGATCAAGCTGCTCGGCACCGGATGCGCCAACGTGGGCGACCGGGTGGGCTCGGCGATGGACGACGCCGTCCTCGTCTGCGGGATGTCGGGTACCTGCAAGGTCTGGCAGTCGATGGTCGCTTGCGTGACGCAGCAGCTGACTGGCGGCACCGATCCGGTGACCGGCATGCCGGCTTGTGTTTGCAAGGCGCCCGCCAAGGCGAACCAGTACTTCGTCGATCCGGATCCGTCCATGTCGACGTTCATGAACGGCGCCCCCACGGGTGCGCAGTTCCCGGCGGCCTGCCGCTTCCGCACGCTGACCACGGCGCTCGCTCAGCCGGGCGTCACCGAGGTCGTTTCGCAGCACGAGTCCTCGAGCAACGTGCACTTCCTGACGAACACCGGCCTCGCCGGCGTGGCCGACTGCACGGCGCCGAACACCTGCGAGATCTTCCCGCTGGTGGTCAAGCCGGGCGTTCACATGTACACGGCGGACGTGGGCAGCTTCAATCCGAACCACTACGTGGTGGACATCGACGGTTCGTCGACCACGTGGGGCGTTCAGATCGAGACGGGCGCCTCGGTCGAGGGCTACACCTTCGACGCCAGCGCGACCACGACGCTCAACGCCGGCTGCGCCGGCGTCAACATGGGCAGCGCGGGTTGCACCCCGATCAGCGCGGTGGTCACCAGCCCGGCCCTCAACATGCCGGCCGCCATCGCGCCGTTCACCGCCACCCTGAACCAGGTTCAGGTCTTCACGCGCGGTGTTGCGACGAACGCGGTGGGGACCTTCGCCGGTCAGACCGGCGTTCTGGTCCGTGGTCAGGGTGCCTGGACGGCCCACTACCTCACCGTCATCGGCGGTGCGGCGGGCACGGGCGTCACCAACCGTGGCATCCAGCTGGCTCAGCGGCAGGCCCTCGCGCTCGCCGCGCTCTCGCTGACTGCCGATCACGTCAACGTCTTCATGAACGGCGCGTCGACCATCGGCGTCGACATCGGCATCCCGTCCGAGGCGGCGCTCTCCAGCGCCGTCCTGAACACCGTGTCGATCACCAACGATGCGACCGATCACGCGAACTCGCGTGGTATCCGCGTCGGTAACGGCGGCATCGGCGTCAACGTCTACAACGGCACCGTCACCACGACGGGGCTCGACGTTGCGTCGTCGGCGGCTGGCTCTGCGCTGACCGGCTACAACGTGCTCAACACGAACTCGCCGGCGGCCATGGGCGTCAACATCAACACCGGCAACATCGTCGGTGGCACCCTGGCGGTCAACACCGCGGCGGCGGGTAATCAGGCCGGCACGGTCGGTGTCTCGGCGGTTGCTGGTTTCACCACCATCAACCAGACGCACATCACCGGCGTTCGGAGCTTCGTCGGTGTCTCTGCGCAGTCCACGTCTGCGGCGGTTGCGGCGACGGTCAACGTGACGGGCTCGGCCGCCACGAAGACGGTCATCGACGCCATCGCGGGGACGAACACCACCGCGACGGTGGGTATCGTCGTCGGTTCCGGCCTCGAGTACACCGGCACTGGCACGGTGCCGACCACGCTGGCGGCGCTGAACATCAACGACAACACGACCGTCACCGGCTACACCGACGGTCTGATCGTCAACAACGGTCACGTCCTCTCGGCGGGGACTGGCGTCTCGTTCACGGCCAATGGCCGCGACGGCATCCAGCTCCTGTCCGACCTGAACATCCCCGGCACGAACCCGATGGATCCGCTCAGCCGCGTTTCCATCACGGGCGCCTCCATCACCGGCAACGGCCGCGGTGGTGTGCTCGCGCGTGGCATCGCTCCGGTGGTCCTCGACACCGTCAAGATCACGGGCAACGGTACGCCGCTTCCGGCGGCCGCGACCACCCCGAACGCCGCGTTCGCGGCGGCCGGGAACGTGGCCTCGGGTGGTGTGGACGTGCAGCGCAGCCAGATGACCAGCGGCACCGCCTTCCTCTTCACGCTGAAGAACAGCGTGGTGAGCGCAAACGCGGGGTGCGGTGTGACCCTGTCGGGTGGCTCTGACAACCTCGTCAACCGAACGTCGGCTATGGGCACGGGCATCCGCGTCTGTGGCTTCGGCGGAACCGGGACGACGGTCGCTGGTGTCGCTGATCCGGGTGTTACCGCGGGTGCGGTTCAGACGGGCGCCGTGGCTTCGGCCGTGGCTCCGGTCGGCTCCGTCTTCGGTGGCCGTACGGACACGGGTGGCAAGGTGTCTGCGACGTTGCAGAACAACACCATCCAGAACAACACGGGTGTCGGCATCTACGTCACGGAAGCTCGTGACAGCGATCCGGCCTTCGGGACCGACGACGTGACCGAGGCGACCGTCCAGGGCAACAAGGTCACGGGCAACCTGACCGCGGTGCCTGCGACGGGGACCGAGCCGACCGCCGGTGGTATCTACGTGGCGCAGTCGAACTGGACCTCCGTGCCCGGTACGGCGGCCGCGCCGAACACGATCGGCTGCGAGGCGACCGGCGCCTGCACGCGGGTCCGTATGGAGACGTTCCTCGGGAACACGATCGCGTGCAACGGTCGCGCGCAGCTGTCCTTCGCCGTCCCGCAGCGGGTGAGCAACACCGCCACGGGCTCGGCGTGGGACATCAGCAGCAACCCGTCGCTGGTTGGTGTGACCTTGGCTGACCGGTGCACCGCGCCGGCCACGCCGAACACCCTGGCCGGCTACTCGCCGACCGTTCAGTCGCTCGGCCTGGCGATCCCGGGCAGCGCGACGGACGCGACGCTGTTGACCAGCCTCGTCCACGTCAACGCGTACGGCGTGTTCTGGAACAGCAGCACGCTGGCCTCGGGCAACGACTACTCGTCGGCGCTCGCGTCCGCTCCGCAGGGGAACAACGACGCCGCGTCGTGGGGCGTCTGCCCCGGCGCGACGGCCGTCACCTGCCCGGTCGCTCTGGTTCCGTAACCAGGGCCTCTAGGCAGAACAAGCAGTAAAGACGAAAGGCCCGGAGCGGCGACGCTCCGGGCCTTTTTCTATTTGGGGGCGCTTGCTTGCGAGGCCCGAGGCCGGGCCGATCGCCGTTGACACCATGGGAACGCCCGGTGAAACTAACGGTTGGAGCTCACCTCGTTTCGTAGTGCGAGGTTGTCCCACTTATGCAGCACCTAGGTTCGATTATTAGGACTTCTATTATTCTGTCCGCAGTCGTCCTCACGGCTGTGAGCGCGGGCTGCGGGGGCTCAGGAGGGGCAGGGGGTTCAGGCGGGGGAGCCGCTGGTCGGGCCGGAGGGACGGGATCGGCTGGCAAGGGAATGGGTGGCCAGATCGCCACCTCGGGTGGCTCGGCGGGAATCTCGTTCAGCGGAAGCGGCGGCAACTCTGGCTCGGCGGGCCGTGCCGCAGGCGGCACAGCCGGCGGAGCAGGCCCCGGGAACGGCGGAGCTGCGGGGGCGAACGCGAATCCCTGCGGATCGTCACCCTCCGTGTGCACAGCGGGCGCCAAGACTTGCTCCGATGGAGGTGTGCCGCGAGTCTGCGTCGCCGACGTGGACGGATGCACCAGCTGGCGTCTGCAGCCCGCGTGCTCCGCGGCCCAGCTTTGTAACGCAAAGAGCGGCAACTGCGAATGTCAGGACGATCCCGCCTGCGGAAGCCCTCCGATGGTCGGAGATTTCTGCCCGACGCCAGGGGGGGCGACTCATTCCACCTGCCTGAAGGGGACGGACGGTTGCTACACGGTGACGGAGGGCGTTCCGTGCTCGTCTCCTTCCGGGCAGACCTGCAACACCCCGGCGACGAGCATCGTGCCGCAAGGGACCGCATGCGGCTGCCCGCCCCCCGGTTTGACCGAGACGAACACTCAGGCCCCGCTCGACAAGGTCACGAAGTTGCTTGGCACCGGATGCTCGATGGCGCAAGCCATGGCGCAGGCGCGCCTCGGCTCTTCCGCCGACGATGCGGTCCTCGTTTGCCAGAACACGAACGGATGTCCCATCTGGCAGGTGGTGACGAATTGCGGTGAGCAGCAGCTCACGGGCGGAATCGATCCGATCACGACGCTGCCGGCCTGCGTGTGCCGGAAGCCGGCCAAGGACGGACAATACTTCGTCGACCCCGATCCGGGCATGTCCACCTTCATGACGGGCCCGCCCACCGGCGCCCAGTTCCCGGCCGCGTGCCGACTCCGGACCCTCACGTCGGCGCTGAGGCAGCAGAGCCCTCCCGCCGTCGAGGTCATCGCCGAGCACGAGAGCTCGAGCAACGTGCATTTCCGTACGAGGACCGGGACGGCGGGAACGGCCGACTGCGTGGCGAACAACGCCTGCGAGGTCTTCCCCATGGAGATCCCGGCGGGCGTTCGGGTGTACACGGCGGACGTGGGCAGCTTCAATCCGAACCACTACGTGCTGGACGTCGACCAGCTCTCGACCGCCGCGGGGTACGCCGTCCTCTTGAACGATCGCTCGAGCCTGGAGGGCATCACGATCGACGCGAGCGCTACCAATGCGTCGGGTGTGAACGCGGGGGCAGGGGTCACGAGCGTCGTCACCAGCCCGGCGCAGGGCGCCTGGGCGACGACGCCCGCGGTCGCGCCGGTGACGGCGACGCTGAACCAGGTGCGGATCTTGTGCAGCGCCGCCGCGGTGAGCGCGCCGGCCCCCGGCGGGGGCCTGGCCGCGGTTCCGTCCGCGCTCCCGGTGCAGACCTGTCTCACGGTTCGAGGCCAGGCGCGCTGGACCGCGACGTATCTCTCGATCGTGGGCGGGGCGGGGACCGGGCGCGGAATCCTCGTGGATCACGCCACCGACCCGGTCGCCGGATCGACCGCCTCCCTCGTGGCCAACCACCTCAACCTGGTGTTGTCGGGGGCTCCCGCCATCGGCGTCGCGATCGGAAGCGGCGTGGCCGCCGATCCTGGCAACGTCGTCACGGTCACCAACGACGCCGTCGACCACGGCACCAACGCCATCAAGGTCGGCAACATGGGGACCGCCGTGCAGATCGCGGGCGGAACGGCGACGTTCACCGGGGTCGACGTGGGCAGCACCGGCGGCAACCTTCGCGGGTACGAAATCTGGGGCTCGAATAGTCCGGCCAGCATGGGCGTCACCATCAATCAGGGCTCGATCGTGGCGGCCTCCGGCGTGGACGGCGGCGTGGGCGTTCGGGCTCTCGGTGGCTTCACGATCCTCAACGGAGTTCACATCACCGGTCCGCAGGCCGCCTCTGCGTCCGTGGCAGGTCCGGGCCTTCCTTGGACAGGCGTGCAGGTGGACCAGACGCCGGGCTCGACCAGCGCAGCCGGGGACGTGACGGTGACGGGCACCGGCGCGCTGAAGACGATCATCGACACCGCGCCCGTGGCCCAGGCCAACGCGACCGCCATCGCCGGGATCGTGGTGGGCAGTGGGATGGAGGCGCCCACGTCCACGCAATTGGCCCGCTTGTCGATCTCGAACGACACCATCGTGACCGGGCACCTCGACGGGGTGGTGGTGAACAACGGCCGGCTGGTGTCGACCGGGACCGACGTCGCGTTCAGCGGCAACTGGCGCGACGGCTTGCAGATCTTCTCGACCTTGAACATCGTGGGCGTGGAGCCGTCCGATCCGACCAGTCGGGTCGCCGTGACGGGGGCGTCGGTTTCGGCGAACGGGCGCCTGGGGGTCCTCGTCCGGGACGTCGCGCCGGTGGCGCTCGACGGGGTGAACGTCGTCGGCAACGGCGTCGGGGCGATGGCGGGGAACGGTCTGAAGTTTCCGAACGGAACGGGTGGGATCGACGTGCAGCGCAGCCAGATCACCGGGGGCACGGCCTTCCTGTTCAACCTGCTCGACAGCACGGTCAGCGGCAACACGGGCTGCGGGATCACGCTCTCGGGCGGTGACGACACGGGGGTGAACCGGGCCAGGGCGAACGATCCTGGCGTGCGTATCTGCGGGGTGGGCGTGTCCTCGACGAACGTACCCGGTCCGGTGGTCGCCTCGGTCTCGTCGAATCCGCCGATGGTCTCCGCGCCTGGCGCCACCGCGACGAATATCGGGGGCAAGGTGTCGGCGGTGTTGCGCGGAAACCGGGTCCAGAACAACACCGGCGTCGGCATCTACGTCACGGAGGCGCGCGACTTCGACCCGTCGTCTGCGGTGGACGACGTCACGGAAGCGACCATCCAGAACAACCTCGTGAGCGGCAATCTCACGGTCGTTCCGCCGGCCGGGACCGAGCCGTGGGCAGGCGGGATCTACGTCGCCTCGTCGAACTTCACCAACACCATCTGTCCTGCTGCCAGCGCGGGCTGCACCTCCAGCGCGCTCGGCGGAGTGCTCACCTCCGAAGACCTGGGCTGCGAGGACAACGTCACCTCGGTGGACACGAGCGGCGCGGCCCCGCGCAAGAACCACGCGGCCTGCACCCGGGTTCGCATGGAGACCTTCCTCGGGAACACGCTCGCATGCAATGGCCGAGCGCAGCTCGGCTACGCCGTCCCCCAGCGAGTCACGAGCTCGGCTGCCGCCTCCCCCTGGGACATCAGCAGCAACGCCTCGTTGGTGGGCGTGACGTTGGCGGACCGGTGCAGCTCGGCGGCGACGCCCAACCGGTTGGCTGGGTATCTGGCCTCCTCGGCGTCGTTCGGCCTGGTCATCCCGTTGAGCGCGATCGACCCGGTCAAGCAGCAAAGCCTGGTGCACGTCAGCGCCTATGGCGTGTCGTGGAACAGCTCGACGCTCGCGGCCGGAAGCGACTATTCGTCGTCGCTGTCGGCCGCGCCGCTGGGCAACAACGACGCCGCTTCGTGGGGCATCTGCCCCGGTGCCGCCGCCGTGACCTGTCCGGTGGCGCTCGCTCCATGAGTGGGGCGGGCCGGCGTGGCCCGCTCCCGGGAGCGGCCGGGCCCCGCCGAGGGTCTCGAGGGTCCGACGAGCTGACAGGTTGAAACAATTCGGGAGGGCCGAGATGTGGAGAGCGAGCCAGGCTTCGAGGGTCATCGTCGCGCTCTGTCTGGTCGCCACGGCGACGTTGGGATGCGGCGACGACGCGGGCGGCTCCGCTGATACCGGCGGCAAGGGCGGCGGCAGCGCCGGCCGAAGCGGCGGCTTCGCGGGTATGGGCGGAGGCGGCGGCGGCGCGGCTGGTCGGGCAGGGGGCGTGGCGGGTGCGGGAGGCGGGGGCGCCACCGGCACCGGAGGCACCGTGGGCGCAGGCGGTGGCGGCGCGATGGGCACCGGAGGCGCGGCAGGCGCGGGCGGCAGGAGCCCCTGTGGTCCGGGCGCGCCCGTCTGTACGGCGGGCGCTCGCGTGTGCGCCATGGGCGTGCCACAGCTGTGCGTCGCGGACACGAACGGCTGCACCAACTGGCAACCGCAGCCGACCTGTTCGACGAACCAGGCCTGCGACGCCGCCTCGGGGCTCTGCGAATGCAAGAACGATCCGGCGTGCGGCGCGACCGCGATGGCGGGCGACTTCTGTCCGACGCCGGGCGCGGCCACGCACTCGACCTGCATGAAGGGCGCGGACGGTTGCTTCACGGTCGCGAGCGGCGTCGCGTGCGGCGCCGGCCAGACGTGCAACATCACGCCGGCCACCACGGTGGTGGCGGTGAACACGGCCTGCGGATGTCCGCCGCCCGCTGCCGACCAGACCGGGGCCACGGTCAAGCTGCTCGGCACCGGCTGCGGCATGGCGGATGCCACGGCGGCGAGGCGCGTGGGCTCGGCCGCTGACGACGCGGTGCTGGTGTGCGCGCTGTCCAACGCGTGTCCGACCTGGCAGCTGAGCGTGAGCTGCGCGACTCAGCAGCTGACCGGTGGCACGGATCCGGTGACCAGCCTCCCGGCCTGTGTGTGCAGGGCGCCCGCGAAGGCGGGGCAATACTTCGTGGATCCCGACCCGACCATGTCGACCTTCATGACCGGCCCGCCCACCGGCGCCCAGTTCCCGGCCGCCTGTCGCCTTCGCACCCTGACGACCGCGCTGGCGCAGACCGACCCGCCGCCGACCGAGGTCATCGCGCAGCACGAGTCCTCGAGCAACGTTCACTTCCGCTCGCGGCTCAGCGTCCCGGGAGCCTCGAGCTGCGACGCCCCCAACTCGTGCGAGTCGTTCCCGATGAAGGTGCCGGCGGGCGTTCACGTGTACACGAGCGACGTCGGCAGCTTCAACCCGGCCCACTACGTGATCGACGTGGACCAGACGACTCCGGCCGACGGCTACGCCCTTCTGTTGAACGACAAGGCCATCCTCGAGGGCTACACCATCGACGCCAGCGGGTCGAAGACCAGCAACGTCAACGCCGGCGTGAACGTGGCGGCCGTGATCGTCAGTCCGACGACCGGAGCCTGGATGACCACCCCGTCGGCCGCGCCGGTCACGGCGACCTTGAACCAGGTGCTGGTGTTGATGAACAACCGGGCGTTCGCGGTCAGTCCGCCCAGCTCGCAGGAGCAGCTACTCGCGGCGCCGGGAAACGCGGGCCAGGTGGGCGTCGCCGTCCGCGGTCAGGCGCGCTGGACCGCCAACTACCTGACTATCGTCGGCGGGCGGCGCGCCCTGAGCGGGCTGCAGCTGGATCACTCGTCGGACGCGACGGTGGCTGGAACGACGGCCACGATGACCGCCAACCACCTCGACATCTCCCTGCCCGATTCGGACGCGGACACCACGGTGGGCGTCGCGGTCGGCAACGCGGTGGGTGCACCCGGCAACGTGCTGGTCGTGACCAATGACGCGATCGATTCGGCCACCGGACGCGGGATACGGGTCGGGAGCGGGGCGATCGCCGTGCTCGTCGCGGGCGGCACCGCCACCTTCAACAACGTCGACGTCGGGAGCACCCTGGGCACCCGCTCCGGGACCCTTCACGGCTACGTGGTCTACGGCTCGGGCTCACCCGCCGCGCTGGGGGTGACCCTGAACAAAGGCACCATCCTGGGGGGGAAGGCCATCGGCGGAGCCGGCATCGAGGCCTACGGCGGTCTGGTGACCGTCAACGGGACCCACATCACCGGCGGCGCGGACTGGACCGGCGTCACCGTGCAGAGGGCATCGTCGGCCTGGAGCGCCCCGGCGGGGACGGTGACCCTCACGGGGACGGCGGCGGCCAGGACCGTGATCGACGCTGTCGCCCTGGTGAACGCCACGGCGACCGTCGGCGTGGTCGTCGGCAACGGGAGCTACGAGGCCGAGTCGGTCATCGTGGACGGCATCGCGCCGTCCTCGTTGCCATCGCTGGCTGTCGCGGACCACACCACCATCACCGGGTTCCTCGACGGCGTCACCGTCAACAATGGCCGGGTGATCTCGCACGGGACGGACGTCAGCGTCACCCAGAACCTGCGCGACGGCGTTCAGGTCTTCTCGTCGGTCAACGTGCCGGGGACCGATCCGACCGACCCGCTGAGCCGCGTGCTCATCGACGGGGCCTCGATCACCAACAACGGGCGGCTGGGGGTGCTGGTGCGCGACGTCGTGCCCGTCACGATCAACAACGCCAGGATCACGGGCAACGGCACGCCGATCATCCCCGTCATGGGCAGCGGCCTCGGGTTCCCCGACGGGACCGGCGGCGTCGACGTTCAGCGGAGCCAGATCACGGGCAGCACGGCGTTCCTGTTCACGCTGTCGAACAGCCGGATCAGCAACAACAGCGGCTGTGGCGTGACCCTGTCCGGCGGCGACGACGATCTCGTCAACCGGACCAGCGCCGACGGCGGCGGGGTGCGGTTGTGTGGCGTGGGCATCTCCGGCGGTCAGGGCCTGCAAGGCATGGTGCCTGGTCCGCTTCCGTCGAGCCCGGGCCGCGAGCCGACAGGGGTGTTCGGCGGACCGACCGACAGGGGCGGCAAGGTGTCGGCGACCATCGTGAACAACTACATCCAGAACAACTCGGGGGTCGGCATCTATGTGACGGAGGCCCGCGATCCCGATCCGACGGCCGGGGGCGCCGACGACGTCACGGAGGCGACCATCCAGGGCAACAGGGTCACGGGGAATCTGAGCTCCGTGCCGGCGGCCGGGACCGAGCCGACCGCGGGCGGCATCTACGTCGCCGCCTCGGATTTCACCGAGATCCGGTGCACGGGCGAGGGTTGTACGACGGAGCTCGACACGACCCTGACGACCAACGACGTCGGCTGCGACGACGTCGCGACCGTGGCCAGCGGCGCCAAGGTCCACGAGTCCTGCACGCGCGTGCGGATGGCGACGTTCCTCGGGAACACGATCGCGTGCAACGGCCGCGCGCAGCTGTCGTACGCCATCCCCCAACGTATCTCGACGTCGGCCGACGGGTCGGCGTGGGACATCAGCAGCGACGGCACCCTGGTCGGCCTGACGCTGGCCGATCGGTGCACGGCGCCGGCGGCTGCCAATACGCTGGCTGGCTACATGCCCGCCGTCCAGTCGCTGGGCCTCGCCATCCCGGGCAGCGCGACCGATCCGGTCCTGCAGCAGAGTCTCATTCACGTCTTCGCCTACGGGGTCCACTGGAACACGTCGACCCTGGGCGCGGGGACGGACTATTCGGCGTCGCTGGCGGCCTCGCCGCAGGGCAACGGCGACGCCACGCTGTGGGGCATCTGTCCCGGGGCCAGGGCCGTGACCTGCCCCATCGCGGTCGCGCCGTAGCTGACGCCGCCCTGGCAGCCCAGCCGCTCGCGCCACCGCGAGCGCGGCCGGTCGTCACATTTCGTCATTTAAAGTGAGACTTCCCCGGCGCCGATGTTCGGGGCGTGGATCAGGACAAATACCGAGCATTCATGGTGATTGTCTGTGGCGCCTCCCTGTTGATCGCGGGATGCGGCAGTCCCGCCGCCGGCGGGCCCGACGCTGGTCTCGGCGGCCCCGACGCGGGCTCCGCGGGGAGCACCAGCGTCGGGGCGGGGGGCATCGGTGCCTCGGCCGCGGGAGGACAGGGGCCGGGCAACGGGGGAGCGTCCGGAACGGGGGCCGTCGGCGCTGGCGGGACGGCGGGGGGCGGCGGCGCCCCCGCGTGCCCGTCCGAGTCGGCCTGCTCGCCAGGGGCCGTCCAATGCGATGAGACGGGAGTGCCCCGGACCTGCGTCATGGGCGCGAACGGCTGCCCTTCCTGGCGGGCGAGCGAACCCTGCTCCGGTCATCAGGCCTGTCACGCGGGCACCTGCGCCTGCGCCGACGATCCGCGCTGTGCGGGCGGCGCCGGGGAAGGGGACTTCTGTCCGACGGCGGGAGGTTCGTCCTTCGGTCATTGCGCGGCCGACGGAAACGGCTGCCTCTTCGTTTCTGCGGTCGCGAACGCCTGCGCCGACGGGCAGCGGTGCGAAGCCGCCGGTGTGGTGGCGACCGGCGCCGCGTGCGGCTGTCCCGCCGACGGCGCGACTCTGGGGACCGGGTGTGCCGCCTCGAGCTTGGACGAGATCGCCGCCGACACCGTCAACGGCGCGGTCGTCCGCTGTCAGATGGCCGGGGCGTGCCCGCTGTGGAAGCTGATGGTCGACTGTGCCGGCCAGAGCCTCACCGCCGGCACCGTGGGCGGCCAGAGCGCCTGCGTTTGCAAGCCAGCCGACGCGACCGCGGTCTACGTCGATCCGGCCCCCGGGGCCGCACCCTCGCTGATGCAGGGCGCGCCCACGGGCGGCCAGTATCCGGCGGCCTGCCGATTCCCGAGCGTGAGGGCCGCGCTCGATCACGTGGCGACGCACGCGTCGGTGAACCGCATCGTGATCTCGCACCAGTCAGCTCCGGCCACCTCGGTCCATCTGGGGGCCGCCACCGGCGAGTCCTTCCCGGTGATCCTTCCGCCAGGGGTCACTCTGTCGTCGAGCGACGGCCCGACCGCCGATCCGGCGCTGGTCGTCCTGGACGTGGGCGGGATCGCGTCCGTCGGGCCCGCCCTGGTCCTGGGGGCAGACACGTCGGTGGTCGGGCTCACGATCGACGCCGCGGGGGCCGCTGGCACGCCGAACGCCGCCACCAACGTCACCAGCGTCGTCACGTGCATCAGCGACACCGCGAGCACCCCCGTGGCCGCTCTGGATCACGTCGTCATCCGCGCCAAAGCTGGTCAGACCGGGATCGTGGCGAGCGGACCCTGCGCCCTGGCCGCGACGGGCGGGGCCATCCAGGGAGCGGCCGTCGGGGTCGACGTGGCGCGCAGCGTCGCCGGGGCTCACGACGTGGCGGCCTTCAGCGCCGTCGACATGTCGGTGACCTCGACGTCGCCCGGATCGATCGGGTTCCGCGTGGGCGCGGGCCTCGACGGCGGCAGCCGATCGAGCTTGATCCTCTCTCGTCCAGTCGTCGAGGTGGCGGGCTCGGCGGTCGTGGTGGCCGGCGGGACGGCCACGCTGTCCGAGGGGGCGCTGCGGTTCACGGTGGTCAACGCCGCTCCCCAGAACCGAGGCCTCGTCGTGTCGGGCGGCTCGGCGACGCTGGACCGGACCGTCGTCACCATGATCGAACCGGCGACCGGTGCCAACGTCGTCGGCGCGGCCATCTCCGGCGGCGAGGCCGTGCTCTCCGGTGTCACCATCGTGGGGGCCGGCCGCTTCACGGGCGTCGAGATCTCGGGGACGGCCGACGTGAGCTTGACCGGCAAGGCCGACGCCCGGGCCCGAGTCGCCACCACGCTGGCGGCCTCCTCGGCGGACGCCTCGAGCGGCCTGGTCCTCGTGGCGGGCGCCACGGCCGCCAAGCTGACCCTGGCGGGCGCCGTCGAGGTGAGCGGCTTCCGCGCCGGTGTCGTCGTCAACGACGGCAACTTCGAGGCGACCGGGGCCGACCTCGCGATCGCAGGCAATCGCGGTGACGGCGTGCGGCTGCTCGGCGCCACGGCCGG
>Ga0207639_10002000_pt1 | contig 13742 bp, 15 predicted proteins | sample KBSCornC32_FD_184299 | JGI IMG/M metagenome (GOLD analysis project Ga0207639, IMG submission 184299) | Corn rhizosphere microbial communities from Kellogg Biological Station, Michigan, USA - KBS Corn C3-2 (SPAdes) (version 2) | ecosystem: Host-associated > Plants > Roots > Rhizosphere > Soil ...
TTACGACAACGAGAGCGCGGCCACGCGCCAAGCGGAAGATCGCGCGCGCAACCACCGGCACGCCTACGAGGTCGCCGTCGACCGGCTGGCCAGACGGCTGGGCCGCCGACTCGACGACGAGCAGATCACCCGCTGGGGCTGGCGCTTCCACAAGTTCTTCGGGATCACGAGCGGCCTCGGATACCTGGCTCTGCGCCGCAAATTTCCCAGGCTGGGCGCGGGCTACGGGCTCGCGTTCGGCGCGCTCTTCTTCGTGGTGGTCGACGAGCTGATGATGCCCCTCTCTCGCCTCACACCCGGCCCGCGCGCGTTCTCCTGGAAGGTTCACGCCCGAGGCGCGGCCGCGCACCTGGCCTATGGCGTCGCCGCCGAGACGGCCGCGCGACTGCTCGAGCCCCGTCGCACCTGACGCCCCGGGGCGCGCCTTGGGCTCGCCGCCTACTTGCGGAGCTCGGGGTGCTCGTCGAGGAAGGCCTTGCGGCTCTCGACGCTGATCTCGCAGACGACGGTCACGTCGCGCGTGACCGCGGACTGACAGCCGAGGCGCGAGTTGGCGCGGACGTCGAAGGCCTTGTCCATGATGTCCTCCTCCCGATCGGTGGCAGGCTTCAGGGCCTCGAGCCCCTGCTTCACGTAGACGTGGCAGGTCGAGCACGCGCACACGCCGCCGCAAGCGGAGCCGACCTGCGCGCCGGCCGCGCGGGAGGCGTCCAGGATCGATGTTCCGAGGGGGACGTCCACCTCGATTCCGTCGGGCTCGAATCTGACCTTGGGCATGCTGTGCGGCTCGCGGCGTGAAAAAGGGGGGACTAGCGATGGGAGTGGCCGGCGTGTCCCGCGCGCTCGAGGCGAGCCTGCAGATCACCGCCCGCGGCCGTGGACTTCTCGACGTCGGCCTCCACTGCACCGACCGCGCGGCCGCGCAGGCCTTCCTCCAGCGCGCGGTTCATGCGGCGGGCGGCGAACTCCTGGGAGGCGGCGTCGAGGGCCTCGACGGCGGCGCGGATCGCGCCGTGATCGACGCCGGCCTTGGCGCGATCCAGGTTCGCGACGGCAGCGTCGATGCGTGCGCGATCGTCATCGGTCAAGAGCTCCGGCGTGGCGGCGATGGCCGCGCGCGCCGCCGCCAGGATCCGCTCCGCCTCGATCCGTTGCTCGGCGAGCTGGCGGGCGCGCACGTCGGCGTCGGCGTGGGCGAACGAATCGAGCAGCATGCGCTCGACCTCGTCGTCGGTGAGGCCGTAGGTGGGCTTCACGTCCACGGCCGCCGCGATCCCGGTGGTCTCCTCGCGCGCCGACACGCGCAGGATGCCGTCGGCGTCGACGGTGAACGTCACCTCGAGCCGCGCGAGCCCGGCTGGCATGGGCGGAACGCCCGTCAGCTTGAACCGCGCGAGCGAGCGGCAGTCGGCCACCAGCTCGCGTTCGCCCTGGACCACGTGCAGGTCGAAGCCGGTCTGGTTGTCGGCGTAGGTCGTGAACGTCTGCGTCGCCCCGCACGGGATGGTCGAGTTGCGGTGGATCAGCTTCTCGGCCACGCCGCCCATCATCTCGAGCCCCAGCGACAGCGGCACCACGTCGAGCAGGACCACGTCACCGTGCCCGGTGCCGCCCGTCAGCAGATCGGCCTGGACGGCGGCGCCCAGGGCCACCACTTGATCGGGGTCGATGTCGGCCAGCGGCTCGCGCCCGAAGAGGTCGCGGACGAATCGGCGCACGAGCGGCATGCGCGTCGCGCCGCCCACCAGGATCACGCCCGACAGATCCCCAGCCGAAAGGCCCGCGTCGCGCAGCGCGCGGCGCACCGGTCCGGCGCACCGATCGATGACCGGCTTGACCAGCGCGTCCATCTGCGCGCGGGTGAGACGCGCCTCGGTCTGTCCACCCACCGGCCGGATTTCGTCTCCGAGCTGAACGGTCGTCTCGTCCGCGTCGGACAGGGCGTGCTTGGCGGCGCGGGCCGCGTCCAGCGCGCGACGGGCCAGGCCCGCGTCGCCGCCCGCGTCGGCGGGCAGGCCGAGCGCCGTCAGGAGATGCGCGGCGATCGCGCGATCGAAGTCGTCGCCCCCCAGCGCCGAGTCGCCGCCGGTCGCCTTCACCTCGAAGACGCCGCGCTCGAGCTTCAGGATCGAGACGTCGAACGTCCCGCCCCCCAGATCGAACACGGCGAAGGTCCCTTCGGCCCCCTTGTCGAGGCCGTAGGCCAGCGCCGCGGCGGTGGGCTCGTTGAGGAGGCGCAGCACCTCCAGGCCCGCGATCCGGCCCGCGTCACGCGTGGCCTGCCGCTGGCCGTCGTCGAAATAGGCGGGGACCGTGATGACCGCTCCGAAGAGCGGCGCGCCCAGCTCGCGCTCGGCCCGCTCCTTCAGCACGCGCAGGATCTCGGCCGAGACCTCCACCGGCGTCACGGCGCGCGCGCCGCCCGCCACCCGGAAGCGCACGACGGGCTCGCCCTTCGCCGCCGGCGCGAATTCGTACGGCGTCAGCTGACGGCGCACCTCGGCGTCGGAGGGGCCGCGGCCCATGAACCGCTTGGCCGATGCGATCGTGTCGCGCGGGGCCAGCGTGGCCAGTCGATCGCGCGCGTCCGCGCCGACGACGATCGCGTTCGAGCCGTCGCTCGCGTAGTGGACCACCGACGGGACGATCGCGTCACCCTCGTCGTCGAGGAGGGCCACGGGCTGGCCATTCTTCACCGAGGCGACCAGCGAATTGGTGGTGCCGAGGTCGATCCCGATCGCGCGCGTGGTCCCGGGCGCACAGGCGGCCTTCTGGCGCGTCTCGCCCGGCTCCAAAATCTGAAAGAGCGCCTCAGGCAAGACCGGGCTCTCCGCTCTGCGCCGTCGCTTCGTCGTGCGCGTCCACCTCGTCCAAGAAGCGCCGCAGATAGCGGATCTCGATCAGGTCGTGCATGACGATCTCCAGGGCGCGGAGCTCCTCGCTCGAGCCCTTGGCCTCGCTGCCCGCCCGTTCGAAGCCGGACGCCACCCGCTCCATGACGTCGCTCATCCGGCCCCGCACGTCTCGGGCGAGCTTCTGCACGTGGGCATCGTCACCCGCCGCCCGCGCCGCAGACAGCTCCTCGCGCAGGTCCAAGATCTCGCCGAGCAACGCCGGCGGCACCGCGATCTTCTCCTTGGCCCCGCCGCCCGTCCCCGGCCGAAATGCCCCGGCTTCCCCCCCCACGTCGAACCCGGCCCGCGACAGCAGGTACTCCGCCCGCTTCACCGGATCCTTCAGCGTCCGCCACGCCTCGTTCAGCTGCACCGCCCGACCCGTAGCGAACCGACGCGCGCGCGGATCGCTCGTCGCGAACTTGTCGGGATGCACCACCCGCGAAGCGTCGCGAAACCTCTGCTCCGTCGCCGCCACATCGATCGCGTACTTCGCCGGCACCCCCAGCACCCGAAAATGATCCGCCCCCGCCTCCGGCGGCTGCACCGCTCCACAGCTCGAACAACTCGCGCCATCACCAGCAGCGCTCTGACAAGACCAACAGCTCATTCCTTCTCACAAGCCTCGCATTTAGCTACACCATCAGAGCGCCGTCAGGCGCGAGTCCAAGCACCGGGAGGCTCGGCTTCGCCGAGCCGGCTCACCTCAGGAAAGGGGGGGCTGGTGGGGGGGCAACGCCCCCCCGCCCTCAGAAGCTCACGCTCTCGCCGCAGCCGCAGGTGGTCTTCACCTTGGGGTTGACGAACTTGAACCCGCGCGCGACCAGGGACGTCGAGTACTCCAGCGTCGATCCGTCGAGGTAGATGAAGCTCTTCGGATCGATGAACACGCGCACCTGGCCGTCCTCGAACGAGAGGACCTTGTCCTCCGCGCGCGGCTCGCTGTCCGACCACTCGAACAGGTACGAGAACCCGGTGCAGCCGCCGCCCCGGATGCCGACGCGCAGGCCCTTCGGCCGCTCGGCTCGGGACGCGGACGCCTTCTTGATCTCGGAGATGGCGCGCTCTGTGACCTCGACTGCCATGACGGACCTCTAGGTGGTGGCTCCGGGCTGGCTGGCCGCCGCAGCGGACACCGCCGGCGACGACGCGTCCGTGGCGGCCCGCTTCGCCTTGTAGTCGGCGATGGCCGCCTTGATGGCATCCTCGGCCAGCACCGAGCAGTGAATCTTCACGGGCGGCAGGTTCAGCTCCTCGACGATCTGCGTGTTCTTCAGGGCCATCGCCTGATCGACGGTCATGCCCTTCACCCACTCGGTCGCCAGAGAGGACGACGCGATGGCGGAGCCGCACCCGAAGGTCTTGAACTTCGCGTCCTCGATGATGCCGTCGTCGCTGATCTTCAGCTGCAGCTTCATCACGTCGCCGCAGGCCGGCGCGCCGACCAGCCCGGTCCCGACGCTGGGATCGTTCTTGTCGAAGCTGCCCACGTTGCGCGGGTTCTCGTAGTGCTCGAGCACTTTCTCGCTGTACGCCATGGCTATCGAATTTCCTTTCTCGTGACTTCCGTGGGCAAAGCCCGGATCAGTGAGCTGCCCACGTGATGCTCTTCAAATCGATGCCGTCCTTCACCATCTCGTAGAGCGGCGAAAGCTCGCGCAGCTTGTCGACCTTGCGCGCGACCAGATCGATCACGTAATCGATCTCTTCATCCGTGTTGAAACGCCCGATCCCGAACCGGATCGACGTGTGGGCCATCTCTTCTTCGACGCCCAGCGCCCGCAGCACGTACGAAGGCTCCAGCGAGGACGACGTGCAGGCCGACCCGGACGAGACGGCCACGTCCTTCAGCGCCATCAGCATGGCCTCGCCCTCGACATAGGCGAAGCTGATGTTCAGGTTCCCCGGCAGCCGGTGCTGCATCGAACCGTTGACGAACGTGTCGCTGACCCGGCTCTGGATCCCCTTGCGCAGCCGCTCGCGCATCCCGAGGATCCGCGCCGACTCCTCCGGCATCTCGGCGAGCGCGATCTCGGCCGCGCGCCCGAACCCGACGATCCCCGGGATGTTGAGGGTGCCCGACCGCATGCCGCGCTCGTGACCGCCGCCGTCGATCTCGGCCGTGATGCGCACGCGAGGCTTGCGTCGCACGTAGAGCGCGCCGATTCCCTTGGGCCCGTACATCTTGTGCGCCGACAGCGACACGAGGTCCGCCTTCGCGCGGTCGACGTCGAACGGGATCTTCCCGGTCCCCTGGACCGCGTCGATGTGAAACAGCGCGCCCTTTTCCTTGACGACGGCGCCGATCTCCTCGACCGGATTCACCGTGCCGATCTCGTTGTTGGCCAGCATGATCGACACCAGGATGGTCTTGTCAGTCATGGCCGCCCGCACCGACTCGGCCGTCACGAGGCCGTCCTTGCCCACCGGCAAATACGTGACCTCGAAGCCGTCGCGCTCGAGCCGCTTGCAGCTGTCGAGGACCGCCTTGTGCTCGATGGCCGAGGTGATGATGTGACGCCCGCGCTCCTTGTGGAACTCGGCCGCGCCCTTGATGGCCAGGTTGTCGGACTCCGTCGCGCCCGAGGTCCAGACGATCTCGCGCCCGCTGGCGCCGATCAGCGCGGCGACCTGCTCGCGCGCCAGGTCGGTCGCCTTCTCGGTCTCCCAGCCGAAGCTGTGCGATCGGCTGGCGGCGTTGCCGTAGGTCTCGGTGAAGAAGGGCAGCATGGCCTCGACGACGCGCGGATCGACGCGCGTCGTGGCGTGGTTGTCCATGTAGATGGGAAGCTTGATGGCCATTGGTCGTCTCTCGCTGGGTGGTGCCGTCAGGATTTGGAGATGCCGTCGACCAGCAGGGGCGCCTTGCCGTCGTGGCCGTGAATGCCGCACGTGCCGCACTCGTGTTGATGGTGGTCGGGCCCGCAGGAGCGGCAGCTGTCCATGTAGTCCAGCGTCTCTTTCAGGTCGACCGCCAGCTGGGTCATCCGCGAGATCGTGTCCTGCGTCTCGCGGAGCTTGTCGGCGAAGATCTCGCGGAGCCGCGACATCGCCATGGGACCGGTCTCGCTCTGCTCCCAGTCCCGGAGGAAGGCCTTGATCTCGGTCAGGCTGAAGCCCAGGTCCTGGAGCTTCGAGATCCACTCCACCCGGGTCACCGCACGGCCGTGGTACAGCCGGAATCCGCCCTTCGAGCGGACCGCGGGCGCAAGCAGCCCCAGCTCCTCGTAAAGGTGGATGGCCCTTACGGTTTTGCCGGTGCGCCGCGCCAGATCGCCGACCTTCAGCAGCGCGAGCTGATCGGCGGCGACGTCGTGATGGAGAAGAGGTAGACCCATTCTGAGACCCTGACCCTTACGTATGCGTCAGGTTATGGGGCTCGTCGTTTTCGTTGTCAAGCGCGGAATGGGAGATGTGGGCATGTGCCTACCGGGTCCGCGAGGGGCTGGAACGGGATGCGCCGAGCGCACCTCCCTGGGCGCCCAATTCCGTGTTTCCAAAAGATGAACAGGCCGGCCCCCCGATTTACACAAGGCAGATTTTCACGAAAACGGCCGGAAACGGGATCCCGGTAAGAAGGAAATGGCCGAACGCGGCGGCCGTCCGGGTGGCGCGTTCGTCGCCGGCGGCGCGAAGAGGTCGCCAGGCAATTCGAAACGCAGAAGGGGGAAGTCATGTCCTATCTGGTTCCGTCGGAGCTCGTCCTGAAGGTCATCGACGCAGGAGAGATGAAGGTCAACCTCTCGACCCGGGATACGTTGATCCGGGCGTACATGGGCGGCGCCATCCTCACGCTGGCGGCCGCCTTCGCCGTGATGGTCAGCCAGCAGACGGGGTACCCCATCATCGGTGCCGCGCTGTTCCCGGTGGGCTTCTGTATCCTCTATCTGCTCGGGTTCGACCTGGTGACGGGGGTGTTCGTTCTGGCGCCCCTGGCCCTGCTCGATCGCCGGCCGGGTGTCACCCCGGCCGCCGTGCTCCGGAACTGGGGGCTCGTGTTCGTCGGCAACTTCCTGGGGGCCTTCACGGTGGCCGTCATGATGGCCATCGTCTTCACCTTCGGCTTCTCGGCCGAGCCGAACGCGGTCGGCAAGGCCATCGCGGGCATCGGCGAGGCGCGGACCCTCGGTTACAAGGCGCACGGCGCGGCCGGCATGCTCACGCTGTTCGTTCGCGGCGTCCTGTGCAACTGGATGGTGTCGACCGGCGTGGTCGGCGCGATGATCTCGACGACGGTCGGGGGCAAGGTCCTCGCGATGTGGATGCCGATCATGATCTTCTTCGCGATGACGTTCGAGCACTCGGTCGTCAACATGTTCCTCTTCCCGTCGGCGCTGTTGATGGGCGGCAAGTTCTCCGTCGGCGACTACCTGCTGTGGAACGAGCTGCCAACCACGCTCGGCAACATGCTCGGCGGGCTTCCGTTCACGGGGCTCACGCTGTACATGACCCATCGCCGGCCGGCGCCGCGGCGCTGGCCCGTCGCCTCGGTGGGGATCGCGCCGTCATCAGCGCGGGAGCCCGCGGCTAACCCGGCCATCTTGGCGGGAGCGCCGATGGGCGCCGAGCTGATGGCGCGCGGCTCGGTCGCCGGGGCCGCCCGCGGCCCGATGCCGTAGCGAGTGCCGCCCAAAATTCTCCGTCACGTTCCGTCGACGGTGTAGGCGGCTCCGTCGAGGTGCAGGTGATTCTTGTGGTGCTTGTCGTACGACGGCGTGAGCACGACGGTGAAGACCTGCTCGTCGTAGAGCCGCCGCGTGAGCCGCCGCAGGAACTGCGCGGCGGCGCTGAAAGGTCCAAGGCGATCCGAACAATCAGAGCGAGCGCAGCGAGCGGGCCCAAGCAACCGGGAGGCGCAGCTCCGCTGCGCCGGCGTCGATGGCCTGCGGGGGGAGCTCGTGAGGGGGGCCACCCCCTCACGCCCCGCGAAACCCATCGACAAGGCGCGGGCCGCGGTAGTAAACCCGTCGCCATGAGCACCGGGAAGAAGCTTTTCGTCGAGCAGCTGAACACGGCCGGCAAGCGCGTCATCGTGCGGGTCGACTTCAACGTGCCCCTCAAGGACGGCAAGGTCGAGAGCGACAAGCGCCTGAAGGAGTCCCTGCCCACCATCGATTACCTGCGCAAGAACGGCGCGAAGGTCATCCTGATGTCGCACCTGGGCCGTCCCGACGGACAGCGCGTCCCCGACATGAGCCTGCGTCCGGTGGCCGACGCGCTGGCGGGCCTGCTGGGCGCTCCGGTCTCCTTCGCCGACGATTGCGTGGGCCCCTCGGCCGAGAAGGCCGTGGCGGCGCTGCAGCCCGGGGGCGTGCTCCTGCTCGAGAACCTTCGTTTTCACGCGGCCGAGGAGGAGAACGATCCGGCGTTCGCGAAGCAGCTGGCCGCGCTGGCCGATGTCTACGTGAACGACGCCTTCGGCAGCGCGCACCGCGCACACGCGTCGACGGAGGGCATCACCAAGTTCGTGTCGCAGGCGGCGTCCGGCTTCCTGATGAAGAAGGAGCTCGACTTCCTGGGAGAGGCGCTCGCCAACCCGAAGCGTCCGTTCGTGGCCGTCATCGGCGGGTCGAAGGTGTCGGGCAAGATTGACGTCATCAAGAACCTGCTTCCGCGCGTGGACAAGCTGCTGATCGGCGGCGGCATGACGTACACCTTCCTCAAGGCGCAGGGCCTGGAGATCGGCAAGTCCATCGTCGAGAACGACAAGCTGGACCTGGCGCGCAGCCTGCTGGCCGAGGCGGGCGGCAAGCTGGTGCTGGCCACCGACTGCGTCGTCACCGACAAGCTCGACTTCAAGGGCCGCTCGGTCGGCGCGCTGAAGACGGTGCCGAGGGACGCCATCCCGGCGGACTGGGAGGGCTGCGACATCGGACCGGCCACCGTCGCCGCGTTCACCGAGATCCTGGTGGGCGCCAAGACCGTCGTGTGGAACGGCCCGGTCGGCGTGTTCGAGATCGACGCGACCGCCAAGGGAACCATGGCGGTCGCCGAGGCCCTGGCCAAGGCCACCGCCAGCGGCGCGACCACGATCATCGGTGGCGGCGACTCGGCGTCCGCCGTGAAGAAGGCGGGCGTGGCCAGCAAGGTCTCGCACGTGTCGACCGGCGGTGGCGCGTCCCTCGAGTTCCTCGAGGGCAAGGTGCTCCCGGGCGTCGCTGCGCTCACGCCGGCGTGATCGATTCGGCGTCTGACCCCGCCGGTGGCGGCGCTCCCGCGGTCGCCGCGAAGCCGCCCGCGCGGCGGGCGTTCTCGGTTGCCGTGTTCTGCCGCCACGGCGGCGAGATCCTGCTCGTGCGACACAAGCGGCTCGACCTGTGGCTGCCCGTGGGCGGCGAGATCGAGCCCGGCGAGACGCCGCTCGAGGCGGCGCGCCGCGAGCTGCGCGAGGAGACGGGCCTCGACGGGACCTTCCCGGCGGGGCTCGGCGTCGACGGCACCCCGCCCGGCCTGATCGGCTACGAGGAGCACCCGGCGGGCAGCAAGGGCCTCCACCTGAACTTCGCGTTCGTGGCCGACGTCCCCACGCGCACCCTGGCGGCCTGCGACGAGTACACGGCGGTCCGCTGGGTCGGCGATCCGGTCCCTGTCGAGTGCCCGCTGAACGTCCGCCAGCTGGTGCGACTGGCGCTCGCCGCACGCAGCGGCGGTTGACGGCCGACCTCGGGCGAGCTGGCCGCGAAGAACGCTGCGCCGGCTGCGGGAACGGTCGCAGGTCAGGAAGATCAACGAGACAGCGTGGGCGCGCTCTACTACGTCAAGACCCCGCAGCCGGGCAACGCTCCCGTCCCGATCGGCGACCGGACCTACGATAACGGCCGCCACAAGAATTGGGACACCTACTTCATCCCGACCGTCAGCGTCGGCTACTCGTGGTGAGCGCGGCCCCGAGCGGCGCCACGATGCCCCTTCAAGGAGCCGTCGAGAGCTTGGTTGCCGTCGAGAGCGCGCCGCTGATCGGCACGTGCACGCCCGTGCCGGGCGACCGCACGAGCTTCCAGTGGCAGTCGCATCGGTAGGGCGCATACGGGCTGCACGAGAAGCGGTCGATGCAGTACTGCGACAGCAGCCAGCAATCTTGCGACAAGCTTCCACCAAGGCAGCTACAGCTCCCATCCTCACCGCACCAGAAGTTCGATCCGCCCCCGCTGCCGCCCGAGGTGAGGGCTCCCGTGGTCGCCTCGACCCCGGCCCTGTTCTCGTCGGGATCGGCGCCGGGCTCGACGCCGCACGCGCCGGCGCTCAAGGCCAACAGCCCCGCTGCAAGTCCAATGATCGACCTCGTCCGGGATGCGGAAGATTGATGGCTCGAGCTCATGGCGTCCTCCTCGTTCGTGATTTCGACGTCGCGTGAATCGCGACGTCATGGCGGCGAGCTCAGCAAGCAGCGGACCACCGCCGCGGCCCCGCGACGCTGGCGGAGATCAGCGGCGAAGCGGGGATGACGCCGGTGTAGCTGCAACGGTCTGCAGCGCGCCGATGCAGGGCCTTGCAGCGCGGCGCCACCGCACCTGCAAGCGGCTGCGGCTGATCGCGGCGGCCCTTGCCGACGGTCGATCGTGGCCGCTCGCGGACGTGACCAGGGCCGATCTCAACGTCTCGTCCATCGTCATGACCGGCCGCGGAGACATCTTTTTTTGCGGCAGCTCGCTCGCCGAGGTCCCTCGGCAGGTGCTAGGAGCCCTGCGCGCTTGGCGGGCCGCCCTGGGGGATGCACAGGTGGCGCTCGTCGGCGCCGGGGCGGCGCATGTGCGTGTACCAGCGCATGTAGACGGGCGCCGCCAGCGCCGTCAGGATCGTGAGCACGGTCAGCCCGGCCGTGAGCGCGAGGTGGCGCCCGAGCACGGCGAAGCCGGCGTCGCCGGCGAGCCACGCGGACGCGGCGACGGCGATCGAGAGCGCGACGCCGTTGTAGTAGTCGATGGGAAAGCGGCCGATCCATGTGCGGCCATGCCACCAGACCTCGCCCTTGCGGAAGCGCGACCAGCCGAAGCGCGGGTTCAGGAGGAACCACATCAGGTCCCAGGCGATCGACCACACCAGGTACGCCGCCAGCGCCGCCGCCTCGGCCGGCCAGGTCCACGGGACGCCCGACGCGAACCCGAGGTGGAAGCTCCAGAACGACAGCCCGAACATCGCCGCGTGATAACCGGTCAGCGGCTTGCCGCGCATGAGCAGGCCGTAGAGCCGCGCGTACCAGGGCGTGACGCGGAACCAGGTGGGCAGGCGCTCGGCCCAGCCGTGGGACCCCTCGATCTCTATCTCGACGGCGGCGAACAGCAGCGCGTAACCGAACAGCAGCAGGACACGCAGGACCAGCTCGGACAACGATGCGGTCGTCAGCATGGCCTCAAGCATGACCCCCACGTCCGTCGGTGCCCAGCGGAAGCCCCGTCCCGCCGCCGCTCTGTGCGCCCGCGCACATCGACTTCCCGTTCGGTCCGTGCACCGTCGCTGCGATAAGCTCTCCTGCCGTGCGCATCCTCTATGGGGTCGTGGGCGAAGGCATGGGCCACGCGATGCGGTCGCGCGTGATCCTCGACGAGCTGACCAAGCGCCATCAGGTGCAGGTCGTCGTGTCGGGCCGCGCCTACGACTACTTGAAGGCGCGCGCCTCCGAGCGGCTGGCCGTCGAGAAGATCTGGGGCTACAGCCTGGTCTACGAGGACAACCAGGTCCGGAAGTTCAAGACGCTGCTCGAGAACGTGAAGGGCGCCCTGCGCGGGTGGCCGCGCAACGTCCGCGCCTACTTCGATCTCGCCGAGAAGTTCCAGCCCGACGTGGTCATCTCCGACTTCGAGAGCTGGAGCTATCTGTTCGCCAAGAACCACCGCCTGCCGGTCATCTCCGTCGACAACATGCAGATCATCGACCGCTGCCGGCACGCGCCCGCCATCGTGAAGGGCGTCGGCGCGGAGATGAAGCTCACACAGGCCATCGTGAAGACGAAGGTGGCGGGCGCGTTTCACTACTTCATCACGACGTTCTTCCGGCCCCCGGTGCGGCTGAAGAGGACGTCCCTGCACCCGCCGATCTTGCGACCCGAGATCCTGGCCGCGCGGCCCGAGGCGGGCGGCCACCTGCTGGTCTATCAGACGTCGACGTCGAACCGCGCGCTGCCGAAGATCCTGGAGGCGTCGGGGATCGAGTGCCGGGTGTACGGGCTGCGGCGCGACCTGAAGGCCGACGTGCGTGAGGGCAACGTGCTCTATCGGCCGTTCAGCGAGGCGGGGTTCATCGACGACCTGCGTACCGCGCGCGGCGTGATCGCCAGCGCCGGGTTCACGCTGATGGGTGAGGCGGTCTACCTGCGGCGCCCCATGCTGGCCATCCCGGTGAAGAAGCAATTCGAGCAGGTGCTGAACGCGCGCTACCTCGAGGCCGAGAGTTACGGTCTCGGGGCCGAAGCGATCTCGGGCGCGCGTCTGGGCGAGTTCGTCGAGCGGCTGCCCGAGTTCGAACGGGCGCTCGCCGGGTACAGCCAGGATGGCAACCGCGACTTGCTCGGCGCGCTCGAGGCGGGCCTCGTCGCGGCGAGCTCGGGCGCGAAAGGAATGTTTCCGGAGAGCTGAAGCGGCGCGGCCCCACCATGGCCGCGGACGACATCGGCCGGGGTGTTACTGAGCGGACCGCCACGCCAACTCCTCGCTTACACATCCCGCCTGATGTCCGGAAATTTGCATTCTCGTGCAATCGGAGCGGGGGCACCTTGATTGGGTTGGTCTGACCCCCTAGGTTTCCGGCTTCGATGGAAGCTTCGGTCGTCGGAGCAGACGTGGGAGGCCTGCCGTCAGGCGAGCTTCTCCGGCTACCTCGCGAAGCCCTTCGAGGAGACCGCGCTCATACGCGCGGTGGAGAAGCTGCTCCCGGCCGCGCGGCGGTGATCCGTTGAGGGCCGTCGTCATCGCCCGTGCGGGCGGGCCGGAGGTGCTGACGCTGGCCGAGCGACCGCTGCCCGATCCGGGGCCTGGCCAGGTCCGGGTGCGCGTGCGCGCGACGGCCGTGAACCGCGCCGACCTGCTGCAACGGATGGGCTTCTACCCGGCGCCGCCGGGGGCGCCGGCGGACATTCCGGGCCTGGAGCTGGCCGGTGAGATCGACGCCGTCGGCGACGGCGTGAGCGACCTGAGCCTGGGGGATCGCGTCTTCGGGGTGTGCGGCGGCGGGGCGTACGCCGAGGCCGTCGTGCTTCACGGGCGCGAGCTGGCGCGCATGCCGGCCGGCATGTCGTTCACCGACGCGGCCGCCGTCCCCGAGGCGTTCATCACGGCGTGGGACGCGCTGGTGGAGCAGGCCAGGCTGAAGGCCGGCGAGTGGGTCCTGATCCACGCGGTGGGCAGCGGCGTGGGCACGGCGGCCGTGCAGATCGCGCGCGCCGTCGGGGCGCGCAGCCTCGGCACGTCGCGGACCGCGGACAAGCTCGCGCGCGCGGGCGCGCACGGGTTGGATGAAGGGGTGCTGGCCAGCGACGGTGGCGGGGGGAGCGAGGTGGCGGCGGCGGTCCGGCGCGCCACGGGCGGGCGCGGCGTCGACGTCGTCCTCGATCTGCTCGGGGGACGCCATTTCGCCGAGGCGCTCGCGAGCGTGGCCCCGCGCGGCCGGATCGTGCTGGTCGGTCTGCTGGCAGGCGCGCGGGCGGAGCTCGACCTGCGGTCGGTGCTGTCGAAGCGTGTGCACGTGATGGGCACCGTGCTGCGCGCCCGTCCGCTGGAGGAGAAGATTGCGGCGGCCCAGCAGCTGGCCCGGCACCTGGTCCCGCTGTTCGAGCGGCGCACGCTGGTACCGGTCGTCGATCGGGTGCTGCCGCTCGGTCGCGCCGCCGAGGCCCACGCGCTCGTCGAGTCGAAC
>Ga0207639_10002006_pt1 | contig 13727 bp, 15 predicted proteins | sample KBSCornC32_FD_184299 | JGI IMG/M metagenome (GOLD analysis project Ga0207639, IMG submission 184299) | Corn rhizosphere microbial communities from Kellogg Biological Station, Michigan, USA - KBS Corn C3-2 (SPAdes) (version 2) | ecosystem: Host-associated > Plants > Roots > Rhizosphere > Soil ...
GGCCATCCTAGCTATTGGAGGCCTGAAAAAGGAACCAGCGATTGTTACCGACGCCGAGGGCAACGACACCATTGCGATCCGCTCCGTGCAGCACTTCTGCCTCGGCTTCGACCACCGCATCATTGACGGCGCCGACGCGGGTAAATTCATGAGTGAGTTTAAGAAGACACTGGAAAACTGGGATCGAGAGATCGGGTAGTCCTTGCTATCCGGTTTGTCGTCTCAGCAATCAGATCTTTCTCAGCGCGGTTGCACCTTCTGAGAGCAAAACCACCTCGCGAGCCTGGCCGGATTCGGGAGATTCTCCTTCTGCGATCTCTTGCAAAAGGGCGAATTGAGCTGAACAATCTCGGCCCAACGCGAAGGTCGGTATGTGCCCGCGGCGGCAGAACGCACCAACATCTTTCGAGCAATACCGAAGTCGGCGCTATGCAGTGAATCCCTTCGGCCCTGGTATGCTCCCGGGATCTCTTCTGGGATCGAAGAAGAACGTCACGCATGATCTGTGGCCGTTACCTCTGGCCATGCGATAGTGAGTAGGAACGCGCTTTCTTCGAGTGCTTCGACGTCGTGTTCAAGGCAGCGCTCAAGTGTCAAGAGGTCACCCGGATCAAGGTCCTCCATACGATCGTCCGGAAGGTGTATTCGAACCTTCCCCAGAATCACCTGCACCGAGATCGGCCCTTCGGCGCGATGATGGCTCATGTAACTTCCCGGCTTCATTCGGACGAGGACGATGCGGAACTCTGCATACTTCACGATAGTCTCGGAACTCCGGCCCGCTTCGCGCTTCCATGTTGGAGCATCCTTTAACTTTTCAAGCTCCTCGCTAATGTTCTTTCTGATCACCTCGTCCGCTAGCTCTGGAAGCCGTGTCAGACTCTGACGGTGACTTGTCTTCTGGCGATTCTCTTGAGATTTTTTCATTGGTTACCTCCGCCTTCGATGACTTGTTGTACAGCAAGAACCGTCGTTGCTCCCGAATCACACAGAGCTTATGACACTTGAGAGAGAAATGGAATGAATCACCTGTCATCGTCGCAGTGACAGTCATACCTCAAAGTCCACGGCACCTGTAAACTGATCGTCTCTCTGGTAGCTGGTCACGCGTAGTTGGCTTTCTCAGGTGCAAACCAGTCAAGGCTGTCTCTAAGGCCGATTGGGTCGCACGGCGCTCTTGGATCTTGTCGTCAGCGCAAGAAAACGTCCTCAACCTTTACCTTCGACTCGCGCATGACCAGCGAGTCGATTCTTGTGACTGCTCCGCTGCATCCACAATTTGGCGCTCGTAGCAGCGTGCCTAGAAATACTGATCCGAACGTCGACCGATGCTCACGCTTTCCGAGGTGGCTGGAAGGGACGAATCTCAATACGGCTTACGAGCGCGAGGCCGGGATAACGATAGATATCGATCACCGCTTGGGCAATCTCTTCTCCCGACAGTTTCCACGATTCATGGAGATTGCTACCATCTGCGCCTCCAAAATCGGTGGCAACGCTACCTGGCATGATGGTACTGACACGGATGCCATCATAGCGAACATCTTGCATCATTGCCTCAGCAAGGCCATTTACGCCGAATTTGGAAGCGCAGTACGCGGAGCCTCCGGCAACACCATGGATGCCAAGCAGGCTGGAGATGTTAAAGATGTGGCCGCCGCCACCCTGCCGCATGACCGGAATGGCTTCGCGGCAACAATAGAAGACACCGGAAAGATTTGTCTGAATGGCGGCATCCCATTCCTCGACTCTCAGTTGGTCAATGGGCTTGAAAACACCGACACCTGCGTTGTTCACCAGGATATCGAGCCGCCCGAATCGTGTCGCTACCTCTTGAACAACGCGGCAACACTCCTCGTACTGGCGAACATCCGCCACCGCTCCATCAGCCACGTTCTCGCCCTGAAGCGCGTGGAGATGGCCCAGTGCCGTTTTAAGGTTTACCGGATTGCGGCCGCAGATGAACACGCTGGCGCCCTCTCTAACCAAGGCCTGGGCAATGCTCAATCCGATGCCCCGCGCACCACCTGTAACCAGCGCCACCTTCTTCTCAAATTCCACAGACACAGAGCCTCCATTTTCAAGTCCCTGCTTTTAGAAGACATCATTTGCGACGGTAAATGATCGGTACTTAGGAAAAGGAGCATAGGGGGCTTTCAAGCTGATGCCTTCCGCGTCTACGAGTTTGCTTGCTCGAGATTTGGCAAGAACGGCCTTCGAGTTTTAAAGACCAAGTGGTATCGGGTATCGTTTTTGGGTTGTAGCACCTGTACCAACTCCCATCCTTTCATGCCGTAGTCCTGCAGAATCTTTCGCAACTCACCATCGAGGTCAACGCTGCTGTTTAATTCTGTACAGAACGTCTTATATTGCCATTGCGCCATTTGGACGCCTCCTCACTGTCGTTTGATCTCTCCTGTTATTCATCCACGATGACTTTAAAAACAAACCCACCACACTTGCCGCATTTTCGCGGTCCGGGAGTGGTCAGAAACTGCTGCAAATGAAGTTGCGCAGCGTGAACCGACCGCGCCTCGCTAGTAGCCCGCAAACTCTTCAATGCGGATGTTGTCGTCATCCACTCCGGAATCTGCGAGCATTAGGTGCATGGCTTTGACCATTTCTGGCGGCCCAGTGATGTAATAGACAGGCGAAGCAATTCCCTTGAGGTACTTTTCGAGCATCGCAGAATTGATCGCGCCTCTCTCCCCTGTCCAGGATTGCGACGATTTCTGCATCTCGGTCATCGAAGCTATCAATTTGTAATTCTGGATCTGCTTCTCCAGTTGCTGAAGCTCAACAAGGAATGCGGCATCTTCGGGGCGCCGGTTGGCATAAAAGAGAAAAATGTGCTGCGGCAACTTCTCTTTTGCGACATGCAAAAGAATACTGCGAAAAGGGGTGATGCCGATTCCTCCAGTCAGAACGACTGCTGCTCGCGATCTGTCGTTGTGGAGCCTTAAGTTTCCAAATGGCCCTTCGACTTTTACTTCTGTGCCTAACGGAACACCTCTGAGAACATTCTTAAATGCTGTGTCCCGCATGCGAGTCGCTACCATGATGCTGTCCTCATAAGGTGCACTCGCAATCGAGAATCCACGCACATTGCCTTCAGAATCTGTTTCTGGCGGATTCTGCAAGGTGATATCAACGAATTGGCCGGGAGTGAATCTGAAGTTGGCCGGCTTCTCGAAGCTGAAGGCAAATGTGCCCTCAGCTATTTTCTGCCGATCCTTGAGTTTTACTAGAATCTTGGGCGATTCAACAACCGCTGCGCTCATTGTTTTCCCTTTCCCACCGATCGAAGGGTGTTTACTCTTCAATCCTGGTCTCCAGGCGCGATCGTAGACAATGGTCTATTTGTACTCTCAGGAGGAACAACAATCTTGTTCAGTAGTTGAACCCTTTCACGCGTTGTGCCAGTGGATATCGGCATCGGCTCTGGATCTACACCTAAATCAACTAATTGCGACACGTCCGGAATAAAGTTGTTACCTTTCTTATTTATTCGCCAAGTCGGCAGCATCAATCTGGCGGCAAATTCTTCGCAAAAAGTCGTCACACACTTAAAACCGGACACGAAGATTCGCGAATGATTGAGTACAGATGCGACAATGCTCCCGAGAACCGATCTCTTGCATGCCCGCGGCCGACAATCAGGAGGTCCGCTCCTTCATCACGTGCGGCGCGGCAAATGCCTCCTGCTATATCCCCCTGTAAGACTCGTACAGAAACTTCCGCAGCAACTCCTCCTCCGATGGCAAGATAGGCTCGGTCGAAACGGCGCTTGATAGATTGGGCAGTAATCTGCTGATCCTGCTCGTTGGACGGCGCTTGGATGTGTAAGAGGCTTACCCTAGCACGGTAGATGTGTGCGAAAAGACTGGCCGCATTGAATACATGATCATCGTCAGGGTTGACCCCCACCGCGCAAACGACGGAACGATATTCGCCAAGTAGGGCTGGTGCCGGATCAGGCCTGTGGATACTCGTCCACACTGGACAGGCAATATCGTGCAAAACTTTCGACGTGACCGAGCCCAGAAGCAAACGGGTGAATTTTCCCAGCGCCCTGGTGGGCATCATGATCAAGTCCGTATGCTCGCATTCTGCGACCCATTCGATTACTGCTGCCGGCTCGCCGTCCTCGATCCTTTCTGAATGTCGGATCCCTGAGAAATGGATGTTGGCAAATTCGTTCAGGCGCTGCTCTTTTTGAGCACGCAATTCTTGGAGGGCCGGTGAGAACAAGATTACGCCCTCTTTAGAGTTACAGGGAGTGCCGGGAGCAGGGCCCGAAATGTATTCGGGCGCAAGGTTGACAGCATGTAGCACCGTGACCGTGGCCTTGAACCGCTCCGCCATCTCTCTGACCAAGGGGGCCATGGAGGCGCCTGCTGCAGAAAATGCTGTGGGGAAGAGAATTCTGTGAAGTTGCATCATAGGCTGTGATCCCTTGGGGTACCAAATGAGGCCAGTTCTCGGTGAATACGATCATCGTTACGGCAAGATCAGGTTGCGCCAATGTTTGGAAGCGAGGTTAGTCAGCGTCGTGATCTTTCAATCAACGCATTTCTGACTCCGAGTTCGTGCAACACGAGTGATGAAGAAATTGTCTTCGGCTGGCAGCCAGCTTCTCGCACCATTTCAGAAGCCCAGTGTACGTACTACATGCTGGATGGCCTCGGCACTTGATTGCAGGCCTGCTTCTTCGGTAGCATTCATCGGCACAGGCAACAATCCTTCCACGCCCCGGTGGCCAACAATCGACGGCACTGAAAGACACACGTTGCTTATCCCGCGATAGTCCGTCAGCAGAGAACTCACCGGTAGCACACGCCCCTCGTTCCATAAGATGGCCTCTAGAATCGTAGCGACGGCTAGGCCCACCGCGTAGTTCGTCGCGCCCTTGCCCTGAATGATCTTGTAAGCCGCAGTGCGTACGCTTTCGAAGATCTCCCGTTCCTCCTTGATGCTTAGTATGCCGTGGCCCGGCATGTGCCAGCCCCGTACAGGCACATTGCCAATGCTCGCGCTCGACCACAACGGAATCTCGCTGTCGCCGTGTTCACCAGCGATATATGCATGCACGTTTTGCACCGCCACAGAGCAACGTTGCGCGATGAGAAAGCGGAAACGCGAGCTATCAAGAACCGTACCGCTGCCGAGTACACGCCGGCTCTCCAGTCCGCTCAGTTTCAGTGCCACATAGGTCAACACATCCACCGGGTTGGTTACCATTAGAAGAGTTGCATTTGGCGCCACCCGGAGAAGCTCGGGGATCAGCTGGCGGCAGATTACCGTATTTGCCTCGGCCAGTTCGATACGTGACTGTCCTGGCTTTTGCTTCGCGCCCGCGGTCACCACGACCACGTCGGACTGCCCCAGCACATTCAGATCATCGGAGCCGTCTACCGTGGCCATGGGCACAAACATCAGCCCATGATTCAGGTCCAACACCTCGGCTTCGACCTTCGCCTTTGCTACGTCGAAAAGGCTGACATGCTTGCCAACGCCGCGTACCATGCACGCGTACGCAATGGTGGCACCCACGCTGCCTGCACCGACAATTCCAATCTTTCCCGGTCTCTCATTCATCGATCTTTACCAATGTCTGCAAACCGACAGCACATTATCCGCATCGCGCGGACCTTTGTCACAGCGGATACTACCTGCACACCCAGACCCTTTGGCATGCTTATCCGGAATTTCCAGTGTTGGCTCCGCGGTGTGAGCAAACGTACTAACCTTCATCAGACTGGCCACTCGGGCGGTTCACATTCTGGACACTGGATGCCTATGAACTCAAGCAAGCTCACAATATCTGCGAGTCGAGGAAGTGGCTGCCCATCGCGCGTGCGGTAAGCGCCGAACACTTCGCCAAAGCGATCCGTCACATACACGGCGGCAAACTCTCGCCCCTGTGAATCAGCCGCACCTAACTCCTGATGGATGCGCCCATTGTCATCGATAAGTATCGGATAAGGGAGTTTGAGCTGTTCCTTCTTCTCGGCGGCTTCAACAGGCGACCGCACGACAACAAGAACCTCCGCCTCCTCGTTCCGAATTTGTGTGTACTGACTTGCCAGACCCAAAAGCAGTTGCTCTGTCTCTGTCCGCTCATCTGCACAGATCAGCACGAGATTTGATCTGCCGCGGTAAGCAGACAGTTGAACAGGGTTTCCCAGAGCCGACATCAGCGTAAAATCGCGGAGAAGATAACCGCTTGATGGCAGTTCGTTCCGCGGAGTTTGTATTCTTCCGGCAATCTCAGCCTGTGACATATGAGCCTCTGTTCAAGTAGTCATCCCACTGCCTATTACCAACATTTTTCGCATACAAGCCGTCTAGCTTCCGATTACCTGGTAAAACTCGGCTGCATACTTCGGCTCTTCGGAGAATACTCCGCGCATGGCCACGGTGGTCATTTTGGCTTCCGGACAGCGCACGCCGCGCGCTGTAACGCAATCGTGTTTCCCGGTAATCTTGATGGCACAACCCATCGGCCTCACCTCAGACATAAAGGCAGCGGCAATCTCGGCTACGAGGTCCTCCTGCACAATCGGACGAGCAGCCAGTGCCTGAATGAGGCGAGGGATCTTGGAAATGCCCACGATCCTTCCATCGGGAATATAGCCGAAATCTGCCCTGCCACTATAAATGAGCAGATGATGAGGGCACAGGGAAAAGAACTCGATGCCAGAAACAACGATCAGTTCACGGTTGCAGGAGCGGAAGGTTTTTAGGATCTCAGCAGGCTTAACACGGCTTCCGCGCGTGAATTCGCGGTAGAACTTTGCCACTCTCGTCGGGGTATCGCGAAAATGCTGCGAGCTGATATCCAGTCCCAGTTCCAGCAGGAGCATCGCGACGATTGACTCCAATCGATCCTCACTGGGGCTTACAGAGCCGGCATGGTTTGGGATCATCCGGAGTTCAGAGGGCACTAATCCGCCATCGTCCATCTGCAGCAGACTGTGTCCATTCCCGTTTCCATTACTCTGCACTAATTGCCCCCTGTCCATGGTCTGAGGTTTAAAATCCCGTCCACCGCTGCCCTGTGGATCGGTAGAGAACTTCAACTGCTCGCCAGCTTTTACTCAAATTGCTTTAGAGAGACATCTAAATCGAAGCCGACGATCCGTTTAGCGTTCCTGATAATCACTTTCACACATGCTTTTTAGCTTCTGCTCAAGCTGCATCGGCCGCAATGAACCAGTCATACTATCGCGCACGATGAACGTACTCAAACCAGAGATCACCGATTTGACACTACCAAACGAGATTGGATCCTCCACTGGCCGCAAAGGTCTTTACGTCGCACTGAAGATATAGGTGAAGAATCGTGATGCGGAATGTTTGGTTTGCCAACTTGAAAAGGCGGAATCTTGGACCCCCTATCCAGGGCAGCGCTTAGCGGCCGGTTCCCATGTGCAAAACCCTGCGGACTTCAACAATCTTCCAGGCATAAGAGGGTAGACCTTATGCCAGTAGTTTTTAACCTGTAGATCTTCGAAAAGACCGATAGTTAACTAGAATGCGGTCGGTCTGGCTTCGGGCGTTCGCCGACGTCGATTCGCTACAGATTCAGGAAATGCGTCGGAGGCCGCTCTCCTCACCATTCCTCTTGCGTCCGGATCACTTCATTTTCACTAGCTGAGCCCGCTGACTGAGGGCGCAGGAGTGCTCTTCTGAGAATCGACTCGGGTTCGTGAGAACTGCCAGTGCGGGTCGCACGAGTGGCGTTCCTCATGGGCAACAAGCTTGCCCTCGCTGTCTTCGGACGCAATCGTCTGGAAGCACGTTGTGCAGATTGAATCGATCGATGCGTCAGAATTTCTTCTATGGGCAAACGGGATAAGAGCAACCATTACAAAACTCCTTGCGGTCCGGCGCTTTTGCGCTGCCCGGTGCGAGTGTGACCACACCAGGCGAGTTGAGGATGTCCATGGAACTAACATCTGCAGATACCCGGAAGTTCTTTCAATAGCCTTATCAACCCGGCATTCCTTAGACCTCCTAAACGGTCGCCGGCTGTGAGACCGGTTCGACGGGTGGGTCTAGCGCCCGCTGACGAAGCGTCTCGAAGAGCACGCTCGACAAGTAACGCTCGCCGAAGTCGGGTAAGAGGGCGACAATCAACTTATCCACGTTCTCAGGGCGGGCCGCAACCTTGAGTGCCGCAAGTACCGCTGCTCCGACGGCTTGATCTTGCCCGCCTTCCCGCCGGCCTCAATCATTACCGGCCGATACGGTCTTTCACACCACTGAGTGGATTGTGGCTCTCGAGCTTTGCCACATCGGCTGCTGGTAATCCAGCAATCACTCGATTCAATCGCATCACTGGAACTACCCCTCACTCAACACGCGCCGATGTCGTGCCGCGAAGCGGATGTGAGTACGTCCGATTTATCCAACGACCTCGGTAAGACGCGCGACTCTGTCATAGTCATAAGCCTCGAAATCAACGATTGGTGTCTCGGAAAAGTTTTCGACGGGCGGAGGCGACTGTACGGTCCACTCCAACCCCGCTGCGCGCCACGGATTTGCACCAGCGATCGCTCCATACTTCAACGACCAGATAAGATAGATCGTCGGAAGCAGATAGCCCAGCGCAAGGATGGACGCACCTGCAGTCGATAGGACATTAAGAACCTGGAACTCCGGTGGGTAACTGTGATAACGCCGCGGCATGCCCAGAACCCCAAGAATGAATTGTGGGAAAAACGTGAGATTGAAGCCTATGAACAGAATGATTGCGGCCATCCTCCCCAGCGACTCTGGGTACATTCTGCCTGTTATCTTCGGCCACCAGAAGTGCAGGCCGGCCATGACGGCGCTGACCATACCTCCGACCATGATGTAGTGGAAGTGCGCAACGATGAAGTACGTTTCAGTCAGATGGATATCGAGCCCTAACGAGGCGAGGAAGACGCCTGTCAATCCACCGATGGTAAAGAGGCCAATGAAACCGAGTGAATAGATCATCGGTGTGTCAAAGGAGATTGAGCCTTTGTACATGGTTGCGCACCAGTTGAAAACCTTGATCGCAGATGGCACAGCAACCATCATGCTCATCAATGAGAAAAGCATCGACGAATAAGTGGAAATGCCCATGATGAACATGTGATGTGCCCAAACGAAAAATCCGAATACGGCAATTCCGACTGAAGAAAAGGCTACAGCCGTGTAACCGAAGACGCGCTTTTTGCAGAAGCACGAGATGACTTCCGAGATGACCCCCATCCCTGGCAGGATCATGACATACACTGCCGGATGGGAATAGAACCAGAAGAGATGTTGAAAAAGAAGGGGATCGCCGCCCTTCGTTGGATCGAAAACGCCAATTCCGGTAACACGCTCCAGCACGATGAGCACCATCGATATGGCAATCACCGGTGTTGCCAGAACAAAGATAATGGACGTCGCATAATAGGACCAAATAAACAATGGCAGTCGGAACCACGTCATGCCGGGTGCACGCATCTTGTGGATCGTGACGATGAAGTTGATGCCAGTTAGAATGGACGAAAACCCTGCGATAAAAATACCCATCGCTGCGGCAACCACATTGGTGTTCACATAGTGCGTGCTCAGAGGGGTCGTGAACGTCCATCCTGTATCTACCCCGCCTGCAATCATCATGCAGAGTTCCACACAGCCGCCGATGGCGAACAAGTACCAGCTAAAGAGATTGATCCGCGGGAGTGCCACATCCTTGGCACCGATCATGAGTGGGATCAGAAAATTGCCCAACACTGCTGGCGCAATCGGTACGAGGAAGAAGAAGACCATGATGATCCCATGTATGGAGAACAGTTTGTTATAGGTATCTGAAGCGACGAGATCGCCGGCGGGAGTTAGAAGTTCTAAACGAATGAGTGCTGCCGCAGTGCCGCCGATGACAAAGAAAAATATCGTAGTGAATAAGTAAAGGAGAGCGATGCGCTTGTGATCCAGTGTCAACAGCCAGGATTTGAGTCCGTATTCTGCATTTAGATAATTCTTCGCAGGCAAAGCAAGGAGTTGGGACTGTGCAGCGGACATTATTGCCTACCTCGGGGCGTCTAATGCCCTTCGATGGAATGGTCGTGTGATGTTCGTCTTGCGCCGTAATCTATTTTTCGACCAATGTCACGGACGGAAATTGCGACGATTCCGCAGGGAAAGACATCGGTTGCAGCGGCTCCTGCAGGTTTCGATTTCGCTCAGTTACTCTCTCTCAAGGGGATCGATGAGCCTGCTCTCTCCGAAATCTATAACGCAGACATTCGGCATGCTATGACTTAAGTCAGAGAGAGGCGTTTTTCGAGAGCGAGATGCTTTTTGCCAACGACTTTTGTCACAGACGTGGATCACTTTCCTAAATATGGTTAAACACGGAGGTCCTTGATTATGGCGTATGTAATTGCGGAACCCTGCATTGGAACCAAGGACACCGCCTGCGTAGATGCGTGCCCAGTGGATTGCATTCACCCCGGAAAGAAAGAATCGTCATTTGATTCGGAGGAACAGCTGTATATCGATCCGGTGGAGTGCATTGACTGCGGCGCCTGCGTGCCGGCCTGCCCCGTATCTGCTATTTTTGCGCTCGACGACCTCCCGGACAAATGGAAGCACTTTGCTGAGATCAACGCGAAGCACTACGGACACTGAGGAAAGAATGCGAAGAATCGACTATCGTAGGATTGCACCAAAAGCGGTCTCGGCCATGCTCGAGATGCAACACTATGTGGACCACTGCAGTCTCGAAAGGCCGCTGCTCGAATTGGCAAAGTTGCGAGCGTCTCAGATCAACGGTTGTGCTTATTGCGTGGACATGCACAGTAAGGATCTACGTGCATTAGGTGAATCGGAGCAACGACTCTACGGAGTCGTTGTTTGGCGCGAAGCACCTTTCTTCAATGATCGTGAACGTGCTGCCCTTGCGTGGACGGAGACGGTCACCCTCGTGTCGGAAAGCGGAGTACCGGATGATGTCTACGAGAATGCGAGAAGTCAATTCAACGAGAAGGAATTGGTGGACCTGACGATGGCCGTTATTGCAATTAATGGTTGGAATCGGCTTGCCGTCAGTTTTAGGGTAGTTGCGGGAAGCTATCAGCCGCGTTCACTAGTTGGCCATTCCGAAAAGAAGGCAAATTCGTAGCAGGAAGATAACTTGAGGAGGAGTTTTGTCCATAGGGGCAACAGGTGACCCACTTTGAACTCATTGAGTTTCGTCCTGTGTCCAATAGCACCGTTTCGGCTTGATCTTACCGTTTGGGCTCTGCGTCGGCGTGCACGCAATATCGTTGATCGATGGGATGGCGCCAACTACCGACGAGTCATGGTGTTTGATGAAGAACCAATCGAAGTTCTGGTTATGCAGTCCGGTACCCCTGAGCGCGCCCGGCTGAGAATCACTCTGACCGGCAAGCACATCAATCAGCAATCTCAAGACACAGTGACGTCTGCGCTGACCCGAATGCTGGGTCTTCGAATCGACCTCGGCGAGTTCTATCGGCTGGCCGCTGGAGATAAGCGCCTTGGAATTCTGGCCGAACAGTTCCGCGGACTCAAACCGCCCCGCTTTCCAGACGTGTTCGAAGGTCTTGTGAACGCGATCGCATGCCAACAACTATCACTTACTGTTGGCATTGAATTACAGAATCGACTGGCGAGGCGGTGCGGCCCAGCCCTCGAATCCGACGGCTCCGTTGAATTTGGATTTCCTAGGTCGAAGGAGCTTCTCCTACGGAAACCAGAAGCATTTCGCGAACTTGGTTTCAGCTATCGCAAGGCCAAATATCTGTTGGGACTGTCGCAAGAGACAGCTACAGGCCAGTTTGATTTCGGGCACTTGGAGCACTTGGACAATCCGGCCGTCACTCAGATGCTCTTGAGGCTGCATGGAGTTGGGCGATGGACTGCCGAGTACGTTCTGCTCCGGAGCCTCGGTAGAACCAGCGTGTTTCCAGGCGACGACGTTGGCGCGCGTAACAGGTTGGCTCTCTGGCTCGGACTCGGACGGCCATTGGATTACAGCAGCACAAGACGCATCGTCAATCGCTGGCAGCCTTACGCCGGTTTGGTGTACCTTCACCTTTTGCTGGCGGGCCTGACCCAATCTGGAGAAATCCTTAAAACCGCGCCTTTGGTCATCGCTTGAACGTGAATCGCCCAGTTGGCATCAGGTTATATGAGTTCGAGGTTGAACAAATCCGAGGTGGTTATAAACGGAATGAAGCGTCTGCGCCGCCATGGCCTTCGCCTTTTCTGAGCCCTTGGTCAGAACACGTTCGATCCGATCGCGGTTCTCAGCGATTTGCTCGTATCGCTCCCGAATTGGACGCAAATACTCCACCAGACTGTCGGCTAACGCCTTCTTGAACTGCACATATGTCTTCCCGGCAAACATTTCTTCTGTATCCCGAATGTCGACCCCGCCGACAATGGAGTAGATTTCCAGGAGATTGCTGATTGCTGGCTTGTCGATCGATGTTTTGATTTCGTAGCCGGAATCCGTCACGGCCGATTGAATCTTGGCTTGGATTTCTTCTGGACGATCCGTAAGGCAAATGGTCCCCAAGGGGGACTCCGAAGATTTGGACATCTTTTTCTGTGGGTTCTGAAGATCCATAATGCGAGCGCCCATGGGCGCGATCAGTGGCTCGGAAATCGTGAACGTCGCAGAGAATCGGTTATTGAACCGCTGTGCAAGATCGCGAGCCAGTTCAAGATGCTGTTTCTGGTCTTCTCCGACCGGAACGCTGTCCGCCTGATAGAGCAAGATATCGGCGGCCTGCAGCAAAGGATAGGTAAACAACCCTGCAGTCGCTCCAGTCTCATCCCGCCGAGATTCCTTTTCCTTGAACTGCACCATACGACGCAATTCCCCCACGCGCGTAAGGCAGTTCAAGACCCACGCAAGCTCGGCATGATATCCAACCTGGGATTGAAGAAACAGGACTGAACGCTTCGGGTCGATTCCCACGGACAACAGGAGGGTTGCGGTTCCCCATGTTCGCTTCCGTAACTCTCCCGGGTCCTGGGGCGTCGTGATCGCGTGCAGGTCAGCAATAAGGAAGAGGCATTCCGCATCGGCCTGTCGCGCCACCCAATGCCGTAAAGCCCCGAGGTAATTGGCGAGGTGAATCTCGCCCGTAGGCTGATGCCCGAGAGGATGCGAGTCACGCAGACTGCCTTTCCACCGCAGAATCGCTAGCCACTCGATCCGCAACGCCGCAGAGGGAATGAAAGCTCTGCCCACTCGCTTGTACGCAGACCCTTTCCACGATGCACGGTTCGGGGTCTTCAGGCCACGCGATTGTGATCAGCAAAGCGGTCTCCTCGAGAGCCTCTACGTCGTGGGATAAATGAGGATCGAGTGAGATGACGTGCCCTACCGGGGCATCGAAAACCTCATTGAACACACGGACCTTAATGTGTCCGCTCACAACCTATTCGGCGAGGACTTGCAACAATCTCTGTGTCGGTTGCAGGATACTGGATTTCGCTAAGCAGGCAATGAGTGCAAAGCAGTAATTTCCAAGGCCGCCTTATGAGTCACATCACTAGGTGGCAACATGGCTACCTGTTCCGGTTCAAGGCCGCAAACACCGCAGACCCTGGCGCCGGCCCATGGGTTTTCGATGCCGCTCTCCCTCAATGCAGTGACCAGCCTGCGCGGGTCCCCTAAATCACTCCAGCCCACTTCCCCACAGTTGGCAACAGCTAGCCCTTCG
>Ga0207639_10002010_pt1 | contig 13699 bp, 10 predicted proteins | sample KBSCornC32_FD_184299 | JGI IMG/M metagenome (GOLD analysis project Ga0207639, IMG submission 184299) | Corn rhizosphere microbial communities from Kellogg Biological Station, Michigan, USA - KBS Corn C3-2 (SPAdes) (version 2) | ecosystem: Host-associated > Plants > Roots > Rhizosphere > Soil ...
GTCCGCAAAGGTCATTGACCTGTTCTGCGGCATCGGTGGTTTGTCGTACGGGTTTGCCCAGTCGGGGTTTGAGATTGCCGGTGGCATTGATTTCGACGCGAGCTGCGAAACAACATATACGTCGAACATCGACGCTCAGTTCCTTGTTAGAGACCTTGCGAACTGTCCAGTGTTCGAGATCGATGAGCTTTTTGAAGGTGCATCCGTCAAGATTTTGGTTGGCTGTGCACCGTGCCAACCGTTCTCAGTTTACAACAACAAGATCAAGAAGGAAGTAGTGGCGGACCACGGTTCGAAGTGGCAACTTCTTTACAACTTCGCGGACATTATTGAGGCAACGAAGCCTGATGTAATCTCCATGGAGAATGTGCCGCAACTGCTTCGATTCAACTCTGGAAAGGTGTTCACGGACTTTAAGGCTCGGCTGGAGGGCAAGGGCTATGCTGTGTCCCACTACGTAATTGATGCTAAGGACTACGGAGTTCCGCAACGACGGAAACGACTCGTCCTCTTCGGCTCGTCCTTCGGATCAATAAAACTGATCGATCCGCCTATGAAAGATAAGCCGGTCACCGTACGGCAGGCCATCGGGCACCTGCCGCGCGTTGAAGGAGGACCTAGCCATCCGAAGGATCCACTACATCGAGCGCGCAAGCTCTCCGATCTGAATATACGGAGAATTCAAGCCACTCCAGAAGGGGGCTTTTGGCGGGATTGGGATGAAAGCCTAAAACTCGAGTGTCACAAGAAAGATTCCGGAATTAGTTTTAGAAGCGTGTACGGCCGTATGCGATGGGACGAAGTATCCCCGACGATCACCACCTATTGTATTGGCCTAGGTAATGGTCGATTTGGGCATCCTGAACAGGACCGAGCCATAACATTACGTGAGGCCGCGATTCTGCAGGGCTTTCCTTGCAACTACAACTTTCCAGTGCCCGGTCAGGATGCGTCGATGCAAACAATAGCACGACACATCGGAAATGCCGTGCCTGTCGGACTCAGTGCCGCAATTGCAGAGAGCATCAAGATTCACCTTGAAGAAGTCGCCAATCAAACAAACGCAACCGCCGACAACCATTAATTGGCGGTTCGATGTTAATACGTTTCGACTGCTCGGTCGTGAACTCATCACAGATCGGATCACGGCCGTGTATGAGCTCGTTAAGAACTGCTACGACGCGAATGCAACGGACGTATATGTGGACTTCAAGGACGCCTCACTCGATCCCATTAACGGAACCATAACCATCTCTGATAACGGAACCGGAATGTCATTTTCAGATATCCGGGACAAGTGGATGGTTGTGGGTACAAACAGTAAGCGCACAAAACTTTATTCGGATCCTCCCTTCGACCGAAAATTTGTCGGCGAAAAGGGCATCGGTCGATTCGCAGTTGATAAGCTCGGCGAACGGCTACTGATCAGAACGAAGACAAAAGGCGAGAGACGCCGGCTGAACGTCACCATTAAATGGGATGAGTACGAGACGAAGGCGAACGCCCCTAAACCGATGCTTTTCACGGAAATGGCAAACGAGTTTTTCTATGAGCCAGCACCCGCAGACGAGCACGGAACCACTCTTGTAATTTCGCGACTTAGCGAGAACTGGTCAAACTTTGATCTTGACAGGCTTTACATAGAGCTATCAAAGATAGTCTCGCCCTTCTATCCCGTTGATCCGCCATTTGATATTTTCCTTAACTCAAATACCGATTTGGAATACAGGAATACAGCTGTAAAGGCTGACCCAGTAAAGTACTACTCGCACTATGGTGAACTCAGTTTTGATTTGAGTACCGGAAAACAACAGGTCCTGAAACTTAATCAAAGCAACGGTAAGATTCAAACCGACTGGATCGATATCCAATCCTTTGGACCCATAAAGATGCGCGTGTACTACTTCAACGAATCTGCAAAAAAGAGATACCGGACAGCTTACAAAAATGATGAAAGCCGTATAGACGGAATAAAGATATACAGGGATGGAATCATCACAACGCCGTTCGCTGAGTACGAAGGAGATCCCAACAAGAAGCGGGACATTCTAGGTATAGATAAGCGGCGCTGGCGAGGTGCATTCGATAAGGTTGGGACTCGTGAAATTATCGGTGTCGTAGATATAAGCAAACAGCAAAACCCCAACATCATCGATGCCACCAATCGGCAAGACTTCATCGACAACTCAGAATACAGGCGCCTAAAGGAATTCATCATTGAGCAAATCGATGTGCTTGGTGAATTGAAGGACTACGAGCGAAAGGTCAAGCGCTCCGCCGTCGAAAAGGAGCTTCAAAAAGCGAGCGACGAAGTCAAGCAATTCTCGACAGAGATCAGGTCTCTTGAAAAACAAATCGTCCGAGAGCACCCACAACTTAAGGGAGTATTGACTCCTTTGGTCGATCAAGCTTCAACCCTCGGGAAAACAATCTCCGACAGCATCAGCGAACAGAAGAAGTTCGAAAAGGATGTAGTTAGAAAAGAAAAGATTTACCTCAGTCTAATGTCCCTTCAGGACTATGCCGCTAATATCTCGCATGCCGTAAGGACCTCTCTTGGGAAAATCAAGCGTTCTGCGGAATTTTTCGTGAACAATTTTCCGAATCCAACATTTGATGATCTCTTCAAGGAATATGCCCTATTTATATATGGCGAAATGAACGTCCTTCTAAAAGTCACGGATTTCATGCTGAGTTACGCGAGTTCAGAATTGGACTTTGAGGATGTGGATATAAAGGAACTGATCGAGAGCATTTTTCTTTCTGAATACCGGACTGTATTGGAAGCAGAAAACATTAGTGTTGAATTGGAGATACGGGACACCTTTATTATCAATACAAACAAACGCTTTTTTCACGACATCTTTGGTAACCTGATTTCCAATTCAATAAAGGCGCTGAGGAATACGCCAAACAAGGTGATCAAGTGTTCGGGCCTGCTAGGATCCGATGCTTTTGATCTCTACTTCTCTGATAACGGGTATGGGATCACTAAAGGCGATGAGGAGTGGATATTTGGGCTCTACAATACCCGTACTGCTGACAAGGGCGGAGCGGGAATCGGACTTTATATAGTGGAAAAAAGGATCGAAGCTCTAAGGGGCTCAATAGAGGTGGCAGAAAGTGAGTTCAAACCGATTGGAGCCACCTTCAAGATCACATTCCCGTTCGATAGGGACTGATATGAATTTAGACAGCACACAGATAGTTGTTATCCACGACGGTCTGATTTCGACAAACGATCCTCTATTGGTTGAACTCAGAATTCGGTTTGGCGAACAAAATGTAGAGTACTTTCCGAGCTCGAACCCAGGCCTTGAGTACGTTCTTGCAAATCTCAGCTCTAAAATGGTCGTTCTGCTCGATGTTAACTTTAGTCATGGCGAGAAATCTGGTTTTCAAGTTTTCGAAGAAATTCGAGAGCGGACCTCTCTCATTTACGTCATCATGATCACTGCCAACGATCTCAACACATTAAGAACTGAGGATCTGATCACGCTGGTAAACCACGACGCCTTTGCTATAGAAAGCGTCGCATCAGATTACATAAAGATAATTTCGCTCGTCGACAAAGCCGCTCATCAGTTGGAGGTTCGAGTCGCCAGCGTGCTTGAGCAGTGGATAAACTTGCGCTCCCCCGACGAGCAGGCGACACAATTCATAATGACAAGTGATGGCACGAAATACACTCTTGGTGATCTGTTAGGAGAGATTCGTCAGCAATCTGAAATCGGCATGGCAGTAGAACGAAATATTCTTGTTCTAGCCATTGACCTACTCACGCGCCAAAAGGAAAAACTTAATGGCTAGCTTCCACATCCTCTACGATGAAGAGGATACCGAGTTGGGCGGGTACTTTGAGGCCTGTAAGAGTGATCTGGTAAGATTTCTCGGAGATAATCTCGCCGGCTCACCTATCAGCGAGCTAAACGCCTCGTTCGATGTCGCGACTCTCGATGCATACCTTCGGGGGATCAATCCGCATAATTATCTGCTTATCGCATATTCTCACGGTGACGACTCATCGCTATCGCGTAACGGAGTTCGATATATCTCGACACAAACTAATGCGTCCCTTCTAATCAATTCCCTTTTCTACGCAGTCTCGTGCTTGAGCGCCAATGATTTAGGCCCGGAAATAATCGGTCACGGAGGCCATATTTTCGTGGGGTACCGGCGGACCTTCATGATCCCCTTGGACTATCAGGAAGTCTCTATCAATTGTGCAAATAGCGGCCTGCATATGTTCATCTTGGGTCAGAAGGCTGGCGTAGCCTTTGAATCAATGAAGGCGTTCTACACAACACAGATAGATCGACTAATGCAGTTTGGAGCAATCATCGCTGCGTCCTTATTGGTCGACGCTAGAGAATCGCTCGTCTTCCTCGGCGATGCCGATCTAGCGATTACGGACTTCCCTTAAGTCGGTCCTCTATTCATAGTAAAAAAGCCTCGCCGATCACTCGGCGAGGCTTTTGATTTTTAACCAGCGAAGCGGCTATTCCGCGATCGCCATTTCCTTTTCTTCTTTTTTCCTTCCACCAATTTGGATCAGCGGTTCGGCTTTAATTTGTGCCTTTTCCAAAACCATCTGGTTATACAACTTCCTCATCATCTGCATCTCTTCAGCGGCGGTCTTGGGACCCTCCATGTGGGGCTTGTTGGGACGCTCGAGGTCGACCTGATTCAACACCAGGTTGTGTGAAGCGTCGCCGAGCTCGACTTCTTTGCCGCGGGCAAAGACCTCGTGGCGGCCGTGGTCTTTGTACCATTGCGCGACGGTCGCGTTTTGGTGCATGTGCTCGATAATATTCCTCCAGCCGATGCCGGTGTTGTAGGCACAGAAGGAGATCTCGCCCTCCTGGGTGCCGTAGGGGATGATGCACATCTCCGTGCGGCGAAAGTCGTAGTTAAACAGGTCCTGGAACCACATGCCGGCGATAAAGAGGAAGTTCCAAGGATCGTCGCGACGCTTGGCTATGTCCTCCATCGTGCGGGTGCCGTCGACCTTGCCGTAGGATTTGCCGGTCAGGCCAAACGACTTGTCGAACTTTTTAAAGATGCCGCCGAGGGTCAAAGAATTAGGTCCGCCGTACGGATTGTAATTCTTGAGAAGGGCGAGGCCCATCATCATGTTCGAGAACCACTTGCCTCGGGCAGTGTCTGTGATGTGCCGCATGTCGTCGACCAGTCCCTGAATGTTGAGGAACTGCGGGACGGGCGCCATCTCCTTGGTGTCCTTGTTGACCATCACGGCCGTGCCGACGCCGCAGTTCGGGTGGCAGCCGCAGCTAACCTGTCCCCACTCGGCCTCAGGCCCGTGAACGACGTCCGCAAAATCCGCAAACGCTCCCATCAGCGACAGCGGGAACCAGTCGCGCGTCGGCTCCGTTATTCCAACTTGGCCTTTGACGTCATGCGCAAGGTGAGCGAGCGTGTAACGCTGCTGCAACCGACGCTCCGGCGTGATGTGCTCGTCGCGTCCCGTGAACGACACCGGCTGAAACGCGATGAACGAGATCTTCTTAGGATTCTCCAGAGCAAACCGAATGATCGTACCGACCTGATCGTTATTGATGCCGTTGACCAGCGTGGTCACGAGAATGATGTCGACGCCCGCCTCGTGAAGGTTGTTGATCGCACGCAGTTTGACGTCAAACAGGTTGCCGATCTGGCGGTGCGAGTTGGCGTCGTTGCCGATACCGTCGAACTGCAGATATACGAACCGCAATCCCGCCTCGGCCGCCTCGCGGCAAAATTCTTTTGATTTGGCAAACTCAATTCCGTTCGTCGCGGCCTGCACCGAGTTGTAACCAACTTTACGTGCATAGCGGACGGCATCGAGGAAGTACGGCGACAGCGTCGGTTCGCCGCCCGAGTACTGCACCGACATCTGGCGACGCGGCTTGATCTGGATCGCGTTGTCGAGGATCTCCTGTACGTCCTCCATCGACAGCTCGTGGACAAAGCCGACCTGATTCGCATCCATAAAGCACGGATCGCACATCATGTTGCAGCGATTCGTGAGGTCGACCGTCAGCACCGCACCGCGTCCGTACTTCACCGACGATGTGCCGTGGTTGTGGAGCTTCTCGTCGTTGTGAGCCTCCATGTCGCGGCCCGGGAAAAGCGACTCGATGTGCTGGAGGAACTTCGAGTCGATCGCCATCATGTCCTCGATCTTGCCGTGCGTCGGACAATCCTTGATCATCCACACCTGCCCGTCACGCTCGATGATCGACGCCTTGATCTCGCCAACCTTCTCGTTGATCAGCATCGAGACTTCCTTGTCGCCGTTGATGATCGCCTCACGCGCCTCGATCACGCACTGGGGACAAAGCGAATCCGTCTGCCGAGGGAAGCCAAGCGTCGGCTTCGTCTTTTGCCACGATTTGAGGATCGGCTTGTCAGCCCACTTGGGCGTGAAACTCGGATTCGGCTTGAACTGATTCACGCTTTTGATCGCGTTGAACGCTCCCGCCGCAACATAGGTCAGTGCTTTTTCGACGTGCTTGATGGGTCTGGTCATGGTTTGAACTCTCTTCTCAGTGGTTGTCTCAGTGATGCGATCGGTGATCTCATCAAAATGCCCGCAGGCATAGCTATCTGTAGCTGCTATGGCAAAGCGTGTGCCAATCACCAGATCAAACTATATCCGAGCTAAGTAGTTGAGAGAATTGTATTTAGCTGCACATCAAGTGGGTTGTAGCTCGACGGCCGTGTTCCCTTTTGATACAGATGAAAATCCATAAACCAATATGCGTCAAAATGTTACACGAATGACATAAACGTTTTCACGGCTATAATTTACGCAAATGGACCCTCGAAAGGCTGACATCCCCGCTCCACGTCTTATTCGTGCGCTGAGAAGGTACGACCTTCTCCCCGCCATCGTGTTCCTCCCAACACGGCGAAAATGCGACGAAGCGGCCGAGGAAGTTGCCGCCGACAAGTTGCAAAAGAATGATCCTGAACGCATGCGTCGGCGTCAGGAGATGTTCGACGCGGTGCTCGCTGAGCACACTGAGATCGCCGATCATAAGCACATCGACCTGATCGTTCGCGGCGGCATTGCGGCGCATCATGCGGGGCACATTCCCTCGTGGAAGCTGCTGATCGAGCGAATGATGTCGCAGGGTCTGCTCAACGCACTATTTGCGACGTCGACGGTCGCGGCGGGCGTGGACTTTCCCGCGCGCACGGTCGTGATAACAAATGCCGACACTCGCGGCAATGATGGATGGCGAGCATTGACCGCGAGCGAGCTCCAGCAGATGACCGGTCGCGCGGGGCGGCGTGGTCGAGACAACGTCGGGTTTGTCATTCTCGCTCCCGGACAATTTCAAAATCCGCGAACGATCGCCGAGCTGTTGAAATCACCGCCGGACGCGCTCGAGAGTCAATTTCGTGCGACCTACACGAGCCTTTTGAATTTGCTGGATGCGTTTGGATCATTTGAGCAGGTGCGTGAGATCGCGGAGAAGAGCTTTGCGTTTCGTGAGCGACGCAATCGACATGAGCAAGACCTTGGCGGCCGTCTGTGGCAGCCATTCGAAGACATGGCGCGCGTGCTCGCGCACTTTGGCTATCTCGACATCAAGGCGGAGAAGGTCACCGCCGAAGGCAAGTGGCTCGCGGACCTCCGGGTCGATCGTCCGCTCCTGATCGGCGAGGCTCTGAAAGACGGTATCTTTGACGACCTGGAGCATAAACACGCCGCCGGCCTCATGGCCGCCGTCGCCGCCGACGCGGACCGCAGCTATGGCGAGATGCATGCTTCCAGACGAATGGAAGATTTTCTTACCGACCTCAATGCGATCGTCTCACGCGTATCAAACATCGAGTGGAAAAACGGAGTTCCCCCAGTCGCGGAGATCAACTACTCCGCCGCCGCTGCTGCCGAGCGTTGGACCCAAGGCATGTCCTGGGACGAACTCGTCGACCGCACCCACGCTGAAGAAGGCGACCTCGTCCGCCTCCTCTCCCGCACCGCCGAGGCCCTAAAACAACTCGCCCATCTCCGCTCCTCAAACGCAAAAGCCGCCGCCATCGCCGCGACGGCCTCCGAAACCATCCTGCGAGAGCCGGTGATCTAGAGCGGCAGGACCATTTCGTACTGGACGAGACGTTCGTAAAAGCCGTGGTCGTGAAAGAACTGCATCGCTCCCGGCAAGTTTTTGTCTATATTGATCACCTGCATTGAATAGCCGTCGGCCATGTCGGCTTGCATCGCTTGGAGCAGTGCGGTGCCGACACCGTGGTGCCGATATTCCTTGTCGACAGCCATCTGGGCGGCGCGGCCATAATTTGAAGAATAGATGATGTACCCGACGCATCGTTCGCCGACGAATGCGCAATTCACCGTCTTATTGCTCCGGCTGCGGGCGATAGCGGCGGGTGAATTCTGCCATGATGGCAGTCCGTCCCAAAAGCCTGAGAATAGCTCCCAGTCCGGATCATCGACCGCTCTGATCACAATGTTTTTGGAAACGCGAGTAGGCACGCGGAGTTCACCGTCGCACTGCAGGAGAGCGAGCTCTCGCTGCACATGAAATCCCAGCTTCTCATAGAGGCTGATCGCTGGGATGTTCGACGTGATCACCTCGAGCAGACACTGACCGATGCCCTCAGCACTAAACAGCGGCAGCATCATCTCAAACATCGATTGGCAGATATGCCGCCGGCGATGTGATGGGATGACGCCGCTGCCGGCGTCGTAAACCGTCTTAACACCGTCCCAATCTCCAAAGCCGTTTAACGAGAACCCAACCAGTCGTCCATTCGCAAAGCATGCGGCCGTCCTGCTCAAGTCAACGCCATTCAGGAGGAGATGATTCTTAAACTGGCTTTCGGTCAGCGCAAAGGGATAGACATAATCCGAAAACGCCTCGGTGAATGTCGAATACAATGCGTCGAAGTGTTCCTCACCAAGGAAACAGCAGTGCTGTAACGCGGTTTCTTCCGATATGTGCATCTGCTAGACTTGGGACAGGATAGACCACCACTAAAATAGTGGCGTTTAGCACGTAATGCAAGTACTTTTAGCGGACGAATACGGGTTTTGTTTTGGTGTTGAGCGTGCCGTCGACATGGTCGAGGACGCTCTCGAACATGGCGACAAAGTGCGTACTCTCGGGCCGCTTATCCACAATGAGCAGGAGATGCAGCGTCTGGTCCGCGAGGGTGTCACAACGATAAATGAACCGGTCCAGATCGGCCGCGGGGAGACAGCCGTGATCCGCGCTCACGGAGTTACCCCGGACGTGCAGCGGGAGCTTGAGAAGAAGGCGGCGAAGGTCGTTGACGCCACATGCCCTTTCGTCACGCGGGTGCAAAAGCTTGCCGCTCGTGCCGCCGCCGCCGACCGTCACATCGTCGTCGTCGGCAGCCCTGACCATCCGGAAATGATCGGCGTCAAAGGCTACGCTCCGGACCACGCTTTTGTCATTCGCGATGAGACCGAGGTCGCGACTCTACCGCAGTTGAGAAAACCGCTTGTGGTATCTCAAACAACGATCAAGGCAAAGACATTTTTCGACACTGTGGAGGCTGTTAAGACAAAGACCAAAGACAAGGTCGAGGTCGTCAACACGATCTGCTCCGCAACACGCGATCGTCAAGACGCCGCTCGGGCGTTATCGACCATGGTCGACGCCTTTTACATCATCGGCGGCCGCCATTCCTCAAATAGCGTCAAGCTGCTCGCGGTCTGCAAAGAGAATTGTGAAAAAAGTTTCCTGATCGAAACCGAGGACGAGATCAACGACAATGACCTCTCGGGAGTCGAGACGGTCGGCGTCACCGCCGGCGCATCAACGCCCGATTGGCTGATCGAGAAGATCGTCAAACATCTCGAAGATATCCAACCCAATGAAGACGCTTCCCTTGAGCCCTAGATCACTCACACAAAACCCGACGGCAGCACAGGAAAAACATGCGACTGAACATCGGAACCTTGATATTCTTGGCGGCCTTCGCGGTAGCCGCCGGTTCCATGTATGGTCAAACTGCTCCTGATCTAACGCCCGCAGAAAAGGTGATAGTAGAAAAGATGCGTCATCTTCGCGCTCTCGCCGACGACGTTAGGCCCACCACAACCCGACAACTTGCACTTGACATCCGCGCGCTGCCCAAGACAGCGCACAAGATCGATCTTGCCAACGACCTTGCGTCTCTCTCCACGGAGGGTGATTTCGGCCACGACACATTGCAGGAGGTCGCAACCACACTCGCCATGGCACTCGTCGAGCAGCCGCAGCCGATGAGCGACAACCAACCGGCCTTTGCGTACACGGAACTTGCGACCCTTGTACGTTACGAACACGTGGACGCACAGCTTGACGATCCTCAATTCAAAGCTGCCTTTATAAAGCTGGAGGCCGATGACACGGCCCGCGCAACGGCTGACTTTACGCTGAACGATCTACAAGGCAAGCCCTGGTCACTTCGTGATCTGAAGGGAAAAGTAGTGCTCGTGAATTTTTGGGCCACATGGTGTGCACCATGCCGAAAGGAGATGCCCGACCTCGACGCTCTTTATAAACGATTCAAGGACCAAGGCTTGGTGATACTCGCGATCGACGATGAGGAAATCGCAAAAATAACACCGTTCCTCAAAGACAAGCCCGTGTCATATACCGTCCTGCTCGATACCGGCCGAAAAGTGAACGACCTTTTCCGCATCGACGGCATTCCAAAAAGCTTCATCTACGACCGCGACGGCAAGCTCGTCGCGGAGTCGATAGATATGCGCACACAAAAGCAGTTTCTCGCTTTATTGGCTAAGGCTGGCCTTCATTAGCCCCGTAGTCGCCGAAACTATTTCTTTAGCCAGCCGAGCAATGCATTCAATGTGATATCTCGATTCGTCTCGTAGATCGCCTGCGTAAGCGGTATCGACATCGGGCACACCTGCACGCAGTTTTGCGCATTGCCGCAGTTCGTAATACCGTCGCCGTCCATTAGACCGTTGAGTCGATCCTCCTCGGTGATTTTGCCGATGGGATGCATGTTAAAAAGGCGAGCCTGCGCGATCGCCTGCGGGCCGATGTAGTTGTCCCCGTGGTATTGCGGACAAGCCTCCAAACAGCAGCCGCACGTCATGCAGCGCGAATAGGCGTAACGGACCTGCGCCACCTCATTAGGAATATGCGGTCCCGGACCAAGGTTATAAGTTCCGTCGAGATCGATCCATGCATGAACCTTCTTCAGGTGCTCAAACATCGGCTGCCGATCGACTTTGAGATCACGCACGTTCGGAAATTTCGACATTGGCTGCAGCGTCACCGTGTCTCCGCCAGATGCAACGAGAATGTCATCAATGAGTGCTGAGCACGACTGCCTCACGCGACCGTCGATCACCATCGTGCAGATGCCGCAGACCTGTTCGAGACATGACATGTCCCATACCGGCGGTGTCGTTTGCTTACCGTCGGTCGTAACCGGATTCTTGCGGATCTCCATCAGTGCGGAGATCACATTCATGTTGCGGCGGTACGGGATAGCGAACGTCTCCCAATACTGCGGCGCACCTTCCTTCTCCCGCCGCTGGATCTTGAATTTGATCGTCTCCGGCGGATTCTCAAGCCGCTTCTTTTCGTGATGTGTGGTCATCAGTGTGCCGCCTTCCCCTTATAATCCCTCTTTCGCGGCTCAACCAGCGATATATCTACCGGCTCATAGGAAAATACCGGTGCCTCTGCTGCATATTCTGCGATGGTGGTCTTTAACCATTCGGCATCGTTCCGCTCCGGAAAATCGGGTTTGTAATGCGCTCCGCGCGATTCGTTTCTATTCAAAGCCCCGAGGGTTATCACGCGTGCGAGAGCGAGCATGTTCGCAAGCTGTCGTGCATGCGGTATCGCCTGCGTGGCCCACAGATTAGAATCGTTTATAGAGATCCTCTTAAATCTCTCCTGCAGCTCGCGAATCTTGTCATCCGTCGCCTGCAGGCGATCGTTGTAACGCACTACGGTGACGTTGTCGGTCATCACCTTGCCAAGCTCCTCGTGGAGTTTGTACTGGTTCTCACTGCCCGTCGAGTGGACGATCGAATCATTGGTCTCCTGCTGACGCCGCAGCTCGTTATCGTGAATGCCGTTCGTCTCCGTGTTGCCGCGTTCGACGTTTTGCGCATACTCGATCGCGGAAGGAGCCGCGGTGAATCCGCCGTAAACACACGACACGAGCGAATTAGCACCGAGACGATTTGCGCCATGGATCGAGTAGTCGCATTCGCCTGCGGCAAACAGCCCGGGAATGTTCGTCCGCTGCTCAAAATCGACCCACAGACCGCCCATCGAGTAATGCACGCCTGGGAAGATCCGCATCGGCACGTATCGTGGATCGTCACCAACGAACATCTCATAGATCTCGAGTATCGCGCCCAGCCGCTCGGTCAACACCTCGGCCGGAATGTGCGTGAGATCGAGATAGACCTGATTCTGTCCCGCTACGCCATGTCCCTCCAGACAGACCTGAAAGATCTCTCTCGTCGCGATATCGCGGGTGACGAGGTTGCCGTATGCCGGATATTTCTCCTCCAAAAAATACCAGCGCTCCGACTCTGGAATGTCTTTGGGATTTCTTGTGTCGCCGTCGGCCTTTGGCACCCAGACGCGTCCGCCCTCGCCGCGTGCGGATTCGCTCATCAATCGAAGCTTGTCTTCGCCCGGGATCGATGTCGGATGTACCTGTATAAACTCACCATTCGCGTATCGCGCACCTTGCTGGTAACAAGCCGAATTCGCGCTGCCTGTGCACGTCATGGAATTCGTCGATTTACCAAAGATCAGTCCTGGACCGCCTGTGGCCATAATGACGGAGTCCGCCTTAAAGACCTTCAGCTCCAGCGACTGCAGGTTCATCGCAACGAGGCCGCGACACACCTGATGATCGTCAAGCACAAGCGAGAGCATCTCCCAGCCCTCGTATTTATTGACTTTGCCGGCGACCTCCCATTTGCGCACCTGCTCATCAAGTGCGTACAAAAGCTGCTGTCCCGTCGAGGCCCCGGAGAATGCCGTGCGGTGATGCATCGTTCCGCCAAAGCGTCGAAAATCGAGCAGTCCCTCTTTTGTCCTCGAGAATGGCACGCCCATTCGATCAAACAGATAGATGATCTCGGGCGCCATGTCGCACATCCGCTTGACCGGCGGCTGGTTCGCCAAAAAGTCGCCGCCGTAGACCGTATCGTCAAGATGCTTCGCCGGCGAATCGCCCTCGCCCTTTGTATTGACCGCCCCGTTGATCCCGCCCTGCGCGCACACCGAGTGCGAACGCTTTACCGGCACGACCGAGATCAGATCGACCTCGTGTCCCGCCTCCGCGATCTTCATCGCCGCCGCCAATCCGGCAAGCCCGCCCCCGACGATCGCAATTTTTAATCCAGTCGCCATAACAAATGTTCAGAGTGCAAGCTTCAGCTTGTTCTTCCTAAGCAAGAGACAAGCTAAAGCTTGCACTCTAAACCTATAACTTTCCGCTCCCTTGCGGCGGCCTGTCCGTCGTTAGCCTCGGCTCCGCACACAATGAATTCGGCAGTAACCCGCATGGCTTCACAAAACCAACTGCGGCATTGATACCCGTGACGCCCAAAAACACGGCGAGCGCGAGCGAGGCATACAATGCGACCTTCTGCGCCTTTTCGCCGATCACGATTCCCCAATCGACCGCGAACAAAAACAACCCGTACGCCAGA
>Ga0207639_10002013_pt1 | contig 13688 bp, 10 predicted proteins | sample KBSCornC32_FD_184299 | JGI IMG/M metagenome (GOLD analysis project Ga0207639, IMG submission 184299) | Corn rhizosphere microbial communities from Kellogg Biological Station, Michigan, USA - KBS Corn C3-2 (SPAdes) (version 2) | ecosystem: Host-associated > Plants > Roots > Rhizosphere > Soil ...
GGTATCGGGGTCCAAGAAATATTCGGCGGTTGTTCGCGACAGCTGGACGGTGGAGACCAAAAATACGGCCAGCTATCCCCGCCTGACGACTTCCAGTTCGGCGAATAATTTCCGGAATTCAGACTACTGGACCTATGGCTTGAACCGGCTGAACCTTTCGAAGGTACAGTTGACCTATACTTTCCCTGCCAGCGTCCTCCGAAATTCTTTTGCGAAGGGGCTGAAGGTTTATATCAGCGGCAACGACCTGCTGACGGTGGGAAAGAACAGGAAATTGATGGAGCTGAACACGATGGGGACGCCTCAGACCCGGTTTTACAATTTTGGCATCAAGGGTGAATTTTAATGCAAATATTAACTCAACGAATTGATATGAAAAAGAGGCTGGTTTATTTATTGGCCGCGGTATTATTTCTTTCGGGATGCAGGAAGGTGCTTTCTCCTGCCGATGAAAACAACAGGCAGCTCAGCGATATATATACGAATGCTCCGTTTGCGGAAGGGCTTTTGCTCAATGGTTATACGCGTCTGCCGATGGCAGGCTATTCTTTCAATGACGTCGCTACGGATGATGCCGTGTCGAACGATCCGAACAATAACTATCGCCAGATGGCTACGGGGCAATGGTCTTCTATCAGCAACCCGGTGGACCAGTGGACGGGGGCTTTTGCGGCGATACAATACCTGAACATTTTATTGAGCCAGGCGGACAAGGTCACCTGGGCGACTACGGGGCAGTACACCAACCAGCTATTCGATGACCGCATAAAGGGAGAGACCTTTGGATTGCGGGGCTTGTTCATGTACTATTTGCTGCAGGCGCATGCGGGCTGGTCGGCAGACGGGAAGCTGCTGGGTTTTCCGATCCTGACAAAGCCGCTGGATGGTCAGTCCGATTTCAAGACGCCGCGCAATAGTTTTGGGGACTGCGTCCAGCAGATATACAAGGATCTCGATTCGGCTGAAAGCTATCTGCCGCTGGATTTCGAGAACATTTCCCTGGCCAGCCAGATACCGGCCAAATATGCGGGTAAGACGACTGTCGCCGACTACAACCGGGTGTTTGGCGCTTTCGACAGGCAGCGGGTGACGGCGCGCATTGTGAAAGGGATACGCGCCAAGCTGTCTCTGCTGGCTGCAAGTCCGGCCTTCAGCCAGGGGTCGGGTGTTGCGTGGGTAAAGGCGGCCGACGATGCGGCGGCGGTGCTGGATCTGAACGGGGGGCTTTCGGGGCTGGCTGCCAATGGGGGCTACTGGTACTCGAGTAAGAATGCCGGCGAGATAAATGGCGTGTCTTCGGGGGTAAATCCGAAGGAGGTCCTGTGGAGGGGCAATGTGAGCGATGCCAATGGCAACGGCAATAACCTGGAAAAGGATAACTATCCGCCGAGCCTGTATGGAAAAGGCCGTGTGAACCCTACGCAGAACCTGGTAGACGCTTTTCCCATGGCCAATGGCTATCCGATCACAGACGCTGCCGGCGGGTATGATCCCAACAATCCCTATGCGAACCGCGATCCGCGTCTGGCCCTTTATATTGTTGTGAACAAGAGCAAGATGGGGCCGGGCGGTCCGACGATCCTGACCCAGGCGGGAGGCACCAACGATGGATTGAACGCTACGCTCTTCTCGACCCGTACGAGCTATTATATGCGCAAGCTGCTGCGGGAGGACGTAAACCTCAATCCCGCCAATACGAACACGCAAAAGCATTACGTGCCATATATCCGTTATACCGAGCTGTTCCTGTCCTACGCCGAGGCCGCGAATGAAGCCTGGGGGCCGGACGGCAAGGGGTCGCATGCCTATTCGGCGAGGGATGTTATTGCCGCGATACGCAAGCGGGCGGGCATCGTGCAGCCGGACGCTTATCTCGCATCCATCAGCACAACGGAAGACATGCGAGCGCTTATCCATAACGAGAGGCGTCTCGAGCTGTGTTTCGAGGGATTCAGGTTCTGGGATCTCCGAAGGTGGAAAGAAAGCCTGGTGCAGCCGGCGGCCGGGGTGACGATAGGCAATGGCAGCTATGTTGTGGCGCCGGTCGAAGGCAGGCAGTATGCGGACTACATGTATTATGGGCCGCTGCCTTACAATGATGTGGTGAAGGAGAGCCTGGTGCAAAATAAAGGATGGTAAAGTTTGTTGACAATTTAAAACAGGTAAAATGAGAAATTTAAAATTGGCGGTGTTTATTCTTTTGCTGGGTCTTTGGTCCTGTTCGAATAAGCAATTGACCTTTCCTGATTATAAATATACGACGGTCTATTTCGCCTATCAGTCACCGGTGCGGACGCTGGACCTGGGGAATGACATTTTCGACAATTCGCTGGACAATCAGCATAAGTGCATGATCATGGCGACTATGGGCGGGGTTTACCAGAATAAAAAGGATATTTCGATCGCTGTCTCGGTGGATACTACGCTGAGCAGTCGTCTGCTGTTCGGTCCCGGCGGAGCACCTGTTATTGCGATGCCGCCGGCCTATTATTCGTTGCCTAAGGACATGACGGTGAGGATACCGTCGGGCAGTGTCGAGGGTGGGATCACAGTGCAGCTGACGGATGCCTTTTTTGCCGATGCGCGGTCGGTCACGAATAGTTATGTGATTCCTCTGCGTATGAACTCGGTGCAGAATGCCGATTCCATTCTTGCCGGTAAGAATACGATCCTGTATGCGATAAAATACATCAATCCCTGGCATGGTAATTATCTGCGGAGGGGAGCTGAGAAGGTCAGCGACGGTGCGGGGGATACGACCATTATCTACCACACGTCCTACGTGGAGACGGACCAGGTTTGCAGCACGGGTACGCTATCCATGTCGACGGATTCGCTGTTGCTGAATGCGAAATCGAGGACGAACGTAGATATCCCCTTTCAGCTGTTGCTAACATTCGACAACAACGGCAAGTGCAGCATCGGGAATGCGTCTTCGGCCGCCTATACGGTGAGCGGCGGGGGAGAGTTCGTCAAAGGGGGAGACTCATGGGGGAACCAGGCGAGGGACGTCCTGCATTTGAAATATACGGTCGATTTTGGGACGTCGAAGCATAGTTTTACGGATACGCTGGTTATGCGGGATCGCGGGATCAAATTTGAAACTTTTGTCCCGACAGGTTTTTAAAACGGAAGGCTTCAGAGAAGGTTTTTTTGGTCGGGATGGTTAATGTTCCGGGCGGTAGCAAAAAGGTAAGCAATAATAAATATTATGGCAAAACACTATTTTGACCGCCTTGAATACCTTGATACGCTCATCAGAAAGAAGGCGACGGGCAGTCCGAGAAAGCTAGCTACTAAAATGAATATTTCGGTCCGGACCGTATATGAATATATCGATATTTTGAGGTCGTTGGGAGCGCCCATTTCCTATAGTAAGAACAGGGAAACCTATTATTACAGTGAAATGGGCAGTTTTTGTTTCAAATTCATTAAACAGATGGACTGAATGGATAAATTAACTTCTGATAGATGCATTTTTTGGGTGACAGGCATTTTGGTCTTTACTTTAATTTCATGTGGTGGTTATTCCGATGATCCCGGCCTTGGGCAAGTTTTAGCCAGATCGGGGAAGAACAGAGCTGAGCTGGTCAAAGTTCTGAAACATTTTTCTAAAAAGAAGGAAGACAGCCTCCAGTTGAGGGCCGCGTATTTCCTGATCGGGAATATGGACGGAATGCAAACACTGGATACGGGTTCGGTGAATAACGACCGGTATTTCAATTACCTGCATTCGCTTAAAGTTCCGGATTACCAGCTGTTTTCAGTTGCTTCAAAGGGGATAGACAGCATTAACAGGGCCCTGAAGATCACGCCCTCTGCCGGTGAAGGGAGCTACGTCGATGAATTAAGCATTGTCAGCGCTGAATTCCTGATACGTAATATCGATTCCGCCTTCCATGTGTGGAGAAATATGCCCTGGGATAAAAGTGTTTCCTTCGATGATTTTTGTGAGTATATTTTGCCGTATCGGTGTACTGGTACCTATTCTGCCAATATCAGGGATTTTTTTCTTGATAAATACCGAACCCTGCCGGACTCGATAAGATCGCTGACCGGCATGCAGGCGGTCGGCCAGTATATCGTCAGGGATGTCAATTCATGGTTCGTCGAGAATGTTGAATTATTACCGAAGTATCCTTTCTTAAAGCCCATGAAATTTTCCGATTTGTTGAAAGGGAGAGTAGGTGAGTGTTCCGAAGCCAATAGCGTAAGGGTGGCGGCTTTACGGGCGATGGGGGTGGCTGCGGCGTTTGACCAGATCCCGAATTGGGGGAATGACCATTTGCCACATTTTTGGTACAAGATCGTTGATCCGAAAAATGACACGGTGAAGTTGAAGATCACAAATGCCAATACCGCCAGATATACCCAGCATATAATTAGCGCCTCGTCGTTCGACGAGCCTTTGGTCGGGGGTACGCCATCCAATGTCCAGGTCAACTTCAACAGAACTATACCAAAAGTATACAGAAGCTGTTTCAGTAAGCAAACAATGAGTCTTGCATGGATAAGCGGGTCTGCGGAGATCCCCCCATTTTTTCAGAATGTCAGGTTGAAAGATGTGACCAATGAATACCTTGAAACGTCGGCAGTGAATTTAGGGCTTTCATCCGGGGGCGGGAAGCGGAAATTTGCCTATTTGTGTGTGTTCGATAACGAAAAATGGTTGCCCGTTGCGTGGGCGGAGGTTAAAAATGGAAAGGTGGAATTTAAGGACATGGGGAAAAATATCGTTTACCTTCCGGCTTATTATGAGAATGACAAAATTGTCCCTGCCGGTGACCCATTTTTATTTGATCTAAATGGTAATATTGAGCCAATAGTTGCGGATAAGAGGAATGAGGAGGTGCGGCTGATTACCAAATTTCCAGTCAGAACATATGTAATTTCCTGGGAAAGCCATATGCTTGGCGGAAGGTTTCAGCTGGCGAATGCGCCCGATCTTTCAGATACGGTCACGGTGCATACTGTCGGGAAACTGCCTTTTTATGAGACTGTCATTCCTGTGCGTAATCATAGGCGTTATAGATATTTAATTTATCAGTTCAGCCGGTCGCCGGCTGCCTGGGGGGATGGCTGGATCTCCGAGCTTGGGTTTTATGGATCAGACAGGAATGGCAAAGAGGTGAAGTTATCGGGAACGCCAATTGGGAATCCAGGTGAATATCCTCATCTTATCGAAAAGCTTTTTGATAGTATATATTTTAACGTTTATAAGCCTGACATGAGCAGAAAGGAGAGGTTTGCGGGCATCGACCTGGGCGAAGGCAATGAAGCTGCTGTCACGAAGATAAAATTTATGCCGCTTACTGATGACAATGCTGTAAATGATCGTGATAAGTATGAATTATTTTATTGGGGGCGCAACGGATGGTCTTCGTTAGGATTGAGTAAGGCGGTAGGTGGGGTCAAGTATGTGACATTTGAAAATGTTCCGGCCAATGCGCTGCTATTGTTAAAAAATACCTCCGGGGGTAAACAGCAGCGGATCTTTGTTTACAAAGAGGGAAAGCAGGTTTTCTGGTGATTTGAACAACTTTATATCCATTACTCTCTAATTAGATTTATCTTTTTCCCTTCTGCTGTTATTATACCAGGAGAACAATTTGAACAAAACGAGTAAAAATACGGTTATTGGCAATAAAAGTATTATCCAATCACGTAAGCTATGTGGGGCTGAAATTAAGAAATACATACGCTATACTTTTTTTAAATTTAAGTTTTTTTCCACAACATGGCTGGCAGAGCAATAAATACGGCAAATAAAGAGAATAGCAAGCCTCCTACAGTTCCGGCGGCTAATGAAAACCAAAATACTTCTTTTTGACCTTCAACAAGAAATGGAATTAATCCACAGCAATTGGCAATAGTTGTAAATAGAACAGTTCTCGAACGATTTAGTACAGATCTAACCAATATGCGATTATGAAGCAAATCCGGTTTGTATTTTTTTAAGTTATTAAAGTCATTTACAATTAATATCGCAGCGTTCGTTACTAACCCTCCCAGCATTATAAAGGCGGCGTAACCTCCCTGGTCAAAGTAAAAATTGCCGAATTTGAAAATGAGAAAAAGGCCAATAAAAGAAATTGGGATCATGCTTATAATGCAAAATGGCTCTTTGAGGTTTTCGAATAAAACGCTGCAAATATAAAAAATAGCGACAATTAGAGTTGCTATCAATAAAATATATCGTGCCTCACTTGCTCCCCGGTCCTGCGAAACCCCTTGTTGTTCGGCAGTATAGCCTATCGGCATTTCGCGGTTCATTTCTTTCAATGCCTTGCTCAAATATTTATTTCCGTATTCCTCCATACCCAAATATTCAAAGCTCAACACGCGAATATATTGCCTATCTTCTTTTTGAATGCTGCTCATCGTATTTTGCATCTCTATCTTTGCAATTGCATTCAGCGGCAAGGCCTTGTTCGAGTCTAATTGAATGTTGTCATGCAATAGATTATAATTTGAATAATAGTCTGCTTCTTTTTCTTTCAACAGGACGGGATAATATTGTTCATTAACGGGGAGCTGTAAAATGGCGGTTGATGGCAGGGATGACAGTGATAATAAATTAAGGACCTGTGACTGGTTGGTATTTCGGAGAGTCATTTTTGGTGCATCCAGGGTCAACAGATACTCTTTACTTGGTTTTTCATCTAAATTTTGTCGCTCATTCGTATTTATATGTTGAATACGTTTGTGATGCAATAATCTTTTTGCCAACAAATCGGTCTGATGGCTTAACTCATCAAAATTGTATCCCTTCATGGTTATTAAGAATCTTGGCATATCAACAGTCGCTACATTACTGAATGCCTGTCCCACACCATAGATGCTCCATCCTACGCCGCTTTGGGTTAATGAATAGGAAGTGAGTTTTGACTTTAACAGATAGGGAAAATCTGAATTTTCAAAACCACTTTTAAAAGTTATTTCGGTTTTTCCGTATTGCCCGCTATTAACGGTCGTAATATATTTATCGATTCCCTTTATCCTGGATAGGTATTTATCAACGCCAGTCAAAATCGAATTCATTTCTTCGATGGTATTGCCATAGGGCAGCTCAGCAGAAACGAATAATTTTGTTTTTTCGGGGTTCCGGTAATTACTTTTTTGGTATATATCCAGGTAAAACAATCGAAATGCTCCCCCAAGCCAGGTGTCAATAGGAGGCTTTATATTTTCCTGGTAATATTTACTGCCCAGGGAAGCATTATACCATCTGTTATACCAATGATCTCCTTCCCATTCCGATGGCAACATGAAAAATGGCAATCCGAAACCGAGTATCATGCCTGTAATAAATGTCTTTCTATGCCTGGCAACAAATGAGATTATATGAAAATATTTACGACTCCAGTCGGCCCGTTTTCTATAACCGGATACCAAAAGGGTATTTCTTTTGGGCACATTTCTGTTGAAAAGGGAATTTAGGGTAACGTATAGTGCAGGTATGAAAAGTAACGCTATAATAAGCGATGAAAATAAAGACAGTATCATTATAATAGAAAAATCAACAAGGTTTTTCTTTTCTTCATCAGGCAAAAAGAAGATCAGACATAATGATACAATTATTGCGAGACACGAACCTAATAAAGCCTTGAATATATTGATCTTCCCATATTGATGGTAATAGTCCGTCATTACGATCGCAATGTCTGTCATGATTCCGAATGAAATAGCCAGGCCGGCAATTGAATATAAATGAAAGTCTACATTAAAGAACCATGCGAGGACAATGGTCAAGGAAATATGAACCAATAAACTGCCTAATATGGTAAGTACAAAAGGCTTACTTCGGTATGCAAGTAAAATAAATAAAAAAAGTATGCAGCATGATATATATATACGGCGAAGATTTTTATTTATTTCCTGGACGAGAAAGGAAGAGTCATCTGCGTTTAACAACACTTCATAGCCAGGAGGCAATTGTTTCGTGGTTTCGTGAATTAATTGCTTGATTGCTTTGGCCAGTATTATTCTATTTTCACCTGGTTTAGCATAAATGCTTGCCGAAATGGAACTTTTTCCATTAATGCGAAAATAGCTTTGCAATTTTTGTTCTTCAAAGAAAACTTTGGCGACATTTTTCAGGCGAACAATTTGATTTGTTCCCGTTGGCAACATTATATTTTCTATAACGGGGATGGTTGTTTTTGGTACGGACAATTGGAGGAAATATTCTTTGTCATTGTTTAGTATACTACCTGGATAAACAGTTGCGAAATAAGATTTAATAGTAGTGCTGATAATATTTGGGTCCAGCTGCCACGCAGCGCATTTGTATCTATCAAATTGAATCGTCAGCTGTAAATTTTGTGCGCCGGTAAACATTATTTCGCTGATGCCTTTAACCCCTGCAAGCCGTTGCTGAAACATAGGTTCTACCACCTTTTTAATCTGCAATTCCTGCTGAGGTGCGTTTATCGAGTATACCAGTAGCGCAGATGCACCTTCTTCCTTGCCGGGAGATGATATGATAACGGGATATGAACAGGTTTGGGGTAACCTGGAATATGCCTGTCGCATAAGGGATGCCAGTTCGAATTTAATAAATTCAATATCGGCAGTTTTGTCAAATCGAAGCCTGACGTATCCTCCATTGTATTTAGAAACAGAATATATCTTTTTCAGTTGATTTACTTGCGAACAAACACCCTCTATGATACCTGTAACCTGTTGTTCTACCAGATCAGGGCTGCTGTCTGGAAGTGAATAGGCAATTGTTATTTCGGATGAACGGTCCCCGGGCAATAAATCTACCTTTAATCGAGGCAATATCATGCAGTCGACAAATGCCAACATTATAAAGATGAAGACTATACGAAAAGGTGAGAAGGTTGATTGCATGAGGACACCAAATTATAAAAATAACGGTTAGAAATATGTTTTTTAAAAAAATGAGTAGTGCTAATTTTTCGCACTTTCAGCATTTAGATTTGTAGGAACACTTTTTTTTAGGAAAGAGCGACTATTATTTATTTTAAACTTTAACTTATGATTCGAAACCTGCCAAAAGGCCTAAGACTTAGGATGGTTACTTTTTCAACGGGCATCATAGCTATATTGCTATGTGTACTTAGCTATTCAAATGTCTTTTCTCAGGACGTGGGAGAAGGTTGTACCGGTTGTGCCGGTGGTGGTGGTAGTTGTTACTCTTTAGTGACATTGGAATGCGGTTTGGGTTTAGGGCAATGGACTTATTGCAATTTTTCCGGAGTCTATGGGCCGCCGACCAGTTGCACGGGTGTGGATTGCTATGGTACTTTCCGTAGCAGGGTGTGCGTTCAGGGATCCTAACTGATCCTTTTAATGGCTTCTCAATAAAGGGGGTTTGGCGCGCCCCTTTTATTTTCTAAACGTGTCAATAGCCAGGACCTTTATCACTATACGAAAACGTCGATAGACAAAATGAGAACTGGAAAATTTATTTGCCTCATAATAGGAATTACATTTTGCTGTGCATGCGGTAATCGAAGCAAAAAAAGCGGTTTTTCTTACACAGAATTGTCAATTGACAATTCCAACATAGAGAAAATAGAGGATGTTTCTGATAAAATTAACACCATTAGCATAATACCTCTTAAAGAAACAACGGGTCACTATATGGGAGGTGTTTTCAAGCTGTATGTTGTGAACAATAAATATGTTGTTTATGACCGATTAAATACCAATCGAATAAATCTTTTTGACAGTACGGGCTCCTTTATTAAAACAATTATAAAAATAGGCGATGGCCCGAACGATCCTATAAGTATGTCAGACTGTTGGGTAAACGAAAAAGATGAACTGGCCGTTTACGATTTTGCCCAAATGAAGGTATTCTGTTTCGATACGACATTTACGCTGAAAAAAGTGGTAAAAGCCCCTGAGTTATACCATTTCGTTGCCCTTAAAACCATTCCAAATACGAATAAGTATGTTGCATATGCTAATTTCAATGACTATAATCCACCTTTCAGGGGTAAGCTGTATCATATTGCCTGGTTAAATAATGAGTTAAATATCGAGAAAACAGATAGGTATTTCGATAAGACATTTCAGGGAATACCGTGGCTTGTATATAATGAGCATTTTTATGCGTATGGGGATACGCTTCGTTTCGTAGAATCGTATGATAATTTTGTATATAGCATTACCAGTGCCGGCATTCAGCCGAGGTATAAAATAAGCTATAAGGAGAATCCATTGCCCGATGATGTTTTACCAATCGTAAAAGACCATTTGTCGAATTATAAAGACATGAATTTAAAGCCAAATGAAAAAGCTTCTTACCTGAAGAACTATGTCCGATTTAACGGGCAATGGCTGGAGAATGATAAATATATTTATCTTATTTCAAGAGATGATAAGGGTGAGTTTGGCACGTTATTTCAGTCTTTGGTGGACAAAACAAATAATTCAGTACTATTCAATACCCGAAGCATTTGTGAAACGCAAAAATATAAGCTTGCCATACCGCCATTCCAATACTGCGATAATAAAAAACACGAATTCATTGCTGTGACCGACGGCGAAAAGTTGAAGCAATTGTTATACAAGGGCAGCCCTTTTGAGCATGAAATAATTGATGATCCCGAAACTTTTTATGTCGTTAGAGTAAATTTTAAGTAAAATGAAAAGGTCTAATTGGATTAATATATCGTTTCTTGTAGTATTCTCCAGTGCTATAGTTGGCATATTTGCGTTCACAGTCAGGAGTAAGAAAATATTGGTAAATAACGTAACCGCACTGAAAGATAGTATTGATAAGATTATTCCCAGAAGTGAGTACATGGCTAATTTAATTAATGTAGAATTTACAGAGAACAAACAGGTATATTCCTTTGATAGCAGTAAGGCATACCGGCTTGTTGATGGCAGCCACGAGTTCTATAAATATGCCAATCATATATTTAAAGAAGGACGAAAAAAGCTGATACTAAGGTATACTGAAATCGGCTGCAATTCATGTGCCGATAGTACAATTCTTTTTTTAAAACGGCATAAGAAGATTGCGACCAATTATGATATTTTAATTTTGGTTGATTTTACGAATTATGATGCTTATCTAAAATGGCGGAAAATATCGGAAATTGATTTCCCGGTACTCTGGGTACAGAAAGGGGAACTGCCTTTCGAAATCGAACAGCACAATAGTTCGTATTTGTTTACTGTCAATTCGTCGTTGGAAGTTGACGATTTCTTTATTCCAAACAGTATGGTCCCGGCCTTTATACATAAATATTTAAATAGCATTGAGTCTAAAATATAGAAGCTTCGAAAAATGAGGTACCTGTGGCTGATATTGTTTTCGGTTTCAATGGTTTTGTTTATTTCATGCGACCCTTTTTCTTTCAACTATGAAACGGAAGTGAACTATCAATACTGGCTTACGTATCTAATGCCTTTTTTTCCTATACTTCTAATAGTTAAGAACTTTAAGATCGATTATGATTTTTACCGGCGGTTCCCGGTGCTGTGTTGGTCCATTGTCATACTGTATGGCTTGTTTATATTCAGTAAACAATATAGTTTCCCGAATGAGCACTATTTTGTTGTTTTCGTAATGTTTTGTTTGTTTGTGACTGGCATGAAGTTATTGACAGTTGCAAATTTGATGACCGTATTTTACATTATTATTCCAATCTATTTTTATGAATTATTCGTTGGACTCCGCCAGATGTTCGGGGATAACTCACACCTAAGAGATCCTTTTGCAATAAAAGGAACACTATTTAATTCCGGTATTTATGCTTGTTATGTTGTAACGGGGTTGCCTTTTTTATATTTTTTCCTATTTAAGAATAAATCTGTTTACGAGTTAAATTCTGCCGGCACGCTATTTAAGTTGTCAAATTCCTTCAGGGAATGGTTTCGGAGCTATTACAGGATCATATTTGCAGGTAAATGTATAATTTTCGTTTGCGTATTCTTTTATTCCATTTATGCAGTGTATTATACACAATCCAGGACTGCTATTATTGCCCTGGTGGTCGTTGTTATGTCTACAATATGGCTTCTGTATAGTTCAAGGATAGTGTATTACGTTAATAGATTATCAGGATGGATATTGATGGTGTCGGCAATTTCAGGAGTATACCTCGTGGGCCTGGCATTTAGCGGTCTTTTCTATTTTAAGAAACTTTCGGCGATCGGGCGATTAAGGGGCTGGACAATTACATGCGATCATTTTACTGAATCTTTTTGGTTTGGAACGGGCCTGGGGCGCTTTACATTTTATTATCCGCAGTGGCAGGCGCAGTATTTTAAGACACATTCTGCCCCTCCGCTGGAATTCTTTCTAAGCGCTGATGAGAGCTATATTATTTTCAACGAATACCTTCAGCTTTTCAAAGAAGGGGGCATTATCGGTGTTTTTATTCTATTGTTTTTGCTGATCTATTTTCTTAGGATCAGATCTTCTGAACATAAGAATTTGCTTATTACCGTCAAGACAACGGTTATTTCCATCTTTGCGTGCGGATTCACCTCATATCCTTTGCATACTACTTTTTTTTTACTGATCATCACATTCTGTTTGCTTGTCGGCTTTGTCAGCAGGGGAAATTGTGAGGGCGGGCAGCCGATATACTTTGTTTACATGCCCTTACAAAAAGCGTTCGTTGTAACTTTTGTCATCCTTTCCGCCGTAGCGTCCTGCATGGGTATACAAAAGGCAATAGCTGTAGAAAAGTGGGCTTCGCTGCGTAATAATTATGCCTATACGCGTGAAGAACTAAATGTTAAATATGCCACTATTTATCAGTCTCTTTATTTTGATGGGAAATTTTTGACTGAATATGGGGAGTATCTCCTGCAGAATGATGCTGATTGCCTCCAGGCCGTTAAAATATTGGAAGAGGCGAAAAAGTACTTTTTTACACTGCGCACCATGAAGGCGATTGGGTATGCTTATTGGCATTTAAAAAATTATTCAAAGGCTATTGAAACTTTTGAGTGGATGAGTTATTATATGCCTAACAGGTTTGGTCTAAAATACGAGCTTTTGAAACTATATAAAGAAGCGGCCGAAATTGACAAGGCCAGAAATGTCGCGAAAGTGATTTTAAAGATGCCTGTTAAAATACCATCATATGAAGTAGACCGGATAAAATCAAAAACCCTGCAACTGCTGGCGTCCCTCTGAAGAAAGAGCGCGTGTTGCCTCTTTCGGGGATAATTTTCATTCAAGTATGGCCTATGAGAGTAAATAAGAATGCTGCTTTATTAAGCGAATATGTTTTATCCACGTTGATATTCTTTCTGGCTGGATTGAATATAGGATGCGGGTCTGCCCAGGAGGCGAAATCTGACGGAGGGGGAGCCGAAAATATATATGCGAATGATGAGGAAACAGTTACAAATGTGGCAACGGGTTTATCCGAGCGGAAGAATTTTGATTACATAATAAATTCAACCGGCAAGATAAAATCACTATACGATCAAATAATTACATCTGAAATTGGTGGTGAAATTATGATCTGCGATGCGCAAAACGGAAAATCAATTTACAAAGGAGATCAAATAATACAATTAAGGACAGATCTCATTGAGCAAAAATTGGAAAGAAGTACACTCACAAAATTCAGTACAGGGAAGGAATACGAAAGCCAACTTTTAGGATATGCGAACTTATTGAATGGAAAAACGACGGAACAGGCTGAGGATATTAAGCAGAAATTGAGAATAAGCAGTGGCCT
>Ga0207639_10002014_pt1 | contig 13687 bp, 15 predicted proteins | sample KBSCornC32_FD_184299 | JGI IMG/M metagenome (GOLD analysis project Ga0207639, IMG submission 184299) | Corn rhizosphere microbial communities from Kellogg Biological Station, Michigan, USA - KBS Corn C3-2 (SPAdes) (version 2) | ecosystem: Host-associated > Plants > Roots > Rhizosphere > Soil ...
GACCTCGCCCTTGTCGTTCACGCGCGCGGGAACCGGTTCATCGGAGATCGTGACGTCGAACGAGCCGGCGACCTTCTGGCCGTTGGCGGCGACGGCTTTGCCGTTCAGGCCCGGGGCGACGTCGGTGTAGAAGCGCACCTCCCGTTCGTAGAGACCCATCGCCAGCCCGGTCTGCCTGCTGCTGGGATCGGCGGCGGCGACCTTCAGCACCACCGAGGCGGGCCCGTCCTGGCCGTCGGAGTAGGCGAGCGCGACGCGGTAGCACTCACTCATCTGGCCGGTGCCGATGCGCTCGAACGTGAAGTCGGAGACCTCACCGGCTCCGATCGCGGTGGTCAGCCACTCTGCGGTGAGATCGGCGGGTCGTTCGACGAGCATCGGCGACGTCGGGGGGTGCACCCGGTCAAACCTAGGGCACGGCGCCGGGGCTGACGAGTATTTTCGAGCGACGGGTTGACGGGCGTCAACTCAGCCCGAGTGCGTCGGCGGGAGGCCAATGCATATCGTGCGACGAGCACCGCCCCGCTCTGATGGTCGATTCGCTGACGCCGGCTCCAGCCACCACCCATGGGCGGCGAACTCCCTCCTCGCCGAGTTGGGTACACACCGTCATGCGGGGTCTTCACTTGCTGGGCTGGATCCGCAGACGTCACGGCGGCGTGCTCGTGCCGGCATCCGGATGCGCGCGGTACGGCGACGAGTTGGCGAATAGCCGGGAGCGTCCCAAATGCGCTCATTCGGACGTCATTTCACGATTGAGGCCGAAAGCACAGTCCACGATTCCGAAGTGCCGCGACTTCGTCGTCTATGATTTTGACCAGGGCCGACACGATCCTCGGACATGCCTCGAGACTCCGTTTCACGTGAACTTCTTGACCGCTTGGCACGTATCGCTAGTTGACTCCACATCAGGGCTTTGGTGAGTTCGGGCGCCATGGGGCGATCGGGACGGGGCGGTTCCGGCGGGCGTTCGCGCCATCTCCCCTTGGCGCCTCGAGGTGCAAATGCGTAGTGAGAGTGTGTGTTCGGCGTTCGCGCCAACGCACCGAACGAAGGGATCACGATGTCGACGTCTGCGACGCAGTTCTCGGCCACACGAACGTCGGACGTCTCCGACCTGCCGGAACGCGCCGCGGCGCTGAGCCGGCGGATCCGGGAACGTGCCGATGAGGCAACGATCGCCGGCACGGTTCCCGCTGATGTGATTGGGCTACTCGAATCTGAAGGCATGTTTCGCATGGCGCTGCCACGCGGCCTGGGCGGCTTGGAGGCCGACCCGGTCTCCATGGTGCGTTCGGCCGAGGCGCTGGCGCATGCGGACGGCTCCTCTGCGTGGACGGTCATGCTCGGTAACTTGTCGCTCCTGTTGGCCTGGCTGGACCAGGATGTCGCGGCCAGCCTCTTGGGCGGCCGTCCTGGGCAGCCGGTCTCGGCATCGTTCGCCCCGAACGGGCGGGGCGTCGAGGAGAACGGCGGATATCGAGTGTCGGGGCGATGGCGTTACGTGAGCGGGTCCCCGCACGCCGGGATGCTCGTATTGTGCTTCGTCGTCACGGGCTCCGGGGGGGCGGCACCGGGCGAACGTCCAGTGCTTCGGTTCGGGGTGGTCCCCGCCGACGCGGTGCAGGTCGTCTCGACGTGGAACGATGCCGCGGGCATGCGGGGGTCCGGCAGCCATGACGTGGTCGTCGATGGCGTGTACGTGGCCGCTGAATGCACGCTCATGCCGTTCTTCGAACCGCCGGTTGCCAACGGGGCGCTCTACCGGATGCCGTTCTTCACGATCATTCGCTCATTGATAGTGGGAGTGCCCCTCGGCGCGGCCCGGCGCGCTCTCGATGAGTTGACCGCTTTCTGCCAGAACAAGATCCGCGATTCGGCGCCCTTGGTCGAGGATCAGGACGTGCAGATCCGCCTGGCTGAGGCGGAGGCCGCACTGCGAGCCGGTCGCACCTATGTCCTTGAGATGACCGAACGCACCTGGGCAGCAGCTCGAGAAGGACGGGAGGTTTCGCATGCACTCCGCACGGAGTACACATTGGCCGCGCAGTTCGCCATGCGAAGCGCAGTCCGGGTGGTCGATCTGGCTTTCGAAATCGCCGGGGTGTCAGCGGCACTGTCTGGTGACGTCATCCAGCGGTGCTGGCGAGACGTGAACGTCGCGAGCCAGCACGCCACGTTTTCGAGGAACCGATGGCGTGGCGCCGGTAAGGCGTTGTTGGGACTCGAGACCGACCCTCTCTACCTCTGAGGCGCGTGCGCGCGTCAGGTCTTGGCGTGGCAGGCGTCGGACTCCTCGGCGGGCACGTCGAGCGCAGGGTTGCGATCGAAGAACCCAAACGGCTTGAGCCAGAACGACACGACGTCGACCGGCATCACTGGCCAGTCCTCGGGGCGAGGGGCGGGTGATGTGGTGCAGACCGAACACGTACCAGACCACGACGTCGGTGTTGTCGATCGATCGATCTGCCTTGGTCCACTCCCCTAGGCCGGTGTCCTTGATCGACTGGTTGACGAATTCACCCGCAGGCCACCGCTCGTCTGCCGCATTCGGGGTGACCCACACCGTGTGGCCGATCACGTTGGCGCGCGTGAATACCGGGGACTCCGGGTCGAACATCGCCGGGATCGACCCGCCGGGCACCAGCTTGTACGCGGGGTGGGACGACGTCAGTGCGCGGTCAGCGTGAAACCCTCCCACGCCTGTCGTCGGTCGGCATTGGGATCGTGCTCGAGGCGCGAACGGCGATCGAACACCATCACCGCACGGTCCTCGGCCGTGTACTGCGGCCAGCCCTCGCCTGGCACGCCGGTACGACTGAACGCCCGCCACCGGCCCTGCACGTCGTTGCTGACCCGGCGGGCCGAACGCCGATCGGCCGCAGCGGTCATCAGCGCACCAAACCTGGTCCGGTAGACGTCGAACACGGCGAACAGTTCGGTGGCGTGGGTGGCGCCGAGGCCCGACCAGTGGAACGTCCGCGGCGCGTAGTCATAGCGGTAGACGTAGGTGGGCGCGTGGCGTCCGTGCGCGGACGCGAGCTGCCATGCCGCCGTCCCGAAGGCGAAGTCGCCGCCCAGCCGGACGCACGCACTGGGACTCGGGTAGCCCGGATAGGCCTTGGTGATCCGGTCCCTCGCCTCGACATCCGAGTCCGAAAGGAGCAGTTCGATCGCAGGCTCGGTCATCGGCAACAGCTGCAGGAACCGGGTGAACAGGCGGCCCTCGTCGGCGTTGGTGCCCACGATGAGCGGCACCCGGTGGGCGATCCCTTCGCGCATGGCCCGTACCGGGTCGTGCGGCAGATACTCGGTGTCGAAGGTCGGCCCGACGACGAAGGCGCCCCGCATCTCCTTCATTCCGCGCCGCATCACTGTGTTGAGCGCGTCGACCAGCTCCGCCGGCCGAGCCGCCATCAGCGCGGCCGCGCCCTCCTCCCTGGTGGCCCCGAGAACACGCACGAAGTCGTCGGCGAAGGCCGCGGCGACGTCTGGCGGACCGGCCATCCCACTCGCGGGGCTCTCCGAAATCGCCCTGGCAAAGAGGCCTTTGGCCTCGGGGACGGCCAGCAACGTCGCCACGGCGTGCGCGCCTGCGCTCTCGCCGAAGATCGTGACGTTGTTGGGATCGCCGCCGAACACCGCGATGTTGTCGCGCACCCACCGCAACGCCATCACCAGGTCCCGCAGGAACAGGTTGTCCTCGATCGGATTCTCCTGGGTGGAGAGGGCCGACAGATCCATGGAGCCCAGCGCGCCGAGCCGATAGTTCACCGACACGTAGACACATCCGCGGCGCGCCATGGCGGCGCCGTCGTAGATCGGGGTCGCCGAACTGCCGAGGAGGTAGCCGCCGCCGTGGATGAAGAACATCACCGGGAGCGGCTCGTCCTGGCCCGACGAGCGATCGGCGATCTCCGGTGAGACGACGTTGAGCGTCAGACAGTCCTCGCTCATCGGCTGGAATCTGCCGACGCCGAGCAGCGTGTACTTGCGCTCCTGCGGGGCGCAGTAGGTGAATCCATGGCAGTACCGCACCCCCGGCCACGGCTGCACGGGGGCGGGCGCGCGGTAGCGCAGCGGACCCACCGGAGGACGTGCGTACGGGACGGACCGCCAGCGATGGACACCGTCGGCGGTGAATCCCTCGATGACGCCGCTGTCGATCGTCATGCGAATGGTGCGCTCGTGCATGACCCGACGTTAGCGAAGAGGCGCCGGCCCGACGCGCCTGACGGGCCGGTCGGGGCAGGCCCGCTAACCTGGTCGTCATGCGAATCGCCCTACTGATCGCGGCATCCGCGCTGGTGGCGGGCTGTTCGAGTGGTACCGACGGGTCCATTGGCACGACTCCACAGTCACCCACCTCTGGCGCCGCGACGAGTGCGACCTCGACGAAGGCCCTATCGCCGACCTCGACGGGATCTTCGCTCGCACCCACCTCACCACCTGCCTCCGGGGCCGCGGTCGGCGACGTCATCCGGTGGATCGAGGCGGGCGCACCCGCCAGCGACGCCGACTTCCGCACCATGACGCGCGACGGGGTGTCGACACCGCTCGGCGACGGGGTCGCCTTCACCACGGCGGGCACCGAAGCCAACTGCGTCACCGACGACCACCAAAACGGCGCGTTGGCGTGTCTGGTCAAGTTCACCGATCCACCGCCGCGTCCCGCTGGGATGGAGACGGCGTGGAAGGACAACTGGGTGGACTTCCCCGGCACGACCGTCGACGTGGGGTCACCGCACGGCGATCCCGGCCCCTTTGCGTACGGCACGGGTGCGGAGCTGCGCGCGGGACAGTCGTTGGCGTTCGGCGACTATCGATGCCGGGCAGACGCCGCAGGCCTGTTCTGCGTCGACTACGCCCACCAGACGGCGGTCAAGCTGAGCGCAGCGGGCGTCGAGGCGTTCGGCTGCCTTCGGAAGGTCGCGCCGCCCGCCGACATCGGCATCCGGTTCGGCTGCTGACGCGCCGGTGGTACCGGGGCCCCCGTGGTGAATTCCTCAGTGGTGAATTCGTCAGTGCGGCAACCGGCTTGGTTGTGAATCAACCTGCAGGCCGGGCTCGGTCACGAACCCGCGTCGGATACGCCTGCGTCATCCCCACCGCGCCGACGATGACCACGACGGGAATCACCCAGTTGGTCCAATCGCGGGTCTCCGGCACCTGGGTGGCGTAGTAGCCGAGCACCGAGATCAGCGCGAACACCAACGCCCACATCAACGTCAACACCCGGTTCGTCTGGCGGAACAACGGCTTCTCCCAGTCCTCCATCGGACGGGACACCCTGGCGTACTGCTCGGTGAACGGCGTGAACGCGAGCGAGCCGAGCGCCATCACGGCCAACACACCGCTGGACAGCGTCGTCGCATAGGTGTCCATCCAATCGCGGTCCACGGCACCGAGGATCATTCCGGCTGCCGTGACCACGACGAAGAACGCGATGGTGACGATCTCCAGCAAGCGGGGTCCGCCGCGTCCCATGGAGATGCCGAGGATGATCGCAGACAACACCGCACACAGTGCGCCGAACATCCAGGTGCTCGGCCCTTCGGCGACGACCCAGTAGATGATCCACGGCACGAACCCGACGAAAGGGCTGTGTTCAAACCACTCGTCCACACCTCAGGGTGGCACGAAACCGGTCTGGAGACTACGCGACACCCTTCTGCCTCAACAGCGGCAGCACTCCCTCGGCGAACCAATGGGCCTCTTCGAGGTGCGGATAGCCAGACAGGATGAACTCGTCGAAGCCCAGCGAGTGGTACTCGTAGATCAGATTCGCGACTTCTTCGTGGCTGCCCACCAGTGCCGTGCCCGCCCCGCCGCGGACCAGGCCGACGCCGGCCCACAGATTGGGGTAGATCTCGAGGCGGTCCAGCCGACCGCCGTGCAGGGCAGTCATCCGACGCTGCCCCTCGGACTGTGAACTCGCGTGTAGTGCAGTCTGCTTCGCGATCTGTTCCTCACTGAGCCCGGCGACGAGCTCGTCGGCTGCCGCCCACGCGGCAGCCGAGGTGTCCCGGCTGATCGTGTGCAGACGAATGCCGAACCGCAGCTTGCGGCCACGCGCTTCGGCGAGCGCCCGGACCGTGGCGATCTTGGCCGCCGCAGCCTCTGGCGGTTCACCCCAGGTCAGGTACACGTCCACGTACTGCGCGGCGATGGGCAGCGCGGCCGGCGACGAACCGCCGAAGTAGATCTGTGGCAACGGATCCGGCGGTGCGGACACCCGCGCGTCCGCCACGGTGTAGTAGTCGCCCTTGAAGTCGACCCCGTCGCCTTGCCACACCGAGTTGACGACGTGGAGGAATTCGCCAGTGCGGGCGTAACGTTCGTCGTGGTCGAGCCAGTCGCCGAAGCGCCGCTGTTCCACGTCGTCGCCCCCGGTGACGATGTTGAGCAGCACCCGCCCCTCCGAAAAGCGCTGCAGCGTGGCCGTCTGCTGGGCGGCCAGCGTCGGCGGCACCAGCCCGGGCCGGAACGCCACCAGGAACTTCAGCTTCTCCGTTTCGGCGAGCAGCGCCGCACTCGTCAACCAGGCGTCCTCGCACCAGGTTCCGGTGGGCGTGAGCACACCTTCGAAGCCGAGCCGGTCGGCAGCCCTTGCCACCTCGGCGAGGTAGCGACGGGTCGGATGACGGTAATTCGGCGGCAGGACTTGGTTCGCCGACGCGTGGGACGACGCGACGATCGAGCGACTGTCGCCGCTAGTGGGCAGGAACCAGAAGAACTTCGCCCGCGGAGCGGGCAATTCGACCTGATCGGGCACGAAACTCCTAATTGCGGTTCGTCAGAAAGGGTTTGAGAGCATCGTCGTAGCGGTGGTCGACCCAGTCGGCGAACTTGGGCGCCGATGCGATCTGCTGGGTCTCGGCGAACAGGTCGGCAAGCTTCTGCTCCGAGCCGATCAATTCATCGGAGAGCGCGGTCGACGTCCGCAGACTGCGGGACTGGGCCACGGTCCCGACGGGCAGGGCGAGACCCACCGCCGACGAGTAGCTCCGCGCCCACTCGTCGGGGTGCTCCTGAGCCCACTGAGTGGCCTTGGCGTAACGCACCAGAAGATCGCTGAGCGCGGTGTTGCGCTTGGGGTCGGCCAGGGTGGCGTCGGACGCGATGCCGAAGCCGGCTCCGTTGGTGACACCGGTGGCCTCGGCGATGCTGCGCACGGGCACCTGCTGCTCGACCTGAGCGGTGTACGGATCCCAGATCGCCCAGGCGTCGGCCTCGCCCCCGGTGAATGCCGACAGCGCGTCGGCGGGCTGCAGGAACACCAGCTTCACGTCCGCGGGCGACAAGCCTGCCTTCTGGAGCTGAGCCAGGATGTGGCCGTGCGCCGAGCTGCCCTTGCCGACGGCCACGCTCTTGCCTCGCAGGTCGCCGATGGTCTTGATCGGCGAATCTGACCGCACCAGGATGCGGTCGCCGTCTCCTCCGTTTTCGTACGCTGACACCACCTTCACCTTCGCATTGGCGGCGGCGCCGAAGATGGGCGGGGTGTTGCCGGTGATCGCGAAGTCGATCTTGCCCGCGGTCGCGGCCTCCACCTGGGGCGGTCCGGAGGTGAAGGTGGAGAAGACGACCTGGTACGGGAGGTCGTTGAGCACGCCTGCCGCACGCAGCAGCGCTTCGGTACCCCCCTTCTGATCGCCGATCTGCAGCGTGACACCGGACAGCTCGGACAGCGGCACGGTGGCCGGAGCCTGTTGCGCGCCCGAACTGCTCTCACGCGACACGCATCCGGCCATCAGACCCGTCAGCAACAGCAGTGCCGCGACGCGGATGGCGATCGCTCGCCCGGATGCGGGCATGGCAGTTCCCTTCGTCATTGAATGCTGCATTCGTCAGAGATGGACGCCGAGCTCGTCGAGCAGCTCGGCGCGGTAACGCTCGGTGTTGGCCGACGGGTCCGACGGCGAGCGCCGGGCGTCGTCGATGGCCAGCGTGTGGATGACGCGACCGCCTTCGAGCACCAGCACCCGGTCGGCGAGCGCCACCGCCTCGTCCACGTCGTGGGTCACCAACAGGACGCCGAAGCGGTGTTCGCGCCACAGGTCGAGCAGCAGTGCCCGCATGGTCAGCCGGGTCAGCGCGTCGAGCGCGCCGAAGGGCTCGTCCAGCAGCAGCAACTTCGGCTCGGCCACCAGTGCCCGTGCCAGCGAAACTCGCTGCGCCTGACCGCCGGACAACGTCAACGGCCACGCGTTGGCGCGGTCGGCGAGACCGACGTCGGCCAATGCGCGTTCGGCGCGGGTCGTCACCGCAGTCTTCGACAACCGGCTTCGGGTCAACCCGTAGCCAACGTTGGTCCGCACGTCCCGCCACGGAAACAGCCTGGGCTCCTGGAACGCCAGTGCCGGCGCTCCCGCCACCACCCGTTCGCCGGTGTGGTCGGTGGACAGGCCGGCCAGCACGCGCAGCACCGTCGACTTGCCCGAACCGCTGCGCCCGATCAGCGCGACGATCTCCCCCTCGCCGACGCGCACCGACACGTCGTTCAACACGTGGTGTTCGCCGTACCACTTGTCCACGTTCCGTAGTTCGCCTGCGGTCCCCGTCTGCCGCTCGGACGTCACAGTCACTAGCGGTACCTCAGAGCTCGTCGCTCGGCGGCTCGCACGATCGCGTCCGTGACGATGCCCAGCATCGCGTAGACGACCAAGCCGAAGATGATGATGTCGATGCGCAGGAAGTCGCGGGCGTTGTTGATCAGAAACCCGATTCCCTTGTCGGCGTTGATTTGCTCGGCCACGATCAGCGTCAGCCAGGCGATGGCAAGCGACTGGCGCAGACCCACCAGCACCTGAGGCGCGGAGCTCGGCACGATGATCGTGCGGAACCGCTGCCACAACGAGAAGCCCAGCACCTGAGCCGTTTCGAACAACTTGGGGTCGACCTGGCGGATCGCCGAGAACGTGTTGAGATACAGAGGGAAGCTGACGCCCAACGCCACCAGCAGCACCTTGGGCAACTCGCCAATGCCGAACCAGAGGATGAACAGCGGGATCAAGCCGAGGTGCGGCAACGCACGGACCATCTGCATCGGGGGGTCGACGGTCGCCTCGAACCAGTGGGACAACCCCACGGCGGTGCCCAACGCCACCCCGATCAGCCCGCCCAGGATCAGACCCTCGACGACCCGCACACCCGACACCTGCAGCGCATCGGCGAGTTGACCGTTTCGGATGAGCTCGACGCCCGCCTCGACGATCAGCGACGGCGCGGGCAGGATGTCCTGCGGAATGAGCCCGATTGCGCTGCCGAGCTGCCACAGCGCCAGCAGGACGATCGGCGAGGCCAGCCGAATCAGTCCCCACTTGCGTTGTCGGGACCGCACTTTCACGGTCGCCGAAGTGACCGTGTTAACGGTGCGCGGTTGGGCGGATGTGGTCACGATCACGCGACGTTACGGAGTCTCGCCGCGGCGGGGAAGGCTTTGACTCTGCCTGACGCAAAAGGAAGGGGCCCCGCCGGACGGCCGTGGAGACCGTCGCCCGGCAGGGCCCCGTGCAGTCCTCGAGCTGCTAGAAGCGGGTGGTGCCCGTCACCAGCGACCCGGTCACGGTGCGACCGTTGATCTTCGAGATCAAGGTCCCGTTCTGCAGCGAGACCTGCTGGTCGGCCTGCTGCAGGATTCGCTTGTTACGGACCTGAGCCTGGAACTGTGCGGCATTGAGTTGCTGCAGCTGCGCCTGCTCGAAGTCGCGGCCGGAGACGCCACCGTTGAACTGCACGCCCGTCACCGAACCGTCCGGCCGGACGATCCACGAGGCCCGCACCCCGTCGAGTGCGGCGGTGTACATCCCGGCGGGAGCCGAAACCGCGGCGGCGGTGAAGTCGTACTTCACGCCGTTCATGGTGAGGGCACCCTTGACGTCCTTGCCGTCGAATGACGCCGCGAGCGTGTCGTGGAACTTCGAGGTGATGTCGATGGCTCCCTTGGCCTGGTTGCCGAAGAACCACGCTTCGTCATCGACGCCGTTGCAGGCGTATGCCGTGATCTGGTCGCCGTCGACGGAGATGCCGATGGCCATCTTCTTGCCGTCGGCCTCCGTGTCGGCCATGAACCTGGCGGACTGAGGGAACGGTGCGGGTGTGGGGGCGGCACTCGACTGGGTCGAGGAAACCGGCGACGACGCCTCGGGGGACGAATTCTTGGAGCAGGCGGACACGGTGGCCAGTGCGAGGAGCGTGAGGACACCGACGATCAGGGTGCGAAGGAGGTTTCTCATGCAGCCAAGCATGTCTGAGGACAGACCCCGTCACATGAAGATTGTGTGGAGATTGGCGGGAGATCGTCCGCCGCCTTCGTCCCGGCCTCAGTCAGCGAGGAAGGTGGCCAACTCGTCGCAGAAGACCTCCCAGGCCGGTTCGTTCTCGGTCAGCAGGTGGTTGTTGCTCGCCAACGACACCAGCCGCGAATCGGGGATGAGCGCGGCCAATTCCTCGCCGTAGCGCATCGCCACCCGGTGATCGTCGCGCGAGTGCATGATCAGGGTCGGGCATGACACCTGTTCGGCCAGATCGCGGACGTCGATGCGCGCGAACTCTTCGAGGAACCGTACGGCGTTGGCGGGCGACGTGGTGCGCCTCTGTAGGTGATCGAACTCCTCCCAGTCGGCCCGCGTGCCGTCGGGCAGGAACTGGGCGGCGAACACCTGCCGGAATGCGGGGTCGTCACGACCCCATCCCACCCGGGCCAGATCGAGATCGAGTTCGGCGGCGCGCCGTTCCTCTTCGTTCACGGCACGGACGGCGCGCCCCCGCGCATATGCCGAACAGAGAATGAGCTTGCTGACGCGTTCCGGGTGCCGTGCGGCGTATGCCACCGCCACGGCACCGCCCTGGGACACTCCGAGCAACGGAAACCGCTCCAGCTCGAGCGCTTCGACCACGGACTCGAGGTCAGAAACCCACGCGTCGAAGTTGAAGTCCCCTGCCTCCCAGTCGGACAGACCGCAGCCCCGCTCGTCGTAGCGGATGAACTGGTGCCGGCGGGCAAGGTCGCGCACCCAGTGCCGCCACACCGGGCTCTCGATGTCGTAGCCGAGATGCGTCATCCAGTTGGCCGCCCGGACCAGCGGAGGCCCGTCCCCGGCGACCGCGTACGCCAGGCGCACGCCGTCGGCGGCCCGACAGAACGCGATGTGCTGCCGCGGCGCGGGCGCGGGCTCGGGTTTGGCGGAGGGCGCGGGCTCGTCGACGGTGATGGTGCCGACGAACTGGTAGCCGCGGCCGCGCACGGTGCGGATGTAGCGCTGCGACTCGCCGTCGTCGCCCAGTGCCCGGCGGGCCGCCTTGATGCGGCTGGTCAGCGCCGCCTCACCGACGAAGCGACCGCCCCAGACGTTGTCGAACAGCTCTTCCTTGGTGACGAAGCGGTCGTGGTTGCTCACCAACTGGGTCATGACGTCGAACACCTGGGGCTCGACGCGGATCACGTCGGTGCCGTGCCTCAGTTCGTAGCGTGCGGTGTCGAGCACGAAGTCGTCGAATCGCCACGCTCCACCCGACGAGGCCGCGTCGGGCGCTGGATCCGTCGACGACATGGACACTGTGGGTTTCCGCCTTCATTCGGTGATGATGCTGGTCGCTGGGGGTCAAGCGTAACCGCGAGAGCTCCCTGGGAGGGAGAACGCAGCAGGCGCCGAATTTGTTCGCCGTCCCACACCGACCCTGGTCAGCGCCAGCCGTCGGCCGCCTTCGCCGCCCGCATCAACGCGTCGCACAGGTCCTTCAGCTCGGCGGGCTCGGCGCCCTCGTCGACCGCCGTGGCCACGTCTTCCGCGGCGCACCGCACCTGGTAGACGCGATCGGACAACTGCGCCGCCTCGTCCGCGGTCAGCACCACCGAATCCGGAGCCAGCGAGGTGCCCTTCACCATCGCCCGCTGCTCGTAGGCGCGCTGGCGACAGGATTGCCTGCAGTACTGTCTGCGGCGCCCCATGCCCGCGTCGGCAACCTCGCGACCGCACCAGCGGCATGGCTGCACCCGGGACCGTCGTCGAGTTTCTGGCGCCACGGGACTCGACTGTAAACCGCCAACCGCTGTGATCCCGGTAGGATGAACAGTCACGTCGGGAACTTCGCGCCAGACGGCAGCGTTGATGCAACCGCGGAGATTCGCAGAAGAAGCGGAGATTCGCAGAAGAAGATGTCGGATGAGGAGTAGTGACAATGGCTGATCGTGTCTTGCGAGGTAGTCGCCTCGGAGCCGTGAGCTACGAGACCGACCGCAACCATGACCTTGCGCCGCGTCAGGTGGCGCGTTACCGGACCGACAACGGCGAAGAGTTCGAGGTCCCCTTCGCCGACGAGGCCGAGATCCCCGGCACGTGGCCCTGCCGCAACGGCATGGAGGGCACGCTGATCGACGGCGACGTCCCCGAACCCAAGAAGGTGAAGCCTCCGCGCACGCACTGGGACATGCTCCTCGAGCGCCGCTCCGTCGAAGAACTCGACGAACTGCTCAAGGAGCGGCTCGACATCATCAAGACCCGCAGACGCGGCAACTGAGACGGGTCGGGGGGGCCCGGAAGGATCAGCGGACGACGCCGCGCGCGCGATCCAGTCGGCCGCGGACGCCCCACTCGGCAATCTTGAAGATGGCTTCACGGATGTTGGAGCCGCTCATCTTGGACTTGCCGAGCTCGCGCTCGGTAAACGTGATGGGTACTTCCTTGACCACGAAACCCGCGCTGATGGTCCGCCACGTCAGGTCGACCTGGAAGCAGTAGCCCTTCGAGTCGACGGCGTCGAGGTCGATCTTCTCCAGCACCTCACGCCGGTACGCGCGGTAGCCCGCCGTGATGTCGTTGACGTCAACCCCCAGCGAGATGCGGGAGTACGCGTTCGCGGTGCGCGACAGCACCATCCGCCGGCGCGGCCAGTTCCGCACCGTGCCACCGTCGACGTAACGCGATCCGATCGCCAGGTCGGCGCCCTTGTCGACGGCGTCGAGCAGCCGGTACAGCTCCTCCGGGGCGTGTGAGCCGTCGGCGTCCATCTCGACCAGCACCGAGTAGCCCCTGCCGAGGCCCCAGGCGAAGCCAGCCAGGTAGGCGGCGCCGAGTCCCGCCTTGGTGGTGCGGTGCATCACGTGGATGCGATCGGGGTCCGCGAGGGACAGGTCGTCGGCCAGTTCCCCGGTGCCGTCGGGTGAACCGTCATCGACGACGAGCACGTGCACGTCGGGGCGGGCGGCGTGCACTCGACCGACGATCAACGAGAGGTTGTCCCGCTCGTTGTAGGTCGGAATGATGACCAGCGTGCGCTGACTGGGGCGGTCCGCACCGTCACTCATGCGCGGTCCTGCTCCGCTACTCGCTCCCCGGTCACGTCACTCCTTCTTCGTCTTCGCCTGTGTCGTCCGCTTTGGCTTCGGTGCGTCGGTCGCCTTGCGGCGGCGACGCGCGAAGATCTCCGCGAACATCCCATTGTGCAGCATCGCCGCGGCGACAGCGCCAGCACCGGCGAAGACGAGGAGCCCCTGGACCACCGGGCCCCACCGGGTGGCAGGCGTGAGACCCGACTTCAACCTGATCTGGGCGTCGAGGTAGGCGGGCTCGAAGAACGCGGTGCGGGCCAACTCGCGCCCGTCGGGCCCGATGATGGCGCTGATTCCCGTCGTGCCCGCCACGACGACGTAGCGGTCGTGCTCCACGGCACGCAGCCTGGCGAA
>Ga0207639_10002015_pt1 | contig 13685 bp, 10 predicted proteins | sample KBSCornC32_FD_184299 | JGI IMG/M metagenome (GOLD analysis project Ga0207639, IMG submission 184299) | Corn rhizosphere microbial communities from Kellogg Biological Station, Michigan, USA - KBS Corn C3-2 (SPAdes) (version 2) | ecosystem: Host-associated > Plants > Roots > Rhizosphere > Soil ...
CGCCAGCCGCTGGTTCGCCGTATCGACGAAACCGCCGCCGCCGACGAGCACGGCATCGCCCGCCGCCGCGCGCAGTTCGTTGAGCGTCACGCCTGCCGCGCGCAGCCGGTCGGGGTCGGCGAGTATCTGCAACTGGCGGTCACGCATTCCCCACATCGCCACATTGGCGACGCCAGGCACGGCCATCAGCCGGGGGCGGATGGTCCAGCGCACCAGTTCCGAAAGCTGCATCTGGTCCAGCTTGTCCGACGAAATGCCGATCTTCATCGCGCGGCTGGTCGAGGACAGCGGCGGCAGCATCACGGGCGGACGGGCGGCGGTCGGGAGCCGCGCCTGCACCTGCGCGACGCGCTCCTGCACCATTTGGCGCGCGCGCAGCACATCCGTGCCCCTGTCGAACAGGATCACTACCGAGGACAGACCGAGCACCGACTTGGATCGCAGGGTGGCGAGGTTTGGCACCCCGTTGATCTGTGTTTCCAGCGGCACGGTGATGAGGCTTTCCACCTCCTCGGTCGACAGGCCGGGTGCCTCGGTCTGGATTTCTACGATGGGCGGGGCAAATTCGGGAAAGACGTCGAGCGGCACATCGGTGGATGCGCGCAGCCCGAGGATTACGAGGACCGCCGCCATCGCGAGCACCAGCACGCGCTGGGTCAGCGCCGCCCTGACCAGCCAGGCCAGCATTAGTGCGCCACCCCGAATTCGGTGCCGAACAATTCCATCGCGCCTGTGGTGACGATCGTGGCGCCGGAGCGCAGACCGCGCCCCAGGATCGCATGACCGCCGCTGGATGCCGCGACTTCGACCCGTTGGCGCACATAGGTTTCGGGCGCAGTCTGTTCATAGACCCATTCGCCGCCATAAATGTCGTGGACGATTGCCGAGGAGGGCACCGAGAGTCCTGCCTGCGATCCACCCAACGGCAATCCGACCGACACGCGCTGACCGACCCGGAAGGCGCGGTCGCGATTGTCGATGGTGTAGTAGAGGTCGACGGTCCCTGCCAGTGCGTTGCCCGATGGCGGCGCCTGGACGGGTCTCGCCCCGCGCGCCGTGCCCGCCGTTCCGAGTGGGCGCACGGTTGCCGCAGCCCCTTGCAGAACGGAGGCGACATCCGTCCCGGATACCGGGGCACGTACCCACAGCACCGCCTGTTTGCCGAGCGATGCCACGCCCGGTCCGAGCAGTCGCCGTTGGGCAAGCGCCACATTCGCCTGCGCCTGCGCCATTGCGAGGGTGGCGGCCGCTTCGTCGCGGGCGCGGAGGCTTCCCGCCTCTTCCTGGACGAGCCGTGTCGCACGGTCGAGCGCGATGCGCGCCAGGCGAACCTGTGCGCGCGTCCGCTCGATCTCGCCGTCCGCCGCCGCCTGGGCCGTGCCGATCTGTGCGAGATTGCTGGTCGTGCCGGTGGGCACCGCTCCGGCGCTGTTGGGAACGACGATCTCCCCACTCGTTTCGCGTGTCCGCTTCGTCTCGCCGGCTCCGACGCGGGTCGTGACGATGCCCAGCCGCTGTCGCACCTGGGGCGTCAGCGTGATCCTGAGAAGGTCCGCTTCATGCGCGACCGCATCGGTTTTCGCGGGCGGAACCTGTGTCTTGCTCGCCCCGCCGCCGCAGGCGCCGAGGAGCAGGATGATGGGCAGGGAGGATCGGATCATCGTGCGCCTGTCGTTTGCGAGGCGATCGACTTACATCTTTGCGCTGGAGACCTTTTTTCCGGACTTATACGAAATGTCCATATATTGCCGGGGGTTTGCGATCCGTATCGCGCTCATGTCCCGCTGGTTTCGGTGGGTGGCTCGATCGTCCGCCGGGCCTGCAACCACCAGGCGACGGATGAACATAACACGGCCCAGCCCGCTCCCAATATCCAGCCGGACAGAACATCCGTAGGCCAGTGAACGCCAAGATAAGGCCGCGAAAGCCCGATGAGGAAGGTAAGCAGCATCGCCGAGACGACCACATAGAGGCGCAAGGCGCGTGACGTCACCGACTGTGCGACCAGCACGGCGAGGGTGAGATAGATGATCGCCGAATTGGCGGCATGGCCGCTCGGAAAGCTCGCGTCCGCGAAACTGGTCCAATGCTCGACCACAGCCGGTCGGGCACGATCGATGATCCGCTTGAGGAGCTGAACCATGAGGGATCCGGCCGTTGTCGCGACGATCAGGAACAGCGCCATGCCATGCTTTCGAGCCGTGAACAGAAAGCCGGCGATCAACAGAACCAGAATGATCAAGGTGAGACCATCGCCGAGATGCGTGGCGCCGAGCATGAGGGAGGTGAGCGGCGTGCCCGGACGGGCCGCGTTGCGCATCAAGCGAAGCACGGCCACATCGAACGCTGTCGTTTCACCCTCGGCGACTTCCGAGGCGAGTTTGAGGATGGCCAGCAGAATGAACGCCGCGGCACCGAATGCCGCCAGGCCCATCAGTTCCGGTCGCCGCCGCAAGGCTTCGAAAAGGCGTCTCATCATCTCGGCAAAACACCGCAACGGATCGTGCGGCGCATCATTGGGGAAATTCAATCCGTCGCGCCCGGATCAGCCCGTTAACGAACATTGGGAAATTCGAATTTCATGGTCACTGCCCCCCAATGATGTCCGTGTATATGCGGCGGACCGGGAATCATCCGCCGATGTGTAGGGCGCCAACTTACGCCCTGCCAAACGAGAACCGCCCATGCGAATCCTGATAGCGGAAGACGATGCGGAAACGATCGAGTTCATCGAGCGGGGCCTTGCCGAGCTTGGCCATGAGTCGGTTCCTGTCGCGAGCGGCATCGATGCGCTGTTGCGGGCCGCGACCGAGGCGTTCGACGCCATCGTGCTGGACAGGATGCTTCCAGACCTCGACGGGCTGTCTTTACTTCGCCGGCTGCGCGCTGCGTCCGTGCATACGCCGGTGATCGTGCTGACGGCGCTGGGCGGCATCGTCGACAGGGTCGAAGGGCTGGAAGCCGGTGCGGACGACTATCTGGTGAAGCCCTTTGCCTTTGCCGAGCTTGCCGCGCGGCTCAATGCGCTGGTCCGCCGTCCGCCGCTGTCCGACACCATCGTTCGCCTTCAGGTCGGCGACATCACGCTCGACCTGTTGAGGCGGGAGGCGACCCGCGCCGGCCGATCGGTGCATCTCCAGCCCCGTGAACTGGCGCTGCTGGAAGTGTTGATGCGCCAGGCCGGGCGGATCGTCACGCGGACGATGTTCCTCGAAACGGTCTGGGGCTATCATTTCGATCCCCAGACCAACATCGTCGAAAGCCATTTAAGCCGGCTGCGCGCCAAGCTGCGCGAGGGCTTTTCCGATGATCCTATCGAGACGGTGCGTGGTGCCGGATATCGGATGCGCACCGATGATTAGGCTGAAATCGAGCGCTGCCTATCGCATCGCCTTCACCTGTTTCGCCGCCGTTGCGCTGGCCATGCTGCTGCTCGGCGCCGCAGTCTATTTTGCTGCCGACGCGGAGTTCCGCCGCCAGCGCGACCATGCGATAACGGAAGAAGCTACGGCATTGGCTCGCGAGCCCGACCGCCGGGAGCTGAATGCGGAGATTGCCGCGCGGGGCCGGCCCGGCGCGCCCGACGCCTTTCTCTACGCCTTGTTCGACCGGGACGGCAAACGCATCGCCGGCGCGCTGCACACGACACGGCCCGCGCCCGGTCTGGACACGATCATCTTCGACGATCCGGTCGAGGGCCAGGACCCGGCGCGCGCCTACACGGTGGTGCGGCCCGATGGGCAAACACTGGTCGTGGCGCAGGATTCGGAGGTGATCGAGACCGTCGATGCGACCATCCTGGCGCTGTTTGCCGGCGCTTTCGTGGTCGTGCTGATCGGTGCGTTAATCGGCGCTCTGCTGCTCGCCAATTACCTGCGCCGTCGCTTGGGCCTGATCGGCGAAACCGCGCAGGCTATCGTTGCGGGCGATCTGCATCGACGCATTCCCATCGGCGTGGCCGGTGACGAGTTCGATCAGGCGGGCGCGGCGATCAATGCGATGCTCGACCGGATCGCGCATCTGATGGACAATCTGCGGCAGGTTTCAAGCGACATCGCCCATGATCTGCGCACGCCGCTGCTGCGCCTTCGCAACCAGTTGGAGCGGCTGGAGACCGACCCCGGCGCAGCGGCCAAGGCGCTGGATCAGGGCGAGGCGCTGCTCGCGCTGTTCGGCTCCATCCTGCGCATCGCCGAAGTGGAAGGCGGCGCGCTCGCGGCGGGTTTCGTGCCCGTGGACCTCAGCGCGCTCGCGGAGGATGTGGGGGACAGCTACCATCCCGCTATCATCGACAGTGGGCGGTCGCTCGATTGTGATGTGGCGCCTGCCATAGCCGTGCAGGGCAACCCGGAATTGCTCGCACAGGCGATCGGCAACCTGCTCGACAATGCCCGCGTTCATACGCCGCATGGCACGACCATCCGGCTCTCGCTGGCGGCCGTCGATGGCATCGCCCGTCTGTCCGTGTCCGATAATGGGCCGGGCGTTCCCGCCGCCGACCGCACCCGCATCCTCCAACGCTTCGTGCGGGGTGAGGCCAGCCGGACCACGCCGGGCGCCGGTCTCGGCCTCAGCCTCGTCGCTGCGGTGTCCGCCGCGCATGGCGGCGCAACCCTGGTGTCGGATGACAATCCGGGTTTCCGTATCACCCTCAGCTTGCCGATGGCCGTCCAATGAAGCGCCTGTTCCTGATCTTCCTTGCCGGGCTGAGCGCCTGTGCCAGCTACCACCCCCTGCCGCTGGGAGATGGTCAGGCCGTGCTGTCGCGGCCCGATTTCACCGGCCTTTCGGCGCAAGCGGGCGCGGTCGATCGCCCGTGGCTCAAGCCGGTCACGATCGATCTCGGCGCGCCACTCGACGGCAATGCCGTGGCCACGATCGCCGTCCTTGCCAATCCCGACCTGCGCGCCGCACGGGTGCGGTCCGGGGTCAGCGACGCGCAAGCCTTTGCGGCAAGGCTGCTTCCCGATCCCACGCTCAGTCTCAGCGTCGGCAAGGTGGCGGCGGGTTCCGACCCTTTCCTCGACCTTGCCAGCGCGCTGGGCCTCAACCTCAATGCACTGCGCACGCGCGGCGTGCAGGTGGCGCAGGCGCGAGCCGCCGCCCAGCAAGTCCGTCTGGATCTGGCGTGGAGTGAGTGGCAGACCGCCGGCAACGCCCGCATTCAGGCTATCCGCATCCAGAATCTCCAGCGGGCCGCCCTCTTTGCCGAAGCCTCCCGCACCTCCGCCCGGTCGCTGTTCGAGCGGACGCAGCATGCCGCCGGTCGGGGCGACCTCGCCGGCGATCAGTTGCAGACCGCGCGCCTCGCCGCCGCCGATGCGGAAGCCAAGGCCCGCACCGCCGAGAGCGACCTGGCGGTCGCTCGCCTCGAACTGCTCCGCCTGATCGGCGTGCCGCCGGAGACACAGCTTCGCCTCGCGGCGGAGCCACAGACGGACCTGCCCCTCGACACCGCCCGCCTGTACGCCCTCGCGACCCGCAACCGGACGGACATTCGCGCCCTGGAGGCGGGCTATGCGTCGCAGGAAGCGGCGGTGCACAAGGCAGTCCTCGACCAGTTTCCCAACCTCGGCCTCACCGTCAACACGGCGCGCGATACGGCGGGCAATCTGATCCTTGGACCATCGGTGGACTTCACCCTGCCGCTGTGGAACCGCAATCGGGGCGGCATCGCGATCGAGCGGGCGACCCGCGAGGCGCTCAAGACCGAATATGAGGCCCGCCTGTTCCAGACTCGTGCGGAGATCGCGGCAGCCATATCGGGAATAGAGGTCGCCCGGCGCCAGCGCGACACCGTGCGGCGCGACCTGCCGTCCGCACAGACCTTTGCCAGCGCCAGTCGCCGCGCCGCCGACCGGGGAGATATTGCCCTCTCGACTGCCGAATCCGCCGAACAGTCGCTGCGCGACAAGCAGGTCCTGCTTGCCCAGAGCGAACAGGCCATCGCCGAACAAATGATCGCCCTCGAACTTCTCACCGGCACGCTCAGGGAGGCGTGGACACAATGAAGATGCCCTGGATCGCCCCTCTATGCCTGTCGATCGCCGCCTGTTCGGGAGCCGCCGACGACGCAGGCAATGCCGACGCGCCGGTCGCGCTGGTCACACTCGCCCGCGTGGACCGGGAATCGCTTGCGCCGCAGACGACCGTCTATGGCGCCGCCGAACCCGGCCCCATGGGCAAGCTGTCCCTGACCGCGCCGGTCGAAGCGGTGGTGGCGTCCATCGACGCGCCGGTCGGTACGGCGGTGACGCGCGGACAGGTGGTCGCGCGTCTGGCGGCTTCCCCCACGACGCGCGTCGACCTGACGAAAGCGGCCAGCGATGCCAGCGCCGCCACCGCCGCCTTTGCCCGAGCGCAGAGACTGCGGGGCGATGGTCTCGCCAGCAATGCCGATGTCGAAACGGCCGCAGCGGCTGCGAAATCCGCCAATGCCCTGCGCGCCAGCCTGTCGGCGCGCAGTGCAGGTCTGACGTTGCGCGCGCCTGCCACCGGAGTGGTGGATACGGTCGGCGTGACAGTGGGCGACCTCGTGCAACCGGGCGCTGCGGTCGCTTCCGTATCACGGGCCGCCGACCCTCGCGTGCGGTTCGGGGTCGATGCGGCGACGGCGCGCTCTCTCAAACCGGGAATGGCGCTGACGATAGCGGCGAGCGCCGCCCGTCCGGCTCTGACAGTGTCCATCCAGTCGGTCGATCCCATCGCCGACCCGCAGACGCGCCTGTACGCCGTGTTCGCGACGATTCCCGCCGGCAGCGGCATCGCGATCGGCGAGGCCCTGACAGCCGCCATCGGCACGCGCGCGGCAACCTCATCACCCTCCATTCCCTATGCGGCCCTGCTGGACGATGCGGGCCAACCCTTCGTCTATGTCGTTGCGGGCGGCGTCGCCCATCGTCACGACATCGTCCTCGGTCCAACCGGTGGCGACCGGATTGCGGTGACGCGGGGCGTGAAGCCGGGTGACAGCATCGTGGTCGAGGGCGGCACCGCGCTGGAAGACGGCATGAAGGTGCGCACCAAGTGAAGGCGGCGCTCGAAAACCATGCGCGCGCGCTCTGGCTGGCGGCGGTGCTGATCGTGCTGGGGGGTGCCTTCGCCGCGACGCGGCTGCCCGTGGGTCTCTTTCCCTTCATCAGCTATCCCCGTGTCGTCGTCTCGATCGACGCAGGGGAGCGCGATGCCGCCCAGATGGCGGTCGAGATCACCCGCCCCATAGAGATCGCCCTGCGCGCGGTGCCCAATGTGTCGCGGGTCCGGTCGACCACCAGTCGCGGGTCGGCCGAGGTGGCACTGGACTTTCCCTGGGGCGGGGACATGGTTGCCGCGACGCTGGCCACCCAGTCGGCGCTGGCGACCATCCTGCCTGACCTGCCGACCGGCACGCGCTTCAATGTGCGCCGTTCGGACCCTACGATCTTTCCGGTGCTCGGCATCGCGCTGACCTCCAAATCGCTCGACCAGAATGCGCTCCGCCAGATTGCGGAACTGCGCGTGCGTCCTGCGCTGACCGCCGTGTCAAATGTCGCGGGCGTCGATATATTGGGCGGTGCCCCGCGCGAGATCGCGGTGGATGTCGATCCCGCGAAGGCGCAGGCGCTCGGCCTGTCGCTGGACGCCATTTCGACCGCGCTCGGCAAGACCAACAGCATAAGGGGTGTGGGCCGGCTGGAGGATCGCCACCGGCTCTATCTCGTGCTGAGCGAAAGCCGCCTTGCTACGATTGCGGATATCGCCGCGACGCCCGTGAAAACCGGCGCGGGTGCAGGCGCGGGTCTCGTCACGCTGGGCCAGATCGCGACCATCCGCTCCTCCATCGAACCCAGCTTCCTCAAGGTCGCGTCCGGGGGCGAGGATGCGGTGCTGGTCAATATCCGCCAGTCGCTGACCGGTGATACGGTGCGGATCGTGCGCGATGTCGATGACCGGCTGAAAATTCTCGGCCTGCCGCCCAGCGTCACGGTCACGCCCTTTTACGATCAGTCGGAACTCGTCACCGGCGCCGCCAATGCCGTGCGCGACGCGATCCTGCTCGGCGCCGTACTGGCCGGGTTGGTGCTTTTCCTCTTCCTGCGCTCGGGCCGGCTGATGCTGATGACGGGATTGATGCTCCCCGCCGTGCTCGCCGGCACCTGCCTGCTGCTCTACGCCTTCGGCATGACTTTCAACATGATGACGCTGGGCGGCATGGCGGCGGCGGTCGGCCTTGTCGTCGACGATGCGGTGGTGATGCTGGAGCATATCATGCGCCGATTGCAGGAGGGCGCGGAGGATGTCGGCGTCGCGGCGGCAGAGATGGCGAAGCCGCTGTTCGGATCGACCGCCGCGACCATCGTGGTGTTCCTGCCGCTTGCCTTCGTGAGCGGCGTGACCGGCGGATTCTTCAAGGCGCTCGCGCTCACCATGGTCGCCTCGCTCGGCCTGTCGCTGCTGTTCGCGCGCTTTCTCCTGCCGCTGGTCGCGGCACGCTGGGTGAGGGACAAGGATGTCGAGGCGGCGGATCGCGCGGGGCATTTTCTGCACCGGCTGGAGGCGTGGAACGGGCGCGCGACCGATCGCGCTCTGGCAAGGCCGGGGTTGTTCGCGGCGCTACTCGGCATCGGCCTTGCCCTCCTCGGCGTTCTGGCGTGGAATCATGTGCCCTCCGGCTTCATGCCGGCCATGGACGAAGGCGGCTTCATCCTCGACTATAAGGCGCTGCCCGGCGCGGCGCTGTCGGACACCGACCGGCTGCTGTGGCAGGTGGAGCGGATCGTCACCGCGACGCCGGAAGTGGCGAGCTATTCGCGCCGCACCGGCGTCCAGCTTGGCGGTGGGCTGACCGAGGCCGATGAGGGCGACTATTTCATCCGGCTGAAGGGTGGCTCGCGCCGCTCCATCGACGCGGTCATGACCGACATCCGCGACCAGATCGCGCAGAAAGTCCCCGGCCTCGAAATCGAGACGGCGCAGTTGATGGAGGATCTAATCGGTGACCTCACCGCCGTGCCGCAGCCCATCGAAGTCAAATTGTTCGGCGACGACCCTAGGGAATTGTCGGATGCTGCGAAGCGGGTGGGCGAAGCCATCGGCAAGATCAACGGCGTGGTCGAGGTCGTGGACGGCCTGCGCGTCGCGGGCGATGCGCTGACCGTCAAGGTCAATCCCGCTGCGGCGATGCAGCAGGGCCTCGACCCCGATACCGTCGCCACCCAGCTGGAGGCGCTGATCGGCGGCGTGCAGGGAACGCAGCTGCGCATCGGCGAGCAGTTGGTCACCGCACGGGTTCGTGCGCCGGGCGACTTGCGCAGCCGCGCCGAAGCGTTGGCCAACCTGCCGCTCACCACAGCTGACGGCCGTCTGGTGCGGGTCGGGCAGGTCGCGAGCGTAAGCGTCGCACCGGGGCAGGTGCAGGTCACGCGCGAGGATCTCGCCCCCTTCATCGCGGTCACCGCGCGGCTTGAGGGTCGCGATCTCGGCTCCGGCATGCGCGACGTGAAATCGACGGTGGCGGGGCTTCGCCTGCCGGCCTCGATCCGTGTCGACTATGGCGGCCTCTACGCCCAGCAGCAGCAGAGTTTTTCCGATCTCTCGATCGTGTTCATCGCGGCCTTGCTGTTGACAGCCCTGCTGCTCACCCTGTTGTTCGAGCGTCTTGCCTGGACTTTCGCCGCGCTCCTGACCGTGCTGCTCTCGGCGGCGGCGGTGCTCGGCGGCCTGTGGGTGACCGGCATCGAACTCGACATTTCCGCCTTGATGGGCCTGACGATGGTGGTCGGCATGGTCACCGAACTGGTGATCTTCTTCCTGGCGGAAATCCCGCGTGATCGGCCCGTCGACATCGCCATGCTGCGCGAGGCTGGGGCCAAGCGCCTGCGGCCTATCCTGATGTCCGCTCTCATCGCCATCCTGACGCTGGCGCCGCTGGCGATCGGGATCAGTCGAGGCGCGGGTCTCGAGCGCCCTCTGGCGACAGCCATCATCTTCGGTCTCACCGCTGCGGTGCCCTTGGTGCTGCTGTTCCTGCCCGCGGTGATGGCCGTGTTCAGCAGGCCGCGAAAGATTGCGGAGTAACAAATAGAGCAGCGCCGAGCGTATGAAGAATTCATACGCCGGTCGATTCCCAAAGCTTGGGATTATTTAATTGCCATGCAACACCGACCCAATGTCGATGTGCCTATTGTCAATCCGAACACATCCCTCCTCGGACAGCGGCAGACGATTCACATGGCTTTTCCCCTGAGATCCTGTCGCGGTCGTCGGATCCCTCTTGTTGCGGGAATCGTGCTGGCGGCGTCGCTGCTGTCCTCCTGCGCCGCCGATCGATGCGACGAGCGCGTGGCGATGGCGATCGGCCTCACGCTGCGGGCGCGGCAGGCCGGTGTCTTGTTGCACGATGCCTATTACCGCAACACGATCACCGCGATGGCGTCCTTGCCGCGTGAAAAATTCATACCCCGACGTTCTCGAAAAGCTGCATACAGCCCGATGCCGCTCAGGATCGGGTGGGATCAGACGATCTCCGACCCGCGCATCGTCGCCGTCATGACCGCGGCGGCGCGGGTCGAAGCCGGGCAGGCCATATTGGAGATCGGCACGGGTTCGGGCTATCAGGCGGCCGTGCTGGCCCGTTTGGGCGCGCATGTCGCCACTATCGAGATCGTTCCCCAATTGTCGCACCATGCGCAAACCATATTGAAGCGCCTTCATGTCGATGGCGTGGATTTCCGGATCGGCGACGGATTTCATGGATGGCGCGAGAAAGCGCCTTTCGACGCTGTGATCGTGACGGCGGGTGCAGCGAAAGTGCCGGACGCCCTGCTCGATCAAGTCAAAATCGGCGGACGACTGGTCATGCCGATCGGCCCTTCGGCCATCACCGAGCAGATCCTGGTCTATACGAAATTTGCGGGAGGGCGGACGGAAACCTGTTCCCTTGGCGCCGCCAGTTTCGTTCCGCTCACCGGCAAGGGAAGAACGGAGGAAGTGTCATCGCCGATCGATGGAACGATACCTTTATGCTATGGTGCGCCGGTTACGTAATCGCGCTTGTCGGGCGAACGGCAACAAGCCGCCCGCCCAGTCAAAGCTATGGTTCAGAAGGTGCCGGTGATGTTGGGCACCGCCTTTCGCCGGTCGATGTGCGAACCGTCATCACATATTTCTCGTCAAGCACGCGTCGCGGATTTAAGCAGGGACATAAAGGCTCCGAAGATTTCAAGGCGAGACCCGCACGGCCAGGCGGCGATAAGATTTACCGTGGACCCACCCCGCGCTCCGGAGCAGCCGGAATTCCACGACTGAAACTGCAAAAGGGCGCGACCTTCGAAGGCTGTGCCCTTTTGCCCAAGTCTCGCTAAGCTTTAATAACCGTAGCGGCTTTGGCCATCATAGGAACGGCCATAGCCACCCTGCTGGTCATAGTTGCGCTGGTCGTACCCGTAGCCGCGCTGGTCATAGCCGCCACGATAGGGCTGGCCATAGCCGGCAGGCGGCGCCGAGGCATAACCGGGGCCGCCATAAGCGCCGCCATTATAATAACCGCCATTGTAGCTGTTGCCGCGATAGCGATTGTCATAATCATGCCGGTGCGAGCTTGCGGCGATCGCGGCAATGCCACCAATCAACAAGGCGCCGGCCAGAATAGCACCGGTATTGTCGCGATGATGATAGCCGCCATAGCCACCCCCATAGCCGCGCCCGCCATAGGGGTTCGCCATTGCAGGGGAGGCAGCAGCAGCAAGTGATGCAGCGGCGCCGATGGTCAGCGCGAACTTTGAGAAAACCGACATCCCAACTTCTCCTCAGAGACGGCGTCGCAAAGTTTCGCGCCGGATGCGCTCCTGATAGAGCAGATGTCCTGTCGGCAGACTGAATTCGCTATTTTGCCGGCGTTCATGTGGTTGGGGCCGATTCCAAGATGCAGCATCGTGCCAAGGTCCGCGCGAATGCCGGCGCTAGCCGAAACCCTCGTTCAATATTGTCACATAAATGACATTAAATAGTAGCAGGGGAGAAATTTGTCCCTCCAACGCTAGAGGCATCGTGGCATTCAATGTTCTCATTGTTGAGGACGATCAGGACCTTGCGGAAACACTCGTCCGGCAGATGCAGGATTTCGGCCATCACGCGACATGGGCGGACGATGGCAGGAAGGCTTTGACGGCCATCGGCCAGGAGGCGTTCGATGTCGTGATCCTCGACCGGGTGATGCCGGTGCTCGACGGCGTGGCTATGCTTGAGCAGCTTCGCGCCGCAAATGTAAACCTGCCGATTCTCATGCTGACCGCTTTCGGCAAGGCGAGTCAGAAAGTTGAAGGACTGGAGGCCGGGGCCGAGGATTATGTCGTGAAACCCGTCGATCCCGTCGAACTCAACGCCAGGCTGCAGGCTTTGGTCAGGGCGCGGCAATGGTCAAGGGATGACGATGGCACACTGCACGCAGGTGACCTCGTCATCAGCCCGCTCACGCATCGCGCATGGCGCGACGGCCGACCGGTCGATCTGCCACGAACGGAGTTTCGCCTCCTTACCGAATTGGCCCGCAACGCGGGTTCGGTGCTCACGCGGCCGATGCTCCTTGAAAAGGTTTGGAACTACGACTTCGAGCCAACCACCAATGTCGTCGATACCTATATCAAGCGCCTCCGCAAGAAGCTGACCGAAGATGGCAGCGAAGATCCCATCGTCACGTTGCGGGGCGTAGGATATATGCTCAAGGCATAGCGGGGACGCGTGAGGTCGGCGAGGTCCACACGCGCGGCGAGGATCACTATTGCAGCATTTTTCTCTCCGTTCCCTGACCATGGTGTTTCTCGCGCTGTTCCTGCTGGCGACGATCCTGACCGGCATCGCTACCTATTCCGCTTCGCTCGACACGATCAGGGAAATCGTAGACCAGCGCGTGACGCGGATCAGTCTTGCCCTCGCACCGGCGGAGCGGGAATTTGAGCGCAGCCCGTTGATCGAACGGGTCGAGACACTCGGCAAGCAGCGCGATACGGGCGACATCGGCGTCGTTCTTCTCGATCCGTCTGGTCGCCAGGTCGCGGGCAACATGCACATCCCCCGTCTCCTCCCACCGGGACTGTCCACCGTGGACGTACGGGACAATATCAAGGGGCTGACGAAAGGGCGCGCGCTTGTCCGCGCGATCCCGGGCGGTTTCAGGCTGATCGTGACCGCGGAGACGGAGCCGTTCGACAACTATGAGCATGCACGACGCCGTATCTATATCATCGGCTTTGGTTCGATCATAGCGGTCGTCCTTGGCGGCTTGCTCCTGTTCAGCCGCCTGATCTCCCACCGCATCACTCAGATGCGCCGCACCGTCGATGCGATCGTGGAGGGCGACATGAATCTCCGCATACCCTTGACCGGAGACGGCAGCGAATTCGACGAGCAGGCCGAAGCCTTCAATCATATGCTGGACCGCATCCAGGGATTGATGGCGGAGATCCAGAATGTCTCCAATGACATATCGCATGAATTGCGCACCCCGCTGGCCCGGCTGCGAGGCAAGCTTTTCCGACTGTCCAGCCGTGCGCAGTCGGAGGCGCAACGGATCGATCTGGGCGGCGCGCTGGAGGATGCGGACGAACTGCTGGCCATGTTCACGGCGATGCTGCGCATCGCGGAGATCGAAAGCGGCGAAAGGCGCGGCGGCTTTGCCTCGGTCGCACTGGACGGCCTGGCCAGCGAAA
>Ga0207639_10002016_pt1 | contig 13684 bp, 17 predicted proteins | sample KBSCornC32_FD_184299 | JGI IMG/M metagenome (GOLD analysis project Ga0207639, IMG submission 184299) | Corn rhizosphere microbial communities from Kellogg Biological Station, Michigan, USA - KBS Corn C3-2 (SPAdes) (version 2) | ecosystem: Host-associated > Plants > Roots > Rhizosphere > Soil ...
AGCGTGCCGATCTTGAGCTGGTTGCGGATCGAAACGGTGATGCGTTCCGGGCTCGCGGGTTTCACAAGAAAATCGTTGGCGCCGGCGCGCATGGCGTCGACGGCGGAATCGATGCCGCCCTTCGCGGTGAGCACGATCACCGGAAGATCGGGATGGCTGACGCGCAGTTTCGCGAGCACCTGCAATCCGTCCATGTCCGGCATGACGAGATCGAGAAGCATGATCACGATCTGGTCGCCGCGCGGCCCGTTGATCAGGTCGAGCGCGGGCTGACCGCCCGGCGCGGTGACGGCGGACATCCCCGAGCGCGTGATCGCGGCTTCCAGCAAGCGGCGCTGCACGGGATCGTCATCGACAATAAGAACGGTCTGCGCCATCGGGGCCTCTGGGCGTTGGAGGCGCAGTTTCGTCGGGAACGGGTAAAGACGGATTTAAACGTCGTCCCTGTTCGGGACGTTGCAGCGTAAAAGAGAGTTCGTCATGGTGAACAGGTGGTAAAGACGAAGCCCGTTTCGTGAGCGACAAACCCATCGATTATTGGGACTTCTTTATTGCCGACGCGGAACGCATCGGTTCTCCGCTTTATGCGCGCTTCGCTGGCGGTATTCGCGCTGACGCAGATTTGAAAGCGCTGGCGGAACGCGCGAAGAAAGGTCAGCCACCGGCGAACATGATGCTCGGCGCGGTGCACTATCTGTTGCTGCGCGGCACAGATCATCCGTTGCGGCGGCACTATCGCGATCTGGATGGACATCCGCCCGAAGGCGAGGACCCGTTTCCGGTGCTCAAGGATTTTGTGAATACGCATCGCGATGCGGTGACGCGTCTGATCGAAACGCGCGTCACAAACACGAATGAGGTCGGACGCTCAGCAGCGCTGCATGCGGGATTTCGGGCGCTGACCAAACAGGTCGATGCGCCACTGAGCCTAGTGGAGATCGGGCCCAGCGCCGGTCTCAACATGATCTGGGATCGCTATGGCGTGCGTTTTCTGCGCGATGGGGCGACCGCGGCGACAATCAATCCCGATGCACCGCTGGTGATCGAATGCGAGTTGCGCGGCGACGAGACGCCGCCGCTCGACGTGACGCCGAACGTTGCGGGCCGCGTTGGTCTCGAACTCAATCCGGTCGATCTTGCCAATGACAACGACCGCGACTGGTTGCGTGCGTTGATGTGGCCAGATCAGGTGCCGCGCATGCGCCGCCTCGAACGCGCCATCGAGTTGTTCGCGAAAGAGAAGCCGCCGATCCGCGCAGGCAATGCGCTCGATCTTCTGCCCGAGGCGCTGGCGGAGATTCCGCCCAATCAAACCGCCTGTGTCTATCACACCATCGCCGTCTACCAGTTCAGCACGGCAATGAAGCAGACGCTGGAGGATATTCTGACGATTGCAGGCCTTCGCCGTCCGGTATGGCGGTTGGCGTTCGAACTCGTGGGCAAGGAATGCACCGTCGCGCTGATCCGGTATGCCGATGGCGTGCGCGAGGAAAAGCTGCTGGCCAACGCGCATCCGCACGGCACATGGATTGAATGGCTCGCCTAGGCGTGCCAGCGTTCACACATGACCAACGATGACGATCTCCCGCCCGTTCCGCCTGTTGAAGGCGCGAAGCCCGAGATGTTCACGGTCAATGAGAACCAGGGGCCACTCGCGGCGCTCAGCGGTTCGCCGCCGCCAGCGCCGAAATGGTTCAAGGATCAGGTCGCCCACGAACCAGAGCACAACTTCATCACGGTCGATGGCGCGCGCATCCATTATCAGCGCTGGGGCGATCGCACGCGACCGGGTCTTTTGCTCGTGCACGGCAACGCGGCGCATGCGCATTGGTGGGACTTCATCGCGCCGATGCTGGCGCGCGACTACAACGTCGCCGCCATCGATCTCTCCGGTATGGGCGACAGCGACTGGCGCAAAGACTTCTATTCCATGGAGCGCTTCGCGGCGGAGGAGATCGCCGTCTGCGAAGACGCCGGCATGTTCGTGCCGACCGAACCGCCGATCATCGTCGCGCACAGCTTTGGCGGCTTCGTCACCATCCTGACCGGCGCGCTTTATGGCGAGCGATTGGCCGGAACGGTGATCGTGGACTCGCCGGTCAACCCGCCGGAGCGCGAGCGCAGCGGCCCGGCCCAGCGCGTGATCAAGCTGCATCACATCTATCCGACGCTCGCGGCGGCCTTGGCGCGCTTCCGCCTGATGCCGCCGCAGACCGCGGAGAACCTATATCTCGTGGATTGGGTCGCGCGGCACTCTCTCAAAGAAGTGGACGGCGGCTTCACCTGGAAGTTCGATCCGGCGATCTGGCAGCATTTCTCGATCGGCGACACCGCCGCGCGCCTGCGCGAAACAAAATGCCGGATCGGCATTTTCCGTGGCGAGCACTCGGTCCTGCTCCCGCCAGACATCGGCGAGTACATGTTCAACATCCTCGGCCGCTCCGCGCCGGTGGTGGAGATTCCGCAGGCCCAGCATCACATCATGCTGGACCAGCCCTTGGCGTTTGTTGCGGCGCTCCGGGCGCTGCTAACCGATTGGAACCATTCGGTTGCTACCCGCCGGGTCTGAGTTGCCCTGAAAGCCGCGTTTGCTATAGTCCCGGCCGCTTCAGAATTAGAGGGAATCAATGGCGGGCGATCACTACGAACCGGGGCATATGGACATTTCCCAGCACAAGAAAACCTGGTCCGGCTTCGTCAAGTTCACGGAAATCTCGATTGTCCTTATCGGCGTCCTGATGTTCCTGTTGATGCTGTTCCGCACCCACAACTAACCGGCGGTTTCGCCGGGGGGCGTTCATGAAGCTTGCAGTTCTCAAAGAGCGCCGCGACGGCGAAACGCGCGTCGCCGCGACCGCGGAGACGGTCAAGAAGCTGAAAGGCCTCGGCCTCGATATCGTGGTGGAGACCGGTGCGGGCGCCGGCGCACGCGCAAGCGATGCGGATTACACCGCCGCCGGCGCGATGATCGCGCCCGATGCGGCGTCGGCGCTGAAAGATGCCGACATCGTTCTGAAAGTGCGCGGGCCTGAGGCGAACGAGATCGCCGCGATGAAGAAGGGCGCGGTCTATGCCTCGCTTCTCGCGCCTTATTCCGAGAAAGAACCGATCCAGAAATTGGCCGCGCAGGGCGTGAGTGCCTTCGCGATGGAATTTATTCCGCGCATTTCGCGCGCGCAGGCGATGGACGTGTTGTCTTCGCAAGCCAATCTCGCCGGATACAAGGCGGTGCTCGATGCCGCCGCCACGTTCGGCCGCGCGATGCCGATGATGATGACGGCGGCGGGCACGATTGCCCCGGCGCGCGTGTTCATCATGGGTGTCGGCGTTGCGGGCCTTCAGGCGATTGCGACAGCGCGCCGTCTCGGCGCCATCGTGACGGCGACGGACGTGCGTCCCGCGACGAAAGAACAGGTCGTCTCCCTCGGCGCGAGCTTCGTGGCCGTCGAGGATGAAGAATTCAAGCAGGCCGAAACCGCCGCGGGTTACGCCAAGCCGATGTCGGCGGAGTATCAGGCGAAGCAGGCGGCCCTCGTCGCCGAGCACATCAAAAAGCAGGACATCGTCATCACCACCGCGCTGATCCCCGGCCGCAAGGCGCCGGTGCTCGTGACCGCGGAGATGATCGCGACGATGAAGCCGGGTTCTGTGATCGTCGATCTCGCGGCAGAGCAGGGCGGCAACACCCCGCTCACCAAGCCGAACGAAGTGATCGAGACGAGCGGCGTGACCATCATGGGTTACACCAATCTGCCCGCGCGCCTCGCGGTCGATACATCGTCGCTCTACGCGCGCAACCTGTTCAACTTCGTGAGCCTGATCGTCGACAAGAAGACCGGCGCGCTCGCACTCAACTGGGACGACGAGATCGTAAAAGGCGCGGGCCTCACCCGCGACGGCGAGATCGTTCATCCGAGCCTCAAGGGATAGACCATGGAAGCCATCGATCCCTTCGTCTTCCGGCTCTCGATCTTCGTGCTGGCGATCTTCGTGGGTTACTTCGTGGTGTGGTCGGTGACGCCCGCGCTGCATACGCCGCTGATGAGCGTGACCAACGCGATCTCCTCGGTGATCGTGGTCGGCGCGCTGATCGCGGTGTCAGTCGAGACCATCGGCGCCGCGTCGTGGACCTCCAAGATGCTCGGCTTCGTCGCGTTGATCCTGGCCAGCGTGAACATCTTCGGCGGCTTCCTCGTCACCGCGCGCATGCTCGCGATGTATAAGAAGAAAGAGGGCGCGCCCTCCAAGGGGCATAAATAATGAGCCCCGCATTGCAGGCCGATCTCGCAGCCCTTCTTTATCTCGTCTCCGGTGTCCTGTTCATCATGGCGCTGCGCGGGTTGTCGTCGCCGGTGTCGAGCCGCGCGGGCAACCGCAACGGTATGATCGGCATGGCGATTGCGGTCGCCACCACGCTGTGGGTCAGCGGTGTCAGCGATCCGCTGACCTGGGGCCTGATCGCCGGCGGCATCGTGATCGGCGGTGGTATCGGTGCGGTGACCGCGCGGCGCATCGCCATGACGGATATGCCGCAGCTTGTGGCGTTCTTCCATTCGCTGGTCGGTCTGGCGGCCGTGCTCGTCGCGGGCGCCGCGTTCTATTCGCCGGCCGCGTTCGGCATCGGCGCCGAGGGCGCGATCCGGATGCAGAGCCTGATCGAGATGTCGCTCGGCGTCGCCATCGGTGCGATCACCTTCGCGGGCTCGATCATCGCGTTCGCGAAATTGAACGGCAACATGAGCGGTGCGCCGATCATCCTGCCAATGCGCCATGCGCTGAACATCCTGATTTTCGCCGCGATCATCGGCCTGATCGTCTATTTTGCGATGACGCAGCAGGCGTGGACGTTCTGGGTGATTGCGGGGCTGAGCTTCGTGTTCGGCATCACGCTGATCATTCCCATCGGCGGCGCGGATATGCCGGTCGTCGTGTCGATGCTGAACTCCTATTCGGGATGGGCGGCGGCGGCGATGGGCTTCACGCTCGAGAACTCGGCGCTGATCATCACCGGCGCGCTGGTCGGTTCGTCGGGCGCGATCCTCTCCTACATCATGTGCAAGGGCATGAACCGTAGCTTCGTCTCCGTGATCATGGGCGGCTTCGGCGGTGAAGTGGCCGCGGGCGGTGGCGGCAAGACCGAGACGCGTCCGGTGAAGCAGGGCTCCGCCGAAGACGCGGCCTTTATTATGAAAAACGCGGGCAGCGTGATCATCGTGCCGGGCTACGGCATGGCGGTGGCGCAGGCGCAGCACGCGGTTCGCGAGATGGCCGATATTCTAAAAAAGGAAGGCGTGAAGGTTTCCTACGCCATCCATCCCGTTGCGGGCCGCATGCCGGGCCACATGAACGTGCTGCTCGCCGAAGCGAATGTGCCGTACGACGAAGTGTTCGAGCTTGAAGACATCAACAGCGAATTCGCACAGGCCGACGTCGCTTATGTCATCGGCGCCAACGACGTCACCAACCCGTCGGCGAAGACCGATCCCAAATCGCCGATCTTCGGCATGCCGATCCTCGACGTGGAAAAGGCCAAGACCGTCCTCTTCATCAAGCGCGGCATGGGTAGCGGTTATGCGGGCGTCGAGAACGAACTCTTCTTCCGCGACAACACGATGATGCTCTTCGGCGACGCCAAGAAGATGACCGAAGAGATCGTGAAGAATCTCGGCTGACGCGGCGATGCTCCAGCATGTCTTCGGCTGGGTCTTCGGCATTCCCGCGCGCAGCGAACACGACGCCGCGATCCGGAATCTTGTCGGCAATGTTGCGCCGCTGGAGGCGACCGAGCGGCTCAGAAATGCCGTTCAGCACAACACCGAAAAGGCCGGTGCGCTTCTTGCCGCGCAAGGCATCTTCACCGTCGCGGACACCTTTGCGCTGGATCACGGCTGGCCAAAAATCCCGATCCTTGTTTCGCTCGTCAGCCTCGTTGTCGGCGCGTTTCTGGTGATGTCGATCCTGCGCAGTACCATGCGGATGTATCGCCGCCCCACGGAAGGCGGTGAGCCGGTGCGTGCGATCTACAATCTGCTCATCTCGCGCATGATCCGCTTCAACAGTGCTCTCTATCTGACGTTCCTGTCGATCCTGCTGCTCGCCATCGCGGCGATGAGCTTCGTGTGATGCATATCCGCGAGGCCGATCTTTCTCGTGACCGCGCGGCGCTCCTTGAATTCATCATGGGCTCGCAGCATTTCGAATATGCGATCGAGCCGAACCGGCGGCTGGATGCACCGGTCGCGGGCGAGCATCTGGAACGGCTTCTTGCGCATCTGAAAGATCACGATGGCCACATGTTTGTGGCGGAAGGCGAGGGCGGTGCGCTCACCGGCTGGGCCGTCGTCGGCGAATTCAAGGGCGAGCCGTTCATCGTGTCCGAAGAGCGCGACTACGCCTACATCTTCGAACTCTTCGTCGTGGAAGCGGTGCGCGGCGAAGGTGTCGGCCGCGCGCTGATCGCGGCCTGTGAGGATTGGGCAAAAGCGAAGAACTTCAAGACAATCCAGATCGGCGTTCTCTCCGGCAACATTCGCGCGGCGAAAATCTACCGCGAAGCCGGCTATTCGGATTATGCACTAGAGCTGCGGAAATATTTGCGCTGACCGTCGCAGTTCGGGAAAGCGTCCCCATATGCTAGGTTGCATTCAACGGGTGGGGGCATCCATGAACATCATCGCACGCATTTTCGTGAACGAGGATCGCAGGTTACGCCATATCTGGCGCGCCGCGATTTTCTTTGGGCTTGTCACTTTCGGCTTTCCGCTGCTGACGCAGCCCGTCGCCGAATGGATTTTCAACCACTATCACATCCAGCCCGTGCTCAACGCGACCAACATCGCGTTCGCCGAGGGCATGAACCTTGTCTTTGCGCTGGCTGCGACGGCGATCTTCGCAGCCTTCGAACGCCGCGGCCTCGGCGCCTACGGTCTGCCGCTGGCGCGTGCATTCGGTGCGAACACGCGTGAAGGATTCATCGGCGGCATCCTGATGGCCGGCGCGGTTGCCGTCGGCATGTACTACCTCGGCGGCATGCAGATCCGCGGCCCTGCGTTGACGGGGCAGGCGCTCGCGCTTTCGGGTCTCGCATGGCTCGGCGCGAATGTGCTGGTGGGTCTGGCGGAAGAGCTCTGGTTCCGCGCCTATTTCCTGCAATCGCTGTGGAAGAGCACCGGTTTCTGGCCGGCGTCGATCGTGATCGCGGCGATCTTCGCGGCGCTGCATTACTTCTTCAAGGAAGGCGAGAACATCTGGGACGTGATCACGCTGGTCTCGATCAGCATGATGCTGTGCTACTCGGTCAAGCGCACCGGCACCTTGTGGTTCGCTGTCGGCTTCCACATCGCGTTCGACTTCATGCAGTTCTTCGTCATCGGCACACCCAACGGCAACCTGATTCCCGAGGGCCGCATGTTCGATGTCACCTTCAACGGCCCGACATGGCTGACCGGCGGTGTGCTGGGCACGGAGGCGAGCTTCCTGATGTATCCCGCCATCGCGCTACTCTGGCTCTACATCCTGCTGCGCTACAAGCCCGCGGAGGCGGCGGAATCGGCCTGATCCGGTTCGTTAAACCCTTGTGAGATGCGGCATTTTCGGATTGGCGGTTTTGGGGCGAGGCGTCTATTCTCCGGCTCCCGAACGCCTTTAGGAGCACCCCATGTCCGATGCCAATGCCAATCCGCCCACCGTTGCGGGTCAGCCGCTGTGGGTCGTGATCGCGGCTGCTGTCGTGGCGGTTCTGATCATCGGCGGCGGTGCGTGGTGGTTCATGCGCGGCCATAACGCTGCGACGACGGCGTCGGCGAAGAAGCCGCTCATCGGCATGATGGGCGACAATCTGACGGCGCTCGACACCACGATGCCGGCCAAGGACAAGCTCTGTTCCACGACGCTGACGCGTGCGCTCGACTTCGGTGCGCTTCCCGCCGGCGCGACACTGACGAGCCAGGATGCGCAGGACGCGCAGCCGGAAGGTCACTACACCTGTACGGCGCAGGGCAGCGACGGCAAGTACACGCTCGCCATCGACACGAATTGCGCAGGTACGCAGGACAAGACCTGCTATGCGCTCGACACCGTGAAGCGCGACGACGGCACGATGGTGTACAAGCGCCGCAACTGGCCGAGCTAGTTCGCTTAAGCGTTTCTGTTTCTTCTCGTTTGCAAGGTATCCCCATGAAAGAACTCGACCACTTCATTGCTGGAAAGCATGTGAAGGGAAACTCCGGCCGTTTCGGCGATGTGTTCAATCCGTCGACTGGCGAAATTCAGGCCAAAGTCGCACTCGCGTCGAAGGCCGAGATGCGCAGTGCCGTCGAAGCCGCGCTGAAGGTGTTCCCCGAATGGTCGAGCGTGAACCCGCAGCGCCGCGCGCGCGTGATGTTCAACTTCAAGGGACTTGTCGAAAAGCACATGGACGAGCTCGCGCACATGCTCTCGTCCGAGCATGGCAAGGTGCTCGCGGATTCGCGGGGCGACATCCAGCGCGGCATCGAGGTGATCGAATTCGCCTGCGGCATTCCGCATCTGCAGAAGGGTGAGTACACCGAAGGCGCCGGCCCCGGCATCGACATCTATTCGATGCGCCAGCCGCTGGGCGTGGTCGCCGGCATCACGCCGTTCAATTTCCCGGCGATGATCCCGATGTGGATGTTCGGCGTCGCCATCGCCTGCGGCAATTGCTTCATCAACAAGCCGAGCGAGAAGGATCCATCCGTCCCGCTGCGTCTGGCCGAACTGATGATGGAAGCGGGCGCGCCGGCCGGCGTGCTGCAGGTCGTCAACGGCGACAAGGAATCCGTCGACGCCATCCTCGACGATCCGGACATCAAGGCAGTGAGCTTCGTCGGCTCGTCGGCGATTGCGCATTACGTCTATTCGCGCGGCACGGCGAACAACAAGCGCGTGCAGGCGATGGGTGGTGCGAAGAACCACGCCATCATCATGCCGGATGCCGATCTCGACCAGGTGACGAACGAGTTGATCGGCGCGGGCTATGGCTCGGCCGGTGAGCGCTGCATGGCGATCTCGGTCGCGGTGCCGATCACGGACAAGATCGCCGACGCGCTGGTCGAACGCCTGAAGCCGCGCGTGGAATCCCTGCGCGTCGGTCTCGCGACCGATCCGGATGTCGATTACGGCCCGATGGTGACGAAGGAGCATCGCGCCAAGGTGATGGGTTACATCGACCAGGGTGTGAAAGAAGGTGCGGAGCTTGTCGTCGACGGCCGCGGCTACAAAATGCAGGGCTACGAGAATGGGTTCTATCTCGGCGGCTCGCTGTTCGACCGCGTGACGCCCAACATGCAGACCTATCAGGACGAGATTTTCGGACCGGTGCTGCAGATCGCGCGCGCGAAGGATTACGCCGAGGCGATCTCGCTGCCGTCGAAGCACCAATACGGCAATGGCGTCGCGATCTTCACGCGCGACGGCGACGCGGCGCGCGACTTCGCGGCGAACGTCGAAGTCGGCATGGTCGGCATCAACATCCCGATCCCGGTTCCGCTCGCCTATCACACCTTTGGTGGCTGGAAGCGCTCCGCGTTCGGCGACGTCAACCAGCACGGCACCGAAGGCGTGCGGTTCTGGACGAAGATCAAGACCGTAACCCAGCGCTGGCCCAAAGGCGGCGTGCGCGAGAAGGCGGACTTCAACATTCCGACGATGAAGTAGCGCTTACGCGTTGCGTGCCATCAATCCGCCGTCGACCGGAATCGTCGCGCCGGTTATGTAGCTGGCGGCGGGGAGGCACAGGCTCACCGTCATGTGCGCGACTTCTTCCGGCGATCCGTAACGGCGCATCGCGGTGCGGCGCTTGGCGAAGACGGTCTTGTCCTCGTCGGAGATCGCAGCGGTCATGCCGGTGTTGATCGGGCCGGGGCAGATGCAGTTCACGGTGATGCCTTCGGGGCCAAGCTCGACCGCAAGCGCGCGGGTGAGGCCCGTGACGCCGGCTTTCGCCGCCGCATAAGGAGAGTCGCGCGATGTCGCGCCGAGCGCTTCGGTCGAGGCGATGTTCACGATCCGCGGGGCTTTCGATTTGCGCAGATGCGGCAGCGCGGTGCGGATGATCTGCTGTTGTGCGGTCAACAGCACGCCGAGCGCGCGCGACCACACCTCGTCATAGTTCTGGCTGTCGATGGGCGAGAACGCGGAGATGCCGGCGTTGTTCACGACGATGTCGAGGCCGCCCCACGCGGCGGCGATCTCCGCGATGACCGTGCGGATACGCGCTGCGTCGGTGACGTCCAACGCCCAGGCTTTTGCCGATCCGCCATTTGCCGCGATGGCGTCTGCGGTTTCGCGCGCGCTCGCCTCGTTGAAATCGGTGACGGCGACATGCGCACCTTCGGATGCGAAGACCTCTGCCGTCGCCCGGCCCATGCCGGAGCCGGCGCCGGTGACGAGCGCGATGGAGCCTTTGAGCGAGCGCGACAGCACTACTTCACACCGCCGAGTTTGCAGATGTATTTCCATTGCTCCGGCGTGACGGGCTGCACCGACAGGCGGGCCTCGCGCACCAACACCATATCTTTCAGCTTCGGATCGGCTTTCACCGTCGCGAGCGTCACGGGCTTTGGCACATCCTTCACCGCCTTTACATCGACCAGACCGAATTTGCCGGTCTCATCGGTGGGATCGGGTTTGTATTCGGCGATGACCTCGACGATGCCGACGATCTGCTTCTCGTCGCCCGTGTGATAGAAAAAGCCGAGATCGCCCTTCTTCATCGCTTTCATATGCTTGGCGGCGGCGAAGTTGCGCACGCCGCTCCATGGCTCGCCCTTGGCGCCGCGCTTCTTCTGCATGTCCCAAGAAAACGTTTCGGCTTCGGTCTTGAACAGCCAGTAATTCATAGCTTCGCCTCGCAGAAATTCGCCGTCGCTTTCCAGGGGCGCAAATCCGACGACGCGAACAGGCCCGCTTTCGCGTAGGGATCGTTCTGCTGCCAGATATGCGCGGCCGCGAGATCGGGTCGCTCGATGATGATCATGCTGCCGGCCATCTCGCCCTGCGCATTCAGGAACGGTCCGCCGAGCCTGACCGCGCCGGTCTCTTTCACATAGGCCATGTGCGCCTCGCGCGTCGCCATGCGCAATTGCAGCGAGCCTTCCTTGTCGATGGCGGTGATCACGAACAGCATGTCTTCTCCTATTCCGGTTTTAAGGGCCGGCTCATCAACCGTAGCACCGCTTCGCCGAGCGGCAAGCTGCCGTCGAGCACGGCGGCGACGGCTTCGGCGATCGGCAGTTCGATGCCTTCCTTCTTCGCGCGCTTGACGATGGCCGGCGCGGTTTCGACGCCCTCGGCCAGCGCATGGCCCGGTGCGTCGAGTTCTTTGAGCGTGCGGCCTTGGCCGAGCGCGTGACCGAAACTGAAATTGCGCGAGGATTTGCTGGTCGCGGTGAGCACAAGATCGCCGAGCCCCGACAATCCCATCAGTGTTTCCGGCTTTGCGCCAAGCGCGGTGCCGAGCCGTGTCAGCTCCGCAAAGCTGCGCGCGATTAATGCGGCGCGCGCGCTTTCGCCGAGGCCCATGCCGTCCACGATGCCGCTTGCAATCGCGTACACGTTCTTCGCGGCACCACCGAGCGCTACACCGGCGATGTCATCGCTCGCATAGGGCCTGAACGTGGCGTGGCCGATTGCGGTCTGAAGTTTGAGTGCAATGTCCATGCGCGCGGCGATGGTCACCGCGGTCGGCATGTTGCGCGCGACGTCTTTCGCGAACGAGGGACCGGACAGGATCGCAGGTTCGCAATCGGGCGCGGCTTCGACAAGAATTTCTGTGAGAAGTTCGCCGCTCGATTTCTCGATGCCTTTTGCGCAGAGAACGAGAGGCGTGCCTTTCGAAACGTGGCGCGTGATGTCACGCAAGCTCGTGCGCAGATGCTGTGCGGGTACGACGAGAAGCAACGCATCGGCTTTCACAGCGGCCGCGATGTCTCCGGTGGCCACAATGTTGGCAGGGAGATTCACGCCGGGCAGGTACATCCCGTTTTCCTGGGAACTCTGAATCTGCGTCACGAGTTCGGATTCGCGTGCCCAAAGCGTCACATTTCGCCCCGCCTGCGCGGCGGCGACGGCCAACGCCGTTCCCCAAGCCCCCGCGCCGATGACCCCGATTGTCCCGTAACTATCTGTATTTTCTGGCATTTCTTTTTTACTGACCGAATGGTGCGTCGCGGAAGATTGAACGGTTTGTTGATTATTCAGAAAATCTGCCTATCTTGATGTGAGGAATCGAAGACAAGACCGCGACAGCGCGGCGTCAAAGGGAACGCTTATGGCCGAAAAAGACAATATCCGCGAACAGATCGTGTGCGCTGCCAAGAAGCGTTTTTCGCATTTCGGTTACGCCAAGACGACGATGGCCGAAGTCGCGACCGATTGTGCCATGTCGCCGGGCAATCTTTATCGTTTCTATCCCGGCAAGCTCGACATCGCGGAAGCCATCGCGACCGAGGACTACACCAAACATCTCGCCGCGATGCGCAAGCTCGCGGTGACGCCGGACAAGCCGGCGCCGCAGCGCCTGCACGATCTTCTGTTCGAAGAACTGCGCCGCACCTACAACAAACTCGAGAAAGATCCGCGCGCCTATGAGATGGCGCTGGTGATCTCGCGCGAGCGGCCCGAATACGCGAACTGGATGCTGGGCGAGGAGCGCAAGATCCTTGTCGAGCTGATGGACGAGGCGGAGCGCCGCGGCGAGTTTGTGCCCGACAACAAGGAATTCGTTGCCGAGATGATTCAGGCGGCCACGATGAAATTCCGCTATCCGCAGCTCTGGTCGAAGCTGACCCTGCCGAAGCTCGAGCGCGAGCTTGAGGGCGTGATCCAGCTTCTGATCAACGGCATCTGCCCGAAGGCGCTGGAAGCGGCCCGAATGGCAGAGCACCACGTCGCGGCCTGATCGCTCTTCTTTCCGCCGCAAACACCGCCTATAGCCCGGTCATGCGCCGCTTATTGATTGTCTGTCTCGGACTGTTCGCCGCCACGGCAACCGCTGTGGCAGATCCCGTTGGCCATGCGCAGTTCACGCCGGCGCAGCGCGCCGATCTCACGCGCGTGAATACCTATCTCAATTCCATCCGCACGATGACTGGCGGGTTCTCCCAGATTGATCCGAACGGCGACGTCGATATCGGCACGTTTGCGATCGCCAAGCCCGGCAAGATGCGGTTCGAGTACAAACCGCCGACACCGACATTGCTCGTCTCCGACGGCAAGCATGTCGCGGTCCAGAATTCGCGGCTGAAAACACTGGATATCTATTCGCTCAGCGACACGCCGCTCGACCTCATCCTCGGCGACAAGATCGATCTGTTGAACGACCATTCGATCACCGGCGTCGAGCATACGCAGGACGCGCTGGTCGTCCATGCGCGGTCGCGTGGCAGCAACAATCAGGGCAACATCGCGCTGGTCTTCGCGCTTCCGAACCTCGAACTGCGGCAATGGACGGTGGTGGACAATCAGGGGCTACAGACGACGGTGGCGTTGCGCGATGTCATGATCGGCGCGGACGTTTCCCATGTTTCGTTCGCCCTGCCGCCAAAATATCCGTCACAGCACTGACATCTCCGCAAAGCATAGCGGCCCCGCGCTTGCGGGCCTCCTGAACCCTTGCTAGGGCAAACCTATGGCCTCCCGTAAACCGATTGTCGGCATCCCCAGC
>Ga0207639_10002018_pt1 | contig 13680 bp, 20 predicted proteins | sample KBSCornC32_FD_184299 | JGI IMG/M metagenome (GOLD analysis project Ga0207639, IMG submission 184299) | Corn rhizosphere microbial communities from Kellogg Biological Station, Michigan, USA - KBS Corn C3-2 (SPAdes) (version 2) | ecosystem: Host-associated > Plants > Roots > Rhizosphere > Soil ...
GCTCCGAGCCGAGCTTGCCCACTACCCAATCGGGCCGCACGTGCGTACGCGGCGCGAAGTAGGCGGCAACCGCGAGCTGCGCGCTCGGCCCCGAAACGAGCGTGGTGAGCGTCCCGCGCGCGGCGCACTGGATGGTTTGAGCTGGCAGCGTCGAAATGCGGCCGTCTGTCGTGAACGCGGGCGGCGTGGTCAGGTTGCCGTTTTCGGTGCGCTGGTTCGGCACGTCCGTGCAGTAGAGCGCCGAGCCCACCGGAGCGTCGCCCGTATAGGCAAAGCTGAACCGGCAGAAATTGGGGATTTGGGTTGTGCTGCGCCCCACGCCGAAAGTCAGATCGAAGGCGATATCGATCAGGATGTTCGCCGCGCTGCCGCCCGTGAGGATGGCCGAAAAAAAGAACGTCCAGGTGTCGGGGCGCTTGTAGCGGATTTGGGCGAGCTGCTGCGAGGCGTTGGCAATGGCGTTGCCGCCGCTGTTCGCGGTGTCGAGAAGCAACGGCTGCTCGCTGCCCCACATCAACCATGGTTCGGTTCCGCCTGCGGTCATTTGGTCCTTGCAGCCTGTGAGTGCTGTTGCAGCTCCGAGTTGGAAGAGTTGCCGACGCGAAATCACGCGAACGTGAAGGGGCTCGCCGCGCCGGGGAAAAACTGTTGTGCCATTTGGCCGTACGGGCTCGCGAGCGCGGGGCCCACGCCGGGAATGAATCCGGCGCCTTGCTGCGCGGCCATGCGCGCAAAGTCGCTGAACGAAGTAGGCAGGCCGTGGTCGACCACGTCCACGGCGCTCGCGGCCATGGGCCCGATGCCGGGCACGAACCGCATGAACGGCGTAAAGGGGTGGAGCGCGTGCGCGAGCGGGTGAGCGGCGTGGAGCGCGGCGCGCGCGGGGTCCGTCACCATGTGAGTCAGGTTCGAAAGGCTCGGGTGCTGGACGAAGTGCGCCGCGCTCGTGATTGGAGCGGTGACGGCGTGCGCGATTGGCGACGCAAGCTTTTTGATGTGACTCCAGAACGAACCGACCACGGCATGGGCGGCGCGCGCGTGCTCGTGGCCGTACTCGTGCGCGAGCTCGTGCAGCGGCATGCCCGCGGCGTAGTCCGAGCAGCAGCGCAGGCGCTCGAGGTGGTCTTCGTCGGCTGCCCCGCAGATTTCGCCGAGTCTGATCGCGCCGTCGATTGCGCCCACGAGCGCGGTGCTCGCGATCGGCGCCTGGTGGAGCGCGGCCATCGAATACTGTGCGTCGCTCGGCTTCGCGTCGGGGGCGAGCTCCCAATTCCAAGGGAGGTCGGCCCGCGCGTGCCAGCCGTTCGGCGACGGCTTGAGCGCGAGTTGCGGGCGCAGGATGTAAGCGCCATCCACGCCCGCGCCGGGCGCGCACATGAGCGGCAGCGCGGCCCCTGCGATCGCATGGTTCGAACCCATGCCAGCCGCGCGGCTCGGGTCCTCGATTTTGCCGTCGGAGCGCTGCACGACGGCGTGCCAACGTTGCGGCCCGCTCGGCACGACGATCGCGCGTGCGCCGCGGTCCTCGCCCGTGACACGCAAGCTCGCGGCGTGCCACGGGGCCAAGTCGTCGCAGTCACCCCAACCCCGAGCAGACACGATCGCAGCGTGGTCGAAGTGCTCCGCGCCGGGGGGCTCGGGCTTCCAACGCACGTGGGGCAGTGCCTGTTTGAACGTAGTGGCGTCGCCGCTCTTGACCAGCTGCTCGTTCAGCCGTGTTACGGCTTCGAGTGCGGCGTCGAGGACGGGCTCGTTTACGTTGCTCTCGGGGATTGCGACGTTGACGCGCATGGGGTGGGTCTCGCTCTCAGTGGATGACTTGGCCGAGGAAGTACGTATTGACCAGAATGGTGTCGGTGCCGGTGAGGGCTCCGCCGACCAGCTGGGTTTGCAGACGCACGAACACGCCGGGGTTGGCCGGCGAGAGCGTGAGCCGCGTACCGAACGCGGTAACCGCGCCGAGGGTTTCGAGGTCGAGCAAACCGAGCTCGCCTTGCTGCAGGTCGGTGCCGACGAAAATCTGGCCCTGCACTCGGAGGTTAGTTGCGGTCGTGCCGATGCGCGTCACCACGAAGATCAGACGCTCGGCGCGGTAGGGCTTTTGCAAGCTGCCCTGGAACGTGATCGAGCTGACCGTCGAAGTGAACGTGTTCGTGCCGCCCGTGCCCGACATGGGCAAAGGGAACATGCCCGTGTCGGGCGTGTTGACGCCGTGCGCGAGCTCGCCGTGGCGCCAGTCGGGCTTTGGGGGCAAAGCCATGTGGCGCGGCGCGTGGTGCGGGTGATGGCCGTGGTGTCGAGCGAGCGCGTGCGGCGCGGCGCCGACACCCATCACGCTATCACCCATGACCGAACCCACGGGCTTGTAAACGGGCTCGCCCCCGTCGTCGTAGCCGACTACTTGAAATTGCATCGTGGCTCCTGTTTGGTTGGACGCACGTGCGCAAAGCGCGCACGCGTTCGCGAGGGGCCATTACCCCGAGAGGTTCGGGCCCCTCGGCAAATCAGACTTGCGCGGCGATGCCGCTCACCTGCGGGGCGAGCGAGCCGCTCACCTTGCCGGTGCTGCCGAAGCTGTAGCCGGCGATGACGCTCGCGGCGTTGCCGACGTCGGCCACGATGCCGGGATTCTTGCCGCCGAGCATGTAGCAGGCGATCGCGATCGAGCCCGTCTTGCCCAACACGGGCACGCTCGGAATTTGCGCGCCGAAGTTCTTTTCGATGATGCCGTAGATGAAGCCGCCGAGCGCGAGCGCGCCTGACTTTTTCATGCTCATTGCGCCCGTTGCACTGCCGACGTGGCCGCCGTGCGAGCGCGAGCGCGAGTGCGAGCGGCGGCGCTTGCTCTTGAGCGCCGGAGCTCGGGGGACGCTGATGCGAATGGGCGCGGGCGACGAAACGCGCTCACGCACTACGATTGCTTTGGGGGAGGATGAACGTCGACGTTTGGCCATCCTTCCAAGCTACCCGGAAGGTGTGACAAAAAACAACACAGTTGCTTTGTGCAGTGGGATCGGTGATCGATCCCGGCCGACGATCCGAAAACTCCCGAGAAAAGGGAGGCGCCCCCCGGGTACCAGCCGAGGGGCCCATGCACCGGCCAGCAGATTCGACCTGCCACACGATGCGCCAAACAGAAAGCCACACCCCCCGGGGGAACGCAAGCGACCATCAGGGGGTCAAAACACCCTTTGAAAGTGGTTCAAAAGCGCTTGTAATTCGCTTGGTTAGCTGCGCATTCACGCCCGGACATTCGGCCGAACGGTCAGAGTATGTCCGTTCGCCGTCTCAAAACGAGGCAGTTTGAACCCCGGCGTAGCCCTCCCCGGACCGTTCCGCCGCGAAGCGCTCGCCGTCGCCGAGCATTGCGTGGCGCAGGGGATGAGCTGGAAAAGAGCCTACGCGCTCGCCTGCCTGGCATCGCAAGGCCGTATTTCGTGGATGTTCCAGAGTACCGCGGCAAAATTCGCCGGGATTTCAGTTCGCACCATTCAACGGGCCGTGCGTCAAGCGAAAAAGCTCGGTGTGCTGGTGTCCCGCCGGCTCCGCCGCGGCGAGCAGCCGCACGGCGCGCGCAAGCCGATCTCATGCGGCGGCGCGCTCCGGCGGTTCATTGGGTGGGGCGCTCCGAAGCTGCAAGCCCTCGCATTACGGGCAAAATACGCCATGCGCTGGATTTGGCGCGAGCAGGCCGTGGAGCAACGGCGCGAGCGCGAGCGCGCCGAAGTAGCGGCCGCCGTTGCTGAGTTTCGCGGGCTAGCCCCCCCGTAGTTGCCAGGGCAACCGGGCCCGTTGCCAGGGCAACGCATGACCGAGGCCATGGGCCTACCGGCCGGCCGCCGGCTTTTTGGCCTGGAAAAGCACGGTTTGCGCGTCCAGTGCTGCCGGTTCAGCTGTGAACAAGTGACCCGGGGCCCAAAAACGGCCCCGGCCCGTCGCCCAATCTGTCCTAACCCATGGCTTAGGAGACCCTCTCAGAAGAAAATAGACAAATCCTCTGCTCTTACAGGTCAATCCTACCTGTCAGGTGTCGCGACGGGCCAAGAGCGGGGGAGGTGTGGCCGGCGCTTGCGCGCCTCGGGAGAGTGGCCGATGGTAAGGGGGCCGGTGGCCCCCCTACACCCCCCGAAAGAGCCTAAAAACGCGGCATACGTGCGGGTTTCGACGCCCGAGCAAGACTACGAGCTCCAGCGGGCGGCAATCGAGCGCGCCGCGGCGGCGCGCGGTGACACGGATTTGGCCTGGTACAGCGAGACGCGGTCGGGCCGCTCGTGGGTTCGTCCGGAGCTCGAAAAGCTCGCCAGCGCGGCAGCCAGGGGCCAGCACGCACGCATTTACGTGTTCAGGCTCGACCGGCTCACCCGGCGAGGGCCGGCCGACACTCTGGCGACGGTCGAGCGGCTCAGGTCGGCCGGTTGCCAGCTGGTCAGCGTGTCCGAGGGCTTCGATTTCGCCGGGGCCGTGGGCGAGCTCCTGGTGGCCATGCTGGGCTTTGCCGCTGCCGGCGAGCTCGAAGCCCAGCTCGACCGGCAGCGCGCGGCCCGCGCCGCCCTGGAGGCGCGGGGGGGCAAGTGGGGCCGGCCGAGCAAGGTCACGCCCGAGCAGATCGCCCGGATTGCGGCGCTGGCGAGCGAGGGGCGTTCCGTTCGCTCGATTGCAATGGCGGTAAAACTCAAGCGCTCGACCGTGCAGGATGCAATTGCCCGTGTTTTGCGGGCTACGGAGCGCTAGGCCTACACTATCCCACAAAAGTGGGGGCCGGGTCGACGGAGACCCTGATTCGACGCCGGACCGGTGGCGTATATACCCGTGTATATGCTCACCAAGCCACAACAGACCGGACCGGGCAAAACAGTGCGGTTTAAACGCCGCAAACAGAAGCGAAACCCGCGCCGGCTAGTCGAATCGGTCCCGGCGGACTGGATCCGATGGGATGCGGCCGCCGAGCGCGAGGGCGTGAACTGGAGCGAGTTTGCGCGCCGAGCGCTCAACCATCGCGCGGAAACCCTTGGTTTGCCGCGTGTTGACGAAGTCAAGTAGAAAAAAAAGAGAGCGGACGCCGGCTGAATGGGTCAGCCGGCGCACGCCCTCACCCGAACGTACGAGGTTCGAGCAAATGGAAACTAGCAAAATCAGGGAATTATTGCAGGGGTTGCAACGCGCGGTGCGCGAAATGGACAAGGGGCTTGACGGCGTGCTCGCGCGCACGAGCGGCCCGCAGCAGGATGATCTCGTGGAGCTGGTGTACGCGATCCGCGCCATGCATCAGACCACGAGCGCGCTCTTGACGCGGTTCCACGGCGGGGGTTTCCCCCTGGTGAACCTGGAGGCACGCGCCGCCAAAGCGCTAACCGTCGTCGGCCAGCAGGCGGCCGGCTTTTCGCTTGACACCACCGTGGAGCATATTTTGCGCACGATTGTCGACGGCATTGCCCGCCCGGGCTCGTGGGAGCGCGACGTTGCCCGGCGCATCTTCAAACTCGACGCCGTTCTCGAAGCCCACCGCGCAATCAACGGGAGCTGAAAATGGCCACGATGAAGGAAAAACTACGGGGAAAGCAGCTCCAGGCGACGGCGCTCCGGCAGGTGAGCGCCTACATGGCCGAGCGCGCCGTGGAACTGCTCGGCGCGCGCGTGTTCCGTTGGGTGCTCGACCACCCGGGGGGCGAGTGTGTGATCAGCCACGACAATGGCGGCGTGGCCGTCCGGTTCACGGTCAAGGGCAAGCCGGTCGACTACGACGCATTTGGGGGCGGGAAATGAGCTTCTGGGCAACGCGACCGGGCACGCCGGAGCGCAAAGCCGAGGAGGAAATAGCCCGCGCGCGCGGGCTCAAACTGCGCGAGTGCAAGCCGATCGAAGGGTTCGCCTACGCGGCGCTACCGGCGCTGCCGGCGCTGCACGTGGGCCTGCGCATGGGTGAATGCTTGAAAGCGCAGCTGGAAGGCCGCCACGCGGCCCCCTGCTTCGCTTGCCAGCTCATCCGAGACGGGCTCGCCGGGGGCCGTCCGTGAGCCTGCGCGGCAAGCTGCTGCGCGGCGTCCTGTCAGTTTCCGGCGTGGATGTAATCTCGTGGCCGGACGGCATGGACAACCTGGCCGGGCCGTGGGAGCAGCTCTCGCCGGAGGTGCGCGGGCGCTGGGAGCTCTTGGCCGAGCTCTTGAGGCTTGACCCCCTCGGCCAGGCGCACGCGAACGGACGGCCCGCCCAGGCGCCGGCAAACGGCCGTTCCAAACCGTCCGGAAAGGGGTAGGCTGCCGGGTGCCGGCGCGTGGCGTGAAAGCCCCCCCCTTTCCACGCGCGCCGGCACTTGCACCCCCCCCTGTCCGGGAATGGTGCTTTCCGGACATGGGACAATTTACAGCGGGGGGCCCGGAGCCCATGACCAAAGAAGCAGATATCGCCATGTTCGTCGGCTGCCCCAAGTGCAAGGTGGACGCGGGCGAGACTTGCCTTGACGAGCTCGGCGGCGTGGAGCCGCACGCCGAGCGCGTGCGCTACGCCTACGCGCATCGCGCCGGCAGCGTGTACGAGCGGCACCCGGCCGAGCCGGCCGAGGCGATCTGCCCGTTCATGCGGGTTGGAGGGAGCGCGCGCGAGCTGTTTTTCGTCGCGTCGCCCATGCGCGTGTTCAAGCCGGAGGGGCTGATCATTTGGGGCGCGCCGAGCGATGCGCGCGTCCAGCTGTTCGTCGGCATGGATCTGGAGCTCGCAACGGACGTGACGCCCGTTCCGGCGCGCTGGTTTGCACACTACGAGAGCTTTGCTGACATCGTGAAAAAGCTCGATGCCGGCGAGGCGCCGCCGAGCTGGGGCACGTGGGATCCGGTCAGGCCGGGCGTTCACGTGCGCGTGCTGATGACCGCGAAGCCACGCGACGGCGAGCCGTACCGCACGCGCGACTTTTCGGCGGACGAGATCCACGCAATCGACCTCTTGCTTTGGGGGCACTCGCCCCGATGAACCGCCGTAGCTTCCTCTCGCTGCTCGCCGCGGCGCCGATCCTTCCGCAGCTCGCAAAGCTTGAGCACGTGCTAGCGCCGGCCGCGCCGGTTGCGCGTGCGGCGCGCGCATCGCTGCTTGCTGACCCGGGCTCGTTTGCGCGAGTGATGAAATACATTTTGCCGCTCGCGCCGGTCGGTGGCGGGGCCGGCGTGGTGCGCGCGGGCGGCGTGGAGATTTTCTCGGCGATGCCACAGCGCCCGTTTCGAACGGAGCGCGTCATGGTGCCGGAGCACTGTGCCGGCTTCGAAATCCTGAACGTCTCGGCCGCTGGTGAGCCGCAGTTTGAGGAGTCGATGCCGGCTGAGTTTTTCTCGCCGCTCGCCTACGGCGCGCGGCTCTACTTCGCGCCGACCGCGCCGGGCGAAACGATTGTGATGGCCGTGCACAACCGGACGGCCCATGACACGCCGTTCAACGTGGCGCTGGTGGGCTGCTCGGTCGACGATGGCCCGTACGTGCCACCCACGCCGGAGCAAATCGACGCGGAGGCGCGCGAGCTTGAGCGGCGCTTCCAGGCCGGCGAGCTCGACGACGACGACGACGACGAAGAGGGCTTCCCGTTCTGATGTTCGCTTGGCTGAACTACAAGGCGCGGCTCCAGAACGTGCGCACCGAGCTCCACGAGCTCGCCGAGGCGCTGTCACCAGCGAACCGCGCCGAGCTCAACCTGGAGCGCGTCGCCGCGGGCGTGGTGGCCATCGCTCGTATCCTGGTGCGTGTGATCGACTCCCTTCCCTGAAAGGCCCCCCTCATGCTGTTCGTGTCCACGATGCTCTACACGCTCGCGAAAAAACTCGGCCTGCCCGGCGCTGCCGGCGAGCTGCAACGGCAAGTGCAAGAGGCAGTAGCCGTGCTCGGCGCCGACGGCCTCAAGAGCGGCGCTGCCGGCGCGCGCGCCGTCGTCGGCATCCCGGCGGCGTTCACGATCGCGAGCCTGGCGACGCTCGACGAAATGCAACTACACGTGAACGCCGGGGCCACCGTGATCGGCAAGGGGCGGAGCCTGGCCGCGGCCGAGTTTCGCGAGAGCGACGCCGACGTGTGGGTGAGCGTTGACGATGACATGGCCGTGGCTCGGGACACTCTGGAGGCGATGATTGCCGCGTGCAGGGCGGAGCCGTGCATCGTGGCGGCGCCGTACCTGCTCCGCGGGCAGGACCGCGTCGACATGCGCGAGCAGCGCGTGGCCATCGAAAAGCGCACGCCGAACGGCGCGCGCTTGCACACCATCGAAGCGGCCGGATTCGGATGCGTGGCCATGAGCAAGGAGATTGTTGAGCGCGCCTACGAGTGGGCCGGGCCGGAGCGCGACTTTGAACACGACGGCAAGACGGCGCGCGCGCTGTTTCAGGACGAAGTGCGCGGCGGGCAGTGGGTGACCGAGGACTACGCTTTTTTTTCGCACGTGCCCCCCATCTATCCGCGCTACGCCGTGCGCGTGGGCTCGACCACGCACGCCGGGGCAACGCTCGACCTCGCAACGCTGCAACGGGTGGACGTGCAGCGCCGGGCGCTGGTGGTCTGAATGTCGCGGCTCAAAATCAGCAGCGCGGAACACTCGCGGCGCATCCGTGAGGGCGTGGCGCGCGCGAAAGCGTTGAAACAGATCGCGGCCGAGCGGCGGGCCATCGGGCTGCCGAGCGAGCTCAAGCCGGCCGCGCGAAAGCGCAAGGTCAGCGGCGAGAGTGCCGAGCGCCTGCGCGCGTTCGCGGCGGTGCTCCAGGCGCTCGCGCCGCTGCCGGTGGCCGACGCGCGCCGGCTGCTCGAGACGGCGCTAGGTCTGCTGCCCTGACTTGGCCGGCGTGGTCTGCTTGGTCGCGGGCGCCGTCGCGGGCTTGGCCGCCGCGGCTTCGCGCAGGCGCTTGATCTCGCCGTCGCGGGCGGCAACCTGGCTCTCCACGATTGAGCGCTCGCGCTGGTGCGTGCGCGCCTCTTGCCGGGCCAGCTCCAGGTCGGCTTGCAGGCGAGTGATTAGACCGTTCTGGTGCTCCAGCGCGGCGAGCGCTTCGGCGTGCTTGTCCTTGAGCGCCTGGTGCTCGCCCACGAGCGCGCTCGGCGGTGCGGTGTGGTCGACGGTCGACGGCAGCGCGGCCGTGCCGGTCGCGGGCTCGGGGGGCTCGCTCGGCAGGCCTACGATCGCGTACTGATCCATTTGCTGCTCGTAGTGCTGTTTCGCGAGCTCGATGTGGGGCGCGCAAAGCTTGGTGTAGATGCCACGCGCGCTGTCGGAAAAAATGGCGTTCGCGTCGTTGCCGCATTCGGGGCGTTCGCATTTGTCGGTCATGGGTCAAGTGCCTTTCGGGTGCAGGATGTTGCTGAGCAGCGTGCCGCCGCCGAGCGCGACGCCGGCCAGGCCGAGCAGCATGAGGTTATCGGTCGCGTCGCTGCGCTTGCCGGACCAAAGGACGAATGCGAGCGCGCCGATCGCGAGCGCGCCGCCGATGTTTGCGGCCTCGTAGGGGAGCACGAAATCCTTCGCCACGCGGCCGAGCGCGCCGAGCGCTTTGGCCGGCGCGTCGTGGATTGCGGTCTTGAGGTCGTGCAGGTCTTGCAGCACCTTGTTTACGAGGTTCCGCGGAAAGTCGAACGGGATGCGCGCGGCGCTCTTGAGAATAAGCTCCGTCGACTGTTCGATCAGGTTGAGAGTCGCGGCGATGGCTTCTTTCGGATCGGGCGCCGTGCCGTTCCTGATGGCCTCGAGGCTCGCGCGGATGATCGCAATGTTGGCTTTGGTGACGCTCAGGGCGGCGCGGAGCTCCTGGAGCTCGGGGCGCGAGAGGTCAGCGACGAAATGCCCGGCCGCCTGCGCGGCGCTCATTTCGAGCGTGCCGAGCGGGTCAAACAGGAACAACACCACGTCAGCGAACGAAATCGCGCCGACCTCGCCGCTCACGGTCGCATGCTCGGGCGGGCCGAGCTGACCGAACGGCCACGCGCCGGGGCGGTCGAGCACTTCGAACAGCACGCGGGTTTGCCGCGGCTCCGTGTTCCAGCATTCGGCGTGGAGCACGCGCACGCGTGCGGCGTTCGCCTCGCGCCACCGGTTGAAAACGGGCACGCCGTCGCGCACGGTAACGCCGGGCGTGGGAGACCACAGGTCGACTTGATAGCGCCCGGGCGGTAGGGGGTTGGTGGTCGCCTGCACGATTTCGCTCTCGCTCACGGGGGCCCTGCGAGCTTCCAGAATTGCGTCGGCCCGGTGAACTCGCCCGTGCCGCTGTCGAATTGGAAAAGAAAGCGCATGCCCGCGCCGGCAGCGTTCGCCGGGATAGTGAAAAGGTGGCCGCCGCTCGAGTCCTGTGCCTCGCACGTGTTGAGCGCCCACGAGTCGACGTAAAAGCCTTGGTTGTCGAGCGGGCTCCCCGTCGCTTGGAACTTGACGAACTGCGCGGCGGGCAAGTCGGGTTGCAGCACGACGCGCGTGGGTCCGCTCACGTTGACGGTTGCGCTCGCGCTTGCCGGCTGGAAGTCGCCGGCCACGCCGTCCAGCACCTTGTTTTGCGTGCCGTCCACGAAGTGCGAGCCGCCCCGGTAAATGAGCTGCTCGCTCGCCGAGTCGCAAGAGCACTGGACGGCCACGGGGTCCGCGAACGTGTTGAACAAGTGCAGGGCCCAATCACCCGTGCCAGTGTCCACGCCGCTGTTGAGCTGCGAGTCGCGGATTTCTTGCGTACCGCCCCCGGCGATGAACAGCGGCCCGACCACGAGCGAATTTCGGATCACGTGGTCGCCGCCGGCCGAAAAAGAAAGGTCGCCGTCGAACCGGCAATTTTGCATCAGCTCGCATTCGCCCGTGCTGCTGATCCCCACGCCGTGGACGAACTGGAAGGCCACGTTGACGCACACGAGGTCGCCCGCAAATTGAGCGTACGAGCCGCGGAGCTCGCCCATAGCGAGCGTGCCCGAGAATTGGTTGGGCTGCTGGCCGTCGCCCACGTCCTGGAGGCGCGTGCCGAAGCGGAGCGTGCTGTTGCCCAGGCCGTCGCCGATGACGTTTCCGTGGAGCGTCACGTCAATCAGCTGCAACGTCGACACGCCTGCGTTGCTGAGGTCGCATTGCCCGGCCTCGCAGTTCTCGAGCGTGACTACCGTGGCTTGCAGGTTGTTGACGTTGCCGAGCACCACGCGCCCGCTCGAACCGTTGACGGGGCCGAGCCCGAGCAGCGAGAAAGGTTGCCCGGTGAGCGTTCCGCCCAAGAGCAGCGTGCCGTATGTGCCCGGGCAGACGATCACATTCTGGAAGCCCGCGTTGATTGCGTCCTGCACGTCCAGAAACGGGTTTGCGATCGAGCCGTCGGGGGTGCCGACCGCGGTGCTGTTCGCGTCGACCCATGCTGTATTTGAGAGCGGCGTGAGCGTGACGGCGCCGCCCCCGGGGCTTTGCACAATGAAGTCTTGCGCGGCGCCGTCTTCGTTGACGAGCGCAACGATTGAATCCACGGCGCGGTCGGTGGCTAGGACGTTCAGGACCATAGGTGTCGTCTCCGGTGGCGCTTTCGCTTGGTGTGATGTGCGAGCAGGACGCCCGCGAGAGCAGCAAGAGCGAGAGCGGCGCCGGCGCCGGCGGCGCCTGCCGAGCCGCCGGGCAGGTGCGCGAGCAGCGGCATAAACTCGGCGCGGAGCTGAGTGAAGGTCGGCACGTGCGCGAGCGTGTAGTCACGCGAATAGCCCGAGTCGTGCAGCGCGCGCACGAAATCCGCCGGGCTGCCGTCGCGCGCCGCGGCGAGCACGGTAGGGAAGCGCGAGCGCAGCACGCCCACGAAATCGGCGAACCCTTCGGGCGCGGAGTCGTACGCGCGAAAGGCGCTCGGCGCGGTGCCGGCGAGCATGCGCGCGTGCAGGTCGGCCAAGTGCGGCGTGTCGGTGCGGTCGTACCAGGGCGGCCGCCACGCGGCGCCCGGCCACGAGCTGCCGGCGCTCAGGTTGCCGGCGTTATTGTTGATCAGGTTGCCCCGGCCGCTCTCGACCCAAATCAGCGCGAGCAGCAGCGACGCACTGTCGCGGTCGATGCCAGGCATCGCCGCGGACAGTGCGTCGCGTGCGTGCTCCGCGCTGATTGGGGTCGAGAGCATGGGCACCACGCGCATTTACGCCGCCTGCGCGGTGCTCCCGAGCGCGCGCCACGTGTTGGGGCCGACCACACCATCAGCCGCGAGCCCATGCGCCTGCTGGAACGCAATCACCGCGTGTTGCGTGTTCGGTCCGAAACTGCCGTCTGCCCCGATGCCGAGCCGCTGTTGCAGCCACACGACGCTCGGCCCCTTGCTGCCGACTCGGAGCGTCGGCAGCGCTTGCGGCTGCGTTGCCTTGGCCGCTTCCGCTGCCGTGTGTTCCTCGGTTTGCCGAGGTGTCGGCGGGCTCGGATGGATCGTGATGCGCGCGGGCTGGGCATCGGGCAAGAGCGACGGCCCGGGGGTGACGGTCGGCCCCGTGTTGAAAGCGCTCGCCGCGGGCGCCTGGCTCGGCGCGGTGAACGCGACCACGCCCGTTTTGGTGACGCCGTCCGGCCCCTTCGTCATGCGCGCCTGGTAGACCACCCACCGGTCGCCAGTCTTTTCCGCAACCCACGTGCCCTCCCCGTTCGCCCAAAGCGTGCTCAGCAGCGCGAACGCGCGCGACACCATGGCGCCGGTTACGGGGTTCGCGGGCATCCAGCCGGCGGGGAACGGCGGCAGGTCGGGCGGCAGCACTTGCGGCCACGGGATGGTATGCGGACGCACGGGGCCCGAGCTCGGCGCAGGCGCGCTCGGCAGCGCTGCCGGCGCAGGCGCGGGGCTCGGCGCAGGCGGCGCAGGCGGCGCCGCGGGCGAGCTCGAAAACAGGTTGCCGAAAGTGCCTTGCGCTTTCGCGAGCAGAATCAAAAAAAGTAGTCCGAGCTCCATGGCTAGTGTTTTCCCTTGCCGTTCGGTTTTGCCTGTGCTGCCTGCGCGCCGGCCTCGGCATCCGCCGCGGCTTTGCCCGAGAGGAAATTGGAGGCCATCTGTTCGAGCGGGCTTTCTTCCTTGGCCGTCGCGTGCTCGATGGTCTCTTGCGCGTGCTCGATCATCAGGTTGCGGATCGCAATCGAGAGCTGCATTGCGCTCTCGGCTTGCGTGTCCGCGCGCCGCTCGGCCGACTCGGCGAGCGCCAAAAGGCGCTCGTAGCAGGCCGACGAGTTGCGCTCGACCGCGTCGATTGCCTTGTCGGCCGTGCGCTGCAAGAGCTCGGCGAACACTATGATCCGCTGCGTCTCCGGGTCGGTCGCGCTCATCGCCACAAAGGACGACTGCTTGAGCGCCGCGGCGTTTTCTTCCTTCTGCACGAGGTCGGCCACGATGCACGCGCGGAGCATGTTGCCTTCCTTCGAGAGCGCTTCGATACGCTCGGGCTTGAGAGCCGCGACGCTGACCGCGATCGAGCTCCACGGCTCGCCCTGCCGTAGCTCCACGTCGCTCTCGCGGCCATCGGCGCAATACACTTGCAGCTTGACCGGCCGCGGCGCTTTCATGAGCCACGTGCGGAGCGCCGTCGCTACGTCTGTCGGCTTGTCGTCGCTCATCGGCCGTCAAGCTCCGAGCCGAGCTTGCCCACTACCCAATCGGGCCGCACGTGCGTACGCGGCGCGAAGTAGGCGGCAACCGCGAGCTGCGCGCTCGGCCCCGAAACGAGCGTGGTGAGCGTCCCGCGCGCGGCGCA
>Ga0207639_10002021_pt1 | contig 13671 bp, 10 predicted proteins | sample KBSCornC32_FD_184299 | JGI IMG/M metagenome (GOLD analysis project Ga0207639, IMG submission 184299) | Corn rhizosphere microbial communities from Kellogg Biological Station, Michigan, USA - KBS Corn C3-2 (SPAdes) (version 2) | ecosystem: Host-associated > Plants > Roots > Rhizosphere > Soil ...
TCATGCTGCATATGAGCGCCCGCCGCCTGATCGTGGATGACGGCGGCCGCGTCCTCGGAGTCGAATTCGTTGCGATTCCCGAGGAACATCGCACGGAGCATCAGGCAATCTATGATCGCGTTCATCCCCATAAGCCTTTCGGGGGGACAACGGCGGAGGAAGCGATCAAGGCGGAGCGGGAATTCATCGCCCGCGTTGGCGTGCCCTGTCGCGTGCGGGCCCGCAGTGGTGTCGTCCTCGCAACGGGAGGCTTTGTATACAACCTCGACATGCTTCACAAATATCGGCCTGAACTCGCACAACGGCAGGCCGCTCTCGCGCGGCTGGGCTCCATGGGATGCCAGGGAAACGGAATCGAACTGGGGAAGAGCGTCGGCGGCGCTACCCGATTCATGGACAGCGCCTTCGTGGCTCGGCTGATCGCGCCGCCCAACGGGCTGATCAAAGGCATTGCGGTCAACCAAAACGGCAACCGTTTCATCAACGAGGAGATTTACTGCGGCTTCTTTGGCGACGCCATCGCACGCCAGCCGGACGCGACGGGATGGATCGTCCTCGATTCCAAAGGTTTCTGGACGGTCGTGCGCGAATGCCTCAACTTCGATAGGGCGCTGTTCAAAATCTATCTTCTCCCGACGCTTATGAACCTCGTCATGGGCGGAACGAAGAAGGCCCGGACGCTGGCCGGCCTCGCACGCAAGCTGGGTATTCCGGCGACCGCCCTTCAGGCGACTGTGGACGCCAACAACAGAGCCGCCGCCGGCGAGGACGATGCCTTCGGCAAGTCATCCGTGAACCGGTCGGCAATCCGCAAGGGCCCCTTTTATGCGGTGAACATTTCGACTGCGAACAAATACAGCTTCACGCAGGTCTTTACGCTCGGCGGGCTGGAGGTCGACGAGCGGACCGGCGGAGTCGTGGACGCCAGCGGCAGGACGATCGAGGGGCTGTACGCGGCAGGGCGGGTCGCCGTCGGCCTATGCTCCATCGGCTATGTCAGCGGCATGGCGATAGCCGACGCAATCTTCTCCGGACGTCGCGCCGGAAGTGCTGCAGCCGGGCGCGGCTTGTCATCCACTTCCGCGAACGCAGCCAAGTATGTCAGTGCGCCCCGCTAGAGTCTTTCTGACTTAGATTGAGGCATATCCGGCTCCACGGATGTAGTTGGCGCATTCGGTGGGGGGAAGTGATCGAGCAGTTTTCCGATGCGCCGCCATGTGGCCTCGACGGTCCGCTCGTTGGCCCTGCGGAGCAGGCGTTTGAGCTTGGAGATCATCTCCTTGATGGGGTTCAGATCGGGCGAGTAAGGCGGCAGGAAGAACAGCCTGATGCCTTGAGCAGCTTGCGCACGCGGCTGCCTTTGTGGCTGCCGAGGTTATCGACCACGACGATACTGCCCGGCTCCAGTTCGGGGATCGGGAACTGCTCGACCCAGGCGGTGAAGCTCTAGCCGTTGACCGGGCCGTCGATAACGCAAGGGGCGACGATGCCATCGTGCCTGAGACCGGCAATGAAGGTCAGCGTCTTCCAATGCCCGTGCGGCACCTTGTCAGTCAGCGCCTCACCCTTGGTGTGCCAGCCATGGGTGGGCTTCACATCGGGCAGCGCCTGTTCCAGAGCGTCCATCGCGGAGGACACAATTCGGTACCTCAGCAGCGGCCCCATAGAAAGTTCGTGATGGCGATAAAAGGCGATGGCCAAGGTGGCGTTTCGCGCGAGGTTTTCGAGAAATCCGAGGTTGCTGCCAACAAATCCCAATCAGGAAGATCAGGCGGGCTGACATCCTGAGGCCACATAGAAAACATGTAACGGCGATCCTCAGCCACGGCCGGTAGAGCCTTTTGAGTGGGTTGAGTATCGGGGTATCCAACCATTCCAGCCGCTCGGAATGGCTCTCATGGCCCGGTGCGCCTTTCAGTTCTGAGGGCACCATTGCGATGATCCGGCGATACTCGCTGCCCATTGGCACCAATGCAGCCCGCAATCGCTCCCGCGTCGATGTCATCGGCAACGCCTGCTATTCCAGCGATCTCTTGCAGAACTTCCTGCCCGAACGGTTCATTTCCATCCGCCATGTGGATGCCCAGATAATCGCTCCATTCTGCCAATGCTCCCTCCGTCGCCTATCAAGATTCTGCCGCCGCGAGGGAGGCCACGATGTCAGCGATTGAGCGAAACAGGATCATAGGATCATCCTTCGACGGCAGGAACCCTCTACGCTGCCAGAATGCTCCCGCCTCCTCGTCCACCGCGTTGACGATAAGCGCGCGGCCGCCAACGAGCCTCGCCGCGTCAATGCAGCGCTCTAGAGCATGCTTCAGCAGCCCCGAGCCGATACCGCGCCCTGCCCAATCGTTATCAGTAGCCAACTGTCCCAGCAGCAAACAGGGTATCGGATCAGGCGGCTGTCCGATGCGGATCGAACGCGGCATCGCAGTCGGCACAACGGCGGTAGGCGCAAGCCCGTAATAGCCGACCACGCGCCCTGCGTCGTGGACGACCATGACTGCTGTGAAGCCCCGCTTATGGTTGGAGAGCGCCCTGTGCTTCAACCAGTTGTCGAGTGAGGACTTTCCACATGTGAACTGCGATAGATCATGCCCGTCATTCAACGGCTCAGGCGCGGAAATTCCCAAGGCTATTTCGCCTTACTTCTTAGCCGCCGCTTCCCACGGTGCAGGACGCCTCAGCAATTCGGTCAGCGCGGGGACAGGCTTTGCTGGTGCATCGAGCATTGCGACGAAGGCATCGAAAGCCTCAGGACTGACCCGCAACAGGCTGGTATCCATGATTGCCTCTTCAGCCGCGCGAACGGCTGCGTCGCGCATGAACTCCGTGCGCGAACACCCACGCAACTGCGCTGCGCGATCAATGATTGCCAGATCGGCATCAGGCAAGCGCATCGAGAGCGGATGATCCTTGCGTTGGGCAGCACGGGGCATGCGTATATTCTCCTTATATGCATCAAATATCATTTTGTATTGCGTTTTGCAATACGTGATCAATCCAGCATGTTCAGCTCTGCCAAACGGGCACCCCATTGCTCCAGCGCGTCGGCTTCTCATCATCGTAACCACAGCGATTGTAGACCGCAGCCACGCCCGAAATCGTGCCAGAAATGTGGTTGAGCACCCGCTCGATAACATGCGGAGCCACCCGAATGCGTACCATACCAGATGCAGCAGTGCGCCTCAGATCATGCAGCCGCCAACCAGATGTGTTGGAACCCTCCGACAGCCTCCGAACCATCTTGGAGAACCCGTTGACAGGAGACCGATGGGTCGTAGTGAAGACAAAATCACAGTCGAGAAAGCGCGGCACTTCGGCAAGCACCTCCTGTGCGAATTTGCTCAGCGGGACCACATGCGGCTTGCCGTTCTTCGCACGTTCGGTGGGTATGACCCATTTATCCCCCTCGATCTCGCTCCAGCGCATTTCGGCCAATTCTGCACGGCGCGTAGCCGTAGCAAGAAGGAGCGGGACATACTGGCGGAATGGGTAGGCATCATTGCGGCACGCGCGGAGCAAGGCCTTCAATTCATCATCGTCCAATACCCGTTCGCGCGAAAATCTCCCTTGTCGGCGCCTTCATGCCAACAATCCGGCTGGACTCGACAATTCCGCGTTCTATGCACCAGTTATACAATTTCCTGATCGTCGCCAGAATCCTATTGGCTTGGTAAGTTGATCCCCGCGCCACAGCGGCGTCCAATATCTCCAAGACGTCAAACCGCTTTATCTCGCGGATATCGCGTTGCCCGAACGTGCCGATGAACTCGCGTTCGAGATGCGTTCCGATTCACGCCAGTTCTTGTTTCGGGCCTGAGCATGAAGCCGCACAAACTCGCGGCACACTGCCTCCACCTTCATGTTGGACGACCGCTTGCGCTTGGTAGGACCAATCCTCTCATCGGCTTGGCGTAGCCAATCGTTGGCCTTCTCCCGCGCGGTCTCAAGCGACATGCGCGGATAGACACTGAGCATTGGGTGCTTTTGCGCCAAGCCGTATCAAATCTGATATCAAAAGACTTTCGGCCTGTCGGTGAAACCCGAAGCGACAAACCGGGGCAGCGGAGATCATGAACCTCGTAGCGTTTAGGCTCAGGCTTTAGCGCCTCTATCGTCTTATCAGTGAGAGCCTTTTGCACATGTCATCCTTTCGAATGACACCTCAATAATCATGGAAATCAGCCAATCTCAAAGGAATTCCTGACAGTGCCACGGCCTGCATCGGGAAAGTGCAGAACGATACGAGATGAACATGCGGCCTACGACCGGGGGGTGATTTGGATCGAACCCCGGCGTCAATGCACGCACCAGATGGCGCGACACTGATTCTAGAAAGGGAAAATCTAGAAGCTCTGACCGAACTTGATACCGAAAAATTGCGGCCTGATCGCGAAGGCGCGAGAGGAGTCGGCGCAAAAATCGATCGAGCAGAAAGTGTTTCGGGTCAGGTTGCCTCGCCGGTCGAAGGCATTCTGGATGAAGATATCGGCGTGCCAGTTGTCCTTTTTGATTCCGGCCGAGAAGTCGAAGGATATGAACCCGGCCGTATCGCCGAGCAAGCGTGCGTTTCTGGTATTCAGATCCTGCGTCGCCCCGGTCTGATAGAGCGCAGCGCCCTGGATATAGCCGCGATACTCCCCTATATCGGTGTCGTACCGAACCGAACTCGTGCCCTTGAACTTGGGCTGGCGCGGCAGGCGGGTGCCATCGACGGCAGCGATCGTAGAGACCGGCGGGTTGGTGGTGGTGGTCTGACCGACCGCGCAGGTCGGCAATTGTGAAATCGTAGCCGTCACCGGATCGACAACGAAGTTACAGAAGTTGCCGTCGAGCTTTGCATCATTATAGGCACCGTTGGTGGCGAAGGTCACCTTGCCCAGCTTCAGTTCGGCGTCATACTCGACGCCCTTGACCACGGCCTTGCCCGCATTGCCGGTCATGCCCGCGCCTTGCGCGCCAGCAACCACCACGCTGTACTGGATATTGTTCCACTTCTCATAATAGATCGCGGCATTGAAGCGGAACATGTTGTTCCAGGTCGTCTTGAAACCCAACTCATAGTTGGTCAGCGTTTCAGACTGGAACGGACTCACCGATGCGAGACGACCCAGGCTGCGGATGCGCAGGGGACGATTATATCCACCGGGCCGGAAGCCAGTCGAATAGTTGGCGTAGACCATCTTCGATGGTGTCACCTGCCAGTTCAATGCAACCTTGTGGGTTTCGCCATCTTCCTTGTATTTGCCGAATCCGTCTGGCGAGAGCGGGTTGGTGTTGCGGCAAGTTATACGCTCGGCCGGCAGCGGCAGCGTACAACCGACGCCCGCCGCCGAGCCCGCAACGCCGGCGAAGCCGACGATGCTGTAATCAGTCCAGAAGTAACGAATACCACCCGTCACCTTCAGCGCGGGCGCGATATTATAATGGCCTTCGGCGAAGATCGCCTCATCATGCCACTGGAGGTTCTGCTCGTTGATATAGAAGCCATCTTCCTTCACCGCGGGTGAGCCGAGGACCATCGTGCCTCCCGCCGTCGTAGGAATTCCGAAGCCGGCCGGGTTGCTGTCCCCCCCGCCGGACCGAGTGTAGCCAGCGATCTGATCGAGCCCATGAATGGCGTAATAGGTATTATTCTCCTGCTTCTGCCAATGGAAGAAGCCGCCCACCGTTATGTCGAACGGCCATGTTGACGGTGTCTTCACGCGTAGTTCCTGCGTGAATTTTTGCCGATATTGAACTGCGTGATAATATTGGATGGGGTTGATGAGCGTGTTGCACTTGAGCGTGACACCCGAACCCGTGCAGCCGGACTTGTCGAAAAATTGCAAATAATTCTCGTAGCCACCACCTTCGAAACCATCATAGGTGACGGTATAGTAGGTGTAGTCGTTACGAAGATTGGTCTTTCGATTGAAATAACCAGTCGCCGAAGCTACTTCCCAGTCGCCGATATGGCCGTGGATTGACAATTGCGCCTGATACCATTTGTCATCCTGGCGGGTAAGGTCATAATCATGGACCTGAAGATCGCCGACACGCGGATCATAGCCGAAATAGCCATAGGCAATCTGGCGCTGCGCGCTAAACATCGGCGTGATTTGCCATCCCTCGGCTGGCTCCCACAAGGCTTGCACGCGACCACCATATTCGTAAATCGGATTGTAATCATCTTGAACAAATGCGTTGTTATTAAGGGCATAATTCGTGTTTGGATTCAAGTCACCCAACCGAAGAACGGATGATTTGCCATTGTTGAACTTGCCGTTGTTGGGGGTATTGTCGATATAGCCCCCCTCCTTCCGGTAATAGCCCATGATACGCACGGCGATCGTCTCGCTCACCGGGATGTTCATGTAGGATTCCAGCATGCCGCCGAAGCCACCGGGGCCGAACTTGTTGCCCTGAATATCGTAGCCCGCTTCAAATGTGCCGGTCTTCGGCTTCTTGGTGATCAGGCGAATGGTGCCCGCGAGCGAGCTCGCACCATAAAGCGTGCCCTGCGGCCCAGACAGCGCCTCCACGCGCTCCATGTCGTAAACATGGATATCGGGCACGCCCGAACCGGTGATCGGGATGTCGTCCAGATAATAGCCGACCGATGCATAAGCCGTGTTGCCCGAGGGCACGATGCCGCGGAAATAGGCGGTGTTGCGACCGGGACCGATGCCGGAGAAGGAAATCGACGGAAGCAGGGTGGCAAAGTCGGTGAGCCCCTTGACCTGACGCTCCTGCAGCGTGTCCGCGCCGAGCGCCTGCATCGAGATGGGAACGCGCTGAATGCTCTCGGAACTGCGCGTCGCGGTGACGACGATATCGCCGAGGCCGGAACCCTCCTGTTCTGCGGCGGCTGATGTACCCTGCTCGGCATGAGCGGCAGCGCCAAAAGCCAGCCCTGATAAAATAGTTGACGAAATCAGGACAGCGAAAGATCGCCTGGCAAAGCAACGCTGAGATACTTTCATGACTAACCCCCTGGTCTTTGTCGAAACGGCTCGCGGTCGGCTATGTGAGATTCGGTCCTCGGACATGGCCGCCATTTTGCGCGCGCGAACAAGGGTTCACTCACACCATGGGCACGCTCTCCCCCACGCGCCGGCTCAAGCCGGATTTTTATATAGGCAGGCCAAGTCAACTAACGTTATATATAGTAATAACAGTAAGTTATGCCATTATCGCAATCTAGGGCATATGTCCTATTTTGGATTTTGGCATCGAATCGATCGTTGTCAATGGCGTTGTTGCGATGCACAGTGGGTTCCTGCTGTGAGACAATTCATGATAGGGCTCACGGATATATTCCGCAGGCGCAAACAGGCTGGAGTCGACCGATGTTGAAGGCCGCAGACGAGCAGAAGAATGGTGGGGCCGGCGCGCTCGACGCTGCTTTGGCGCATGCGGCGCGCCTGCTCGATTCCGATCCTCGGGCCGCGCTGTTGCGCGCGCGCGAGATTGGCCTCATGGCTCCGGGCCATCCCCATCCCCGCCTCATAGAGGGGCAGGCGCTGCGCCGCATGGGTGACGCGCATGCCGCGCTGCCCCTCCTCGCCGAACTGGTCCGCAGCCAACCGCGCCTGCTCGCCGCGGCCTGGGAACTGGCGCAGGCCGCAAGTGAAGCGGGAGACAGCAAGCGGGCGATCGCCGCGCTGGAAAGCCTGACCCGGCAGCAACCGGCGGTAGCGGAAGGCTGGTTCCTTATGGCGAAGGAATTGCGTAAGGCCGGCCGCGCGGAACAGGCATGGCGCGCCGACTTTTCCGGCGTCCGCGCCTCGTCACGTGACCCTGACCTGCTCAAGGCGGCGGTGGCGATGAACGAAGGCCGGCTGGACGAGAGCGAGGCGATGCTGCAGGCACGGCTACAGCGGCTGCCCGACGATCCCGCCGGAACGCGCCTGCTGGGCGAGGTCAACTGGCGGCGCGGCGACATGACCGAAGCGCTGGCGCTGGCCGAACGCGCAGTGGCCCTCGCGCCCGGTTTCGATCTGGCGCGCGATTTCCTGATCCGCCTTTTGCTTCAGACAAATCGCCTGCCCGAGGCGCTGAGCCATGCGGAGATACTCGCAGCCTCTCCGATGACGAGTCCCGGCCATGAGTTGTTGAAGGCATCTGTGCTGGTGCGCCTGGGCGACCAGCACGGCGCGCGGGAGATTTTTGAACGGCTGCTGGCGCACAAGGCGGACCAGCCGCAGCTCTGGCAAAACCTCGGCCACGTCCTCAAGACGCTGGGCAAACAGGCCGATGCCGTCCACGCCTACCGTCAGGCGGTGACGCACCAGCCGGCCATGGGCGAGGCGTGGTGGAGCCTCGCCAACCTCAAGACAGTAAAGCTGAGCGCGGAAGACATCGCCACGATGGAACAGGCGCTCCTGTCCCTGGCGCCGAATGCGGCAGCCAGACGGGAGGACATCTTCCATCTCCATTTCTCATTGGGCAAGGCGTTGGAGGATGCGGCCGATTATTCGGCATCGTTCCGCCATTATGATCATGCCAATCGCTTGCGCCGCACGATGGTGCGGCACGATGCCGATGATTTCGCGGCAGAGGCGGCGGCGGCGGCGCAAACCTTTACCACCGCCTTCATTGCCGCGATGGGCGATGGCGGCTGCCCAGCGCACGACCCGATCTTCGTCGTCGGTCTCCCGCGCTCCGGCTCGACCCTGGTGGAGCAGATCCTCGCCAGCCACAGCCAGGTGGAAGGCACGATGGAACTGTCGGAGATGATGACGATTGCGAGCCGCCTGCACTCGCGGGTGGATGAGGGCGAGTTTCCCGATTTCCGAACGATGATCAGTTCCCTCACCACCGCCGATCGGCAGCGGCTGGGCGAGGAATATATCGAGCGGACCCGCATCCACCGCCAGACCGACAAGCCGCTCTTCATCGACAAGCTTCCCAACAACTGGCAGCATGTCGGCCTTATCCAGCTCCTTCTCCCCAATGCGAAGATCGTCGATGCGCGGCGACATCCCTTGGCCTGCTGCTTCTCCGGCTGGAAGCAGCATTTCGCGCGCGGGCAGGCTTTCACCTACGACCTGGTCGAAATCGGCCGCTATTACCGTGACTATGTCGCGCAGATGGCGGCCTTTGACAGGGCGATGCCGGGACGGGTCCACCGCGTCATCTATGAGCGGATGGTTGCAGACACCGCGGGGGAGGTTCAGCGGCTGCTCGATTATTGCAGACTTCCTTTTGAAAACGCCTGCCTGGCCTTCTGGCAGAACGACCGGGCTGTGCGCACGGCCAGTTCCGAACAGGTCCGCCAGCCGATTTTCACCGATGCGGTCGATCACTGGAAGCATTTCGAGCCTTGGCTCGGGCCACTGGTCGATACGCTGGGATCGGTCGCGACGCACTATCCGGCCGTCCCGGCTGATGTGATGCCGACGCCCGGCCCCTCATCGACTGGGTGAGTTGCGACAACAGGCCGCACATTCACCAAACATGATGCTGCCACGCGGCATGAGGCGACGCCAGCGGGTCCATTCCGCTCTGATGGGCAGCCGATGCTCGAGAGGCACTTGCGCCCATTGCTCTATCTTGCCCCCGCAAATTCCGGACAAATGTCCGGGAGATCCGCCACGCGGAGATGTGCATATTATTTAGGCAGATCACATGCCCAATATTTACGCAGCAAAAATGCCTGAAAAACAGACATATCTTGCGGCGCAGCGACTTTATCATCTTGCCGTTGCCCCAATGTGCTTATAAATTAGGCAGTACACTATATCGCTCATGCAGGGCAGCGCAGTTGAACACCGGCGCGGAACGGCCTGGGAAAATGGACCGTCCGTTTACAGATCAGGAGAAGAATGATGAAGACGATCAGCATTGCCGCCGTGGCAGTCGCCCTGCTTGCAACCCCCGCGATCGCCACCCAGCCCATCGGCGATCGCGAACCCGTGTCGATCCATGTAGCGACATCCGACCTCAATCTCAGCAGTCCTCGCGATCAAAGGGAGCTGCGCATGCGCGTTAAGCGTGCAATCGCCGAGGCTTGCAACCCGCAGGACCGGGTGCGCGTCGACACCAGCCCGGACCTCCAGTGTCATCGGGAGATGGCCGCAAATGCAGCGCCCATATTGCACAATATCGCGCAGGCCAGCCCATCGAGCACGATCGGCCAGAACTGATCCGCGCCCGACGTCACTGAAAAGCAATCCCTGTCCCGTCCGCGAAGCATCTCCCGGATGAGTCAGGGCTTGCGCTCGCTGCCCCCTTGCCGCCCACGGAGGTCCACCTTCCTCCGGACGAGAGTCGCCCATGGCAGGCCGGCGAGACCCGGCCGCTGTGAGGCGACGAAAGTGAGCCGCAGCGCCGCTTCACGGTTCGCGTCTTCAAGCCTCCATGCGTCGGACTGAAGACCGGGCTAAGAACGGCCGATGTACAGCAGGCGTGCGACGATCGGTGGAATGGGCGGACTTATCGCCCCCCTGATGGTTCCCGACCCCATGTTTGCCCGGCCCTCTCCCATACCCACGCGCCGCTCTCCGCGCGTTTCTTCGAGAAAGGCAGATCTGGCTATTACAGCGCGGTAAATTCATGCGGTAAAACCGCCTGCTCTCTTCTGTCGGCGGGAAAATCCTGCGGCTTGCCGCGCGTGGGAAAGCTTTGCGCTCAGACGGCGGTCGCCGCCAGCTTGAGCGGCAGACTGCGCAGACGTTGCCCCGTGGCCGCATAGATGGCGTTACCCAGCGCGGGAATGACGGGCGGCAGCGCCGGCTCGCCCATGCCGGTCGGCGGGAAATCCGATTTCAGGAACTCGACCACGATGGTCGGCGGCGCGCTGTCGATACGCAACAGAGGATAGTCGTTGAAATTTTCCTGCGCTACCGCGCCATCCACGAGTTCGATCTTCTGCCCGGCGATGGCTTGCGCCATCCCGTCGATGACCGATCCCTGCGCCTGATGCAGCGCGTTGACCGGGTTGATGACGTGCGCGCCGACATCGCCCGCGACAAATGCCCTGTCCACGCGGATGGTCGCGCCATCGACGACGCTGACATCGACCACCTCCGCGAAATAGCCGGCATGGCTGAAATAGAAACCGAACCCCCTGCCCTCGCCGGTTTTCCCAGCCGGGCGCCCAGGGTTCCACCCGGCCATACTGCAGACCTTGTCCACGATCGCGCGGGCCCGGGCCGTGTTGAAGGGAGGGGCATTCTCCTTCCCCGCCACCATGCGCCCTTCCCCCAGGGTCCGCCGCATCAGTTCCGGCAGATCGAGGCCCGCCGCCTCCGCCACCTCGTCGAGGAAGCTCTGGAAGACGAAGGCCATGGCGTTCGATGTCGGCGCGCGCAACCAGCCGGTCGGCATGAAGGTGGGCATAGTGGTCATGCCATAATGGACGTTGGGCACCATCTGACCGGGAAATTCGCTCGGCTCCATTTCGGCCGCGCGCACCGGCTTGCCACCGGTGCCGAAGGTCACGAAATGATCTTTCAGCGCGACGATTGCGCCGTCCTTGTCCAGACCGCAACTGAGCTTGTGCCAGCCCGCCGGGCGGTAGAAGTCGTGCCTTATATCATCGGCGCGGGTGTAGATGAGCTTGACCGGGCGCCCCGGCACCGCTTTCGCGATCTGCCCCGCCTGCGCCATATAGTCGTTCAACAAGCGCCGGCCAAATCCACCGCCGATACGGGTCAGGTGAATGGTGATATCCTCCGGCGCGATATCCATCAGGACCGCCACCTGCCGCCGGCCGTTGGCGGGCGACTGGGACGGCGCCCAGAATTCCAGCTTGCCGTCCTTGTAGAGCGCCGTGCAATTTTGCGGCTCCAGCGCGGCATGGGCCAGAAACGGATAATCATAGGCGGCGGTCACGACATGCGCCGCACTGGCCAGCGCGGCATCGGCATCACCGGTGCGGCGCAGGTCGATTTGCGGGGCGCCATTGGCCAATATGACGGCAGCCGCCTTCTCGTAACCGGCGGTCGAATGGGTGGTTTGTGCGGCGGTAGACCAATTGGGCTTCAGCTTCGCGCGCGCCTTGTTGGCGGTCCACCAACTGTCGGCGATGATTGCGACGGCGTCAATCTGACCGGCGGGCAGCGAAACGCCGCTGTTGACCGGAACCACCGCGAGCACGCCCTTGATTGCGCGCACCGCCGCATCATCCACGCTTTCCAGCGATCCGCCGAACACCGGACAGATCTCAATTGCCGCATAGAGCATGTCGGGTAGGACGGTGTCGATGCCGTACAGCGGCTGGCCACGGGTAATGCCCGGCGTATCGACGCCGACGACACTGGTGCCGATGATGTGGAATGTGTCGGGCGACTTGAGCGCGACGGTTTCGAGGTCGGGTGCCGGGACGGTCGCCGCAGCCTTGGCAAAGGCGCTGTAGGGCGCGCTCCGCCCGGAATGCGCGTGGAGCACGCGCCCCTTCGCGGTTGTGAGCGATGCGACATCGACACCCCAGCTTTGCGCCGCCGCGGTCAGCACCATCGCCCGCGCACCTGCGCCGACCCGCCGCATGGGCAGCCAGTTGACCGGCGTCGAGCGGCTGCCTCCGGCACTCTGGGGACCATAGAGCTTGTCGTTGGCGTCAAGCTGCTCAATGCGGACCTTTGCCCAGTCCACATCCAGTTCCTCCGCGATCAGCATGGGCAGCATCGTGCGGATGCCCTGGCCGATCTCCGGATTCTTGGATCCAATGGTCACGATGTCGTCCGGGCCGATACGGATGAACGCGTTGAGAACCGCAGCCTCCTCCGCAAAGGCGATGGTGGCATCGAAGCTGATCGCCACGCCCGCGACCAAGGACGCAGCGAGGAAGGAACGACGGTTGATCGCAGCGGGCGCGTTCATGCGGCCGCCTCCTTCGCGGAGCCGGCAGGTGCCCCGGCGGCGGTATGGATCGCGGCGCGGATGCGCAGATAGCAGGCGCAGCGGCAGATATTGCCGCTCATCGCGCCCTCGATCTCCTCCGTGGCTGGCTTGGGCGTCTGCATCAGCAGCGATGCGGCGGACATGATCTGGCCGGCCTGGCAATAGCCGCACTGGGGCACGTCATGCTCTATCCATGCCGCCTGCAGCTTCCTGCCCACGGGCGTCGTGCCGACATGCTCGATCGTGGTGATCTTGTGGCCCGCCGCTTCGCCGAGAGGGGTCTGGCAGGAACGTACCGCCTGCCCATCGAGCAGCACGGTGCAGGCACCGCACAGCCCGGCGCCGCAGCCAAACTTTGTGCCGACGAGGTTCAGGTCTTCGCGCAGCACCCAGAGCATCGGCTTGTCGGGATCAGCGTCGAGCGTCCGCTTCTCGCCATTCACGGTCACGCTGATGGCCATATGTGTAACCCCGCCCTTTCGTTGCTGATGCTCCTGGAGTGGCCGGCCACGGCGAGGTCACAACCGGCGCGACCATACGCCAAACGCCGCGACCCTTTTAGACAGCGTAAACTGATTGAGTCGGATGGCTGTTGATACCCTGTCGGACGACTACGCAATACTGGACAGGCTTCAAACTTTCGTCAAGCGCTTTGCCGCATATGGGTACGGTGCTGGCCCTGATGCCCGCGTATGTGTAAGGGGGGCCGATGTCCGATCCATCCAATGATGTCGTCGATGCCGCCCATAGCCGACCCGGGGTTTATGCGCGCGGAACAGAGACGGTCGATGCCATCCTCAAGGCAGCGCTGACCGTCCTGATCGAAGAAGGGGCGTC
>Ga0207639_10002024_pt1 | contig 13663 bp, 13 predicted proteins | sample KBSCornC32_FD_184299 | JGI IMG/M metagenome (GOLD analysis project Ga0207639, IMG submission 184299) | Corn rhizosphere microbial communities from Kellogg Biological Station, Michigan, USA - KBS Corn C3-2 (SPAdes) (version 2) | ecosystem: Host-associated > Plants > Roots > Rhizosphere > Soil ...
GGGCCAGTACCAGATCAAGTCGGGCATGCACGGCCCGACCGACATCTCGCCGGTCGGCATGGCGGCCGCGATGCACCTGGGGCTGAGCATCCACAACTTCGGCATCCAGGAGTACATGAAGCACGGACCGAAGACGGATGCCGTGTTCCAGCAATCGTTCACCTGGGCCGACGGCATGCTGCATCCCGGCGACAAGCCCGGCCTTGGCGTCGACCTCGACCTGGACGAGGCAGGCAAGTACCCGTACGAAACCGCCTACCTGCCCTACAACCGGCTGGCCGACGGCACCGTGCACGACTGGTGACCTAGCGGCTCCCGGGTCGACTGTCAACGGCCCCCTTCCGCGGCCCCGCACCTGGCAGAATTCCGCAGGAGGTGATGCGGCCGTGGCCGAATCAGAGGCGACCGATGTGCTGCTCGGCGGCCGGTACCGTGTCGGTGCGGTGATCGGGACCGGTGGGCTGTCGACGGTTCACCGTGCCCGCGATGAGGCACTCGGCCGCGACGTCGCGATCAAGTGGCTCACGGCGCCGCTTCCCACGCGCTCGAATCAGGATGCCGAGCTGGCGATCCTCACCGGCCTCGATCACCACAACCTGATCACCGTGCTCGACGCCGGGACCCACACCGATACTGCCGGGCGCGAGGTCCGCTACATCGTGATGCCGCTGGTGCGCGGCATGAATCTGCAGGAGCGCCTGCACGGCTCGCGGATCGCCGCCCGGAACATCGCCGAGATCGGCTACGACCTGGCCGAGGCGCTCGAGTACATCCACGCGCAGGGCGTCGTGCACCGCGACGTCAAGCCGTCGAACATCCTGCTCGTCGATTACGGCAACGACGCCGCCCGGGCGCGCGCCAAGCTCACGGACTTCGGGATCGCGGTGGCGCGCGGTGCCGAGCGGGCAACCGCCGACGGCACTACGACGGGGACCGCCGCCTACCTCAGCCCCGAGCAGGCGTCCGGCGAGCCGGTCGGACCGCCCACCGACGTCTACGCCGCCGGGCTCGTGCTGCTGCAGTGCTTCACCCGGACCATCGAGTTCCCCGGCACTGTCGTCGAATCCGCGATGGCCCGCCTGTCGCGCCAGCCGCGCATCCCCGACTACCTGCCGGAGCGCTGGCGGGTGCTGCTGACCTCGATGACCGCGCGCGATCCGCGCGACCGGCCGAGCGGGCGCGAACTCGTCTCGGCCCTGCGGCAGGTCGCCCTCGCCGAGACGGGTCGTCACAAGGAGAGCCAGGCCTTCTTCCCCTCCGACGAGGAGAGCGCCATGGGCAAGCCGATCCCGAACGAGGCGCTCCACCGGGCGACGGCCATGGCGGCGCGCCTGTTCGAGTCGCCCATCTCGGTGGTCAGCGTGCACGACGACGGCCGCACCTGGGTGGTGTCGCACTACGGCGATGAGGTCGAGTACCTGGTGCGCCAGGTCGACCTCACCGGGCCGCAGGCGCCCCGCGACGAGCCGTTCATCATCGAGGACACCCTGACGCATCCGGAGCTGAGCGAGAGCCCCCTGGTGAAGCCGCCGATCGGCCTGCGGTTCTATGCGGGCGTTCCCCTGATCGGCTCGGACGGACGCACGGCCGGAACGCTCTCGGTCGCCGACTTCGCCGTGCACTCGGTCTCGGCGGATCAGCTGCGCAACCTCGAGGATCTGGCCGCCCTCATCGTCGCTCAGCTCGAGCTGCGCGACGACAATCAGCGCACCCTCTAGTCGATCGCCACCTGGATCTTCGGGCCGTGGCCCGAGCCGGGCGGTCGCTCGCCCGCCAGCACGGCGGGCAGGTCGTCGAGACCCACCGTGGCGGCGATGAGCGGTCGGGGATCGACGGTCCCCGCGGCGTAGGCGTCGATCGTCGCAGCCAGACCGGGCGACGCGCTCAGGATGCCGACCGCCGTCACATCAGCGAGCACCAGGGCGCGGGTGTCGATCGCGCTCGGCGAGTCCGCCAGTCCGACGTAGACCACCCGACCGGCGGGTTCGACCAGCTCGAGGGCCAGCGCCGGGAGCGCTGGGGCGTTCGACGCGTCGATCACGGCGTCCCACGGGAGGGGTGGCAGGCTGTCGGCGTCCCAGGTGCCCTCGAAGCCCAGCGTGCGCGCGAACTCGATCGCGCGCTGCGATCGACCCAGGAGATGCACCTCGGCTCCTGCGGCGCGTGCGAACATCGCGGCCAGCAGCCCGATCGTGCCCGGTCCGAGCACCAGGGCCCGGTCGCCAGGATGCAGGGCCGCGGCCTGCGCGCAGCGGAAGGCATTGCTGCCCGGCTCCACCATCGCGCCGAGCGCATCATCGACGGTGTCGGGCAGCTCGTGGAGCGCCGTGACCGGAACCGCGAGATGCTCGGCGAGCGCGCCCGGCCTGCCGCCCCGGATCCCGATCTCGGTGCGGAACTCGCACACCCATTGATGCCCGCCGAGGCACCGGCGGCACCGTCCGCAGCCCAGCATGGTGTCTCCGGTCACCCGGCGCCCGAGCCAGCGCCGGTCGACTCCTTCGCCGAGCGCGGCGACCGTGCCCGCCCACTCGTGGCCGATCCGCATCGGATACTCGGCGAATCCGTCGTGGAGGTATTGCATGCCGCCGGTGAAGAACTCGACGTCGGTGCCGCACACGCCCGCGCGGGCGACCCGCACGATCACCTCGCCGGGTTCCGCCCGCGGAGGGGCGACATCCTGGACCGATGCCTCACCGGGACCGGTGATGACGAACGCTCTCACCGCGTCAGGTCGTCGTGGCTGGGCATGGACTCGATCCTGCCAGAGTCACCGGCGTCCGGAGCCGGTTCGTCGCGACTCAGTGCATCCAGTATTCGGGCGCGGGAGTCAGCGCGTCGAGCTCTTCCCAGAGTGCCTCGGGGATCTCACACGCCGCGTACTCCAGCGTCTGCGCGACCCGCTTGGGTGACGAGACGCCGACGACCGTGGAGTCGACAGCCGCACCGCGCATCGAGAACTGCAGCGCGGCAGCGGCGAGAGGCACCTGGTACCGCTCGCAGGCGAGCTCCATGGCGCGGGCCGCCTCGGCGACCCGACCGTCCCGTTCCCCGTAGCCGTACTTGCTCTGCACCTGGGGACCCTTGGCGAGCATGCCGCCGCCGTAGGGTGCGGCATTCACCACACCGATGCCGCGCTCGCGGGCCGATGCGAAGAACTGCTCGGCCGAGCGATCGAGCAGCGTGTACCGATTGTGACTCAGCACCACCTCGAACTCGCCGGTGCCGAGGTAGCCGCCGAGGACATCGACGGGGCCGCCCGCGACGCCGAGATGATCCACTCGGCCTTCCTCGCGCAACCGCACGAGCGCCCGAACCGGGCCATCCGGTGCGATGGCATCCTGGATCCGAATGCGCTCGGGATCGTGCAGGTACAGCAGCGGGACGCGGTCGACGCCGAGGCGGGCCAAGCTCTCTTCATACGATGCGAAGACCCGCGCGCCCGAGAAATCACCGGTGAGGGGATCGGGATCCACCTTCGTCGCCAGCACCAGGTCGCCGGGCAAGCCGCCCCGTGCGGCGATGGCGCGTCCGATGCGGGTCTCGGCCTCGCCGTGCGCGCCGTATCCGTTGGAGGTGTCGAGGAAACGGATCGCGCTGTCGAACACCGCCTCGATCGTCGCAACCCCCTGATCTTCGGTCACGTCGTACCCGTACAACTGCGCCATGCCGGCGAGTGGACTGGTGCCGACTCCCAGCTTCGTCACGTCAAGTCCCGTCGCGCCCAGGGTGCGTGTCGCGAGTCTCACGGAGCGGCCTCCCCGACCGCCGGGGCGTGCCCGGCGAACACCGCGCGGGCCTCATAGTACGCACCGACCACCCGGGCGAGGATCTCCTCGGTGGCGGCATCTCCCCGCGTCGAGTCGGGGTGCGCGGCACGCCACTCAAGCATCCGCCGCACCGCTCGTTCGAAGGTCAATCGCGGCGCGAAGCCGGGCACGAAGCGGCGGATTTTCGTGTTGTCGAAGACGGCCGAGTGACCGAGGTCGCTGACGAACTCGCCCGACCAGTACCACTCCGGTGCCACCACCGGATAGAGCTCGCTCGCCACGTGAACCAGACGAGCCTTCACCCCGAGGGCGCTGGCGAACAAGGTGTAGATCTGGTCCCAGGTGAGCACGTCGTCCCCGGTGATGTGGAACGTCTCTCCGATCGCGCGCTCGCTGCCGAGCAGTCCGACTAGCCCCTGCGCGAAATCCTCAGCGTGAGTGAGGGTCCATAGCGATGTCCCGTCCCCGTGCACCGGGATCTCGGCTCCGCGGGCGATGCGATCGACCACGGCCCAGCCGCCGGGGAGGGGCGGGTTGGCATCGTCGTAGGTATGCGACGGCCGGATCACCGTGACGGGAAAGCCCTGCTCGCGGTACGCATCGGCCAGGGCGAGCTCGGCCCGCCACTTCGCTGTCGCGTAGGGAAGCGGCGCGTTCGGACCGATGGGCGTCGACTCCGTGAGGGGCGTCATGAGCACGGGCTTGGCGTAGATCGATGCCGAGCTGATGTGGACGTACTGCCGCGTGCGCCCCGAGAACAAGGCGACCCATCGCGCCACGTCATCCGCGTCGTACGACAGGAAGTTCACGACCGCGTCGAACTCGCGGGTCTCCAGCGCGGCTCGCAGTGAGGCGTCATCCGCGATGTCGACGGTCAGCCGCTCGACGGCGATGGGCAGCGAGCGCCCCGTGGCGTTCGCACCGCGGTTGATCACGGTGACCGCCATCCCCTGGGCGGCGGCGAGCCGCACGCAGGATGCGCTGATCGTTCCGGTTCCGCCGAGGAACAGCACTCGGATCGGGGCGCCATCGGACGACGACGCGCGATCCATCGGCGTGGATGGCTCGTTCACTTGCCCGCGAACCAGTCTTCGAACCCGTTCTCGACGAGCGAGATGAGCACGTCCTCCTGGCGGATGCCGATCGGAGCCAGCTTGGCGACGAGCGTCTCGAAGAAGCGTCGCTTCACGGCAACCGGATACATGTGCACGGCCGTCACCTGGATGAGCAGCAGGGCCCGCCGGTCAACGCCGTTGTAGCCGTGATCGAACTTGAGCTCGCCCTCGCCGTGCGGACGGAACACCTGAAACCGGTCGTCGGCAGGGATGCCGAGCGCCTCGATCTGCGCCTCGTGGATCGCGCTGCCGATCGCGGCGTGCGAGGCCTCGAAGAGGTCGCGGTCGAGGTCGACTTGGATCAGTGGCATGTCACTCCTAGGTTGTGGATCACTTGATGGCCCCGGCCGAGAGGCCGCGCTCGAACAGCCCTTGCAGGCACAGGTAGGCGACGATCTCGGGAATTGCGGTCAGAACGGCCGAAGCCAGGATCTTGGTCTGGTCGTTGCTGAACTCGCCGACGAAGAACTGCGGGACGAGGGTGATCGTCTGCATGTCCTGCGATTGCAGGAACACCAGAGGCATCAGGTAGTCGTTCCAGGCCCCGATCAGCGTGAAGATCAGCACCGCTGCAGCGATCGGTCGTGTGAGGGGGATGACGAGGTAGAGGAATCCGCGCAGCGACGATGCCCCGTCGACGCGGGCGGCCTCGAACATCTCCTCGGGCAGGCCGTTGATGAAGTTGCGCGTGAGCAATACCGCGAACGGAACCTGCAGGGCGGCGAGAGGCAGGATCACCGCCCAATAGGTGTTGTAGAGCCCGATCGCCTGCGTGGTGGTGAAGAGCGGAGTGAGCAGCACCACCTCGGGCAGCGTCAGGCAGGCCAGCAGCATCCAGAAGTAGACCTCGCGGAATCGGATGTGGAGCTTGGCGAATCCGTAGGCCGCGAGCATCGTGACCACGTACACGAGCACGATGACGCCCGCCGCGATGATGGCGCTGTTCAGGAAGAACTGGAAGAAGCCGGGCACCGCGATCACGGCCTGGTAGTTGCCCCAGCCGGCACCGGCGAACGAACCCTGCACCATCGCGATCAGGGGGAAGAGGTAGGGGAGCACGAGTGCGGTCGCAAGGAGCTGCAGCAGCACCTTGCTCCGCCGACTACGAACTTCAAACATCAGTCTCTCGGCGCTCTCTCGCGGGCCGCGACCTGCAGCAGGATCGCCATGACGAGCGCGATCACCAGCAACACGATCGACAGCGCCGCCCCGTAGCCGACATGGGCCAACTGGATGGTCATCTGATAGATATACGTGCCGAGGAATTGCGTCGAATTGTTGGGGCCGCCCACCGTCACCAACCACGGGATGTCGAAGGTCTTCAGGGCACCGATGGCGCTCAGGATTCCGAGGGCGATCGTCGTGCCGCGCAGCTCGGGCCAGATGATGCTGACCAGCGTCCTGATGTTGCCGGCGCCATCGATGCGAGCCGCCTCGATCAGCGACTGATCGATCTGACTCATGGCCGCGTAATAGAGCACGAAGGTGAGCCCGGTCCACTGCCAGATGGTGATGGACATGATCACCGGCAACGCGGTCGATTCCTGGCCGATCCAGGGCTGAGCGAGAAAGCCCAGTCCGAGGTGATCGAGGACCCAGTTGAACTGACCGTCCGCGGCGAAGATCTGCCGGAAGACCGGGGCCATGATGGCCGGGGCCAGCACCACGGGCACGAAGATGATCACTTTGTAGACCACGGCCAGCTTGATGCGCGAATGCATGATGACCGCGAAGATGACCCCGATCGTCGTCTGCAGAACGAATGTCACGACGAAGAACAGCGCCGTGTGCAGGAGCGCGCTCCAGAACAGACGATCGTTCGCCAGGTTCGTGTAGTTGCGGAGCCCCACGGACTGCGGGTCGGGACTGGCGCCGTCCCAGTTGAGAGTCGAGAGGAAGCCGGTGTAGCCGATGCAGTAGTAGATGAGGCCGCCTCCGAGCACGAGAGCCGGAAGGATCCACGGAAGTCCGGGAGCCTGCAGGCGGCGGCGCGGCCGGCTCGACGAGCCGACCGCGCCGGTCACCGGGTGGGCGACCGTCATCCGTTTGCTGCCTTCGCCGCGTCGGCGGCCTGTTGCAGGGTCGCCGCTGCCTGCTGCGGTGTCGCACTGCCGCTGCCCACCGACTGCGCAGCCGCGAGGAAGGCGTTCTCGAGGTCGGCGTTCAGCAGGGCGAATCGCGGCTCGCTGATCGTCGATGTCCCCTTCAGGTAGGCGTTGACCGGGTCGGTCTGCAGAGCCGAGTCGACGAACTTGATCGAGCTGAAGTCCGGCACCACGCCCGCGAGCACCGGGGTGGTGTCGAGGCGGTCCGCCACGACCTGCTGACCCTTGGCGCTCGTCGCCATCCAGCGCACGAACGTCTCTGCCGCCGCGCGGTGCTTCGACTTGCTGGCGACCGCGAGACCGTAGTCGGCGTCGCCGAACATCTCGCTCTTGTTGCCCTTGCCCGCGACATCCGGGAAGTGGATCGGCAGGATCGCGAACGGCATGGCCCCCGCAACTCCCGCGGCGCCGATCGACTGCGTCATGGCGGCTTCGGTGGCGTACTGGGTGTACCAGCTGCCCATCATCACCATGGCGTACTTGCCCGTCAGGAAGGCGTTATTGATGTCCGGGTACTGCTGAGCACCGAGAGCGCCCTCCTGCATGATGCCGTCATCGAAGAGCTTCTTCCAGATTCCCAGGGCCTCGACGATCTGGGGCGAGTCCCACTTGGCGTCGCCCTTGGATGCCTTGGTCCAATAGCCGGGCTCCACCGAGTTGGTGATCGACTGCAAGGTGTCCTGGTCGAAGCCCTCCTGCGAGACGCCCTGTGCGAAGCAGCCGACGCCATTCTTCTTGAAGGTGTCGCACACCTGCTTCCACTCGTCGAGGGTCGTCGGCGCCTTCAGGTTGTACTGGGAGAACAGCTCGGTGTTGTACCAGAGTGATCCGGCGTAGGACGATCCGATCGGGAGCGCTGTCAGCTTGCCCTTGGAAGTGAGTCCGTCCACCGCGACGGCCGCGATCTTCGACTTCCAGTCGCTGCCGAGCGCCTTAGCGGTGACCGCGGTGAGGTCCTCCGCGTAGCTTCCGAACTGCTGCACGTACGGGCCGGGCTGCAGGTCGTAGACATCCGGGCCGCCGTTCGAGGCAAGAGCCGGTCGCATCGCCGCCTGGTAGTCCGAGATTCCGATCAGCTTGAAGTTGACCTTGATCTTGGGGTACTCCTTGTTGAACTCGGCGATGAACTGCTTCGCCTCATCCGAGTTGGTCGGGGTCCAGCCCCACCAGTTGATCGTGCCGCTGGTCGCCGAGCCGGCCGTTCCCTGGCTCGAGCTCGAACAGGCGCTGAGGCCGAGGCCGGCCAGCCCTGCAATGGTCAGAGCAGCGATCGACCGCATCGCCACCTTCGCCGTGAACTTGAATCGCATGTCAGTCCTCTTGCGTCGCGGACAAAGTGTCCGGGTGACCGTCAGGCCAACAGACCCGACGGGTGCAAAGGCCGTCAAAGTCGGGGAGACCTCGTCGTCTTCGCGAGACGCGTAATGAAACGCGTCGTACCACTGGGGGCGAATATAAAACGGAGGGAAAACGGATGTCAAGTTTTACAGTCAACTTGGAAATGTTTCGCTCATACGACCGGTCCATGACTGGCCGTACCTGGCGGTCTGGGGGCCGTCTCAGGCTTTGAGCGCGGCGGTGCTCTCGCGAACGACCAACGACGTCGCCATCTCGACGCGGCTGAACGCCAACTCGGGCTCGTCGCGCAAGCGCGTGACAAGATGTGTCGCCTGCTCGGCCATCTCGGCGAGTGGGACCCGCACGGTCGTCAGCGGCGGGCCGGCCCACTGGGCGATCGCCAGGTCGTCGTAACCGACCACCGAGAGGTCGTCGGGAACTTGGAGCCCGAGGCTGCGAGCCGCCTCGTACACGCCGACCGCCTGAAGATCGCTCGAGGCGAAGATCGCAGTGGGTGGCTCGGGGAGGTTCAGCAGGTCGCGGCCCTCGGTGAGCCCGTCATCGCGGTGGAACTTGCCGGCGCGGATGTAGTCGCGCCGGATCGCGAGACCAGCGGATTCGAGCGCCGCACGGTAACCCGAGAGCCGGGCAGTGGACGCCATCATGCCGTCGGGGCCGGTGATGATCGCGATGCGTTCGTGCCCGAGGCCGATCAGGTGCTGCGTGGCGAGGAATCCACCGCTCCAGTCGGCGGATCCGATCGATGGGATGTCGGTCGCCGGCGCCCCGTATGGATCGATGACGACGACCGGAATGGCGCGGCTTCGCAAGCGGGCGCTGTCGCGCTCGGGCAGCTGAGCGGCCACCAGAATCACGCCCATCGGCTGGCGACGCAGCACCCCGTCGGCCCAGCTCTGGGCAGGCAGGTGGGAGTCCTCAGCGCCCGTGACGACCATGCCGATGCCCTGCTCGCGCGCGACGCGTTCGATGCCGGCGATGGCAGCGCCGCCGAAGGGACTGTCGATCTCGTAGCAGAGCACATCGATCAGCGGGGCCGCGCTCTGCGCGCTGAGTCGACGGTTGTAGTTGCGCTCGTCGAGCAACGCCTCGACGCGGTCGCGGGTCTCATCCGAGACGCCGCTGCGACCGTTGAGCACCTTCGAAACGGTCGCCACCGACACCTTGGCGAGCGCCGCCACCTCGGACAGAGTGGCGCGGGGCGGCGCGTCGGAGGCAGCGTCGTTTCCCATGGGCCTCATCGTATCTGCGGCCGCCGTAGGAGCCACCGACTGGCGGGTCGGTTGACGATCCGGCACCGCCTCAATAATCTGAACAACAGATAGATTTCTCTTACAGAGAGAAACTTTACTTCGGACGGACCTTCTATGACGATCGGCGACGACACCTCGGTGCTGGCGTCCCTGTCCGAGGACGAAGGCCGCACGCGACTGCTGCGCTTTGGGTACCACGATGCCTGGACTCTGGGACGGTGGTCGATTGAGCGGATGACCGCGGAGTCCCTGGTCGGTGCCGTCACGATCTTCCTGGCTGATCAGCGGGTGTTCCATGCGGCTTTGGCCGGTACCAGCGCCGACCTTGATCTGTGGCTCGACCGCAAGGTGCGCGTGGTGCGGATGTACGGCCGCGGCTCGTACTACGTCAAGCGCCTGTTCCTCGCGGAGGGACGCGACTTCGCGACCGAATCGCTTCACGATCCGCGCGAGCTGATGGCAGCAGGCGGAGGGATGCCCATCCGGGTGGGCGAGGCCATGGTCGGCGTGATCGCGTTCTCGGGTTGGGACGAAACCGGCGAGCACGCCCTCGCTGTTGCCGGGCTCGAAGCGCTCGCAGCCGGCCAGCGCGCGGGCGCCGGAGAACGTGACGGTGACTGAGTTCGCTCGCTATCCCTCGCTGACCGGCCGTACGGCATTCGTCAGTGGGGGCGCGACGGGTCTCGGCGCGGAGTTCGTGTCGCAGCTGGCAGCTCAGGGAGCGCGGGTGGCGTTCATCGACCTGGACGACACGGCCGGCCGCGAGCTCGCCGACGCGATCGGGGCGCGAGGAGACCCCGAGCCGTTCTTCCAGCGAGTCGACGTGCGCGACATCCCGGCACTGCGCGAGTCGATCGCGAACACGGTCGAGCGACTCCGCGCGCCGACCATCCTCGTCAACAACGCGGCGAACGACACCCGGCGCGCTGTCGCAGAGTTCGACGTCGACGACTGGGATGACGGGATCGCGGTCAACCTGCGCCACCACTTCTTCACCGCGCAGACCGTGTGGCCGCTGATGAAGGATGCCGGCGGCGGCTCGATCATCAATCTCGGCTCGATTAGCGCCCACATCGATCTCGTCGACCTGCCCGTGTACATCACCGCGAAGGCCGGGATCGAGGGTCTGACGCGCACCCTGGCCCGCGAGCTCGGGCCGGACGGCATTCGCGTGAACTGCATCATCCCGGGCTGGATCATGACCCCGCGGCAGCTGTCGAGCTGGGTGGGAGATGCCGAACGTGAGAAGATCCTCTCGGCTCAGTGCCTGCCCGAGTTGCTCTACCCTGCCGACGTGGCTCGGTTGATGCTCTGGCTGGCAGCCGACGATTCGCGCATGGCCACAGCGCAGACCTGGGTCATGGACGGGGGCTGGCAATGAAGGCGGAGAAGGTCACGGCGCCGGTCGCCTGGCACGGCGAAGGGCCGTTTTGGGATCGGGCGGCGCAGCGCCTCCTCATCATGGACATGCTCGCCGGCACGATCGTCGACCTCACCTCGTTCGACGATCCCCGGCGCATCGAGGTGGGGAGCGCGGTGTCCGCGGTCGTGCGCGCTCGGTCGCGCGGCGGGTACATTGTGGCGACCGAACACGGCTTCTCGCTGTTCGACGCCGACTTCGTGCTCGAACGGCGTCTGGCCGACGCCGTGAGCGATCCGGCCATCCGGCTCAACGAGGGCGGCTGCGACCCGCTGCGACGGTTCTTCTGCGGATCGATGGCCTACGACGAGACGCCCGGCGCGGCATCCCTCTACCGGGTAGAGGCGGACGGCTCGATCTCGACCGTGCTCACCGACCTGACCATCTCCAACGGTCTGCAGTGGAGTCTGGATGGCGCGGTCGCCTACTACATCGACACCGCGACCCGGCGCGTGGACGTCTTCGATGTCGACACCGGCGACGGCACCCTGCATGACCGACGTCCCTGGATCGGGTTCGGCGACGACGTCGACGGCTCGCCCGACGGCATGACCATCGACGCGGAGGGCGGCCTCTGGGTCGCGTTCTGGGGCGGAGGCGCGGTGCGGCGCTACGACACCGGCGGAGCGCTCAGCCAGGTCGTGGAGGTGCCGGGGGTGACCCACACCAGCGCGGCGGCGTTCGGCGGCCCCGACCTCGACACGCTCTACATCACCTCGTCGCGCCAGCACCTTCCCGACCACGCCGAGCCCGACGCGGGCTCGGTCTTCGCGGTCGTTCCCGGCGTGCGGGGCACGGCTCTTCCGGAGTACGCCGGCTGACCATCGCGGTCGAGTTCGATCAGTGGGACTCTCGACTGACCTCGGATCCGCTCGAGCCGACCAGGAAATCGAGATCGGCCCCCGTGTCGGCCCCCTGCACGTGCTCGATGTAGAGCTTCTGCCAGCCGCGGTCGGCCTTCGCGAACGCGTCGACCTCCCGCTGAGCCGCCGTCCGGCCGGCGAGCACCGTGTCGTCGACCAGCAACTGCAGGCGCCGGTTCGGAACGTCGAGTGAGATGAGGTCGCCGTCCTGCACCAGCGATAGCGGGCCCCCCGCCGCCGCCTCCGGCGCGACATGGAGCACCACGGTTCCGTACGCCGTTCCCGACATGCGGCCGTCGCTGATCCGCACCATGTCGCGCACGCCCTGCTTCAACAGCTTCCGCGGAATCGGTAGGTTGCCCACCTCTGGCATGCCGGGATAGCCCTTGGGCCCGCATCCGCGCAGCACGAGCACCGAGTCGGGATCGACATCGAGGTCGGGATCGTCGAGACGAGCCCGCGCATCCTCGATCGAGTCGAAGACCACGGCGCGGCCGGTGTGCACCAGCAGCTCGGGAGTCGCGGCCGCGGGCTTGATGATCGCCCCGCGGGGAGCCAGGTTGCCACGAAGCACGGCGATGCCCGCGTCATCCTGCAGGGGAACGTCGCGCGGGGTGATCACGCCGCTGTCCCACACCTGATTCGTGCCGAGCGAGTCGGTGAGCGGGCGGCCGGTGACCGTGATCGCGGTCGGGTCGAGCAGATCGGTCAGCTGGTCGAGCACCGCGAGGAACCCGCCCGCCCGGAACAGGTCCTCCATGAGGTACGCACCGGCGGGTTGCAGGTTGACCAGCAGGGGCACCTGAGCTCCGATGCGGTCGAAATCATCCAGCGTCAGATCGATGCCGAGCCGTCCCGCGATCGCCAGCAGATGCACCACCGCGTTCGTCGAGCCGCCGATGGCGGCGAGGGCCACGATCGCGTTGTGGAACGACTCCTTGGTGATCACCTGCGAGATGCGGCGATCCTCGAGCGCGAGTTCGACCGCGAGCCTGCCGGAGGCGTGAGCTGCCTCGAGCAGCCGACTGTCGGCCGCCGGGGTTCCCGCGACGCCGGGGATCGTCATGCCGAGTGCTTCGGCCATCAGCCCCATGGTCGAGGCGGTGCCCATGGTGTTGCAGTGACCCTTGCTCCTGATCATCTTCTTGTCGGTCGCCTCGAACTCCGCCTCGCTGAGATTGCCGGCACGCACCTCCTCGGACAGTGCCCAGACGCCGGTGCCGCACCCCATCCGCTCACCGCGGAAGTAGCCGTTGAGCATCGGGCCACCGGGAACCACAACCGCCGGAATGTCGACGGAGGCGGCCCCCATCAGCAGGGCGGGGATCGTCTTGTCGCATCCGCCCAGCAGCACCGCCGCGTCGATCGGGTTGGCGCGCAGCATCTCTTCGATGGCCATCGCGGCCATGTTGCGCCAGAGCATGGCCGTCGGCCTCACCAGGGTCTCGCCCAATGACACGACGGGCATGTTGACCGGCACCCCGCCGGCCTCCCAGACGCCCTGCTTGACGTACTCCGCCACCTCGTTCAGGTGCATGTTGCACGGAGTCAGATCACTGGCCGTGTTCGCGATCACGATCTGCGGACGCCCGTCGAATGCGTGATCCGGAACACCGCGGCGCATCCAGGCGCGATGGATATAGGGGTCCCGGCCGTCTCCGCCGTACCAGTCCTGTGATCGGACCATCCGCTGGGTCTCCTTTAGGTCGAGCGCCGACTATGGCACGAGTATCCCGCGGCCGACGGCACCGGACGTCAATCGTCGGTACGCCTCGGCGAAA
>Ga0207639_10002031_pt1 | contig 13645 bp, 11 predicted proteins | sample KBSCornC32_FD_184299 | JGI IMG/M metagenome (GOLD analysis project Ga0207639, IMG submission 184299) | Corn rhizosphere microbial communities from Kellogg Biological Station, Michigan, USA - KBS Corn C3-2 (SPAdes) (version 2) | ecosystem: Host-associated > Plants > Roots > Rhizosphere > Soil ...
CGGTCGAACTCGCGCACGGCAGCCTGCTCGTCATGGCCGGCGCGACGCAGCGCTTGTACCAGCACACGCTGCCACGCCGCGCCGGCGTCGCGGCGCCGCGCATCAACCTCACGTTCCGCCGGATCGACGCGCGCGCCGGTTGAGCGCAATCGCATGCACGCGGCGGCGCGGCGATCCGCGCTAGCATCGGGCGCCCCCTGGCCACCATGGTGCCCGCATGCCCCGCTTCGTCGCCTTCCTCCGCGGCGTCAGCCCGCAGACCTGCAGGATGCCCGACCTCAAGCGCTGCTTCGAGGCGGCCGGCTTCGACGACGTGAAGACGCTGCTGTCGAGTGGCAACGTCGTCTTCACGACGCGCGTGGCGAGCGCGGCCGCGCTCGAACGCAAGGCAGAGCGCGCGATGGAGTCCGGCCTCGGCCGCAGCTTCGGCACGATCGTGCGACCGGTCGACGCGCTGCAGGCGCTGCTCGACGCCGATCCGTTCGCGTCGTTCCGCGTGCCGCCCGCGGCGAAGCGCGTGGTCACGTTCCTGCGCGAGGACGCGCCCGCAGTCGCGTTGCCGATCGAGCGCGACGGTGCGCGCATCCTCGCGCGCGTCGGCACCGAAGTGTTCACCACGTACGTGCCGAACGAGAAGGGGCCGGTGTTCATGACCCTGCTCGAGCGCGCGTTCGGCAAGGACATCACGACGCGCACGCTCGACACGGTGAGGAAGTGCGCGGTCGCATGAACGCGCCGGTTCGCTTGGGCGGCGTGGCGGCGTACCATCCCGGCTTCGTTGCCAGGCGCGTCCGACGATGACCGACGATTCCGAGTACCTCGTGCTGTCGCGTGGCCAATGGGACTCCGACGCGCGACCCGAAGACATCCAGCAGGCGATCGATGCGTTCTACCTGTGGCTCGACGGCCTCGTCGCCGCGGGCAGGATGAAACGCGGCCAGCGGCTCGCGCCGGCACGGCGGCTGGTCACGCGCGGGCACGGTGTCGTCGACGGACCGTACGGCGAGGCGAAGGAAGTCATCGGCGGCTACTGGTTCGTGATCGCCGCCAGCCTCGACGAGGCGGCCGCGATCGCAGCCGGGAATCCGTGCCTGCGCTACGGCCTGTCCTACGAGATCCGCCCGATCGAGCACGCCCCCGCGCGCGCCGACGCGATCAGCTGCGAGATGCCCGCGCGCGGCGGTTAGGCACGCCGTTCGGCAACCGTTGCCATCTGCGGTTGTAAACGGCGTAGCATTTGTCGCATCGACGACGAGGCCCCCGTGATGCCTGAACGCGAGCCCGGGATTCGAGCGGATGCGAGCGCGGCGGATGCCGCGCCGGTCGTGTTCGTGGTCGACGACGAGGAACACATGGGTACCGCGTTGCGTCGCCTGTTCGCCTCGGCCGGGCTGCCGGCCGAGGTGTACGCGACCGGCGAGGCGTTCCTCGCGCGGCCGCAGCTCGACGTGGCCGGCTGCGTCGTCCTCGACGTCGGCATGCCGGGCATGGGTGGGCTCGAGGTGCAGGCGCGCCTGCACGCGCGCGCGGCGGACCTGCCGGTGATCTTCCTCACGGGCGCGGCGGAAGTCCCGGTCGCGGTCGCGGCGATGCGCGCGGGCGCCGCCGATTTCGTCGAGAAGCCGTTCGACAACGACGACCTGTTGCGCCGCGTGCGCGGCGCGATCGAGCGCCAGGCCGTGCAGCGGGGCGAGGCGCGCCAGCGCCGCGAATTCGCGCGCCGCCTCGACACCCTGACGCCGCGCGAATGCGAAGTGCTCGAGTGGATCGTCGCCGGCAAGACCAGCAAGGAGATCGCACGCACGCTCGGCGGCAGCCACCGCACGATCGAGATCCACCGCGGCCGCATCATGGAGAAGACCGCGGCCGAAAGCCTCGCCGACCTCATCCGCATGCGCCTGCTCGTCGGTGCGCCGCGGCCTCGGCGGAACGGCGGCGAGGGGTAGGTGAACGTACGTATACGCAGTCGCCCGCATTACGGCCGAGAGAGGCGCGGCCGTAGCATGGCGATCTGTGTCGCGGGCGCGCATCCGGCGCGGCGACGGACGAGGGCATGATCCATGTCGACTGCCATTGCTTTGCACGCGCCGATCGAAGCGGCGTCGAGGGCCGCGCGCAGCGCGCCGGCCGCGGACGCGGCGCGCGCTGACGCCATGGAAGCGACCCTGCGCGCACTCGTCGATGCGGTGCCGACGGCGACCCTGCTGTTCGATGCCGACCAGCAGGTCCGCTACGCCAACCCGGCCGCGCGCGTGCTCGCGCGCCTGTGCGCGCCGGACAAGGCCGATCGCCCGCTCGCGGTCGTCGGCGACTGGCACCCCGAGCTGCTGAACAGCGGCGCGCTGCACCTGTGCAGCATGCACGGCAGCTGGAGCGGCGAGGTCATCCTCGGCGTCGGCCGCGGCCAGCACAAGATCCTGCTCCTCCACCTGTCGCGCGTCGGCGCCGACCTGTTCGGCATGACCGTGCGCGACATCACGCAGGACAGCATGCGCGAGTCCGAACTGCACGCGCGCAACGCCGAACTCGAAGTCGCCTACGCCAAGCTGCAGGGGGCGCAGGAGCAGGTGATGCAGTCGGAGAAGCTCGCCTCGATCGGCCAGCTCGCCGCGGGCGTCGCGCACGAGATCAACAACCCGATCGGCTACGTCAACTCGAACCTGAGCACCTTGCAGCGCTACATCTCGCAGCTGTTCTCGGCGATCCAGTCCTACGAGGCGGCGCTCGCCGGCGGTGCCGGTGCGACGGAGGCGGAGTCGATCCGGCAGAAGCTCGACCTCGATTTCCTCGTCGGCGACGTGCCGCAGCTGCTCAGCGAATCACGCGAGGGCATCGACCGCGTCTGCAAGATCGTGCGCGACCTCAAGGATTTCGCGCGCAAGGAACGTTCCGAGGACTGGATCAAGGCGGACATCCACCGCGGCCTCGATTCCACCCTCAACATCATCTGGAACGAACTCAAGTACAAGGCGCAGATCGTCAAGACGTTCGGCGAGCTGCCGCCGGTCGAGTGCCTGCCGTCGGAACTCAACCAGGTGTTCATGAACGTGCTCATGAACGCGGGCCAGGCGATCCGCGACCAGGGCATCATCACGGTCACGACCTCGGTCGCCGGCGAGCGCGTGCGCGTTGACATCGGCGACGACGGCGAAGGCATCCCGCCCGACGTGCTGCCGCGGGTGTTCGATCCGTTCTTCACGACCAAGCCGGTCGGCAGCGGCACCGGCCTCGGCCTCGCGATCTCCTACGGCATCGTCTCCAAGCATCACGGCACGATCGAGGTCTCGAGCACGCCCGGCCAGGGCACGCTGTTGCGCATCGAGCTGCCGATCGCGCAGCCGCGCTGACCACACCGGAGGCCAACGATGTACCGCATCCTGCTCGTCGACGACGAACCGAACATCCTCAGCGCACTGCGCCGCTGCCTCGCCTCGATCGACGTCGGCGAACTCGACGGCGAAGCGCTCAAGGTGGAAGCGTTCACCTCGCCCGAGCAGGCGCTCGAGCGCAGCGAGGAACAGGACTTCGACCTCGTCGTCAGCGACTACCGCATGCCCGGCATGGACGGCGTCGAGTTCCTGTCGGCGATGATGGAACTGCAGCCGGCCGTGCCGCGCATGATCTGCTCGGGCTACGCCGATCGCGACGCGATCATCGCCGCCGTCAACGAAGTGCAGCTCGCCCGCTTCATCGGCAAGCCGTGGGTGGACGAGGAACTCGCCGCCGCGGTCGTCGCGCTGCTGCGGCCGGGCGGCACGCGCGTGCGCGCGCAAAAGGCACTGCGTGCGCAGGCGGCCTCCGCGCGCATCACGCGCGTCGAGCAGGACGACGACGGCGCGATCGTGCTGCGCAGCGACGATCCGGCCTGAAGCGCCGCGCGCGCGTTCGTCGCATAGGTACTGTTACGCATACGTAGGCGACCGGACTGGATCGCGCCGCGCGCGGGCGTAGCATGGATCCCCGAAGTTCGCGGTCGATCGGGGTTTGCATGAAGGGCGTGCGCAACAGCGGAATCCTGAGCGTCGCAGCGTTGCTGCTGGCGGCGGGGTGGTGCGATGCACGCGCCGGCGCGGTATTCGAGCAGTTGTCGGTGAGCCTGACCCTCGTCGATGCCTGCACGGTTTCCGGCATCGATCGCGAGGTGGCGACCGACGCTTCGCGCGGCCGTGCTTCAGGTCCCGTGCATGTCGCATGCACGGGCGGCGCCGCCCCTTCGGTGACATTCGCGCGCGTGCCGCGCGCGATGGCCTTCGCCGCCGGCATTGCCCCGCCGGCCGGCGAAGGCGCTTTCCACGCGGAACGCGTGGATGTCGGCGGCGAGGCGGTCGTGCGCGCGACGGTGACGTTCTAGCGGCGCGTCAGGCCGAGGGCGGTGGGCCGTCGCCGGCCGTCGTGCGCGGCCGATAGCGCTGGAACGCGTCGCGCACCTGCTCGCGCAGGAGGTCGTCGTCCCACGGCTTGGTGAGGAAGCGGAACACCGCGCCGCGGTTGACCGATTCGGTGACGACGTCGATCTCGGTGTAGCCCGACAGGATGATGCGCATCGTCTCCGGATAGAGGTCCTTCACCTTGCCGAGGAACTCGGTGCCCGACATGCCCGGCATGCGCTGGTCGGAAATGATCACCTGCACCGCGTTGAGCGAGAGCACGTGCAGTCCTTCGTCGCCGCTCGCCGCGGTCAGCACGCGATAGCCGTCGCTGCGCAGCATGCGCGTGAGCGCGGTGCGGATGCCGGGTTCGTCGTCGACGACGAGCACGGTGCGGCGTTCCTCGTCGGCACGCGGCGACAGGCGGATGCTGCGGCCTCCGCGCAGGTAGTCCTCGAACATCTCGGCAGCCACCGCTGGGCTGAAGTAGTAGCCCTGCATCTCGTCGCAGCCCTGCATCGACAGGTAGTTGAACTGGCCCTGCGTCTCGACGCCTTCGGCGACGACCTTGAGCCCCATGCGGTGCGCGATCGCGATGATCGCCGAAGCGATCGCCGCGTCCTCCGCGCTGTGCGTGATGTCGGCGATGAAGGTGCGGTCGATCTTCACGCGCGTGAACGGGAAGCGCTTGAGGTAGGCGAGCGACGAGTGGCCCGTGCCGAAGTCGTCGAGGGCGAGGCCGACGCCGAGCTCGCGCAGTCCGCGCAACACCTCCGCGGCCGCTTCGGGATCCTTCATGACCGAGCTCTCGGTCAGCTCCAGGTGCAGGTGGCGGGCGAAGAGTGAATGGCGCGCGAGCGCGTCGCGCACGGTGCGCACGACGTCGCTGCGGTCGAGCTGCACCGACGAGATGTTCGCGGCGATCGGTACCATGCCCGCGCCCGCCTTCAGCCATGCCGCCTGCTGCGCGCAGATCGCGTCAATGACCCACGCGCCGATCGGCACGATCAGCCCGGTTTCCTCGGCGAGCGTGATGAACTCCTCCGGCGGGACGAGCCCGCGTTCCGGATGCTGCCAGCGGATCAGCGCTTCGGCGCCGACGACGAGCCCGCTGACCATGTCCACGCGCGGCTGGTAGTGGAGCACGAACTGCCCCGCGGCGGCGGCCGCGTGCAGCGCCGCCTCGGCGTCGAGGCGCGCGGCGATGCGGTGGCTGATCTGCGCCGAGTAGAACATCTGGCGCGCGCCGCTCGACTTGGCCAGCTTGAGCGCGGCCTCGGCGTGCTTGAACAGGCTGTCGTCGTCGTCCGCGTCGTCCGGATAGAGCGCGATGCCGGCCTGCCCGCTCACGGAAATCGACTGCCCGCCGACCTCGAACGGGTCGCGCAGCGCGTCGATCACCTGCTCGAGCAGTCGCGTCGCGACGCGGTCGCCGCTGCCAGGCCGCGCGATCGCGAACGTGTCGGCGCCGATGCGGCCGAGCGCGTACGGCTCCTCGAGGCGCTGTTCGAGACGTTGCGCGACCGCGCGCAGGACTTCGTCGCCGCATTCGCGACCGAGGCTCTCGTTGAGGCGGGTGAAGTGTTCGAGGTCGACGATCACCGCGCATACCTTGCCGTGCACGCTCGGTGCGGCGGAAACGAACTGCGCGAGCCGGTCGCGGAACAGCGCCGCGTTCGCGAGGCCGGTCAGCGCGTCGAAGTAGGCGAGGTGCTGCAGACGCTGCGCGTTGTCGATGTGCTCGAGCGCGTACGACAGGTCGCCGGTGATCCAGCCGAGCAGGCCGAGTTCCTCGTCGTCGAAGAAATCGCGTTCGCGTGCGAACAGGACCAGCGCGGCGACGACTTCGCCGTTGGACGACAGCGGGAACGCGGCGCCGGAGCGGCATTCGTGTGCGACCAGGCGATCGCGCACCGGCGCGAGCGTCGCGTCGGTCGAGAAATCGTTGATCACGACCGGCTTGCGCGAGACCAGTGCACGCACCGAGAAATGGTCCGAGCGCAGCGCGCGCAGGTTGCCCTCGATGAACCCGCGCGCGCCTTCGTCGGCGACGGCGAGGATCGAGGGCGTCTCGCTGCCGTGTTGCGGGCCGGCCACCCAGGCGATCTCGAAGATGCCTTCGACGGTGGCCATGCGACACGCTTCCTGCAGCAGCGATTCGCGATCGGGCTGGCGCAGCATCGCCGAGTGCAGCGCACCGATGACGGCTCGGATACGCGTGAGGCGCGCGATCTTGCGCTCCTGCTCCTTGCCTTCGGTGACGTCCTCGGCGAGGCCGGCGATCTGCTCCAGCCGGCCGTCCTTGTCGAACACCGGGAAGCTGCGCGAGCGGATCCAGCGGATCGAGCCGTCGGGCCGGGCGATGCGGTACTCGAAATCGAGCTTGCCCTTCGGGTCGATCGGCTGGCCGTCGCGCAGCATCGGGTTCGGGTCGCCCGGCACGATCGCCTCGAGCCAGGACGCCGGCGAGCGGTACACGCTCTCGCGGCTGCGCCCCCAGATGCGCTCGTAGGCGGGGCTCACGTACAGGCATTCGCCGGACCGCACGTCGACCAGGAAGAACACCGCGGGGATGTGCTCGGCGATCTGCCGGAAACGCTTCTCGCTCTCCTCGAGCGCGGCATGCAGGCTGCGCCGCTCGGTGATGTCCTCGAGCATGCCGACGAGGAACTGCGGGCTGCCGTCCGCGTGGCGCACCAGCGTCGCGGTGAGCAACGCCCACACCTCGCCGCCGTCGCTGCGCCGGTAGCGCTTCTCGATGCGGTAGCGATCGATCGTGCCGGCGAGCAGGCGTTGCGCGAGCACGTCCTGCAGCAACGCGTCGTCGGGATGGCTCACGTCGGCCACCGCGAGGCGACAGAGCGCCTCCGATGTATAGCCGAGCATCTCGGCGAGAGCGCGGTTGCAGCGCACGAAGCGCCCGCTGTGCACGTCGACCAGCGCGATGCCGACGCCGGCCTGCTCGAAGATCGCGCGGAAGCGGTCCTCGCTGCGGCGCAGTTCCTCTTCCGCGCGGCGTCGCTCCGTAACGTCGCGGATCATGCCGAGCAGGTTGCCGTCCGGCATGAGCGTGGCGATCACTTCCGCGGGGAACGTCGTGCCGTTCTTGCGCCGGAGCAACCACTCGCGATGGTGCGCGGCACTGCTGCGGATCGCCTCGATCGCGGGCGCGATCTGGCCGAGTTCGGCCGGCGCTACGATGTCGCTCGCACCGAGGCCGACGAGTTCGTGCCGTTCGTAGCCGAGCATGCGGCACGCGCTCTCGTTGGCCTCGAGGTAGACGCTGCCGGCGTCGGCGACGACGATGCCGTCGGGGGCGCAGTCGAACAGCGTGCGATAGCGCTGTTCGCTGACCTCGTGCTCGCGCTCCGCGCGCACGCGTTCGGAGACGTCGATGCCGATGCTGACGAGGCAGCGGTGGCCGTCGAATTCGACGCGCTTGCCGGTGAAGAAGTAGGGGATCTCGCGGCCGTCGCGCGTCAGCAGCGGCGCCTCGAACGAGGACGCGCCGAACGCGAGCACCTCGGCGATGTTCGCTTCCAGCGACAGGCGCTGCGCGGCCGGGAAGAACGCGCGCGGGTGCATGCGCGCGATGTCCGGCGTGGCGTAGCCGGTCACCTGCTCGAAGTGGCGGTTCCAGCGCAGGAAGCGGCCGCGCGCGTCGTGCAGGTAGAGGATGCCGGGCATGCTCTCGACGAGCGCCTCGGCGAAGCGCCGTTCCAGTCGCGTCGCTTCCGCCTGGCGCGCCGCGTCGTCGAGCGGGCGCACGATCGCGGCGAGCCGTGGCGCGTCCTCACGCGCGCGCGCGCCGGCGTCGGCGCGCCGGCCGAGGTCGCGGTGCAGCGCGAACTGCCGGCTCGCGAGCTCGCGCAGCGCGGCGAGCGCGCGCGTGGCCGCGGCGTCGCTGCAACGGAGGTCGAGCACGCCGACCAGGCCGACGGGGTCGTATTCACCCGCGGGCAGCATCGCCGCCGCGGCCCGGCGGAACGCGGCCGCGTCCGGCAATGCAGCGACGACGACACCTTCGGTTCCGGCGATCGCGGCCGGGCCGGCCTGCATCGCCAGCTGGTCGAGCAGCAGCGGGATCACGTCGCGCCACGCCGCATCGGCGACGCCGTCCGCGGTCGCGACGAACAGGCCCTGTTCCGGCCAGGCGACGAATCCGCTCGTGCCGTCGCAGGCGGCCGCGGCGGCCTCCGCGAGCTCGCGCAGCGCCTCGTCCGGTGCCGGCGGCGACCAGCCCCCGCCACGGCGATCGATCGATGTGAACGTCTGGGCCATGGATCGCGTTCGCGCTCCCGGGGTCGGTGTCGAGAGTGCTACGAGATCGCGACGGCGTCCAGCGAGGTCGTGCGCGGGCTTCGGCTTCCCTTCAGATGAGGAACAGCGTGGCCAGGCCGAGGAAGATGAAGAAACCGCCGCTGTCGGTGATCGCGGTGATCATCACGCTCGAGCCCATCGCCGGGTCGCGATCGAACTTCAGCAGGGTCATCGGGATCAGCACCCCCATCATCGCCGCGAGCAGCAGGTTGAGGGTCATCGCCGCGGTCATGACGAGGCCGAGTGACACGTTGCGGTAGAGCAGCCAGGCCACGACGCCGATCACGCCGCCCCAGATCAGCCCGTTCAGCACGGCGACGCCGAGCTCCTTGCGCAGCAGGCGTTTCGCGCTGGTCGGACTGATCTGGTCGAGCGCGAGTGCGCGCACGATCATCGTGATGGTCTGGTTGCCCGAGTTGCCGCCGATGCCGGCGACGATCGGCATCAGGGTCGCGAGCGCGACGAGCTTCTGGATCGAACCTTCGAACAGGCCGATCACGCGCGAGGCGACGAACGCGGTGACGAGGTTGATCGCGAGCCAGGCCCAGCGGTTGCGCAGCGACTTCCACACCGAGGCGAAGATGTCCTCGTCCTCGCGCAGGCCGAAGCGCTCGCGCACCTCGGCGTCGCTCTCCTCGCGGATGACGTCGACCATCGCGTCGATCGTGACGCGCCCGATCAGCTTGCCGTTGGCGTCGACGACCGGCGCGGTGACGAGGTCGTAGCGCTCGAACGCCTGCGCGGTCTCGGCGACGTCGTCCTCGGGATGGAACGTATTGGCGTCGCTCGCCATCACCTCCGCGACGTCCTTCGCCGGGTCGTTGACGAGCAGCCAGCGGATCGGCAGCACGCCGGTGAGCACGGTGTCCTGGTTGACCACGAACAGCTTGTCGGTGTGCTCGGGCAGTTCCTTCAGGCGGCGCAGGTAGCGCAGCACGGTCTCGAGCGTGACGTCCTCGCGGATCGTCACCATGTCGAAGTCCATGATCGCGCCGACCTGGTCGTCCTCCCACGACATCGCCGACTGCACGCGCTCGCGCTGCTGCGCGTTGAGGCGGTGCATGAGTTCCTGCAGCACGTCCTCGGGCAGGTCCTCGGCGAGGTCGGCGATCTCCTCGGCGTCGAGCTGTTCGGCGGCGGCGATCAGCTCGGGCTTGTCCATGTCCGCGAGCAGCGACTCGCGCACCGCGTCGGACACCTCGAGCAGGATCTCGCCGTCGCGGTCGGCCTTGACCAGGTTCCAGATCTCGAGGCGCTCCTCCGGCGGCAGCGCCTCGAGGATGTAGGCGAGGTCGGCCGGGTGCAGGCCGTCGATCTCGCGTTGCAGCTCGGCCACGTGCTGGCGGTGGACGAGGCTCTCGACGAGGTCGTGGTGGTCGCCGAGCTGGCGGTGCGCGAGGTTCTCGACCAGGTGCTGGCGACGCAGCAGCTCGCCGACCCGTGCTAGCTGGCCCTGCAACTGGCTGTGCGGATTGCGGGTTTCGACTTCGCTCATGGCCGGCGCGACAGCAGGTGCGCCCCCGGTCGGAACCGGGAGCGCAGGAGACGGATACGGGTGGGGAACGCGGTTCCCCGGGCGCTATTGTCGCCGTTGCGGCGCGCGAGGGGAACCGGTGGGTGGCGGCCATCGCGTCGGCGGTCGGCCGGGCAGGCCGGACGCGCCCGCGCCCGGCGCATGTCCTCTCGCGCCACCGCAGCGGCACCTGCGGTGCACAGCACCGCGCGACGCGGAGGATGTAGCGCGGGTCGAGCCGTGCAGCGGCGAATCCCGCCGTCAGCCCTTGTTCGCGACGTGCGCCGCCTCGCCCTCGCGCAGGCTCCAGTCGACGAGCTGCGGCACGAGCTGGTTCAGCGCGGCCTCGAACGCCGCGAACGCGGCCGCCGCATCGCTGCCTCGCGCCGGGGCTTCGACGCTGAACGCCTGTGCCGCGAGCACGCGGTTGGTCGTGTAGTCGAGCAGGCGCGCCTGCAGGCGGACCACCGCGTGCGCGCCGCCGCCCATCTCGAGCTGGAAGTCGTGCAACGCGATGCCCAGCGCGTAGTCGGCGCGCAAACCCGAGGCCGAGCTGCCGACGCCGGTGATGCGGCGCGAGTTCTCGAAGCCCTGCACGATGAGGTTGCGCAGCAGTGCCGGCGCGCTGTCGCTCCAGCGCGCGCCCGGGTAGACCTCGATCACGCCGGGGTTCGGCATCACGACGATGCGCACGGTGTCGAGTGCGTCGCTCGCCAGCGGCGTCTCGACCGCGAGTTGCCAGTCGACGCGTGCGGCGGCCGCGTCCTGCGCCGGCGCGGCGAGCTTGGGCGAGTAGATCGTGAACGGCGTGCGCTGCACGTTGAGCAGCGACGAACACGCCGCGAGCGGCAGCGCGAACAGCAGCGCGGGGAGGCGGAGGCGGGCATTCATTTCTGCTGGAACTCCTTGGGCTGGTCGCGGCCGAGCAGCAGGCTGTCCGAGGCGCCGAGCTTGTCGCTCAGTTGCTTGAGCGAGCGCAGCGTCTCGCGCAGCTCGAGCACGGTCGGGCCGATCTGGCGCAGACCCTGGTTGCTGAACGCACCGATCGCGGCGCGGTTGTCCTCGACCAGCAGGCCCGCCGATTCGGCCATCTTGTTGACCGAGGCGAGCGCGGCGTCGGCGGTCTGGATGAGCTTGCGCGCGTCGTCGCGCACGAGCGCATTGGTCGAATTGGCCATCGTGTCGATCGTCGCGAGCGTCTTCTTCATCGCCGCGGTCGCCTCGGCGAGTTGGTGCACCGCTGTGCCGATGTCCCCGCGCTGGTCGGCGAGCGCTCCGCTGAGCTGATCGAGGTGCTCGAGCGTCGCCGATACGCGATCGACGTTCTCCGCCGACAGCATCTCGCTCATGCGCAGCAGCAGGTCGTTGGCGGTGACGACGATGTCCGAACCCGAGGCGAGCAATTTCGACAACGCCGATTCCTCGGACGGGATCACCGGTACCGGCTGCTCGCGCGTCGGCAGCAGCGGCGGACTGCTCGGCGCGCCGCCGGACAGCTGGATGAACGCGAGCCCGGTCACGCCCTGCAGGGCGAGCTTCGCACGCGTGTCCTGCCGCACCGGCGCATTCGCGTCGAGGCGCACGCGTGCGATCACCTTGCGCGGGTCGTCGGTGGCGAGGTGCAGTTCGCGCACCTCGCCGACCTTGATGCCGTTGTACTGCACGAGCCCGCCGACCGACAGGCCGGTGACCGCTTCGCTGAAGACGATGTCGTAGTCGGCGTAGCGCTTGTCGACGCCGCTCTTGGACATCCACAGCACGAACGCGAGCGCGAGCAGGAATGCGCCGATCGTGAAGGCGCCGATGAGGACGTGGTGGGCGCGGGTTTCCATGCGGTGTCTCCGTGCGCGGATCAGCCGGGCGCGGCACGGTCGGGCGGCGCCGGTTCCGTGCCCGACGGGCGAACGTGTTGTGCAGCCGAGCGCTCGCTCGCCTGCATTGCCGCGCGTCCGCGCGGGCCCTGGAAATACTCCTGCACCCAGGCATCGTCGCAGCGTTCGACCTTGTCGAGCGTGTCGGCGATCAGCACGCGCTTCTGCGACAGCACGGCGACGCGGTCGCAGATCGTGTAGAGGGTGTCGAGGTCGTGCGTGATGAGGAACACGGTCAGGCCGAGGCTCTCGCGCAGGGTCAGGATGAGCTGGTCGAACGCGGCCGCGCCGATCGGGTCGAGGCCCGCGGTCGGCTCGTCGAGGAACAGGATGTCCGGATCCAGCGCGATGGCCCTGGCGAGCGCGGCGCGCTTGACCATGCCGCCGGACAGCTGCGACGGCAGCTTCGCGCCGGCGTCGGGAGGCAGTCCGGCGAGCGCGATCTTCAGCGCGGCGAAGCGCTGCATCAGCGCGAGCGGCAGGTCGTGGTGTTCGCGCATCGGCACCATCACGTTGTCGGCGACCGACAGCGACGAGAACAACGCGCCGTTCTGGAACAGCACGCCGCAGCGGCGTTCGACCGCGACGCGCTGCTCGTCGCTCGCGTTCATCATGTCGGTGCCGAGCACCTTCACACTGCCCGCCGCGGGCCGGTTGAGGCCGATGATCGAGCGCAGCAGCACCGACTTGCCGCTGCCGGAACCGCCGACCACGCCGACGATCTCGCCGCGGCGGATGTCGAGGTCGAGGCCGTCGTGCACGACCTGCGCGCCGAACTGGTTGCGCAGCCCGCGCACCTCGATGACGCGGTCGTTCGGCGGCGCCGGCGCATTCATACGTCGATCTCCATGTAGAAGATCGCGGCGAGCGCGTCGACGAGGATCGCGACGAAGATCGACTGCACCACGCTCGACGTCGTGTGCGTGCCGACCGACTCGGCGCTGCCCGATACCTTGAAGCCCTCGAGGCAGCCGATCGAGGCGATCAGGAACGCGAAGATCGGCGCCTTGCTCATCCCGACCCAGAAGTGGCGCGTCGCGGCGAGGTCGTGGAAGCGGGTGACGAACATCGTCGGCGAGATGTCCATGCTGAACGCGCAGACGAGCGCGCCGCCGACGATGCCGGCGAGCATCGCGATGAACGACAGCGCCGGCAGCGCGACCAGCAACGCGAGCAGGCGCGGCAGCACGAGCACCTCGATCGGATCGAGGCCGAGCGTGCGGATCGCGTCGATCTCCTCGCGCGACTTCATCGAACCGATCTGCGCGGTGAACGCGCTGCCTGAGCGGCCGGCGATGAGGATCGCGGTGAGCAGCACGCCGAATTCGCGCAGGAACGAATAGCCGATCAGCTCGACCGTGAAGATCGTCGCGCCGAAGTCCTTCAGCACGGTCGCGCCGAGGAACGCCACGACCGCGCCGACGAGGAAGTTCAGCAGCACGACGATCGGTACCGCGTCGAGGCCGGTCTGCTCGAGGTGGAACGCGAGCGAGGTGACGCGCCAGCGCCGCGGCACGAACACGCAGCGCGCGAGCGTCTCGAGCACGAGGCCGATGAAGCCGAGCAGCTGCCAG
>Ga0207639_10002036_pt1 | contig 13620 bp, 24 predicted proteins | sample KBSCornC32_FD_184299 | JGI IMG/M metagenome (GOLD analysis project Ga0207639, IMG submission 184299) | Corn rhizosphere microbial communities from Kellogg Biological Station, Michigan, USA - KBS Corn C3-2 (SPAdes) (version 2) | ecosystem: Host-associated > Plants > Roots > Rhizosphere > Soil ...
CTCCCCGTCCCGTATTCGATCACCAGCGCGTCTAGGATGGCTCCAGTATTGTCGGTGCTGGCGTGGTTCAGCACGACAACCGAATCCACCCATCGCATCAGCGCTCGCAGGCTGCAGCCGAGAATCCAGCCCTCGTTACGGACGGGTAGAATGGCGACGATACGGCTCATTGCAACCTCATCTCTAGAACTTCTACTAACCCATGCGGACAATTCGGACAACTCAGTTTATGATTATCGAAAATGGCGAGGAGTTCCTCATACGGGAGATGCCCAAAACCAGCTCGGTTTATTCCTTCCCGCATTTCCCGTTCGCATTGCTTGACCTTAGCAATAAACTCCTCTTTGCTCATCTGTTCGCCTCGTAAACCGCCTCAACAATCCGCAGCGCCGCCTGAGCTTCGCGAATGCCCGGCACTGGCGACCGCTTCAACCGGATATCCTCGCAGAACTCCAGCCATTCGCGCTCCCAGGAATCATCTGCCATCGGGTACTCCCACTTCGTGGTGGCCGGCGGTCCCATCTCGGCAGACATCGCGTACAGCGTGCAGGATTCCACGCCGTAGCTGCCGCCGAGTCCGTTGATTTCGAGCTTGCCGCGCTCGCCGAATATCTCGAAGCTGAACAGGTTCTTCCATTCGGTGTTGGAGACGTGGAGTTGCGCGAACTTACCGTGAACGCTGTCGAGATGCAGGAATGCGTTGTCTTCAACCTGTTGATCGTAGAAATACGTGCGGGTCAGGGAGTCGTCCTCGTAAAACTCTTCCCCCGTGAACCACTGCGCGAGGTCGATCAGATGCACGCCCATGTCGATCAGCACCCCGCCGCCTGAAATCTTCGGATCGGCCCGCCATTCCTTCTCGTAGCCAATGCGCCCGCCGTGGCCGTATCGCCCGCGAATGTACATCAGGTCGCCAATAGCGCCCGCGTCGAACAGTTCGCGAGCCTTCTGGATGGCGCGGTGGTAGCGGTGGTTGAAACCGACGCGGACGCAGACCGATGGCCCATTCAATGGCTGAAGTGATTTAGCGCAATGCCCTGCAGGCTTTTCGATCAGGACGTGCTTGCCTTTGAGCTTCGCCAATAATGCAATATCAGGAGCGATATCTGGCGTTGTGGCGATGACGACAGCTTCGACATCAGGGTCTTCGATAGCCCATTCCCATTGATCTGTATAGTCTTTAGCGGAGAGCAGAGAATGGTACTTTATGGTGTCCGTATCGCAGGCCCATTTCAACGTATCTTCCGCCCTCAGCGCTTTCGCCCGCCGCTGGCCAATCTTGCCGCAGCCGATGATGGCAACGTTCATTGAACCATTCTCCGCAATGTCAATCTATTTGCATCTCCAGCGATGTATTCCATAAAGTCTGGATGATCCCACGGGTCCCACTTCGCGCTGATCAGCCGCCCCGTAATTGGCCTGCTCTCGTCGCTGGCGAGCCACGCAACAAGCTCAGCGGCCCTGTCAGGCGGGTCACCATCGGGACTGCCCATGCGCGTGTTCAGCAGCCCCGGAGCCACGCAGTTCACGCGGATGCCGTACTGCTCGACTTCAGCCGCAAGCGTCTCGGAGAATCGCACCAGCCCGCATTTGGCCGTCGCGTAGGCGGAATAGTTGGGACGCGGCGATGTGGCCCCGCCGCCGCTGATGTTGATGATGGAGCCTTTTATTTGGCGACCAATAGACGCAGTTATGAATATTTTGCAGAACCGAACGGGAGCTATCAAATTGGTTTCCAGCGCGGCATTCCATAGAGCGAAAGAATTGTCAACGAGTGGGCCTATTGGACCAATCTCGGAGGCATTGTTGACCAGAATGTCTGCGGGAAGCAAAGCGTAAAGATCAGCTCCCGAAAATTCATCACGGACATCGAACTCGGGACGGCAGAGTCTTACCACCTCCGCGCCTTCCCGCTCGAACACTTCCGCGATCTTCGCGCCCAGCCCGCGCGAGGCTCCCGTTACGATGGCCCGCTTGCCCTTGAGCTTCATGCCTCATCCTCGGTGAGTTTTACGAACCAATCGCTGTGATAGCCGAAATGAACCTTACCATCCCGCGTTGCAATAACGGAATGTTCCGGCATCTGTTCGACCTCTCCCATGAACAGAACTATGTCGCCGTTGCGAAACGGGTATTTCTGCATGTAATCTTCAGGAATTCCCACGACTCGCGCCAGATAGCTCATGCGCCCCTCCGCAGTATCAGGTTCTCCTGGTTCTGCTCCACGATCACGTACCCCAGTGTCCGCGCAACCTGCATGATCTCGACAGCCCGCCCGTTGTATTCGACACAGATCACCTTCGGGCGATGGTCCGTTCGCATCAGCGCAATGCAGATTTCGGTGGAACTGCCCTCGGTGTCGATGGACGCGAAGTCTATCGCCTTATCCCCAAAGAACTGCGAGAGCAGCGCTCCGATGCTGATCGTAGGCACCCACAGGTGGCCGTAGAAGCCGCCGTGATATCCCGGTCGCAGATCCTTCCATCCGGCGACCTGCGCCTCGCTGTCCGTTGACAGCGCATCTTCCGTCACATGGAAGCGCGTCACGTGCCCAGGCTCAGCAGTGACAGCCGCCGCGATGATCTTCACCCGCTCGTTGTAGCCGTGCGCCTTGATCTGGCGGTCTACTGCGAGCGGCGAGAACTCCACCAGCGTGGCGTCCCATCCGCGATCAATGAACAGCTTCGAGTTGCTGAACTCTTCGGGGAACCATGCGCCTATTTCCAGCAGTGTCCCCTTGTAGTCGGGTGGGAAGCACGCCGCGATGATCGAATCCTCGCCGTTCTGAGAATGGCTCATTTCTGTGCCTCAAGCCTTTCCTTAATCGCGAAATACTGCTCGCGGTTGCACAGCAGCAATCCGCCGACGTATTTGTTTTCTAGGCCAATCGCCGCCACCACGTCACCGCCGACGCCTATCGTCACCTGCGTTCCGGCCTTCACCTTGCGTAGATTGGTCACGTTCTCAAGCGGAGCAATCTGGATATCCAGATTCTCAGCAGCCATCACTTTGCAAATGTCGAAATGTCCCACCTTGCTCATTCGCATCTCTCCCAGTAATCCTGCATGTCCACCATCAGCGCTTTATGCGGCGCGAAATCCATCTTCGGGTCCGGCACATGATCTGGCGGCATCCATCCTTCATGGCCGCGCCAGCAGCAGGCCACACCATTCGGCGTCCAGTACATTCGGCAGCGCCAGCCCTGATCCATCAGGTACCGCACGCCGTCGCGCACCGCAGTGCCAAGCGTGTCGTGGAACATGATGATGCAGTCGGGCTTCGCGTGTGCCAGTGCGCCTTTCGCATCGTTCAGCGGCTCAGGTGAGTCGTGATTGCCGTCGATGACGAAGCCGTCGAACAGATCGCTCCTTAGGAGGAAAAGATCCTCAGACGTCTGCATCCACGGATAGATTGACGATTCCCACTTGACCAGATTCTCAGCGCTTCTCCAGAAGAAATCCTTGTTGCTTAGCTCTGGATCTGCCGCAACGACCATATGTCCCGCTTCCGCCAGATGCGCCGCAGTCCATCCGAGCCGCGCTCCGATGTCCACCCATGTGCCAGCAGGTACAGACTTCGCGATGTTGTACAAGATCGCCGCCTCGTCCATCGTCCAATACCCACACCTCGGGTCGAAGTCGGGGTCGCTCGGAGCATCGTAGCCGCAGTGTTGCATCGGCGGGTCGAGCAGTTTGAAGTATGGGCGCAAGTCAGGCGCTGTGAGATTCGATTGGTAGATTGCCATTAGATGTGTGCTCCAAAATAGACACCACAGCACATCCCGATTAAGTAGAACGCAATCGCTATCCAGACATACGCGCTGTCAGACATTCCGATACCTGCTCCCTTCGTTATTCCTCGGTCCCGCACCATATAGCTGCTCGAAAACCTGCCCGTAGAAGCTATCCGTGCCGAACTTAGCAAGCTCGTCATTGCCGAAGGCGCACGCTTCGCGGTACAGCTTGAAGCCGTACTTATGCGCGAGCAGCGTCATGATCGCCTGCTCGGTGCGGTGCTCGTGGAATCCAGTAAGCTCCCTTGCTATCTTGCTAGGGGCGAAGGTCGTTGCAAGAGGGTTGAGGCAGTACGTCTGCCATTCCATCAAGAACTGCTTCACATGGTACGGTCCCTTCTGGAACAGCATGAATCGCGCGACTCCCGCTTGACTACGCAACTCCACTGCACGCCTTCCCGGATAGTTCTCGCCAGCAGCCATTACCGCCCAACAGTCCCATTTGCAGAACTGCAGGTTGTCACATCCCTGAGCCGCGAACAGCATATGCCCGCCATCGGCTACGCAGCGGTCGAACAGCGGCGTCATGTCCGCTATCGGGTGCGTGTCGCCGTCAATGAACATGACCACATCGCCATCAGCGGCGAAGCGCTCCAGCGCGTCCATGATGATGAGGGGTTTCCATGCGAACCAGCATAGGCCGCGCACGTTGGGCAGATCGAACAGCCAGCGGTTCAGTTCGTAGAACGGATGCGCCCGCAGCCAAACGTCGTCATACACATAGCAGGCATCCGCGCCGAAGCGCTTGTGATCTTCGACGGTAGCGCCGACTGTGGCTTCGTAGGCTGATCCGCCGAAGGTTATGAGGATTCGCTTCATTGGGTATAGCCGACTAGTTCCAGCGACGTCTCTACCGCTGTTTCTAGTCCCATCCCGATGTGAGGCCCAAAGATTTGCGCGAATTCCCATATCGGCATGCGGACTACGCCATCCTTCCACTTCGGATACACGGTGGTCAGTGTCTTCTCGATATCAGGAACATTCACGGACCAATGGGTCCTAAGGATTTCAATCCCCTTCGCCTTAACTTTCAATTCAATTTGATCGTTCAGATTTATCCGCATCGCTTCCAGCTCCTTAACCCGCTGCTCCAAGTTGAAAATCACCTGCAGGTTGGCATAGTGCTTATCGCGCCAGTACCGCACAAGCTCGCGCTCTTGGTCGAAGTTTGCCTGCTCGACGGGGGTCATAGCGGCTCGGAGCCCGGAAATCCAGCAGCCTTTAACGCTTCAAATAGTGGCTTCATCTTCACGTAATCAGCATCGAACTTGCGCTGATGATCTTTCCACTGCCCGCCCTTGCGCCGGCTGTGATTGTGGTAATGAATCAGATCACGGCGTCTAGCGAATCGCCCGTACTTGATTGCCGTCTCCTGCAAAAACTGATCAGCCCAGTTATGGAAAAATTCAGGCCACATCGGGCCACGACCTTGGTTGGCACGTTCACACCATTCGCGGCCCATCCAAGGACTTCCAGCGATACGTTCGATAATCGCGCCCATGTGATCGGACCATCTATCACCGGTCGGCTGACAGACTCCGAATGTCCCATGGAAGAATTCGGTTAGCTCGTCCGCGATCTCATCCGCCGTATGGCTCAAGTCCGGGTGCGTGTCGTCGCCCGCCGCCACAATCCAGTTGCAATCCAGATCATCAGCCAGCACGCCCTTGGCAAGGTAGTTCACCGCTTCCGGGTAGCCCTTGTACGGGCGCTCCATCATGATGTGCGCGTACTGCGAATCGTAAATGTGGCCGGGGTCGCGCTGGATGCACAACTTGTAGCCTTGCTGGCTCCAGAGCTTGAAGCATTCATCGGCCTGCTCGGGAGGCAGGGCGGAGGGAAGAACGAGCCAGACCGACATCAGAGACCTCGCAGTACGATGTCAATCTTGCTGATGTGGTCTTGGACTTCAACCACTGGGACTATCGTTACCGCATCCCCTTTCAAGACATTCGCGTTGAGGTGGTTGGTTATGCTCGTTCGGTCGATGTCGATTCGATCAATCATTACGCCAGTCCTTTTTTCGAACTGGTTGAATAGATCGCTGAGCGCCTTCCTCAGGGTGTACTTCTCGTTCTTCAGTTCCTCTATCGTCACAATTCCATCTCCTTCCTGCAATACGCATCCCATTCGGGCACGCGCTTGAAATTCCCGTTACGCTTCGTGAAGTCATACGCCCCGCTGGTGTTGCCACCGTGGACGCCGAAGATGACGCGAGGCACTTCCCAGTCGATGCGATCGCCTTGCTCAATTACCATGCTGCTCACTCCCACCGTCTTGCACCGCTTGGTAAAGCGCTCATCTTCGCCGTGGCTGACGCGATCGAACGTGTTCCGCTCCCACGTCTTCCGCCAGTACATCAGCGAGGCACCCAAGGCGTACAGCGGGTTAGGGAATTGGTACAGCCACGCTTCGCCATCCTTGCGAGTATCCCAGAACAGGGCGCTGTTGTATCCCACGCAATCAGCGCCGCTCGCCTGCAGCAGCGCAACCTGTTCGGTGAGCCGTTGCGGGTGGCTCCAGTCGTCCGAGTCCCAATGGGCAAAGATATCCGTCGATCCGATCGGCCAAGTGGTGACGTACTCGTTGGCGTAGTTGCGCAGTTCCCCGATGGTCATGCCGGATTCCTTGACCTTCCAGTGAACCTCATTCTCGCGCCATGCAATGTGCTCTCCCCATGAGCTATCGCCCGTGTCGAGCACCAGCAGGCCCTTGTTTTCGTAGGTCTGCGAGCGGAACGATTTGATCGCCCTGCGGTTCATGCCGCCGCGATCTCTGGTGAGCATCACAGCCACTACAAATGGATCACTCACAAAACTCCTCCCATGTTGGGCACCCAGTCTGCTCAACATGACAAAAACTGCGGGGGAACTCTTCTCTGAATCCATAAGCTCGGGTGATAGACAATGCCAGCACCATATTCGGCTGTGGCCATTTACATTGCGCGCCAGCGTCTGTCTTCCATCTGGGAGGATTATGGTTCGTCATGCTGAAATTGGTTATTGCCAACCACTTACAATTCCCACAGCATTCGCCATTCATCTTTGGGCGATTCATTCGCTCCACGCAGTTCTGGCCAACAACACCACCGCAATCAGCAGCATTACCGCCATGAAAGGGATCATTTGCGCCTCGATTGGCAGCGCGGGCATTTCGCCGCCCCGCCTTTCTTACGTGTCGGCCATTCGTGCTTGCAGTTTGCACATTTGGCGATTTCGACTTTCGACATGCACATGATACTACCGTAAGGCGGTATCGAATTGCAAGCGGTATGATATGCTCTCCGCATGACCGACGCCGTTACGATTGCCATCATATCTGCCATTGGATCGTTCGCCGCTGCTGCGCTCAGCCTCGCCAATAACATCGTCGGTCGCCGCAATACGCGCAACATCGCCACGCTGGAGAAGAACACCAACAGCATCAAGGACGCGCTCGTCAAGGTGACAGCGGAATCGGAATATGCCAAGGGTCTAAAAGCTGGCGAGGATAGCAAGTCTACACCGGGCTAATCTCGTATCCCTGCCCGTAGTACTGCACCACGCTTTGCGCTTCGCAGTCGATGACAAGCTCGGTGATCGCCCACACCAGAGCATCCATACGATCGGGAGATTTCGTGCTGGCCCCCGGAACGTAACTGCACATCTGCTTTTCGAGTTCTGCGAAGTAACCGATATGATGCACGCGGCCCTGTTCGTAAAGCGCCGCCACAGGTTCAGCACGAACTGCCTTACCGCGAGACGCACGCACCGCACGAAACGGGATGTTCGGGTCAACGGCACGCATGTTGCCCGCTACTAGGTCGCCGCCGTTATTGACTTCGGCCACGATTCGGTCAGCCTTCCACTTGCGGAATCCGTCGATGGCGATCTTCGCCCAGCCAAGCGGCGACTCCTTGCAGCTTAGATCGTCCATGACGATTACGTGGCCGCTAATGGTGAGGCCGGCAACCACGATGCCCGTCTCGTCGCTACCTTCGCCGGCAGTAACGGCGGGGTCGATGGCAACGACGATGCGGGTGATCACGTTCCAGTGCACGTCGATTAGCTTGACGCGCAGTTTGTCGATTACCGCCGCAGTCCACAGAGCACCGGGGATGTCTTCCAGGATCTCAGCGAAGATTTCCTGACGGCCAAGTCGCGTGCCCTCGTACGGCTTGATGACTTCGCGATAGTACGTCTCGCTCAGATTCGCCTGATTGTCGTAGCTCGATCCGCGAGTCACGTGCGTCTGCGGGTTGTTCGCCAGCATCCGAATGACATCGACAGGCTTGGGCGTGGTGGTAATGACACCCTGCAGTTTCTTCGTGGGCAGGCGGAAGCCGAACATGATCTGATCCCATGCATCCTGAAGGAATCGCCATGCCGCGCATTCATCAGCCCAGAACTTCGTGAACTGCGGCCCGCGTAATCGTTCAGGCTCGTCTGCGGATCGCGTGATGCCGATGGCGCCAGAGGGGAACTTCACCAGGTGCAGCGATGGTTCGTAGATTGGTCGGCGATCTGGCGGATAGCAACTCAGCAGCCCTGACGGTCCTTCGATCATCGTGCCGCGTACGTCGCTCGCGGTCGGCGCGATCATCAGGATTCGTTCTTCAGGATCTTCTGCCCATTCGCGGACAGCTTCAGCGCCGACGCGCGTCTTGCCGAAGCCTCGGCCTGCTTGCACCAGCCAGAACAGCCAGTCGCCATCGGGCAATACTTGATTCGGTCGCGCCCAGAAGCCGCGCCAGTCGTAGAGGAAGTTGGCTACCTGCTGCTCAGTCAGTCCAGCCAGAACCGCCTGACGATCTTCGGTCGGTAACAGAGCGAGCTTTTCAGCGAGTGACCGCATGTGTGAAGCGCCTCTTCACATCTTCACTTTCGGGGTAAGCCGCTCGGATAACGCATCAATCCTCCGCGCGAGTTCCTCTGAGGCAGATACTTGGATGCCGATCGGTGCGCCACCGACACCGGTGTGCTCAATTGCTCGCAATTTTGGGAAAAGATATTGCAGCAATTCGACGTACATCTTCGCTCGCAGTTCAATCTTGTTTTTCGGATCTTCGGCAATGTTGATGATTGCCTGCACCGGATCGCAGCCCGCCGCTTCCATCGCTTCGCGTGCAGAAGTGGCCTTATGTTTCATGCCCTTCTGCATCCCCGAGCCTTCAAACTTCTTGTGTCCCTTCTGATACTTGTGTCCCGACATAGCGTACGTGACAATTCTTACATACTAATTCAATTCGTGAGATAATCGCGCCCATGAAGAAACACCACGATCACCCGCTACCGCCGACTCACCCAGAACCACCGAGTACCCCGCTACCGCCGCAAGCCGATGAGGAGACTGCGACGACCAAGGCCCCGCAGATCCCGCCCGATACTGGCGGTCACTAAGACATGAGCGCCCCGGTACCGCAGGACCCAGGAGGACACGTGTCGCAGCCGCAGGGACATTGGTGGGAGACGGTTGCCGCAGTCGCCAGTTTCGGTGCTGGGCTTATCGCGTTCCTGCGTGGATTGCAGGCGGCAAAACACGCGCCCGCTCCAGCGAATGATGACTTCCAAAGCCGGCTCTCACGGTGTGAGGAGCGATGCGCAATGTTGGAGGATGCGGTCCTGGACCAAGCAAGATGGATGCTGAAACATCCGGGATCGCAGGGACAATCCAATCGTAGCGGCGCCATAGAGAAACCGTAATCCAGCCGGCGCAGCAAAGCACTTCGAGCAGGCGGTAAGCGGTACGTGCCGAACTCCAATGTGTCAAGTCCGCGAATAGCACATGTCCACAGGCTAAAGCACAGATAAGAGCACCATGTAGCCTGATTTTCCACAGGCGTTTACCACGGTTTAGCGAGTGCATCATACCGGTCGCGATCAGAGCACAGGTGGCAATGCACAGATTCACGATTATCCGATCCGATTTGACCTGTGCGAACCAGTCCGAATAGGTGGCCATCGGCAGCATCCACCGCATCGACATCCCCGCAAATGTGAATCCCCCCACAAAACCCAGCAGAACCCCCACTTTGTGGGGTGTGGGAAATCGTCCCATTGCACGCCACAGTACTTCCAGAACGGCTGCTGCGGTAAGCGCTAGGAGTGCGATGTCGCCAGGTAGCCACCAGTGAATCGCGGCGGCACGATCGGTGATCGGCACGAATAGCAACACGCCGATTTGCCAACAGGTTACGGCCATCTGCGCGGCGAACAGACGCCACAGCCGATGGTACTGGGTCAGGGTAACCACGAGCAGGCAGACGAGATTAACCCCTAAGTAGCCTAGCGACAGCAGCATAGCGGCATTGTACTCCGATTGTGGCTCAGTGCAAGCGGAATGCCGAACGATTTGCAAACGAAACTTGCGCTGGCGTCAGTCCACAGATTTACGCATTAGAGGCGATTTAAGGCGCGTTAGATTCTTCCCCGCCACTTTCTACGTGCTCAGCGTCACCGTTCGATCCTAGGGCCGTTTCCGCCTCAGCAATGGCCACTTCACGCTCGTGCTCCGTCTGCTCATCGTGCATCGGCGGGTATCGCAGGTCGCCGGGGAGTATCGGCACATTGAGTTTGAAGTGAGCCTCGGTGATCTGCCCTATAATCCTTCGCTCTAGATCTAACGACATAGTTCCCAGTCTAACTATCACTTCGCCTCCCGGTACTTCGCGATGGCAGCGCGGAGAGCCTTCGCTTGATCAGCAAGGAACTCCTGACGACCTGCGCCGATGGGCCACTGACTAGCTTCGTCCAGCAGATTCGCCCTGTGCCTCAGATCTTCCAGAAGTTCGCGCTCGACCTTGGCGCGGGTGGCAGCAAGTTGGTGGCATTCACAATCGCAATGCGATGGGTTATGGCAGAGATGCGGCCCTTTGACATCCGCACATTCAGCCGCAAAACAGCCAAGCGAAATTCGCTTCTGGCCCGCATCCCCCTCGGGCTTCCGCTCTGCAAACTCCGGGTGCGTGTCTTGCCGACAACCGCAATTCCGGCAGTAGTCTTGGCACATCGTGCTTTCGGAATACGCCGAGCATGGCTCCCATCGGGGCGTGTGCTCTTCCCCCTCGGGCTTCCGGGACGGTTCGGGGCGCACTGCCTGCATAGCCAGTTGCAATCCGGCATCGACGCAAGCCTTGCCGCCGTGCTGCTTTTCAGTCTTCCCGCATAATCCGCATCTCTGGGCCATCACTTCCCCTCCCGGTTCATCGCCGCCACGATCCGCTTCGAATCGGCAGGCACACGATGAACGTGACGCCTATCTGCCCCATGTTTCGGGCAGTATCCGAGCAAATTCTTGCGAGCTTGTGTAAAGCCAGAGACGCACCCGCATCGGTATTCCTCAAACCACTGCGCTCGTGCCATCAGCGCACCGCCCCTTCCGCCGCCTTGCGATTCCTGCGCTTCACGGCGCCACTAGTCCGCTTGATGACAGGCTCGCCGTGGGTAGCGAAGCGATCGTTCGCCGTAAAGCCGCGCAGACAGTTGCCCATCGCATAGTCTGGGCGATCCCACCATCTGCCGGCTGCCAGGTAGTCGAAGCTGCCCAGTTGTCCGGTGGGCGCGAAAGGCTTCGCGTTGGCCGTGCCCATCTCCACGGGGTATGGTATCCATTGCGGTCTCATGACTTGTACCCGCATAGATCCTTCAGCCATTGGGGACAGCGGTCGAGATCCGCTTTCGACACTGGCCTACTCCACCCGGTAGTTGCTGGCTGCCTCGGTTCTGTGAACTTCACGTGTTCAGTATCGACCTCGGCGGGTGCTGATAGGAATTGCATCGGCCGTGGCCCTATGGCAACTGGCGAAGTCTTTTCCGATGGAAGTCCGTCGATGTACACCGTGGAGCAGGCGTTGATGCCATCTTTCGGGCGAAACTTTGAGCAGTAGCAGGCGCGCATTTCCTGCGGGCCAGGCCACTGGGAATACAGCCCTCTAGTCATTCGGTTCACGAGCCATCGCACTTGGTCTTCGGTTTCGCACATGCTGCCGGCGAGTCGGACCAATCCGACCATCACGTACTCATCGTTCGGGAAGTACGGAAGCATGCGCAGTTCTTGCAGGATTTGCAGTACAGATTGCGGATTCAAAATGGTTTTTCTCCTTTCGCGATTCTTGATTGCATGAGGGCTATCGTTCGATCGGTTAGGCTATTGGCCTTTCCATTTCCCTTCGAAGCGGCGCGTGACGGCCACCTAGCCGTGAATCTTTCTGCACTTTGCTCTGACAGGAAATTTTCCGGATTGTATCCGCAGCTTGGTTCGGCTAGCGATTGCAGGTAACTGGCGGTGCATTGCAGGCAGGATTCTTCAAGATCGCTCGTCACCAGGCGAATGTAGAAGTTTTCGGCTTGCTGCCGGTGGTTTGTTCCGCGTACAGAAGACCACAACGCCCACCACTGCTCGAACTGTCTGGACATTTCGCGGACGGTCGGGAGCTTTTCTCGCACAACGTGCGGTGCCGCAGTAGCGGGCCGCTCCTGTTCCGTTCTGTCCTCTCCTCTCCTCTCCTGTTCCGTAACCGCGCGCGTATCGCGCGAGGGCACCGCAGGCTCCTGCGGGATTGTCGCACCTTCCTGCGGGATTTTGCTAACTTGTTCAATCCAACCGATTTGTAAAAGTCGTGGAAGTACTTCTTCGAACACTTTGGCGGGTAGCCGTGAAATTCTCGCAAGAGCCTGCGAGATTCCCGCATCGTCCTGCGGGATTCCCGCACCCGCCTGCGGTAAGGTGCCGCGATCGTCGCGACGAGATGCGATTTCCACGATCGCTAACCAGGCCCCGAAGTGAGCGGCTCCGTTGGGGTGGTCAACCAGTTCAGTGTACCCCTCGCCATCCATGCGATTAGGCACAGGAACCCAATCCATGCGCTTCAATTCACGTGTTCTATTATTTTCGAAAAGGCGTTTCCAGTCGCGAATGCGATATCTCAATTTGACCCCTCCTTATGGGGTTCGCGGAGGCAGGCGTAAGGATCGCCTGCCTGTGGCCCGCGTTCTGTTCGGCCAACAGGAGATCAGCCCTGAAGGTGCGCCCGACAGAAGTCACTATAGTCTCATTGAATAGTTATTACAACTACAAAATACAGGCGACTTTGGTATGGTTACATCCACTTGTGGTGGGCTACTTCCGCTGTCCAAGTACCGCGCTTGCCTGCCAGATTTGCTCCATCTCGGGAGCGGTCAGGCAGTATTGCCCCATCTGGGCATCGGCTGCTGCAATGGCGTAGTCGAGTGTCCAGCGGCTTCCCTTGCGGGGCGTGCGGCCGGCATTGATGCGTGCTGCGTCCTGAGCGGCCAGGCGAAGGATGGAGTACTGGATGATGGTCATGCCCCGAACTCCTGATCAAGCCGTTCCAACTGCCCCGTCTCCAGCAGCCACTTTGCGCGGCGAACCTTCCATGTGGGCAGTCCCGATGGCCGGCGATCCGCTCGCGGCCTTTTCACCTTTGACCGAGGCTCATGTGGTACCGGATCGTTCCACTTATCCGGCCCACGGTTAGTCTGCCAGTCGGCGGGTATCTTGTGGCGCTTGTGGTTCCCCCATCCGGCAGCGATCAAGGCGTCCACGGGTGCATCGTGCGGGCTCATCGAATCCCCCATTTGGCAAAGTTGATCACCGCCATCTGCGCCTCTTCCGCGTTGCGAACAATGCTCACCTGTCCCGGCCATGTGTCGTGCCAGTCCCGCTCGGCGGCGGTCAATGCCTGTTTGCTGGGCACCTTCGCCCCGTCCTTGATCTCCAGCAGCACGTTTACCCCTTGGTACCCCACGATCAGATCGGGGCAGCCGTCGCCCACGATGGCGAGAGATTGAGGCTTCGCCCCGATGTTGCGCAAAGCCTCCATGATCTCG